>Ga0265318_10000048_pt1 | contig 120525 bp, 113 predicted proteins | sample 4821metaG_FD_192431 | JGI IMG/M metagenome (GOLD analysis project Ga0265318, IMG submission 192431) | Rhizosphere microbial communities from Carex aquatilis grown in University of Washington, Seatle, WA, United States - 4-8-21 metaG | ecosystem: Host-associated > Plants > Roots > Rhizosphere...
GCGGCCCGAACGTCGCCCGGTGGCGTCGCATCGGATCGAGCAGGTCGTCTTCGTCGAAATTTCGACGATGCCGAGGCGAAGCGAGAGGGGCCGTTTCCTCGTGCCCGGCGCCGGGCAACGAAGGCCTATACCCTGCGCGAGGCGCCTGCCGCTCACCGGGTGGTGATTGCGGAACCGGCTTCGGCAGCTCGGCCGACGAGCGCGCCGGGTGGGCGTCCCGAAAAAGGACCGCCCGAAACGCGACGCGTGGCGCGGGCGAGCACACCGGAAGGCGAGTGCCTTGCGGCGCACTCGACGACGGCACGCCCGCAACCGCCGGGGCAATCCCGGCGGTCATTGCCCACCGCCTTGGACGACGGTCTTCACTCCGCTCGTCGCGCGGTCGACGAGGCGCGAGGCCAAGTCGATGGCCTCGCTGTACCGGTACACGCCGGATTGCAGCGCGATGAGCTGCGATGGGCTGAAATCGCCGCCCGCGCGCATCGATGCGACGGCGGATCGCATCGCCGTCTCGCCGCTGTCGATCTCGCGACCCAGACCGCGCAAGACCTGAGCGAACGAAGGCGATGCCGCTTCGCGGGCGGAGGGGGGTGGGAGCACGGCCGCGGCCTCGGTCGACGCAGGCGCACGCAGGGTCGGGTCGTTCGCGGAGACTCGCATGGTGTCTGTCGGCGGGTCGGGTCAGGAGTGGATGTTGCCGATGGCGCTCTTGGCGCTGTCGTGCTCGGTCTTGAGCACGTTCGATAGCGCCGTGAACGATCGGTTCTGCGCGTCGACCTCCTGCTGAACCTGCAGGTAGTAGAGATTCATCTGGGCCGATTGCTGCAGGGAAGCGTCGATCGATCCCGAGGGGTCGGCGCCAGCGCCAGCGACGCCAATCGCGGAGGCGCCGATACCTACCCCTGCCGACGCGGCGCCGCCCGGGCCTTCGGCAGTCGTATTCACGGCCACACCCCCCACGGCGCTGACGGGAGCGGACATCGCCGTCATGCCACCGCGAATCGCCGCGGTGGTGATGGGCGATCCGGGCAGCTTGCTTGCGGCGAGCTCCGCCCCTTGGACGATGCTGCTGACGCCTGCCGCCAGTACTTGGCTGAAGCTGACGCGCGTCGGAGTGGGGGTCGGTCGAGGCACGCTCTCGATCATCACGAGATCGGGGTGCGCGGCATTGGCAATCCTGGTGTCCATGGTCTTCCTCTCTTCACGTTCGACGTTGGCGAAAGCTCAATGTGTGCGACGCGCGGTCTCCAGCGCGTAGCGGGCCACGCGGTCGTCGGGGTCAATCGCGATGGCGCGGCGTGCGGCGTCGATGGCTCCGTTGACATCCCCTTCTCCGATGAGAGCGATCGCGAGCCACGAGAGCGCTACGGACGATCCGGGGCGATCGCCCGTCCGCGCCAGCGGGGATAGGCGCTCTTCGGCCTCGGCGAACGCGCCTCTGCGCAGAAGCAAGCGCGCCTCAAGGAGGTCGACGCCCGGGTTCGCGCCGAAGCGCGCGCGCGCATGCGCGATCACTTCTTGGGCTTCGCCCGCGCGCTCCAGGCGCAGCAACGTCTCGCCGAGCCCCGTCCACCCTTCGACGAACTCCGGCGCGACTTGCGTCGTCCGCAAGAACTGCTCGCGCGCCTCTTCAAGGGCGCCCTGCTCGAAGAGCCGCCTCGCCAGGTTGATGCGCGCGGGCGCGAAGCCGGGGTCCACTTTGAGCGCCGCGCGGTAGTACCTCTCGGCGTCGACGATCTGCCCTTCGCGGTCCGCCACCAGGCCGAGCGCGTGATGGGGAGCGGGCAAGTCGGGATTGAGATCGCGCGCTTTGACGAAGTCGTGGTGCGCGCGCTCGAAGTTTCCGCGGCTCATCTCGACGGTGCCGAGGTTGACCCACGCCTCGGTGAAGCGGGGGTTGTATTCGAGGGCGAGGGCGATGCGCGCCTCGGCCTTCTCGAGGTCACCCTCGGCGATCGCGACCGCGCCGTCCCGATTGAGGTCGATCGCTTTGGCCGGCAGACGCGCCGGTTGGGCGCACGCGCCGATCCCCGAGAGCGCGACGACCGCGAGAGCTGTGGATCCGAAGCGCATGGCTCTTCTCGTCACGCGCGGAACGTGGCCGCCGTGAGGCGCGTCGCGTTCTCGGTTTGCTGGACTTGATCGAGGAACTGCTCGACCTTCTGCATCGATTGATTCGTCGCCTGCGTGTCTTCGTGCGCCTGGTTGTAACGACGGAGATCCGCCTGCGCCTGGGCCTCGGACCGCGCCCCGTCGGCGTCCGCGCGGTCGGACGCGGCTTTGTATTGGCTGGCGATGAGGCCTCCTACCGAAGGGGCGACTCCGGACAGGCCCCCCAATACCTGATGCCAGTCCGTCGGATGCGCCGCGTCGGAGGCGCCCGGGGGGTTCGAAGCGGCGGGACTGCTGACGAAGCTTCCGACGACCGCGAGCGCGCCGCCGGCGATACCCGCGATTCCGCTCGCGAGCGCCTGGCTCTCGTCGTCGCCGGCCTTCGCCTGGAGCTGCGCCACCCGGTCGTTTTCTTCGCGGGTCGCGGCCTGGTCGGCGGTCATCTCGATCCGGCGTGAGGCGACGCGGTCTTGCTCGTCGGCCCGCGTGAGGAGCATCGAGAGCTCGGCCATGGACCCGTCGCAGAGCCCGCACGCGTCCGGCTCCGGCAGAAGGCCCGCCGGACCGGTGTCGCTCCCGTCCTGCGGAGTCGGGACCGTGGCATCGACCGTGGAAGTCCTCTGCGTCTCGCGCGTCGTCGTGATTGTCACGTTCATGGCATCACCCTCGAACCGCCGTGGCGGCGCTCACCGCCGTTTGATCCTGAATCGTCTTCGTGTTCGCGATGGTCCCCAGCACCCGCTGCGCCTGTTCGTCGGCGGTCTGCACGTCGTCGACGACGACCTGCATGAGGCGGGAAGCGTGGTCCGACTGCGCCTGCGCCGCGACTTGATCCGCGGCCGCCTGATCCCCCTGCGCCTGGGCTTTCCCCGCCGCAATGGCCGCTGCGCCGCTCCCGATGCCGCCCAACCCCGCCACCACATTGCCGGCCCGGCTGATCGCCGACAGCGTGCTCGTCGCCGCCTTCGCTCCTGCGGCCATGCCGGCACCGCACGCCAGCAGGCCGCCTCCGACCGCCAGGCCCGTGTCGATCCATCCCGCGGTCGCGTCGTCCATGCCGAGCGAGTGCAGCACGTGGCACTCTCCATCGACGAAGCTCGCTGTCGATAGGACCGCCCCGGCGACTGCGAGCGCCGCGATCGGCGTCGCCGCCCCAAGCGTCGCGACAGCCGCGGCCACGGATGCGACGACCACCGCGACCTTCGCGACTTCGGAGCAGACGCTTCCGAGGTCATCCCAGAACGAGCGGTGGTTCTGGGCGTCGATCGCCTTCGCGATCGCCTGCTGTTCTCTCTGGACCGCTTGGTGTCTCTCGTTCTGCAGCGCGGTGATTTGCCTGGTCGCCGACGCGACCCCCAGCTGCCGATCCTTGGACTCGAAGAGGTAGAGCATCGAGAGCGGGTCGGTGCCGTCGAGGGCGCCCGCCGCGGGGTCAGGCAGGAGGGTCGTGCGCTCGCCGCTCGGCGATTGCGGCGCGGTGCCGGCCTGCGCGGGCGTCGCCGCACTCGCGGGCGAAACCGCGGTCACGTCGCTCATGAAAGCCTCCGGCGCTCGCTCGCCACCAGGGCGATCAGCGCTTCATCGTCTTGTGCGGCGGCGGCGTTCTCCGCCGCGTCGAGGATCCGCTCGATGTCATCGCCGCGCGCCAGTTTGGCCAGCACCCGCGCCCGCGCGAGCAGGCATCGCACCGATAGCGACCGCTCGCCGCCGGCGATGACGCTCCCGGCTCCGTAAAGCTCCGCAGCGATGCGGAGCTGGTCGATCCGCTCGTGGCACTCGCCCAGCCCCAGCCACGCGCGCTCGTCGCGGGGGGCGACCCGGAGCATGACGCGAAACACTTTGGCGGCGTCGGCGGCTCGCTCGCGGGCGAGCAGCCAGTGGGCGGTGGCGTAGATGGCTTCGATGGTGGCGGGGCGCGACGGTAGGGGGCGGTGACCGCGAACCGCCGCCGTGAACTGTGCGAGGTCCATGGCGTGCTCCGGTCAATGCCCGATGGCCTTGGCTTGATCTTCGAGCGTCTGATCGGTCTTCGACATCATTCCCGAGCAGAGCTGGATCGCTTGCTGGCGCTGCGAGACGAGGTCTTGCAGCTGCAGGAGCTGGATCTCCGCGTTGCTCTTGATGTCGTCGCTGATCGTGGAGAGCGCTTGGGTCGTTCCTTCCCACTGCTTCTGGTCCGGGTTGGGCTTGGTGAATGTGCCGTTTTGCTTCGTTTCGAGGAGGTTGACGGTATTCGTCGCGGTGACCTGGCTCGACGTGTCGGCGACGGCCGCCTGCCCCGGGGGACCCTGGTTCACATATCCGATCGGGGCCGACGCGGCGGTCTGGGCCTGGGCGAGCTGTGTCTGCTCGGGTCCGCTGAGCTGCTGCGCTGCCTGGTAGTCGTAGTCGCCGATCATCTTCGTCTTGAACGCGTCGAGCTGGGCTCGCACCGGATCGGCGGTCGGAAGCTGCGCCATTGCGTTGTCGAGGGCGTCCACGCACTTCTGCATGCTGTCCGGGTCCTGGGGTCCCGCCGTGCCGTACCCACCGAGCACGTTCTGCGCGCTCTCCACCGCCTCGCGCTCGCGAAGCGCCGTCTTCTGCTGAGTCATCTGGTCGTTGATCTGGCCGTCCAGATCGCCGAGCTGCAGCTGGCAGTACGCGAGCAGCGAGTCGGCCGAGAGGGTCGTCATGCCGGTGTCGTAGCCGGTCGGATAGCTCAGAGGGGCGCTGCCATTGACTCCATACGTATTGCTCATGGTCGTGGTCCTTTCTGGTTGGCTATGCCCGCTAGCAGCGGATACCGGTCGAAAGCTCTGCGGCCGCGCCGGGCACGGGCTGCGCCGGGCTGCACGCGTCGCGAAGGCGCTCGAGCGCCCGGGCTGGAAGCGCGATCCCACGACCGCCGGACTCTTCGACCAGCGTCCGATACGCGGCCTCGAGATCGCGGTCCTGGTCTTCCATGATTCGCTGCACGTCTTGAAGGGTCGTCGTCGGCTTCTTCATGGCTCTTGCCTCGTTCTGTCCCCCATTCGGCTGCCCCGCCGCCGAGGTTGCGGGAAAAAGCGTCGCGGGAAGCGAGCGGCTCGACGAACCCTTCATCCGCTGCAAAGGCCGGCGGGCGGTGAGACACGCCGGCCGGCATTGCGCGGTCGCGGTCGCGCGGGTATGGCGCCAGCATGAAGCTCTATACGAAGACCGGCGACGACGGCACGACGGGGCTCTTCGGCGGGGGCCGCGTTTCCAAGGCGAGCGTGCGCGTCGCTGCCTACGGGTCGGTCGACGAGACGAACGCGGCCATCGGGGTCGCCCGCGCGACGCGCCTCGACGGCGCGATGGACGAAGTACTCGCGCGCGTGCAAGACGATCTCTTTACCGTGGGCGCCGAGCTCGCGTGCGTTCCCGGGCGCGAAAGCAAGCTGGCCACGGCGCTCGTCGGCGCCGCCGACATCGAACGGATCGAACGCGCGATCGACGCCGCCGACGGGGCATGTCCCCCTCTGCGGAGCTTCGTCCTTCCCGGGGGGTCGCCGCAGGCCGCGGCTCTCCACGTCGCGCGTACCGTGTGCCGGCGTGCCGAGCGCGCCGTGCTCGCGGTCGATGAGCCCCCGCGGCCGGAGCTGATCGTTTACCTGAACCGGCTGAGCGACCTGCTCTTCGCTCTGGCGCGGCAGGCGAACGTCATCGCGGGCATTCCGGACGTTCCCTGGACGGCGCGCCGGTAGCCGGATTTCTCACCGCATCGTCCTGTCTTCGCGAGAAATCCGGGCTGGCTTCCTTACGCTGCCATTTGGGCGGCGAGCAGCTTTCGGCCCCGGTGCAACCGGCTCATCACGGTTCCCACGGGAACGCCGAGCTCGCGCGCCACGTCGCGGTACGATCGCTGCTCGAGGTCGACCCGGACGACGACCGCGCGGAACCCTTCCGGCAGCGCCTCGAGCTTTCGACGCGTCGATGGCGTGAGGGCGCGCTCGCCGGCGTCCGGAGGGGCTCCCGCGCTCGGTATGATCCACGCGCAAGGGTCGTTCGCGAGATTCTCGAGGGCCTTGCGATCCCGGCGCCGGCGGCGCCAGCCCGTGACGAACACCGTGAACAGGATCTGAAGGGCCCAGGCGCGCAAGTTCGTTCCCGTCTCGTACTGATGACTGAACCGCAGCGCGCGCTCGATCGCGTCCTGGACGATGTCGTCGGCGATCGCGCGGTCTCGGCAAAGGCGGATGGCGCGCGCGCGCAGCTCGGGCACGAGCGCGACGAGGCCGGACGTCAACGCGTTTGGGCCGGTGGGGTGCATGGGGGCGACTACCTCGCAAGCGAGGTGCCACGCTCCCTGGACACCGAAAGGCCGCAAAGCCCGCGCGGACTTCGGGTTCCGCGTGTCTCCGAATCCAAGGGCCGTGTCCCCCGGAGGACGCTCAGCCGCGAGCCTCGGACGGCAGCGACGGGAGCATGTCGGCGATCTCCGAGGCCAGCATCCCCCGGTCTGCCCCGCCATGCGCTCGCGACCACGCTTCGCCGGCGAGCCCGTGCGCCAGCACGCCCGCACACGCGGCCTCGAACGGTGGCAGGCCGCACGCCATCGCGGCGATGACGCCCCCCAGCACGTCCCCGGATCCCGCGGTGGCGAGCGCGGGGCAAGCGACGGGCGACACGGCCACGCGGCCGTCCGGCGACGCCACGATCGTGTGCGCCCCCTTGAGCACGACGACTGCCTTGGTGATCCCGACCGCATCGCGCACGGCGCCGAACCGGTCTGCCTCGATCGCCGAGGCCGTCTTGCCGAGAAGGCGCGCCAGCTCGCCGGGATGCGGTGTGAGGATCGCGTTCTTGCCCGCGGCCAGCGCGCCGGGGCGACCGGCGAACAAAGTCAGCGCGTCGGCGTCGATCACCATGGGGCCCGCGTACGACGAGAGCACGTGTTCGACCACCGCGCGCGCCCCATCGTCCAGTCCGAGCCCCGGCCCGATCGCGACGGCGTCCTTGCCGGTCAGGATGGCGTCCAGGCTGGCGCTCAGGCTCGCCGCGTCGATGCGCGCGGTCATCGCTTCGAGCACGTGGGACTCGATGGCGGTTGCGGCGTCGGCCCACGTGGCGATCGTCGCGAGGCCCGCGCCGCCCCGCATGGCACCGCGCGCGACGAGCTGCGGCGCTCCGATCTTGCCTCTCGACCCGGCGACGACGACGACGTGGCCGGCCGACGTCTTGTGCGCGCTCGGCGCTCGGCGTTCGGTCCACGCTGCGAGGTCCGATGCCTCGAGCAGCCGCGCGGACTCGCCGACGTGCACGACGAGCGAGGGGGGGACGCCGATGTCGACGACGTGCAACCGGCCAGCCAGGTTCGCGCCGTTGGGGGTGAGGAGGCCTAGCTTGGGATATGCGAACGTGGCGGTCACCCGCGCTTTCACCGCCACGCCCAGCGCAACACCGGCGTCCGCGTCGAGCCCCGACGGCACGTCGACCGCAAAGCGCGGAGCGGGCAAGGCGTTCATCGCGCGAACGACGTCGCCGAGCCAGCCTTCGATCGGCCGGTCGAGCCCCGTCCCGAAGAGCGCGTCGACCACGACGTCTCCGCCGCCCATGGCATGCGCCAGTGCCTGCGACGTCGCCCCGGGGCCCAGCGAGCGCACTTCGCCACCGACGCCGAGCCAGGCGTCGAGGTTCGCGCGTGCATCGGGCGATCCGCGCCCCACGTCGCCCGCGACGAGTACGACCGGCTGCGCGCCGCGCACGAGCAGATGGCGCGCGACGACCAACCCGTCGCCGCCGTTGTTCCCTGTGCCGCACACGATGACGACGCGCGCGCCCGCTGCCCGATCGCCGAGGAGCTCGCGGACGAGTATGTCCGTCGCGCCCCGCCCGGCGTTCTCCATGAGCACGAGGGCTGGGACGCGACACCGGTCGATCGCTTGCGCGTCGAAGGCGCGCATCTGGACACGCGACAGAACGGGGCGCATTGCGCAGATGATAGTCGACTGGACCCCCCGCGCACCCAAGAGGCTGGCGGCATCTCCCCGGCGAAGCCGCGGGCGGGGTCAAGCCCGACGCAAAGAAACCCCGCGCTCGATCGCCGCACGGTACGCGCGCACGGCGTCGCCCATACCGAGAAATACGGCGTCCGAAACGAGTGCGTGACCGATGTTGAGCTCGACGACCGCGGGGATTGCAACGAGCGCCGGAACGTTCGCCTGGGTCAGCCCGTGCCCTGCGGCGACCTCCAAGCCGAGCGCGTGCGCCAGGTCCGCGCCCTGCGCAAGGCGGGAGAGCTCTCCGGGGTTGCCGTGCGCGTACGCGCCCGTGTGAAACTCGATTTGGGTCGCGCCCACGGCGTGGGAGGCTCGTATCTGGCCCACGTCCGCGACGATGAACAGGCTCACGTGGATGCCCGCGTCGACGAGCGCGCGCACTCGCCGTTCAAGCGCGGTACTGCCCCCGGCCGCGTCGAGGCCCCCCTCGGTCGTCCGTTCTTCGCGCCGCTCGGGCACGAGCGAGCAAACGTCCGGGCGGCAGCGCAGGGCGATGCGAACCATCTCGTCGGTCGCCGCCATCTCCAGGTTGAACGTCCGCCCCGCCCGCTCGAGCATCGCGCGTAGCCTCTCTACGTCGTCGTCGACGATGTGCCGCCGGTCTTCGCGCAGGTGCGCCGTGATCCCCTCCGCGCCGGCGGCGATGCACTCTTCCGCCGCCAGTACCGGATCGGGGTACGGCGTGCCGCGCGCGTTGCGCAACGTGGCGACGTGGTCGACGTTGACGTGCAGCCGAACTCGCGATCCTGCCATCGCTAATCTTGATCGCTCAACGTCTCGCTCAGCTCGTCATCCGTCTTCGGCGTCTGCAAGAGCTCTCCGTTCGCGCCGTCGCGGCGCACGACGAACGTGCGGCGCGTCTGCGTGTCGGGGTTTTCGCGGGCGACGACCGTCACCACGTTGACGCCCGAGCGCAGCGGAAGGTCGGCGTCGAACGCCATGTGCTTCGGGTCGGGCCCGTTGTGATTCGAGCGGTAGAAGACTTTGCGCGATCCGACGAAGATATAGGTGTCGAGCAAGCGCGTGTCGTCGGTCGCCGTTCCGTGCACGAGCGTGTGCGGGTCGCGCGTCGCGAGCTGTGGCTGCGGGATTTCGAGGGCGGGTGGTGCGTGCGACATCGCGTCTTCGAGCGCGACCTGCGCCCCTGGAGCGCCGCCATGCTCGAGATCGGTCGCGCGCGCGAACCCAAACCGCCCGTCGCCGAGCGACAGCTTCACGTATCCGTTCGCCGTCCCGATCACCGTGGCCGCGGCCCCGGCTGGCAGACGCGCGAAGACGCGCCCCGAGCTGTCCGGCTCGTTGAGGAGGTCGGCGCCGCTCGCCTTCGCGCGCTGGACGCCGCTGGACGCCGCGACGACCGCCGGCTCGACGATCGGGATATGCACCTTCTCGTCGACGCCCTCGCGCAGGTCCTCGTCGTGAATGGAGAGCTCGAGCTTCGCCTCCGGGTCGGCGAGCGCAGGCTCGATGTCGAACGTGAACGCGACACGCCGCGTGTCGCCGGGCATCATGTTCGACAAATCGAACCGTCCGTCGTGCAAGAGCAGCCCCTCGCCCGAGAGGTTGCGCACGTTCGCCATCGTGCTGAACGAGTGACCCTTGCCGATGTTCTTGACCGTCAGGTACATCGTGAGGCCCTCGCCCTTTTGCGCGCGTCCGTCGCCGTTGCCCTTTCGGTTGTCGATGATCTCGTAGGAGTACGCGAACACCGGGCGGTCCAGCGATTTGACCGTCGTCCGCAGCTCGGCGTCCGCCGGGGCGTGGCCTCGGGCCTCTTCGAAGTGAAACTTGACCCCGTCGGCGCGCATGAGCACCTCTTTGGGGATCACGCACACGCGCGGCGTGTCTTTCGGGAGCTGCGTGGTCGAGCCGACCTTGTGCCCTTTGAAATCGCACCACCCCGCTGGCGCCGTCACCGTGCGTGACTTGCCCGGCTCGACCTTGCCGATGACGAGCTCCTTGTTGTCGAACATCGGGTCTTCGCTCTTGGTCACCGCGAAGAGCCGGTACAGCGTCGCCGGTCCCTTGTTGGACACCGTCAGCTTCAGGTTCATGGCTTCGCCCGCCGTGACTTCGTTGTTCGGCCGATCCGTCTCGACGTGCACCTCGACGCCGGGCGGCGGCGTCGGCGTCGGGGCGGCGAGCACGTCGGCCGGAGCGTCGCTCCAATCGACGCCGGCCACCTTCAGCTCTTCGACCACCTTGTCCAGCTCCGCCTTGCGGCTGTCGGCGATGTACGGCTTGGCCTGGCGCACTTGATCGGGGCGCTTGCCCGGCTGCACGTGGGCGATCAGCCCGCGCGCGAACTGGATGGGAAAGTCGAGCGCGAAGTTGTCGTCGAGGTCGCCGCCGCGTTCGCGCATGTCGAGTCGCTCCTTGATGGGCAGCTGGTATTTCACGATCTCGGGCGGCCGACCTCCGTCTTTGGCGCGCACGTTCGAGAGCGCGCGCGACAGGTCGCGCTCTTTGATCGCCCCCGTGTCCGCAAAGAGGTCCATCTCCAGCGCGTCGACCGTCATCGGATCGAGCTCGATGTCGGGGGTGACACCGACCCCTTGAATCGACACGTCTCCAGGCTCGGTGAGGTATTGCGCGATCGTGAGCTTGAGCGCGGCCTTGTCCGGCAGGTCGGTGAAGACCAGCTGGACGCTGCCTTTTCCGAACGTAGTCTCGCCGATGATCACCGCCCGATCGTGGTTCTTCAGCGCGCCGGTCACGATCTCGCTGGCGCTGGCGCTCGAGCCGTTGACGAGCACCGCGAGCGGATAGTTCGGCTCGGTTCCCTCGCCGCGCGCCGACTTCTCTTCGCGCCCCTCGCTCGGGTTGCCCACCGTCGCCACGATGGGGCCCTCGCTCACGAACGTGTCGACCACCTTGGCCGCCTGATCGAGCAGGCCCCCGGGGTTGCCGCGCAGATCGAGCACCACCCCCTTGAGGTCGCCGTTCTTCTTCATGTCGCCGAGCGCGGCTTCCAAGTCCGTCGTGGTGTTCGCCTGAAACTGCTTGATCCGCACGTAGCCGATCCCGCCGTCCATCAGCCTGTGCTCGACCGACGCGACGTGGATGACTTCGCGCGTCAGCTCGAAGGGCTTCGAGGCGGTCCAGCCTTCGGACCCGTCGCGGTGAATCCACACGTTCACCTTCGTTCCGGGGGGGCCGCGCAGGTGATTGACCGCCTCGTTGAGGCCCATGTTCAGCGTCGACTCGTTGTTGATCTTGGTGATGCGGTCGTACTTCTTGAGCCCCGCGCGACCCGCGGGCGTGTTGGGCATCGGGTTCATCACGGTGAGCGCCTGATCGCGGATCGAGATCACGATCCCGAGGCCGCCGAACTGCCCCTGCGTCGTGAGGTTCATCTCCTTGTAAGCGTCGGGCGAGAGGAGAACGGAGTGCGGGTCGAGGGTGTGCAGCATCCCGTTGCACGCGGCGTACTCGACGTCGCGCAGGTCGACGTCGGTTCCACGAAGGCCGTCTTGCAAGAACGCGAACACGTCGTGCAGGTGGGAGCTCACGTCCCAAGGACCTACGACGTCGTCCACGCGGAACTCCTTCTCCTGCGTGTCGACGCGGACGCGCACTTTCGAAGGGCTATTTTCGTCGCGCACGACGATGACCTGGGCCACGTCTTTCTGCACGTAATCGAGGGCAGAGAGGAGCATGTCCTTGGACTTCACGCGCCGCGGGTCGACGTACCGGTCGCGGATGGTCTTGAGGACTTCGTTGACCACGCGAAGCTGGGTCAGGTCGTACGGCGCGGGCGGATGATCGGTTGTGGGGCTGCCGGCCGCGATCGCCGGAGCGAGCCCCTGCCAGAGCCCGCCACCATGCAGATTCATGCCGAACACGAGGAGAATGGCGCCGAGCAACGCGCCGCCGAGGGCGCCGATCTTTTCGAGGATCCGCATTGACCTGCGAGTATAGGCGGACGCGGAAAGATTGCCTCGGGCGGCGGGCTCGGCGCGGACGGTCGGGGTGGGATGTCAAGCTCGGCGGGCAGATCGCCGCGGCGCCTCTTTCACCCTGGGTCGACCGGGCCCTCGACGCGCCCCGGCCTCGTGCGACAGGCGGGGCGCCAGCGGCTGACCCGTCGTTCTGTGGCGGATGGCCCACCACTGGAAGTCGTACGGGTTGGTCTCGGCGAGGCGCGCTGCCGATTCGACGTCCGTTGGTTCGCCGTACGCCGTCCAAACCCGCTCCTTCGGGAAGAGCTCGTCCAGCCGGTTCTTCGCGACGTCGATCGCTCGGATGGCGACGTCGATCCCGATCCAACGCCTCTTCTCACTCTCCGCGACGACGATCGCAGTTCCACAACCGCAAAACGGGTCGAGAACGAGATCGCCCGGCCGGCTACTGGCTCGAATGACACGCTCGAGGAGCTTGCGCGGTTTCTGCGTCGGGTACCCGGTCCGCTCTTTTCCGCTGGCCGCGATGACCCCGACCTCCCAGGCGTCCGAGAGTGGAAAGCCCTGCTCCTCTGGGTCCTCCAGATCCCAGAAGTCGGACAGCGGCGGACCTTTGGTGTCGCCCGACTCGACGCTCGGCTTTCGATGTCCTGAAGAAAAGTCGGCCCTCTGCTTTTTCGTCCCGAAGGTCTTGCGTGTCGAGTCGGCTAGCTTTTCGTACCCGTAGAGCGTTTCGAACACGTGCTCGTTGTCCTTGCGCGCCGTGTAGAAGAGGAGCACGTCGTGCATTCGCTGAAACCGCCGCGCCTTGGCGGGCCACCGGCGATACCGCCAGATGATCTCGTTTCGAAAGCACTCGTGGCCGAAGATCGCGTCGAGGATCAGCTTGAGGTAGTGGCTGGCGGTCGGGTCGCAGTGCAGATAGAGAGAGCCCGTCGGGCGGAGTACGCGCCGCAGCTCCACGAGCCGAATGGCCATCATGGTCAAGTACGCCATCGCGTCGCGACGCTCGGATCCGAGAAAATCCCGTAGCGCGCGCATCAGATCACGCAGCCGATCGGGCACCCGGACGCCTTGCGGGGCGCCTCCAGTCAGCTCGCCGTAAGCCCGCTCCGCCGACTCGTTCCAACTCCAGGTGTCCAAGAAAGCACGCTCGTGCGCCTTCGATTCGCGGTGGACCAAGTGGTAGGTCTTGTCGGAGTTGAAGGGTGGGTCGAGGTAGATGAGGTCGACCGACTCGGTCGCCGTCTTGTGCCGCAGCACCTCCAAGTTGTCGCCGTAGTAAAGGTCGCCGGGCATGGGCGCGATCGTCTCGGATTGCCGCCCTCGAGGCCCACTTTCCCGTACATCGTTGTTATGGAAGCGCCCGCAATCCCCAATAGCCAGTGCCCCAGTGGACGAAAGTGCAATCAGTACAAATGCTTACGGGTGGGGGGGCTGCGGGGGGAGCGTCCGCGCTCCCCCCGGGTGAAGGTCGTTCGATTGCGTCAGCCGGAGCGGAGCCCCGAAGGGATTGCAGCACAGGCCACGCCGGAGGGGCGGAGTGGAGGCTGTACCTGGGGACTACCCGTCTCACGTGCGTCCTTCCGGGCACCCCGGTATGGTTCGGTGAGCTTCTTTCCGGCGCAGGCGATATTCTTCGGTTGGACCGCTCGCGGCGGCGTGGGCCCCTGGATTCTGCTGTGGTTGCACCCGTTGGTCTGAAGAACGCCCGGGCGGCGATGGTGCCGCCCAGTCCCGCACCCGGAGGGGATTTGTGGACGTCGCCGAGCCTCCCCGCATCGTGTTCGAAAATCCCACACGGTGCACCGATGGGCGTCGGGCGGAGGAGCTGCTCCGGCAGGTCCTCGCCCAGGCACGCGCCCCGGGCCGGGCGTGGTCGGTCACGATGCGGATTGACTAACGCAACCCGCGAGCGCTCCAGGCCTCCGGCGAGATCACGGACGACGGTGGAACCACGGTCGGCCACCGCGTGCTCACCGGCAAGGCGACCGACTGCGGAGGGCTTGCCCGTGCCATCGGCGTGTGGGCGTCTCTCGTATTGGACGCGGAGGTTCACCGCCCTCGTCCCGTGGCCACAGCGGACGAGCAACCCCCGTTGTCCCCCGATCGGGACGACGGCACCGAGGGCGACGCCGGACCTCCGCCCGACGCCAAACCCCCGTCCGCGAGCAGCCCGGACACGCAGCCCGCAACACCCTGGCCCCCGCCGCCGCCGCCCGGCGAAAAGCCGTCTCGGCGCGAGGATGCGCGGACATTCGAGGTCGGTACGGGGGGATTCTTGATGACGGGAATCACCGGCTCCGGCGGTGACTTGGTGGTGGGTATCACGCCGTTCTTGGTCGTCGAAGTGGCCAAGGGGTTGTTTTTGCGCCCCGCGATCGCGGTCGGCGGGTCGCTGCCCTCGGCGTCGCCGCATATGACGCTGGCAACGACCCGCGTGGACGCCTGCACGCGGCTCGCGGGCTTGTATACGAGCACCCACGGAATGCAGCTGGATATCTGCGGAGGAGCGGACGCCGGTATGCTCGAGGGCGACGGGCGAGCGCATCCGCTGGTCGCCTTCGGTCCGAGCATGGACCTGCGTGGCGAGCTGGGTGGAGACCTCGCGGTGGTTCTGCGGGGCCTGGTCGACGCCAATGCGTGGCGAAGCAATCAATTGACGACGCCGCTCTGGGCCGGTCGCGGTGAGGTCGCCATGTCATGGAGGTTGCGGTGACAGAACCCCGATCCGACGGCCATGATGCTGTGGTGAGCACCGAAGGCGCGCTCGTGCCTGCCCTGGCGTCCGGCCCCGCATCGCGGCCGTCGCTCGAGCCGCTCTCCCTCCCTACGCGGGTGTCCAGGTCCGAGCCCGACCTGCGGGCGCGAAGCTTCCGAGCGCTCTACGACACCCACGCCGACTTCGTATGGCGCAACCTCCGGCGCCTCGGCGTGCCGGAGTCGGAGACCGAAGACCGCACCCAGGAGGTCTTCGTCGTGGCCCATCGCCGTTTCGACGAGTTCGAAGACCGAGGGCACGGGCCGCGCGCGTGGCTCTTCCAGATCATTCTGCGGGTGGCCAGCGACGCCCGCCGCCATCGCCGACGCCACCCCGAGGACCCCGACGGCGGTGACGCGACGGCCCGGGCGAGCGTCGATCCGACGCAGGGCGACGCGCTCGCGCGGAGAGAGGCGCTGTGGCAGCTCGACGCGGCGCTCGAGACGATCGACGTCGGCCGCCGCGCCGTTCTCGTTCTTCACGAAATCGAGGAGATGACAGCACCCGAAATCGCTCAGGTGCTCTCCATCCCTCTCAATACGGTGTACTCGCGCCTGCGGGTAGCCCGCTTGGAGCTTGAGTCGGCGCTCGCGCGCCAAGGAGGCGAGCGATGAATGACCTGCGCTTGTCGGCGATGACGAAGAATTTGTTCGAGGCCGCAAAGGCCGACGTGCCCGGCGCGGCGGCCCGCGCGAAAATCTGGTCGGGAGTGTCCGGAGCCGTCGGGTGTGCCGCCGTGGCAGGAGCGTCGGGTGCCACGGCGAGCGCCGTGCTCACGAGCGGAGCGAGTGCGACCAAGCTGCTCGCCATCGGGACGCTCTTCGGCGGGACTGTCGCGGTGGGGCTCGCGACCGCGCTCCTTCAGCTCGGACCCGCGCCGGCGCTACCGTCGGCCCTTCGGACGCCGGCGGTTGCGTTGCCCGTGCAAGACCTTCCGGCGCGATCCACGAGCCGGGAGGCGGTGTGGATCTCCGCGCCGACCGCCGCTCCAGGTGTGGGTCCGGACGCGGTCACGTCTTCGGCGAAGCCGACGACGCCCGTCCGGGCGAGGCCCTCGCACGCCAAGCGCGCCCTGCACGAAGATGCGCTCGCGCGCGAAGCTTCCCTGGTGGCCGAAGCGCGTAGCGCGCTCGGGCGCGCCGATCCTCGAACCGCGTTGCGCGCGATCCGGTCCGCACGCGCATTGCCGTCTCGACAGCTCGCCCCAGAGGAGCTCGCGGTCGAGGAGCAGGCACTCCGCGCGCTCGGGCAGAGCGACGAAGCGAACGGAATCGATGTGCAGCTCCGGCTCCAGTATCCAGAAGCCGCCCTGGCTCGATAGCGCGCTCCCTCATTCGCGTACTTGACCGCAGGAGACACCGCCCTGCTCTAGCGGCCTCGAATTCGCGCCTTGTTCAGCGCGTCTTGGACCATCACCTGCTGCTCCTCCGGGTCGGCCCACCGGCGCTGCTGGTGCGTCGACAGCTGATGCAGCGGGTCGAAGTAGGTGAAGAGCTGGCCAGGCTTCACGCTCGGCGCGGCGAACACGCTGATCCCGGTGTCGCGGTCATAGTACTCGTGCGAGTGCGCGTCGCGCTTGCCGCCGCCCCCAGGCGCGTCGACTACGAACGTCGGCGTGTTGAAGCCAGCCGTGATGCCCCGCACGTGCTTCTCGACGTGCAGCGCTGTGTCGACGCTCGTCCGAAGGTCTTCGACCCCGCGGACCATGTCGTGGACGTACACGTAATACGGGTGAACGCAGACGTGCCCGAGGCGTTTGACGAGCAGGGCCATCGTCTCGACCGTGTCGTTGACGCCGCGAATGAGCACGCTCTGGTTTCGCACGACGATGCCGCGCTCGAACAGCAGCCGCATCGCGGCCTCGGTGATGCCGGTGATCTCGTTCGGGCTGTTGAAATGCGTGTGGAGCGCCACGTCTTTGCCGCATTTGCGCCCTTTTTCCACGACGCGCGTCAGGGCGTCGACCCAGGCGACGTCCGTGAGGATCTTCATCGGCATGACCGCCGGGCCCTTGGTCGCGAAGCGCATTCGCCGCACGTTGGGGATGGCGAGGAGCGCTTCGCCGATCTCCTGCACGTGTTGTGCACGAAGCTGGTACGCGTCCCCCCCGCTGATCACGATGTCTTCGAGCTCCGGGCGCGACGCGATGTATTGGTACGCGCGGCGCCAGCGTTCTTCGTTGGGCCGCAGGTGCACCTTCTCGACTTCGTTGGTGTCGAGTCCGATGGCGTACGATCGGGTGCAGAAGCGGCAGTACACGGGGCAAGTGTCGAGGGGCAGAAACAGCGCCTTGTCCGTATAGCGATGCGTCAGCCCGGAGACGGGCGCGTCGGCCTGCTCGTGGAGCGTGTCGAGCCCCAGCTTGGGATGGTCGGGAAGAAGGCGCGACGCCAGGGGGAAAAACTGCGTGCGAAGTGGGTCCTCGTAGGGGCGCTCCCAGTCGATCAACGAAACGATGTACGGGCTGACGCGCACGCTCATTGGCGCGCGCGTCATCCCGCTCTCCAGGTCTTCGACGAACCCGGCGGGGACCATTTCCTGGATGGTCTCGACCAGTTTCGCTACTTTGGTGATCGAGTTTTTGGCCTGCCAGGCGTGGTCGAGGAACGTGGCTTCGTCGACGCTGCGGTACGCCGGTATCCGCTGCCACCAGGCCCCGCGGCGTAGATCCTTGTGAGCGAGCGACGACGGCTCGACGGGTGGCTTCTTCGCCGCGATGGGCTGCACGTCGGCGAGGATCGGAAGCGGCTGCGTGGACATGGCGTTCCTACAAGCTTAGCGCGCGTTTCTCCCTAGTAGCGGTCGGCCGCAGCGCGGAGCTCGCCCGCAATCTCTTCGGCGAGCTCGCGCGGCTCGAGGACCCGAGCGGCGGAGCCGAACCCGAGAATCCAACTCCGCAGCGCGGCCAGCACTTCGGGGGTGTCCGGGATGCTCAACGACGCGCGCACCCGCCCGTCGGCGGCGACCGCCAGCCTCTGCGACGGATGCACGCGCCGCGCGCGCACGGTGTCGGCGGCGCGTGGCTCGAACTCGATGAGGAGCTTGATCGACCGCGCCGCGCGGGCGAGGCCGAAGTCGCCTTGGAGCCAGTCGGCGATCGAGAAGTCCGCCGGCAGCTCGAAGGGACCGCCCGCGTCCGTCGCTATCTCGCTCATTCGATCGAACCCGAAGGCCTGGGTCACGCCCCTCTCGAGGTCGCGGGCGACGCACGTGATCGCGCCGCCGTGAATGACGAGCGCGTAGGGGTGTGCGGTGACGCGCGCTTCCTTTCCCGCGCTGTCGCGGTAGCGAAATGTGAGGACACTGAGCTCGGCCATCGCCTGGAATGCCGCGTCCACGTCCTCGCTGCGATTCGCGTATCCGCGCGCGACCGGCGGCACGTACGCGAAGCGGTCTTCGAGACGCGCGTGGCTGGCGATGTCGCCGCGCACGGCAGCGCGGACGAGCGGCCGGCGCGCGACCTGCTCGACTTGGCGCATCGCCACGTCGATCTCGTCGAAGAGCGCGGAGCCCTTGAGCACGTCGAAGACACCCCGTGTCGCCAGAAGCGCGTAGGCCTGGGTGCGCCGGAGCGCGACGCTCCGACCGCGCTCGCTCGGTTTGATTCGCCAGAGGTGCGCCGCGCCGGGGCGGACGGCGATCGACTCGAGCTCCGTGACCAGGGCTAGCTCGCGCAAATAGCGGCGCGCGGAGCGCGTCGTGACGCGCAGCATCCCTGCTATCTCCTCGAGGGTCAGGCCGGCCGCGTGCGCCTCGAGCTTTTCGCGAAGCAGATCGAGCCTGCGGTGCTGCGTGAATTTCCCGGTCGGCCGGCCGACGCGAGGAGCCTTGGGACGTGGAAGGGGACGGATGGGCATCGGGCGGACGCATCGGCGAAGCTGCGAAGCTCAAAGAGGCAGCTTCTGGTCGCGCATCTCTCTCTTGTAGCGGTCCCGGTACTGGCTGTGGCATCCGCGGCAAGATGCCTTGACGGCGTCGAGGTTCTCGACGCGAGCGGCGCTCGCCCCGTCGCTCGCGATCGACCCCCAGTTCGGGTAGCCGGTCGGCGAGAAGGCGGCGACCCGGTCGAGGGCGGCGACGAGGGCGACGAAGTCGCGCGCGCTCATCGCCGCCGCCGTATTCGCTTTCATCCAGGCATTCAGGGGGCAGAAGGGAAGGGGCTTGTCGCCGCATGTGGGCGGGGGCTTCGCGGCCGGCGGTGTGGACATGGAGGCCGACGGGATCGCGGTCGTGGACGTGGTCGCGATCGCGGACGTCGTCGTGGACGCCGACGGCGGAGGGGATGCCTCGCTCGTCGAGCACCCAGCGAGTGTCGTCCACCACGCCGCCACAAAGAGCGGCATGAAGGCACGCGAGGGAGCGCGCCTCCAGGTCTTCGGGACGGCAGCGCCCATGCACGCACGATAGCAACCGATTGGCAGCGGGTGGTATGGCTTCGCCTCGTGGCCACACGGACCCTGGTCGAGCTCATTGCCGCCAAGCGCGACGGCCTGCGTCTCGCGAACGACGAGATCGCGCGCCTCGTCGGGGGCCTGAGCAGCGGCGACCTCGCCGACTACCAGATGACGGCGTGGCTGATGGCGGTCTTCTTCCGCGGGCTCGACGACGAGGAGACCGCTGCCCTGACCGACGCGATGCTCCATAGCGGACGGACGATTGACTTGTCGGGTGTTCCGGGCGTCAAGGTAGACAAGCACTCGACCGGAGGTGTCGGCGACAAAGTCTCGATCGCCCTCGCGCCGCTGGTCGCGGCGTGCGGCGTACCGGTCCCAATGGTGAGCGGGCGCGGTCTGGGGCACACGGGGGGAACGCTCGACAAGCTCGAGGCCATCCCCGGCTTCCGAACGCAGATCGACGCAGATGACTTTGCGCGCATCGTCCGCGACGTCGGGTGCTGCATGATCGGGCAGACGGCGGAGATCGCGCCCGCGGACAAGCGCATCTATGCGCTCCGCGACGTGACGGCGACGGTAGAGTGCATTCCGCTCATCGTGGCGTCCATCCTCTCGAAGAAGTTAGCGGAGGGGATCGACGCGCTGGTGCTCGACGTCAAAGTCGGGCGCGGCGCGTTCATGAGGAACGAGGAGGACGCGCGGGCCCTAGCCGATGCGCTGGTGCGCGTCGGCGCGCGCGCACACAAGAGCATCGTCGCGCTCCTGACCGACATGGACGCGCCGCTCGGCCGAGCTGTGGGCAACGCGGTCGAGACCCGCGAGGCCCTAGACGTCCTCGCCGGCAGCGGTCCGCCGGACGTCCTCGAGTGCACGTTGCGTCTCGGAGCGGAGATGCTCGTTCTTGGCGGCCGGGCGACCGCCGAAGAAGACGCGCGCGCGCAGCTCCTCTACGCGATTGCCAGCGGCGCGGCGGCGCGCACGGCAGAGCGGATGATCGAGGCGCAGGGGGGCGACCCGCGCGTCGTGGCCGACAGGCAGCGCCTGGAGGTGGCGGCGGACGAAGTGATCGTCGGCGCCCCGGCGGAGGGCTTCGTCACACGCGTGGATGCGCTCGGGATCGGCCTCGCCGCGGTGGCGATGGGGGCGGGGCGTACTCGGGCAGACCAGGCGGTCGACCACGGAGTCGGCATCCTGGTCGACGCGAAACCGGGTGCGCGCGTGGTGCGCGGCACGCCACTGGCGCGGTTGCGGGTGCGCCGCCGCAGTGACGCGGGCGAGATCGTCGATCGCGTGCGCGCGGCGTTCGCGATCGGGGCGTCGCCGCCGGAGGAGCGCCCGCTCGTCCTCGGTCGCATCTGCGACGCAAACTCGACCCCGGCGCGCGTCACCGGGTAGATTCGCCCCCAGGAGGTCACCCGCATGATTCGAAGGCTGACAGGTGTCGCAGCGGGACTGGGTGTGCTGTTGGCGGCGTCACTGGCGCGCGCGCAGGCTCGGGGCCCGCTCGGGCAGCGGGGGGAGTTCATCGTCAGCGCGGATCGGCTGTTTCCGTTGTTCTCGTACACGCATGTCTCGCAGGACAACGTGTTTCCAATGGCGGGAATCAGCAAGCAGGTTGCCGTCTACAACCAAACTGCGATCTCGCTCTTGTGGGGCTCCAGTGCTCCGGGGGACGCGATCGCGCCGCTACAGACGTCGTTCTTCACCGTCCCTCGCGTGGGCTTCGACTACGTCCTCTTTCCGAACGTGACCGTCGGTGGAGACATCGTCGTCTTCTTCACGCTCGGGGGGAACAACAGCACCGACACGACCCCCGTCGCGGGCGGAACGGTGACGGCCAGCAACGACAACCCGTCGTCGTTCGTCTTCGGAGTTGCTCCGCGCGCAGGCTACGTCCTGGCGCTTTCGGACCTCTTTTCGCTCTGGCTCCGCGGAGGGCTCTCGTACTACGTCGCGACCTCCAAGACGACCAACGCAGGAACCACGGTGACGAGCTCCACGAACCAGGGTGCCCTGGATCTCGACCCGCAACTCGTCATCACACCAATTCCGCACCTGGGCATCACGGCGGGGCTCACGGCCGACATCCCGCTCGCCGGCGGTCACTCCCAGGAGACCGACCTCAATACCGGCTTGTCGCGCACCAATTCGGCGTCGTCGTCGGTCTTCTTCTTCGGCGCGACCGCGGGGCTGCTCGGCTACTTCTGACCGGCCGAGCGGCTATTTGAGCCGGGCCCCTGGCGCGACATCCCCCTCGACGGTCGCGAGCAGCAGCTTGTCGCTCGGCCCAGTGGCGAGAAGCATTCCGCGGGATACGAGTCCTTTGCCGAAGTCGCGCGGGGCGAGGTTGGCCACCACGACGACGCGCCTACCTACGAGCTGCTCCGGCTGAAAGGAGAGGGCGAGCCCGGCCACGATCGTTCGCGGCTCCGCTTCGCCGACGTCGACGGTGAGCTCGAGGAGTTTGTCCTTCTTCGGGACGCGCTCGCAGGTCCGCACGACGCCGACGCGCAGGTCGACCAGAGAGAGTTGATCGTACGTGACGGCGTTGGCCGCGGTCGCCGTCGCGGTCGCGGTTGTAGTCGCGGTGGTGGTCTTGGACGCGGCCGTGGTGGTCGCCGATGCAGTGGCCGCGGCCGCCGCCTCGTCCATGCGGGGCGTCAGCGCGTCAACGAGGGCGCGGGTCGCGGCTTCGTCCAGCGTCGGGAAAAGCGGCGCACCGGGCGCGAGCGCCTCGCCGGCTTTCCGCGGTTTCACGCCGGGCCTGAGCCGGTCCATGCCCTCGCTGGGTACGAGAGGACCGAGCCCGAGCTGCGTGCGCATCTCTTCGCTCTTCTTCGGCAGCACCGGCCACACGAGCTCCGAGAGCGCCCCGAGCACCGAGACGAGCGTATGCAGGATGGTCTCGACGCGCGCGCGGTTGCCTTTCTTCTCTTCCGCCCAGGGAGATGCCCGGTCCACGTACTGATTGGCCAACGACGAAATCGCCCATATCCGCTCGAGGGCCCGATGCGGCTCGATACGATCCCACGCGCTGAGCGCGTCGACCCAGTGCGTCTCGATCGCGACGAAGAGCTCTCTCTCGAGCGCCGTGGCCTCTCCCGGCTGCGGCACGTGGCCGCCGGTCATCTTCGTGCAGAGCCCCAGCGTGCGCGCGAGCAGATTGCCGAGGTTCTTCCCGAGGTCGGCGTTGTACCGCTCGACCATCGCTCCGAGATCGAAGTCGCCGTCTTGTCCGAACGCGATTGCGCGCAGCAACTGGTATCGCAAAACGTCCGCACCGGCGGAATCCCCCCCTTGGATCGCCGCGCCGAACGCGCGCGCGATCCCGATAGGGTCGACGGCATTCCGGAGGGATTTGCTCATCTTCTGCCCGCCGAACGTCAGAAACCCGTGGGCGAACACCGTCTTGGGCAGTCGCATCCCCGCGCTCATCAAGAACGCCGGCCAGTACACCGCGTGCTGCCGAAGAATGTCCTTTCCGACCAAGTGGATAACTTCCGCGTCGTCCCAGAACCTCTTATGGTCAGCGCTGTCTTGCAGCGCCGTCCAATAGTTCGCGAGGGCGTCGAACCACACGTACATCACGTGCTTCGGATTGCCGGGGACGGGGATTCCCCACGTGAAGCTGGTCCGCGACACGGACAGATCTTTGAGGCCGTTTTCGATGAAGCTCACGACCTCGTTGCGCCGGCCCTCGGGCTCGATGAAGCCTGGATTCTCCCGATAGTGGTCAAGGAGTCTCGCGGCGTACTTCGACAATCGGAAGAAGTACGTCTCCTCCTTCAGCCACTCGACAGGCCTGTTGTGAAGAGGGCAGACGTTGCCGGGCAGGAGATCTTTCTCCGTTTTGTACCCTTCGCATCCGTAGCAGTACCAACCGTCGTACGTGCCTTCGTAGAGATCGCCTTTGCTCTCGATGGTCCGCCAGAGGTCTTGCACCGAACGCTTGTGGCGCTCCTGCGTCGTTCGGATGAAATCGTCCGGGCGCACCTCGAGCTTCGGCCACGCCGCCTCGAAGCGGTCGCTCATCCCCTTGACGAACTGCGCCGGCGACACCCCTCGCGCCTGCGCCTCGCGTTCCATCTTCTGCCCGTGCTCGTCGGTTCCGGTCAGCATCCGGGTCTCGTGCCCTCGCAAAAGATGATAGCGGCGCAAGGCGTCGGCGATGATCGTGGTGTACGCCGTGCCCAGGTGCGGCACGTCGTTCACGTAATAGATGGGTGTCGTGATGTAGAATCGCGGCATCGGAGGGCGACGGCTTAGCACACGGGGCAGGGGTCCATGGAACGCCGTCGCGGCCGGTTCACGACGGCGCCCGACGCGCGCGGTGGTGCGCGACCCACGGCGACAACGTGGGGCCTCCTGCTGGCTGGCCGTCGAGGGTGCGCCCGTGCATGGCTGCCGCTTCCATGCGCGAGCCCGCGATCGCGACCGCGACCGCGATGGCCTCGCGCCTCTCGGGAGAGAGCGCCGGAGGTTCGAGCAGCGCGTCGCGGTGAGACTCGATGAACGCGGTGTCGTACCGCCCGTCGACGAACTCGGGATGACGCATCACCTGCTGGTGAAACGCGAGGTTCGTGCGGATGCCGGTCACGACATATTCCGAGAGCGCGCGCTTCATCCGTGCGATCGCCCTCGCGCGCGTCGGCGCCCACACGCTCAGTTTGGAGATGAGCGGGTCGTAGTGGCTCGATATCGTGCAGCCGGGATACGCGCCACCGTCGTCGCGCACTCCGGGGCCCGCCGGAACGACGAGCTCGTCGATGACGCCTGGGGAAGGCAGAAAGCCCGCGGCGGGATCCTCGGCATAAACGCGGCACTCGATCGCCGCGCCACGCATGGCCAGGTCCTGCTGTTCGAAGCCCAGCGGCTCGCCTTGTGCGATCCGCACCATCTCGCGCACGAGATCCAGCCCGGTGACAAGCTCGGTGATCGGGTGCTCGACCTGAAGCCGCGTGTTCATCTCGAGAAAATAGAAGGTCCCATCCGCCGCGAGGAGAAACTCGAACGTGCCGGCGCTGTAGTATCCGACGCTCGCGGCACCTCGCACCGCGATCGCACCCATTTGCGCCGCGAGCTCGCGCGAGACGGCCGGGCCCGGCGCTTCTTCGATGACCTTCTGATGGCGGCGCTGAATCGAGCAGTCGCGCTCGAACGCGTGCACGATTCGCCCCTCGCGGTCGCCGAGGACTTGGATCTCGACGTGCCGAGGGCGGGTGAGCGCCTTCTCGATGTAGACCTCGTCGTCGCCGAAGAACTTCTTCGCCTCGCTGCGCGCCCGTTCCCAAGCGCTCGCCAGCTGACCCGCGTCGGCCACCAGCCGCATGCCCTTGCCGCCGCCACCCGCGGCGGCTTTGATCATGACGGGGTAGCCCAGACGCGCGGCGGCGGCGGAGGCTTCGTCGCTCGTCTTGCACCGTGCCCCGGGGACGACCGGGACCCCGGCTTCGACCATCTTGTCCCGCGCTGCCGTCTTGCTTCCCATCGCGCGCATCGCGCTCGCGGGGGGGCCGATGAAGGTGATGCCGGCGCGCTCGCACGCCTCGGGCAAGAGAGGGTTCTCACTGAGAAAGCCATACCCTGGGTGAATGGCGTCGCTGCCGCTCTTGCGAGCGACGTCGACAATGACGTCGACGCGCAAGTAGCTCTCCGCGGCCGGAGGCGGACCAATCGGGTACGCCTCGTCGGCCATCCGCACATGAAGGGCGCCCCGATCGGCCTCCGAGTAAACGGCGACGGCGGCAATGCCCATTTCGCGCAGCGTACGCATGACACGTACGGCGATTTCACCGCGGTTCGCGACCAGGACTTTTCGAAGTGCTTTCATCTCGGCGCATTCTGACGTGTACTCCGTCTGGCGTAGAGTGGGGAAGATGCCCGACGACCGCTCGCTCTCCTTCGACTTCACGCCCGCCAGACCGCCCGCGGACGAAGAGCCGCGGCCACTCAGCGTCGCGGAGCTCGACCGGGCCATCAGAGGCGCGGTCGACGAGTCCTTCGCGAGGGCGGTCTGGGTCGAGGGTGAAGTCGCCGACGCCCGGCACGTGCCGAGCGGGCACCTCTACTTTTGCCTGAAAGACGAGCGAGAAGACGCTGCGATCGACGTCGTCGTGTACCGCTCGTCGGTCACGCCCCGCGTGCGTGCGCTCTGCACCGACGGAGCCCGCGTGCGTCTGCGGGGCAAGCCGACGTTCTGGGCGCCTCGTGGGCGCCTACAGTTCGTCGCTGATCGAGCCCAGGCGGTTGGCCGTGGAGCGCTGCTCGAGGCGCTCGAGAAGCTAAAGGCGAAGCTCGCCGCCGAGGGGCTCTTCGCTCCTGAGCGCAAGCGGCTGCTGCCGAGCGAGCCCCGCGTCATCGGCGTGGTGACGAGTCCCGGCGGAGCGGTCATCCACGACGTGTGCCGGGTGGCGTTCCGGCGCGGGGGCGCGCGCATCCTGCTGGCGCCGGCGCAGGTGCAGGGGGTCGGCGCAGTGGAGTCGATCTGCCGCGCACTTTCGCAGCTCCAGCGTATGAACGACGTCGATGTCATCGTCGTGGGTCGCGGGGGCGGGTCGGCCGACGACCTTGGGGCGTTCAACGAAGAGGCGGTCGTGCGGGCGGTCGCCGCCTGCCGCGTGCCGGTGGTCAGCGCCGTCGGCCACGACGTCGACGTCACGCTGGTCGACTTCGCCGCGGACGCGCGCGCGGCGACACCGTCCCAGGCCGCCGAGATGGTCGTCCCCGATCGGGCGGCGCGGCGCGAGTTGCTGCGGCGCACCGCTCTGCACCTCACCCGCGCGATGCGGACGCGACTGGCGGAGGGGCACGTCGCCTTCGCGCGCCTGGCGCGGCGATTGGGCGACCCGCGGTTGGCGATCGCCGCGCACCAACAGACGCTCGACGACCGAGTCGCACGACTGGCCTCATGTTCGCGCGCATCCATCGCGCGGCGCCGCGACGCCGTCGCCCGCGCGCAGCACCGCCTCGCGTATCTCCATCCGCGCGCCGTCATAGGCCGGGAGCGATCCGAAGTGACGCGACTTCGTCACCGTTTGAGCGGCCTGTGGAGCGCGTCGCACGAGCGCCGCGCCGGATCGCTGCGTCAGGCGACGGCGCGCCTCGACGCTCTCAGCCCGCTGAAGGTGCTCGCGCGCGGCTACTCGATCGCGACCCGTGACGACGGTCGAGCCGTGAGCGCGGTCACCGACGTGGGCGCGGGCGATGCGATCCAGGTCCGCGTGCGCGACGCGCGCATTCACGCGCGAGTCACGGCCGTCGAGCCCGTTGGCGCGGGGCTCGCAGGCGCGGGCGGGCCCGAGTGACCCGGCGTCGGTTCGCGGTCGTGGGCGACCCGGTGGCGCATTCGCGAAGCCCTGCGATGCACGCGGCGGCATACCGCGCCCTTGGGCTTCCGCACACATACGAGGCGGTGCGCGCCACGGCGAGCGAGCTCCCAGGCGTCGTCGAGGCGCTTCGCAGCGGTGCGTTCGACGGCCTCAACGTCACCGTTCCGCACAAGGCGCGGGTCGTGGCGCTCGTCGACGAGATCGACGCGACCGCGCGAACGATCGGTGCGGCCAATACGCTGGTCCGTTCCGAAGACGGCCGGGTCATTTGCCACAACACCGACGCACCGGCGCTGGCTGCCGAGCTCTGGAGGCTCGAAGGCTCGCGCGCCCCCTGGGCCCAGGGGCGGGGCCTTGTCCTCGGCTCGGGGGGGGCGGCGCGAGCGGCCGTCTCCGCGCTCGCCCAAATCGGCGTGCGCGAGATCGTCGTTCGAGCGCGGGCTTTCGAGGACCCGGTTCGTCGCGACCGCTTCGTCAGCGAGGCCCCGGCGCCAGTGACCGCGCAGCCGTGGCGGGCATCGGAGTCGACCGAGTCCGGAACCATCGCCATCGTGCAAGCGACGAGTGCGGGAATGAAGGGAGCCGATTCGGGCGAGACCGTCGCAGACGTCGTGGCATGGAGCGCGCTTCCGGACGCTGCCGTCGCGATCGACGTGGTCTACGCTCCTCGTGACACCCCGTTTCTTCGTGCCGCGCGCGTGCGCGGGGTTCGCTGCGACAATGGGCTCGGCATGCTCGCTCGACAGGGGGCGCTGGCGTTCGAGCTTTGGCTGCGGGTCGCCGCACCCTTCGAGGTCATGCGCGTCGCCATCGAGTAGGCTCTCGATCAGTTTTCGACCCGCTCGCGCACGACGTGTCCATCGAGGGTGACCCGTCCCGCCAGCAGCAACGAGTCGACCCCGAAGGGCCATCGAAGCTGCACGAAAACGCTCACGAGGGACGCGGGTACGCCCCCGATCATCGCCTGTGCCGTCGCGGTGCACGTCGCGCCGGTCGCCGTCGAATCGATCACGATGGGCCGCTTCGGCAAGGCATTCAGCGTGATCAGCACGCTTCCTCCTTGCTCGCTGCGCTTCAGGGTGCGCTGCGTCTGCACGCCATACGCGGGCTCCTCTCGGGCCAGGAGCGGCTCCGTGGCGAACGGCCCGCGCTCGAGCAGTCGCCAATACGCGAAGATGGGCGCGTTCCCGACGGGTCTGCACGCCGGGTCGAGATGAATGCCGTAGTGGACTTGATTCTTGTTCTCGCTCTTGGCGACGAAAAAGACGCTGCCCACGACGCGTCCGTCTCCATCGCCACCCCCTCGGGCGATAGGCGTGATCAGCGTGATGGCGACGAGCAGCGAACTCGCCGCCAGCACCAGCAGAAGACGGGGCGGAAAGGCCGGCAGCCGCCGAGGCACGGTCCTTGATTGCGCGGTCTTCGTGACGATGGCATCGCACCCCTAAGGAATGTTCGTGAACGTTCGCTCAGTCCACTCGTTGGGGGGGACGCACCTTGACGCGAGAGATCGCGAGGGTCCCAAAGAAATCGTCCGCGGCGCTCACGGGTCTGTGCCCCTGGCGACACTAGTACGTCACGCGCTAGTCTCGATCGCACGGTGGATTTTTCGGAGCGGTTGAACGCTTTCCTCGACGAGCCGCACGGGGACGGCGGCGCGGATGACTCGGACTCTCTGCCCGAGCTCGTGCGAATCCACGAGTTCCTATCCAAGTTGTACGCGGCCTTTGCGAATCATCCGGAGCGGGCGCCGGCTGCGTCGGACTTGCTGGGCGAGCTTTGGTCGCAGCACGAACGATTGCTGCGGCGCGTGGGAGAGGAGGCGCTCTCTCGTGCGCTGCGCCCGTCGTCCGGAGTCGCCGCAGCGGTCTCCGGGCCCACGTCGGCTCCGGCGGCAGCGGTTCTGGTCGGTGCGCCGACGGTCAGCGAGAACGACGTCCGCCAATGGGCGGCTCGGTATCGCGAGCGCGCGGTGGCTGCCCCGGTCTCCGTCGCGGTCGTGCTCCACGCGTTGCTCGATCGCGTCGGACCGCCGCCGGATGAGCTGGGCCCCCAAGAACGGGAGCTCGAGACCGACCGGATCGAGCAGGGCACGTCGGAGGACACGCTTCGCGAAGTGCGCCTCCTGCCCAACGACGTGCAGCGATCGTACCTGCGCTTGTTGACGGCTCGGCTCAACGCCGTGCGGTCGGCGGCCGGCGGCGATTTGCTCATGCGCGAGCGGGTCGGACGCCTACTGGGAATCATCCGCGACTATACCCGCGAGCACCGGCCTGGCGCAGTGTACGGGCTGAGCCGCGATCACGAGCCGAAAGGGGGCACTTGGGCCGCCGACGCGCACCACCTTTGGAATCGGCTTGCGCGTGACGACGACGACGCCCCGATCTCCCGGAGCGCGCCGGTGCAGAGTCGGCGCAGCGTGGAGCCGGAAGACGAAGAAGAAGAGCGCGAGACGCCGGGTCCCGAACCCGAGTGGCCCCTCTGGCATTTCGTGCGCAATCGGACCGTGCTCATGGTCGGGGGCGCCCCGCGCGAGAGCGCGCGCGTGCGCGTCGAGCGCGCCTTCGCCATGGGTGAGCTGGTGTGGTCGGCCGACGATCCGCGGAAGGCGCAGAGCGCAGAGGCCCGGATCACCTCCGGCGGTTACGATTTGGTGATCGCGCTGCTCCGGTTCATGTCGCACGCGACGAACGAAAAGCTCGCCCAAGCATGCGCCGCTCGCGACGTGCCGTACGTGCCGGTGGAGCACGGCTACGGGGTCGCGTCGATTCGTCGCAGCTTGGACCGATTTCTCGCGCCGCGTGTGGCGAGCGAAGCGGCGGCGCGATAGGGGGCAACGGGCCCCTCAGCGCCTCCGGCGCGCCTCGAGGTCGAGGTAGTAGCTCACCAGGTCGCGCTCGGACTGTCCGAGGGCGAGGAAGCGGTACACGCGGCCGATCGGCCAGCAACGTGTCGCCGGCGGCACGAACATCGCCCAGTAGCCGGGCTCCGTCGGTGCGATGTCGACCCAATCGCCGCCCAGCGAGCGCGCCAGGATCTCACTGAGCAGCGCCCCGTGCCGCTGAAGCTCGGCGACAACTTTCGGATCTTCGAGCGTGGCCCCCGCATAGCGCTGCGCGAGGTGGCGCTGCATCGCGTCGACCGCGAGGACGTTGCAGCGGAGCGTGGTGCCGTACCAGAGGCGGAAATCGCGCGCGAGGGAGCGGGCGAGCCGGGTCATCGCCGTGCGTGCCTGCAGCGGCGTGGTCGGCCAGTTGCCGACGGCCAAGATGTCCTCGCTGGCACCCATGGGGAGCGCCAATGATTCGACGATCTCGGCCTCGTAGCGGACGCGCGCGCCTCCTGCTCGCTCGATGGGGCGCGCCTCGCCCGCGGCCGCCGGGGGCGGCATGGTGGCGATGGGCGGAAGCGACGCACCGCGCGGAATCGCTCCACGGGGAGGCAGCTCCGTCGGAAGAACCTCAGCGGGATAGGCTGGAAACGACCGGGCGGCCGGCGACGATTTCGCGAACGGCACCGGCGAGCTGGCACTGGGGCCACGCCACTCCTCGCGCGGGTCCGCGAGGCGCACTTCAGGGGACGGAGGCCGAGGGGGGGGAGGGGACTGGCCTTGCGCGCGCGTATCGGCAGCGGAAGAGCCGGCGCCGTGAGCGATCACTTGCGGCGGGGGCTGCGAGCGCGTCGTCGCGGACGTGGCATCGAGGATCTCGAGCGCGATCACGCGCTCGCTGTCGCGGGCCGTCACGTCTTCTGCGAGACGCCGCGCGAAGTGACGGGCGTACGCGTGCTCGCCCGCGGCGAGCCACGTCCGCGCCGCGCCGAGCTCCGCTTCGTGGAAAGTTCCGTCCTCGTTTGCAATGGCCGAAAGCGCCTGCGCGACGCTGCTGGGCGGCTCGTTGCCACCGACGAGCGCCGCGCGCGCTCGCAAGTACCGAAGGGCCGCGCTACTGCCGCGGGCGCGCTCCAATTCGTCGATGTGCTCGGTAACGCCGCGGGCATCGCCTGCGGCCAGCTGCTGTTCGATCGCCCAGAGCTCAGGGTCGGCCAGAGGCCCGGTCGATCGCGTCTGCACCGCGGCGAGCGCGCTCTCGAGCCGCGCGAGGTGGGCCCTGAGTTTCGGCCCGGCGTCCGGAGTTGCGCGCTCGCGCACCCGCGCGAGGAGCGTATCGCGGACGACCCGGTCGCGCCGGGCGTCGAGGTCGACCCGACGCGGATTCGACATGAGCTCTCGGATGGCACTCGGGAGCGCGCTCGCGTCCTCGAGCACGACGTTGCGATGCGTGCGCTCGCCGGGCCGGCGGTCGCGCGTCGCACTCGCCGTCGACAGGTGCAGCGTGGTGCTCGCCGTCACTTCGTTCAAGGCTGCGGCGAGATGGAGCGCTTGAAGAACCGCCGTCGCGCCGCGCCGGTGAACGGCAGCCGCGAGCCCCTGCAGGTCCAGCCAGGCGCCTTCGTACGTGTTGGTCGCTGCTCGGTACACGGCACCGTCGAAGAGCTCGCACGCGCCGAGCTCCGGGGCGATCGAGGCGAGCGCGCTGCTGCGTGCGAACGACGCGACCACGTCGGGCGAAATCGCGCGCGCCGCCTCCTCGGCGAGCTCGAGTGTGACGCCCGCCTTGGCAAGGCGCGCGAGCGCATCGCGCGCCGTCGTGATGTACCCGGTCTCGCGGACCGTCACGGGGTCGGTGGCATGGAGCACGATGTCCGTGCTGTCGAAAAGCACGTTCTCGGTTGCCAGAAGACCGTCGTCGCACCGGACGAGCACTCGCTCGCCGAGGCGAAGCGTCGTGGACACACGTAGGACGTTGGCGGATACAGCCATCGGCACCTGCGGCGAATTGCTGCCCTAGCCTACCGCTTTTCTGCCGCCAGAGCGCCGAACATGTTGACGGCCCGAGGATTCAAGGCCTTTTGGCTGTATCGCAACGCGCGGGCGATGACGAATGCCGGATGCCGAATAAGGAGATGCGGCAGCAAGCGGGCTAGTACCGCTCGGCACAAATTCTGCCGGCAGATGCAGGCGGCGCGGCGCTGGCAAAACCGCGGTCGAGCGCGTTGTGCGCCGTCTCCCCTTGCAAGCGCTGCGAGTTATGCGAAAACTAACACCTAGGCAAACTTTGTCCGGTGAAGAGCGACGAAAGTACAGGCGGATCCGTGCACCGCTCTACTGCCGGCCAGCCGGCATGGGGTTTTTGGCACGGCAGCGTCAGCCTATCGACCTTAGCTTGGGCGGGGTCCGAATTTACAGCGACGACCGGCTGAAGATCGGCGAGCTCCTCAAGCTAGAGTTCTTTCTCGACGGGGCGACGCCGGTTACGTACACGGCGCAAGTCGTCTGGATTGAGCCCCTGGCCGAAGGTGCGCCGGCGCTCTTCGATGTGGGCTTGAAGTTCCTTCAGCTCGAGCCCGACGCATTGAAGATGCTTGTGGGCGTGCTCGGTCCGCTCGAAGAGGAAGGCCGCGAAGGCTAGCTTCTTCGTCCTAGGCTTGGTGGCTGGCGGACTGTGGACCCCCGGCGGCGGCGCAGGGGGCCTCAAAAGCGGCGCTCCCTTTTTCGAACCGGGGAGTTCATTCAAACTTGAACGGGAACCTGGGCTGGGTCGCGGCAAGGAGCGCGTGACAAGAAGACCATTGCGAATGAACTGCAAAAGAACTGCAAACTAGAGAGAGCCCGAACGCCGTTGCGAGACAACGCCGCTGACACGCGGGCGGCAAGGCGCGACACCACCCGACACGACCCGACGACACCGGGGACATCGACACTAGGGAGACACTAGGGAAACGGCAGAAAAGGAGAAAGCGGCGGAAAAAGCCCCGCCGGCCGAATAACGGCGGGTGTGGCGCGCGCAACGAGAACAGCAACGAGCAACGAGAACAAGAGTGACACGAGGCAACCCGAGGCAAAGTGCCAAGGCCCGTCGCAGCTGGACAATTGCGTTCCTCATGCTATTCGGTGGGATCCTCCTACTGGACTCTGCGCGGGGTCCGCGGAGGCGCCTGACGAACCTGATTCCCTATTGAGGGACTTACATAAACAGCCCATGACGAAGCACACTGTGCAGAACGTGAACATCGTTGGGGATTGCCTTATCCTCATGGTGGCGTCTGCCGTGGCCACCAAAGCACCTGGCGTGCCGGGGGCCTGGCACTGGATGGTGCTGCCCGGAATGGCGATGGGTGCGATGCTGGTTTGGACGCTGGGCGGAAGAGTCCTGCATCACTACGACGCGTGGAACGGTCGCGGAATCGCTGGCGACGTCGCGCTGACGATGTTGCTCCTGACCGCCATGCTGGCCGCCATGACCGCCTTGCGGTGGGTCGTGGGCCCATATGCGCGCGGGAGTGATCTCGAACGTTTCATGGTCGTGGCCGTCCCGGCCATCCTTTGGCTGCGGTTGACGACGAGCTGGCTTCGGCGGCGCGAATTGCCTACCGAGCAGGTGCTGATCGTCGGGAGCGGACCCCTCGGGCGGCACACCGCGCTCGAGATCAGCGACCGGAACGACCACCGCCGCGTCTTCGGATTCCTGCGCTTTGGCGACGAGCCGGTCCACAATCGGCTGCCAGCCGAAGTGCTCGGCGCCGCGTCCGACTTGGAAGACCTGCTGAAGAAGCACGTCGTCTGCGAAGTGTACCTCGCCAGCAATCGCGATCCGCACCGCGCGGAGATGCAGGCTGCAATCGGCGTGCTGGAACGGTTCGGGATTCCGTTCGCGCTTCCCGCGTGCGGCTTCCGTTTCGGGCGGGCTCGCCCGGAGCACGAACGCGCGGTGGCGGACGGATACGTCCACTACCTCAGTGTTCGACACAAGCCGTTGCAGCAGGCGGTCAAGCGGGCCTTCGACATTCTCGCCTCGTCCACTGCTCTCGCGCTTCTCTCGCCGCTGATGATCGTCGTCGCGGTGGCGATCAAGCTGAGCTCGCGCGGGCCGCTACTGTTCAAGCAAGAGCGGGTGTGCCTGCACGGGCGCAGGTTCCACATGTTGAAGTTCCGCTCGATGGTCGCCAACGCCGAGGAGCTCAAGGCCAAGTTGGCGGCTCGCAACGAGCAGCAGGGGCCCGTTTTCAAGATGCAGCGCGATCCGCGCATCACGGCGGTGGGTCGCTTCATCAGAAAGTACAGCATCGACGAGCTCCCTCAGTTGATCAACGTACTCCGCGGAGAGATGAGCATCGTGGGCCCGCGACCGCCCATTCCGTCGGAGGTCGCGAAATACGAAGCCTGGCAGCGCCGACGCCTTTCGGTCCGCCCCGGCCTGACATGCGTCTGGCAGGTGAGCGGGCGCAACGAGATCTCCTTCGAAGAATGGATGTACCTCGACATGCAGTACATCGACCATTGGAGTCTGGCGCAGGACTTCCAGTTGATCCTCAAGACCGTGCCCGTCGTCCTCACGGGACGTGGTGCAAGCTGACGAGGGTCGTCCGAGTGGGGGCGGCCGCTCCCGCACGGCTAGCGATTTCCAGAGGAAGCACGGAGTGGAGACCAAACGAGTGGAGAGCAAGCGCGTCGTCGTGCTCGTGGAGGATCACCCAACGCAGCGAGAGGCCATTCGGCGCTGCTTGGTCGAGAAGAACTTCGATGTGCACCTTGCGACCGACTACCACAGCGCCCTCAAGCTCCTCGAGGACTGCGTGCCCGATCTGCTCTGCCTGGACATGACGTTGCCCCGCGAATCGGGTCTCGAGCTTTGCGAGCACATTCGGAGTGACCAGCGGCTCCGGTCCGTGCCCGTCTTGATGATCAGCGACCGCTTCTCGCCCGAGGACATGGCCAACGCGGAGGAGGCGGGAGCGAACGCGTTTTTGAAAAAGCCGTTCACGCGCGACAAGCTGCTCAGGTACATCGTCGTGCTCCTCGACGGTCCGCACGCGAGCACCCCGAGCGTCCGCCGCCTGCGCCGCGACGCCTGAGAGGTTTGCGAATTGCTCTTGGGGGGCGCTTTGGGTGGCCACGCGCTACGCCGCGGGGCGGCCGAAGCCTGCGCGAAACGTGTCCACCGTAAGGCTAGACTTGCGCTTGCGCCCGCATGTCTTTGCCGTCCTCATTTCACCCGGCCGTTTGCACCTGGTTCGACCGTGCGTTCGACGCCCCAACGCCCGCACAGTCGCGCGGCTGGGCGGAGATCCTCGCCGGCCACGACACGCTGATCGCGGCGCCGACGGGTTCCGGGAAAACGCTCGCGGCATTCCTGGCGAGCCTCGACGCGCTCACGCGCCGAGCCGAGGCGGGGCAACTCGGCGACGGGGTGGAGGTCGTATACGTCTCCCCGCTCAAGGCGCTGAGCAGTGACGTTCAGAAGAACCTCGACGCGCCGCTCGCAGGCATCGCCGACGCGGCTCGAGAGCGCGGTCTGAGCTTCCCGGCCATTCGCACGGCGCTCCGCACCGGCGACACCACGGCCGCCGCGCGGGCCGCCATCGTCCGTTCGCCGCCCCACATCCTCATTTCGACGCCCGAGTCGCTGTATCTAATGCTGACCGCCGCGCGCACCCGGCCTCTGTTGCGGCGGGTCCGCACGGTGATCGTCGACGAGCTGCACGCGTTGATGCGCGACAAGCGCGGCAGTCACCTGGCCCTCTCGCTCGCACGCCTCGATGCTCTCGCCGATCAGCGCCCGCAGCGCATCGGCCTCTCGGCCACGGTCCATCCCGTCGCCGCCGCTGCTCGCTTCCTCGCGGGCCCCGAGCGGCACTGCGCAATCGTGGACGTCGGACATCGGCGCGACCTAGACCTCGCGATCGAGGTCGGCGGCACGGAGCTTCAAGCCGTGGCCACGAACGAGCAGTGGGCCGAGATCTACGATCGCCTGGCCGAGCTCATTCGTGCGCATCGGACGACCTTGGTCTTCGTCAACACCCGGCGCACTGCCGAGCGGGTGGCCCATCACCTCGGAGAGCGCCTCGGCGACGACCGCGTCTCCGCGCATCACGGGAGCCTCGCCAAAGATCGAAGGCTGCGCATCGAGCAACGGCTCAAAGCCGGAGACATGCAGGCGATCGTCGCAACCGGGTCGCTCGAGCTCGGGATCGACGTCGGCTCCGTCGATCTCGTCTGCCAGATCGGATCCCCGCGCGCCGTGACTACGTTCTTGCAGCGCATCGGGCGGTCCGGGCACGCGCTGGACCGCACGTCGCGCGGTCGGCTCTTCGCCACGACTCGCGACGAGCTGGTCGAGTGCGCCGCCCTCGTCCGCGCTGTCGGCGCCGGGATGCTCGACCGTGTCGAGGCACCGCAGGCTCCCTTAGACGTTCTCGCCCAGCAGATCGTGGCGGAGTGCTCCGCGCGTGAATGGACCGAAGATGGCCTCTACGCCCTCGTGCGGGGCGTCACCCCGTTCGCGGGCCTGGCCCGTTCCGATTTCGACGACCTGATCGCAGCGTTGTCGGAAGGGCTCGCCCCCCGCATGGGCCGCGCCGGGGCCCTGCTGCACCGCGATCGAATTCACGGGGTGCTCCGCGCGCGCCGGGCAGCGCGCATCGTGGCGCTCACCAATGGCGGCGCCATTCCCGACCTCGCCGATTATCGCGTCGTGCTCGACCCGGACGAGACGCTCGTCGGAACGGTCAACGAGGATTGGGCCATCGAGAGCATGGCCGGGGACGTTTTCGTTCTGGGGTCGTGTTCTTGGAGGATTCGCCGCGTCGAGTCGCGAAGCGGCGTCATTCGGGTGGAGGACGCACGCGGGCAAGCGCCGACCTTGCCGTTCTGGCTCGGAGAGGCTCCCTCGCGCACGTGGGAGCTCTCGGCCCAGGTGAGCCAGCTGCGCACCGACGTCGCCACGGCCCTGAACGACGGGAGGGATGCGCTCGCCTGGCTCGTGGCCGAGTGCGCGCTTCCGCAGGCGGGTGCCGCCCAGATCGTGGCTTACATCGCCGCGCAGCGCCACGCGATCGGAGTCGTCCCGACGATGGATGATGTCGTATTCGAGCGCTTCTTCGACGAAGGCGGCGGGATGCAGCTCGTCATTCACGCGCCGTTCGGCGCCCGGGTCAACCGCGCGTTCGGCCTCGCCCTTCGCAAGCGCTTCTGCGTCTCGTTCGACTTCGAGCTTCAGGCCGCCGCGACCGACGACGCCATCGTCTTGTCGATCGGGGCGACACAGAGCTTCCCGCTGTCGGACGTCTTCCGCTTCGTCCAGAGCCACCAGCTACGGCGCACGCTCGAGCAAGCGATCCTTGCCGCTCCCATGTTCGGCACACGCTGGCGTTGGAACGCGGCGCGGGCGCTTGCCGTTCTCCGGCACGACCGTGGCCGCAAAGTTCCGCCGTTCTTGCAGCGCATTCGTGCCGACGGTCTACTCGCCGCAGTGTTCCCCGCGCAGGTGGCGTGTCAGGAAAATGCGACGGGCCCCATCGCCATTCCCGACCACCCGATCGTGCGCCAGACGGTGCACGACTGCCTCTCCGAAGCGATGGACGCCGAGCGGCTCGGCCATCTGCTGGAGCGCATGGAGCGCGGCGACATTCGCCTGCACGCGCGCGATACGACCGAGCCGTCCGCATTCGCGCACGAAGTGCTCAATGCCAAGCCTTACGCGTTTCTCGACGACGCGCCACTCGAGGAGCGGCGAACCAGGGCCCTCTCGCTTCGCCGCACGCTGCCCGAGCACCAGCGCGATCTTGGCGCGCTCGATGCCCAGGCCTTCGCACGCGCCGTAGCCGAAGCACGGCCCGAGCCGCGCGACGCCGAAGAGCTCCACGATGTCCTCCTCAGCATGGTCGCAACGGCCGTCGACGACGACTGGCAGGCGTGGCTCGATCACTTGACGCGCGCCGGGCGCGCGGCCGTCGTCGAGGCACCCTCTGGCCGTCTTGCTTTTGCGACCGAGAGCCTCCGGGCGATCGAAGCGCTCTACCCGGGCGCAGCCGTGACGCCGAACGTCGCGTTGCCAGTCCGCCTCGATGCGCCGCGTCCGACGAGAGACCGGGCCGTGCTCGCTCTGGTCCGAGGTCACGCCGAAGTCGTCGGCCCCTTCACGCCAGCGGCGCTCGCCGCATCGCTCGGGTTGACTCCGTCGGACGTGGCGGGTGCCGTGGCGACGTTGGAGAGTGAGGGGGCGCTCTTGCGCGGCCGGTTCAGTCCACGCGACGGGCGCGCGGGCGAAGAGGAGGCCTGCAACCGGCGGCTGCTTGCCCGTATTCATCGATACACGCTCGATCGATTGCGAAGCGAGATCGCGCCCGTGAGCGCGCAGGACTTCTTGCGGTACCTCTTCGAGCGGCATCACCTCACGGCGCGGGCGCGCACCGGCGGACGCTCCGGCCTCCGCGAAGCGGTCGGTTTGCTCCAAGGCTTCGAGATCGCCGCCGCGGCGTGGGAGAGTCACGTATTGGCCCCTCGCGTCGCCGGATACCGGCCCGAGTGGCTCGACGATCTGTGCCTCGCCGGCGAGGTCGCGTGGGCGCGCCTGTCGCCCCGGCGATCCAGCTCTACGCCCATCGGGTCGACGTCCCGGACGACGCCCATCGCCCTCGCCTTCCGGCGCGATATGGGCTGGCTGCTCGAGGCCGTCCGCGGTCCCACCGATCCCGATCCTCCCACGTCGAAGGGCCCGACGGCGGCGCTCGAGGCCCTGCGACGCCGCGGCGCGCTGTTTCTGGACGATGTCGCGACGTGGGCCGGTGTTCCGCATCACGAGCTGCGGGAGGTCCTTTGGGACCTGGTCGGCCGTGGCCTCGTCGCCAGCGACGGTTGGCAGCCGCTGCGTGACCTGATGGTGTCGGGGCGGGCGATGAAACGGCGCGGTCAGGGGGCCCAGGGGCGCTGGTGCGTCGTCGAGCGCCACCAATCCGGTGGCGAAGCGGCCCCCGACGACCTGGCCGACCGCGTGGCCGCCCAGCTTTTGGCACGTTACGGGGTCGCGCTGCGCGAGCTCGTCGCCCGGGAGAGCTTTGGCCTCCCGTGGCGCGATATCGTGCGGGCGCTCCGGCGGGCCGAGGCGCGCGGGCTGGCGCGGGGTGGGCGATTCGTCGCCGGCTTCATGGGCGAGCAGTACGCGCTGCCCGACGCGGTCGAAGCGCTGCGGGAGGTGCGCCGCAGGGCGCGCACCGGCGAAATCGTGCGCTTGAACGCGTGCGACCCATTGAACCTGGTCGGAATCGTCACTCCCGGGCACCGGGTCGCCGCCCACCCGGGTCCGACCCTCGTCTTCTGCGACGGTGCCTTCGTGGGCCCGACGAGCGACCGGGCGGACGATCTCGCTTCCGCGCACGCGCTCCCCGTGGGATGAAGGGCAAGACATGACGGACGAGACGCGCGTCGAGGAGTCGAAGTTCGATCTGGGCGCAATCGCTCCGATTGTCGACTCCGGCGACCTGCCTTGGAGCTACGGGGAGAACCGTGTCACGGCAATCGTTCGAGATCCGGACTCGGCGTATCTCTACTGGGAGATCACCGATGAGGCGGTCGCGGCCGCGCGCGACCGTCTGGGGCCCGCGGGCGCCGGCGGCTGGTGCAACCTGCGGGTCTACGACACCACCGGGCGCGACTTCGACGGCACGAACGCGCACGACTACTTCGACATCCGCATCGATCGAAACGACCGCGAATACTTTCTGATGATCCGGCGGCCGACGTCTACGATGCACGTCGAGATCGGGGTCAAAAGCGTCGAAGGGTACTTCCAGCCGATCGCCCGCTCGGGCCGCGCCGAGTTCCCTCGCAACGATCCGTCGCCGAATACCGCGCTCGAATGGATGACGGTCACGTCCGACGACGCGCCCCCCGCTGCGGACCCCTTTCGCTCTCGCTACGGTGGCCCGGAGCCTGCTCTTCCGGCGCGCGAAGGCGGCGGCTATGTCGACGTTTGGCGCGCTGCTTACGCCCCGTCGATGCACAAGGAGGCCGAGCCGCCGCCGCGAGAGCACGCGTCGTGGAGCGGGGCCACGGTGCACCGTCACCGCAGCGCACACATCGAGCGCTGGTGGCATCTCGACGAGTGGCGCGCCGAGTGGCGCGGCGGGCTGCGCTTCTCGCGCTGGGTCGGTCCCGAAGGCGAGCACGGGACAACGACGTGGCACGAAGGCCCTTTCCCGATCGAGCTGTCCGACCCTCAGCGCATCGCCATCGAGCTCCTCGGCGAGACGCCCGTGCACCTGCAGACCGAGGGAACGGAGTTCACGGTGTACGGCCCGTGGAGGGTCGTCATCCGCGGGTTCGAAACCGAGCCGCACCGGCGCGTGCTGTCGACGTGGTCGATGCGCTGGGTGCGCGCGACGACGCCGATGATCGAGCGGTGGGGGCACGTCACCGAGCACGAGCTGGTCAGCGGATACGAGAAGGAGCACGTCGTTCTCGGAGCCTCCGAGCGCCAGCTGCTCCTCGAGCGCGGCGCGAGCGAGCGCTGGCGCTTGGGTGGCTCCGAGCGCATATGGGCCGGCGCGAGCGAGTGGGTTGCAGCCGGTGGATCGGAAACACTCTTCCTCGGCGCATCGCAGGTGGGGTGGGGCGGCGCGAGCGCGCTCCTGTACCGCGGGGCCAGCGAACGGATAGGAGCCAGCGAGCGCTGGCGCATGGGGGCCTCCGAGTGGGTGCGGCTCGGCGGCAGCGAGTGGATGGGAGCGAGCGAGCGGCTCGGCGGTAGCGAGTCGCTGGGAGGAAGCGAGCACCCGGGAGCGAGCCCCCTTGGCGGCGCGAGCGAGCAGTCGTTCCGCGACAACGAGCGATGGGGTGGCCGCCTTTGACGGCATCGAGGAGGTGAGATCGTGGCCCACGGATACCTGACGATCGTCCTTCACGCGCACCTGCCGTTCGTGCGCCACCCCGAGGGCGCCTCCTACATGGAGGAGGAGTGGTTCTTCGAAGCGATCACCGAGACGTACGTTCCACTCCTGCTCGCGTTCGAGAGGCTCGTTCGCGACGACGTCGACTTCCGTCTCACGATGTCGTTCAGCCCGTCGCTGCTGTCGATGATGACCGACGATCTCCTGAAGGAGCGGTACGCGAAGAAAATCGACAAGCTCATCGAGCTCGCCGAAAAGGAGGTCGATCGCACGTGGCGGGAAGACCGTACGTTCCACGAGCTCGCGAAGACCTATCGCCACCGATTTTACGAGATCCGCGACTGTTGGCGGCGGTACGACGGGGACCTCGTGCGCGCGTTTCGCGCGCTCCAAGACGCCGGCCGGCTGGAGCTCATCGTCTGCACCGCGACGCACCCGTTCTTTCCGCTACTCGACCGCAACTGGGCTGCTTTCCGCGCGCAAGTGCACACCGCCGCGAGCGTCTACGAGCGTCTCTTTGGGCGCCGCGCTCAGGGGATGTGGCTCGGGGAGTGCGGGTACGTTCCCGGCGTGGACGAGCTGATGCGCGAGGAGGGGATTCGGTTCTTCTTCGTCGACACGCACGGCATCCTGTTCGCCGATCCGCGCCCGCTCTACGGCGTGCATGCGCCGGTGTACTGCCGCTCGGGCGTCGCCGCGTTCGGTCGCGACATCGAGAGCTCGAAGCAGGTGTGGAGCGCGCAGGAAGGCTATCCCGGCGACCCTGCCTATCGCGATTTCTACCGCGACATCGGGTTCGACCTGCCGCACGACTACATCGCGCCGTACATCCACTCGGAGGGAATCCGTACGTTCACCGGTGTGAAGTACTACGCCGTGACGCACCGATCGATGGACGGCAAGCGGCCTTACGATCCGCACCAGGCGTACCTGCGCGCGGCGGAGCATGCGGGCAACTTCATGTTCAACCGCGAGCGCCAGATCGAGCACTTGCGCGCGAACATGGATCGACGGCCGATCGTCGTCGCACCCTACGACGCGGAGCTCTTCGGGCACTGGTGGTACGAGGGCCCGATGTTCTTGGAGCTACTCTTCCGGAAGATGCACTACGATCAAGGCGCGGTCGCGCCGATGACGCCGAGCGGGTACCTGCGCGAATATCCGACCAACCAAGTATCGACGCCGTCGCTGTCGTCGTGGGGTGAAAAAGGCTATGGCGACTACTGGTGCAACGGGAGCAATGCCTGGGTCTACCGGCACCTGCACAAGATGGCCGAGCGCATGGTGGAACTTGCGCGACGGTTTCCCGGGGCGCACGGCGCGCACCGCAGGGCACTCGATCAGGCGGCGCGAGAGGTGTGTCTCGCACAAGCCAGCGACTGGGCGTTCATCATGAAGACGGGAACGACCGTTCCCTACGCGAAGAAGCGGACAGTGGACCACGTGACTCGATTCACGCGGCTGTACGACGCGCTGATGAACGACTCGATCGACGAGAAGTGGCTCGCCGAAGTGGAGCGTCGGGACAACCTCTTTCCGGAGATCGACTATCGCGTCTACGCGACGTGACGGGCAGCGTCCGGCCCGAGTCGCTGCACGGGCCGCCTGCGTTGGTGAGAAATGCAGGCCAATCGCGTAACCTGTCGCGTATGCGCAATGACGGCGATCTCCGGTGTCCCTCGTGCGGCGCCAGCGTCTCCGAAGGCGCTCGCCGTTGTGCCCACTGCGACGCGCTGATTGCGACGGTCCGCTGCGCCAACTGCTTTCACATGACGGTGCCGGAGGCGGCTCACTGCTCCGGATGCGGGCGTGATCTCGGCCTCGAGCCGATCCCACGTGGCGATGCTCTCGAGTGTGCAGCGTGTCGGGCGCCGATGTCCGCGTTCGACTGCGGTCCTGGCGCGCTCCACGACTGCGGCCGGTGCGGCGCCCAGTTCGTCGAGCACGCGGCGCTGCGCTTCATGCTCGAGCGGCACGACGAGCTCGAGATTCCCGTCGCGCGCCCGCCTCCGGTCGCATGGCAGACGGGGATCTCCGTGCGCTACCTGCCGTGTCCGGTGTGCCACGCGATGATGAACCGGAAGAGTTTTGGCGCCGGCAGTGGGGTCATCGTAGACGTGTGTTCCAAGCACGGCACCTGGTTCGACGCCGGCGAGCTTCCGCGCGTTCTGGCGTTCGTCGAATCTGGCGGCCTGGCGCGCGTGCGGCGCCGAAACGCCGAAGAGGCCGAGCGACTTGCGCGCGAGCGAGCAGCCCTGGCGGCGGTCCACGCGCTGCACGGCGCCGACGCGCTCCCGTTTGCGCAAGACTCGACCATCCTCGACTTCTTGCACGACTTGTTCGGTAGCTAGGGCCAAGCACGCAGGCCGAAACGGCCGTGCGTCGCAACATCACGATGGGCCCAGGCACGGCGTGCGGGTGCACGTACGCGGCCGACGGGTGGCGCCAAGCAGCTCGGCCGCGGTCGAGGGGCGCACTCGGGCAGGCGACGAAGTCCAGCGCCAAGCCTGAACGGTCCCGTCGTACACCTGTCGCCGCCCATCTTGGTCAGACCAAAGACGTTCGTCGTGCCCGCACGGCCCAGTCGTACACTTGCCCGTAGCGCCTTGCGGCGACGTCCCACCCGAAGCGCTTGCGCATCGCGCGTTGCTGCATGGCCCGAAAGTCCGCAGGACTCTCTCGATAGGTCTGCACGGCCCACCGAACCGTCGCCACGAGCGAGTCCACGTTCAAGTCCCAAAGCTTGAACCCGGTCCCCTCTCCGGTTGCTGGCTCGTAGTTCTCCACCGTGTCGTCGAGCCCGCCGGTCGCGCGCACGATCGGCAGCGTCCCGTAGCGCTGGCTGTACATTTGATTCAGCCCGCACGGCTCGAAGCGCGACGGCATCAGGAAGAGGTCCGCGCCCGCTTCGATCCGGTGCGCGAGCCTCTCGCTGAAGCCGATCCAGGCACGGAAGCGGTCCCCGCCGTGGTGCGACCGAATCAGGAGGTACCCCTCGGCAGCGCGGTCGCCGGAGCCGAGGATGACCACCTGCGTGTCCATGTCGAGGATGCGCGTCAGTGCGGCTAGGGCCACGTCCGTCCCCTTTTGGTCGCTGAGGCGTGACACGATGCCGATGAGCGGCACGTCCGGGCGCTCGGCAAGCGACAGCTCGCGTTGAAGAGCGCTCTTGCACGACGCTTTCCCGGAGAGATCGTCGGCATCGAAGGGCGCAGCAATCTCGGGATCGGCGGCGGGGTTCCACACCTGCTCGTCGATGCCGTTGAGAATCCCGATGAGGTCACCGCCGCGGAAGCGAGCGACGCCGTCGAGGCCCGCTCCACCCTCGGGAGTGCGGATCTCGGCCGCATACCGAGGCGAGACCGTGGTCAGTTTCGTCGCCTGGTAGAGGCCACCCTTGAGCGGGTTGATCGCGCCGAAGTCCTCGAGTGCGTCGGGACGGAACTCGCTCCAAGGAATGTGCGTCGCCGGCAGGTCGGCCCCTGGAAACTTCGCTTGATGCGCGAGATTGTGGATCGTCAGAACGGTCGCTGCCGTTGCGAGCGGGCCGTTCGCCTCGATCGTGTTGAGGTAGATCGGCAAGAGCGCGGTCGGCCAATCGTGCACGTGGAAGACGTCGGGAATCCACTGGAGATGCCTGCAGAGCTGCAGCGCTCCTCTGCACAAGTAGGCGTATCGCACGAGATTGTCGGCGGCGAACGAGCCTGGCGGGTCGTACAGGTACCCTCGTCCGAACAGGCGTTCGTGGTCGAGCAGGTAGACGGGAACGTCGCTCCCCGGCAGCCGTGTCTCGAGCACGGCCGACCACGCGTTGCCGCCACCCAGCGGGACGGCGACTGGGTTGGGATGTCGCGTCAGCCCTTCGGAGGGGATCGCGTCGTAGCGCGGAATGACGATGCGCGCGTCGTGTCCGAGCTCGCGCAACGCTCGGGGAAGGGCGCCGACCACGTCGCCCAGGCCGCCGGCCTTCACGAAATGGGCGCACTCCGAAGCCACGAAGAGAACCGAGCGGGGGCTAGCCATCGTGCTCTCCGTTTACTCGGCAAGGCGTGTCCTAAGCACGGAGAATTGCTTAGCGCCCCGTACCCTCTTGCGACATGTTTCTGTCGACACTAGAAACGGCGCGCTCCCCAATGCCCCCAGTTGTCTCTGCTCAGGGCCGTCGTACTGTGCCCTGCGTGTCACGAAGTCCCCTCCTGAGCGCGGTGGCCTTCGGGCTGCTGGCGACCAGCGCCGCTTGCTCGCTGCTCGACGCGCTGAACCCGTCGGTCGACGACGCGTCCACTCCGACGAACGATGCCTCGCCGGTGAGCAACCCGACCGTCGACGCGTCCGGCTCCGTACCGAACGGGGGCGGCCCTTCCCCTTCCGGCGGGCCAGACGGATACGCGCCGTTCGGTCCAACGGTCGATGCGGCCACCCGCGGCGATGGCAGCAAGGCCCCCGACGTCTACCTCCCTCCGCCCGTCCATGTGACGACGCCGGCGATGTCTGGGGTCAAATTCCCGTTCCCGCAGGACCGCCAAAGCAAAAATTGCGTCTATCCGACCGCGTATCGAAACGAGGACGTCCAGGCCGCGTACGATCAGTGGAAAGCGGACCTGATCACCTCCTCGGGCGCCGGCGGCTTCCGTCGCGTGCAGCGCCTCGCCAGCGACCCCGGTCTTCAGGTGGGCTCGACGGTGTCCGAGGGGATCGGCTACGGCATGTTGATCGCCGTCTACATGAACGACCAGTCCCTGTTCGACGACCTCTGGAAATACGAGCAACTACACCTCGGCAAGTGCCCGTCGAACACCTGTCCCCCGATGGAGCTCATGGACTGGTACATATCGGGCGACGGCTCGACGGCTTTGGGAACCGGAGGGGCGACCGACGCCGACGAAGACATGGCCTTCGCCCTGGTGATGGCCGATCGGCAGTGGGGCGGAAAGGGCTCGCTCTCCAAGACGTACCTGCAGACTGCGATCGACCAGATCACCGCAATCTGGGTGCTCGAAGTATACCAGAGCAATCTCATCAGGCCCGGTACGTGGGGCGACAACAACAGCGTAAACGTTTCGTATTTTGCTCCCGCATACTACCGCGTCTTCAAGGCGGTCGGCGGCAGTCTGCCGATGGCGGGCGGCGGCAGCTGGAACCCCAACTGGGATACGACGATCGATACTTCGTACAACGTCATCAATGCCTCTCTCAACACGGCGAGCGGCAACCAGAACAACGGCCTCGTTCCCGCGTGGTGCAACAGCTCCGGAGCTCCCAACTCGGGCGCGCTCCAGAACGGAAACCCGACCAATTACCAGTACGACTCCTGCCGGACCCCCTTTCGAATCGGCCTTGATTGGTGCTGGAACGGAGAGGCGCGAGCGAAGGCTTACGTCGCCAAGACCAGCGGCTTTTTCAGCGGCGTCGGGGTGCGCAACATCGTCGATGGGTACGCGCTGAACGGGATGCCCGAAGCCCAAAATCCGGGCAAGCTCTCGGCGGCTTTCATCGGTCCGGCCGGGGTCGGCGCGATGAATGCGACGACGTACCAATCGTTCCTCGACGACGCCTACGCGGCCGTCGCGACGCGCACGCTCTTGGCGGGCGGTACATATTACGAAGAATCATGGACTGTCATGTCACTTCTGATGATGAGCGGCAATTTCCTTGATTACACGATGTTCTAGGCTGGCGCTCCGCTCAGACTTCGAACTCGGCCTTCTCGAGGATTTCGGTGACGCGCCATAGGAAGCCGTTCGCCGCAACTCCGTCGACGATCCGGTGATCGTACGAGAGCGCCATGTACATCACAGGGTGGATCGCGATGTGATCTTCGCCTTCCGGCGATTCGACGACGACGACACGTTTCTGGATCTCGCCCATTCGCAAGATACCGACGTTGGGCTGATTGATGATCGCGCCGCCGAAAAGGTTCCCCTTTAGGCCTGGATTGGAGACGCTGAAGGTCGCGCCGCTCAAGTCGTCGATCGTGATCTTGCCGCTCTTCGCGCGCTTGGCCAGGTCGTCGATCGCGCGGACGATGCCGCGAACCCCGAGCTCGTCCGCGCGCCGCACGACGGGTACGACGAGGCCGTCGGGCGAATCGACCGCGACCCCGATGTTGATGTCGTGGAAGACGACGTACGCGTCATCGAGCACGCGTGCGTTGATCGACGGATTCTCGCGCACCGCGCGCGCCGCCGCTACGACGACGAAGGCCAGCATCGTCAGGCTCATCCCCTCGGCCTTGTAGCGCTCCTTGTGGCGATCGCGCAGCCTGCTCGCCGTGTGCAAGTCCACCTCAGCGACAGTCACCACGTGCGGGGAGGCGAACTTCGAGTAAATCATGTGGTCGGCGGTGATGCGCCGGCGTCGCGTGAAGGGCACGACCTTGTCGTCGGGTGCCGGCCGATACGCGGGTACTTTGAATGCGCCGAACCCGACTCCGGGGATCGGCGGCACGAAGCCGCCACCGTTGTTGATCAGCTGAGCGAGCTGCAAAGCACGCGCGGGAGGAGGCGACGGAGCGCGCACTTCGGCGGGGGGGGGCGTCGTGTGCTCGTTCGTCCCCGCGGCGCGCATGACGTCGTCTTTGGTCACCCGCCCGCGCTCCCCCGTGCCCTGCACGCTCGACAGGTCCACATCGTGCTCAAGGGCGGCCTTTCGGACCGTAGGGGTCGCGAGCGCGCCCATCGTGCCGCGCGGGCTCGGCGCCGGTGCCTGCGCAGGAGCGGGAATCGAGACGGGCGCACCTGGGGTGACCGACAGAGATGCGCCCGCCCCTTCCTCGATCTGAGCGATGACGGCTTTGACCGGCACCACCTGTCCCTCAGCCGCAAGCAGCTTCGCAATGCGGCCCCCCGTCGGCGCGGGCAAGTCGCTGTCGGCCTTGTCGGTCGCGATGGATACGATTGGCTGGTCCTTCTTGACGACGTCTCCTTCGCGAACGAGCCACTTCGAAATGGTCCCTTCGGCGACGCTTTCGCCGAGCTGGGGAAGGATCACGTCTGTGAGCATGGATCACACGGTTCCGGCTGAGTTCACGCTACCCTATAGCTTCGCTGCTCGAGTCCGCAATCGCAGACCGGCTTGAACGTTCGCTGCCCGACGGACGCTGGACGGACCGCGGTGCGTCGCTCGGGAGGCCGCGCGCGGCCCCGCGCGACCGCCCAGCGCGACCGAGAGCGTGGCCGGTCCGGTCCCCGTCCGCGATGCGCCCCTTTGGCCCCGACCGCGAGCGACACGAGCAGACGGCCAACCGAGGAGCGGGGAAGAAAGGAGCGCCCGTGCGACGCTCCGAGATACTCTGGACATCCAGTCTGGGACCACGGTAAACTCGTTCGGTGGAGCTCTCACCGGTCCAGAGCGAGCGCGTGCGTGCAACCCTGCACTTCGCACGCTCCAGACTGGCTGCGGGCGCACGAGAGCGCGAGGCGGCGGGCACGTTCGACCGTCGGCTCTGGGACGAGGCAGCCGACTTCGGTCTTGCCGGTCTGCCCATTCCGGAGAAGTGGGGTGGCAGTGGGCTCGACGCCGTCGATACGATGCTTGTCATCGAGGCACTTGGCAAAGCCTGTGAAGACGGGGGTCTCGTCTTTTCCTTGTGCGCCCACATGTTCGCATCCGCGGTGCCGATATGGCGCTCAGGCTCGACCAATCATCACGAGCGTTACTTGCCGGACATCGCCTCGGGCAAGTTGATTTGCGCGAACGGGACGAGCGAGCCCGAGGCGGGCTCCGACGTCTACGCCATGAAGGCTACGGCGGATCGAGTCGGGAGCGAATACGTTCTCAACGGCACCAAATGCTTCATCACCAATGCCCCCGTCGCCGACCTCTTTCTCATTTATGCGACCACGAGCCCGGAGAGGAAGGTATTTGGCATTTCCGCGTTTCTGATACCGCGGGCTACCCCCGGGCTTCGCATCACTCCAGAGAAGGCCAAGACTGGGCTGCGAACGTCCCCGTGGGGCACGATCTACCTCGATAATTGCCGCGTCCCCGATAGTGCGCGCGTCGGCCCCGAAGGCTCGGGCGCGTCCCTGTTTGCGGAATCGATGATCTGGGAGCGCGGGTGCCTTTTCGCGTATTACGTCGGGGCGATGGAGCGATCGCTCGAGCGCTGCATCGAACACGTCCGTGCACGCAAGCAGTTCGGCAATCGCCTGGGAAGCTTCCAGTCGGTGTCGAACCGCATCGTGGACATGAAGCTGAGGCTCGAGGCGAGCCGACTCCTCCTCTATCGGGCGGGAGAGCTCCACCGCGCGGGCAAGCGCTGCGACGAAGCCGTCGCGCTCAGCAAGCTTTGGATCTCCGAAGCCGCACTCCAGTCTGGCTTGGACGCCGTACAAATCTTCGGTGGATCGGGGGTGGCCACGGATTCCGGGGTCGACGCGCTCATGCGGGATGCGGTTCCGGCGAGGATTTTCTCCGGGACGTCCGAGATGCAGCGAGCCATTATCGCGCGGATGCTGGGGCTCCATTGATGCGCCTCGATCGACTCGTCACTCCCTGGGCCGAGCGTGCGCCCGACCGCGTCGCGGTCGACGGTGCCGACGAAGCCATCACGTACGGGGAGCTGGATCGGCTGGCGAACCGCTTCGCCCGAGTCTTTCGAGCCAATGGCCTCAAGCCCGGTGAGCGGGTCGGCGTTCATCTTCCGCGCTCGGGGCGAGCCATAGCGGCCATGCTCGGCGCTCTGCGAGCGGGCGCAGTCTACGTGCCGCTCGATCCCGGCTCTCCACCCACGCGCATGGGGCTCATCGCGCAGGACTGCGGGCTGCACCACGTCGTCATCTCCCCATCGCTGCTCGCCAGCTGGGCTGCGGCCGGCGTGTGCGGGTCCATCGAGCACTTCTTCCTCTCCGCCACCGGCGGCCCGATCGAAGTGCCCGCGTCCACGCGGACGCATGCCTGGTCCGAGGTCGAGAGTGCGAACCCGGCTCCGACCGAGCCGGCTGGGAGTTCGCCCGACGACCTCGCATATCTTCTCTACACTTCCGGTTCGACCGGCGTGCCCAAGGGCGTGATGCTCTCGCACCGAAACGCGCTCGCGTTCGTCGATTGGGCCGCCGATCAGATCGGCCTGAGCGACGGCGACCGCGTGGCGAGCGTCGCCCCGTTCCACTTCGACCTGTCGGTGTTCGACATATGGTCGTCGCTTTCGCGTGGTGCCACGATCGTCATCGTGGACGAGGCGACCGTCGTTTCCGGCAGGCGGATGCTCGATCGGATCCACGCGAAAACGATCAACGTCTGGTACTCGGTACCCTCCGCGCTGGTGCTAATGCTCGAGAGCGGCGGTCTCGCCGAACGCGGTGCGCCCTCCCTGCGTGTCGTGTTCTTTGCGGGCGAGGTCTTTGCGCTCAAGCACCTGCGTTCGACGATGGCTGCGCTCCCGAAAGCCCGTTTCTTCAACCTCTTCGGGCCGACCGAGACCAACGTATGTTTGGCCTACGAGGTGACCGCGCCGCCTGCGCCGGATGCGCCGGCGATTCCCATTGGACGCGCCAGTTGCGGCGACGTCATCTCCATTCTCGACCCCGAAGGGCGCGTGCTGCCCGACGGCCAAGTGGGCGAGCTCTTCGTCGACGGTCCGACGGTCATGCTGGGGTACTGGGACGGCGGTCGTCGCACGGCCCCGAAGCGACCGTATGCCACGGGCGATTTGGTTTCGCGCCGTCCGGATGGTGAGCTGATGTACCACGGTCGCCGCGATCACATGGTGAAGATCCATGGCTTCCGCGTCGAGCTCGGCGAAGTCGAGGCTGCGCTCCACGACCACGGCTGCATCCAAGAAGCCGTCGTATTTGCCGTGGAGCAGCAACTCGTCGCGGTGGCGGTGCCGTCCGATCCGACGGTCTCGGTGCTAGACATCAAGCGCCACTGCGCGGCTCGTCTCCCCCGGTACATGATCCCCTCCGATGTGAGGCTCGTCGAGCAGCTCCCGCGCACTTCCAACGGCAAGGCGGATCGTGTCCGCACGAAGACAGCCGTCATCGCGGGGGATGCTTCGCTGCTCAGACCCGTGCAACGGGCAGAAACGGGAAAGGAGTCGTAGTGGAAGCACGTGTGAAAGCCGACGTCCGGCAGTTCATTGTCAGCTCCTGGCTCAGCGGTGATGAGCGTGGCTTCGATGAACAGACCGACCTGCAGCAAACGGGCATCCTCGATTCGTTCTCGACTCTCTCTTTGATTGCCTTCCTGGAAGACAACTTCAAGGTTCAACTGGATCCTGCCGACATCAATTCGGAGACATTTCGGACCGTCAACGCGATCACTGGACTGGTGCTTGCCAAGCTGGCGAGGCAGGGCACGGCTGGTGCCGTCGAAAAGCCGTAAGCTCGCGCACGGCGCGCGTATACCCCGGGGAAGGCAACATGGAAGAGACTCTAAGGGAAATCATCGCGAGAATCGCAGAGACCAAGTCGGACTTTGCGGGAGACGCCGATCTTCGGGACGACCTCGACGTCGACTCCCACCGCGCCGTCGAGATCGTTTTCGAGATCGAGCGTGTTTTCAATGTCAAAATCCCAGACGACCGCTTCGGCGAAATGAAGACATTGAATGGGACGCTGAGCCTCGTGCGGTCTCTCAAGGGTGCGGCTGCGGTCGGCTGAGTCGAGCTCAACGTGCAAAGGCGCGTCGTCGTAACCGGTTGCGGCGTGGTGACCGCCGCGGGCACGGAATTGGACTCTTTCTGGAACGCCTTGATGAGCGGTACTTGCTTCATCAAGCCGTTGCGGAATTTCTCGGCTCCCGACCTCGAAGGACTGATGGGGGCCGAGGTCGATCTGCCGGAGGCCGACGATCTGCCGGAACCCGGCGACCATCGGCGCAGCCGTTGCGGTCAGCTCGCCTTGGCGGCGGCCCGCCGGGCCCTCGCCGATGCCGCGCTCCCTCACGGCAGCGAAGTAAGGGAGCGCGCAGGGGTAGTCCTCGGCACGACGTTGGGCTCGGAGAGGCAAGTCGGCGACCTCAGCGAGCGATGGGCTGTGCACGGCCCCGACAGCGTCGACGCGGGGTTTCTGGCTCGCTGCGACAACCACAGTCTCGCGGCTCTCGTGGCCGAGCGCCACGGCCTCGGCGGCCCCCTGATGCTGTGCGCCTCCGCATGCAGCTCTGGAAATGCGGCGATCGCGCTTGCCTATGATCTCGTGGCGTCGGGAGTCGCTGATGCGATGGTAGCCGGTGGCGCCGACACCCTGACGCGCTCGATCTACTGTGGATTCCAGCGGATGGGCGCGCTCTCGAAGAGCATTTGCCGGCCGTTCGACAAGCGGCGGGACGGTGTCTCGTTCGGGGAGGGAGCGGGGGTCCTGGTGCTCGAGAGCCTCGACGAGGCCCGGCGGCGCGGCGCACGGATTTATGCCGAGGTCGCCGGGTACGGCATGAGCAACGATGCGTACCACGTGACGGCGCCGGACCCGAACGGGGAAGGGTTCGTCCGCGCGATCAAGCAGGCGCTCTCGAGCACCGGCACGGCGCCGGAGCAGGTGGACTACGTGAGCGCCCACGGCACCGGCACGCAGTACAACGATCTCGGCGAGGCTCGCGCGATGAAGGCCGTGTTCGGCGAGCGTGCCGGTCGGGTCCCTATCAGCTCCATCAAGTCGATGATCGGGCATACCAACGGAGCGGCGAGCGCCATCGAAGCCGTGGCCTGTGCGCTCGCGATGATGCACGAGACCATACCCCCCACTGCGAATCTCACCGAGCCCGATCCGGAGTGTGATCTGGACTGCGTGCCCGGCAAGGGACGAAGAGCTCGGGTCGACCACTGCCTGAACCTCGCCGCAGGCTTCGGTGGCTTCAACGTGTGTTTGGTCCTCAGGAGGGCGACGTGACGACGGCGCGCGACGAGCTCCCGAGCTCTTCTCCCGTCGTTATCACCGGCGTCGGCGTATTGACTCCGCTAGGCGACAAGCTGGCGGCAGTGAGCGGGGCGCTCCGCGCCGGCCGTCACGCGATCGACACGGGGGCCGATCTCGGAGGCGCGGGCGAATCGCGGATCAACGACTTCGACGCGACCCGCTACGCCAACATCCGTGGGATGCGCATCTACAATCGCATGACACGGCTCGGAATCTGCGCGACCAAGCTGGCGCTGTTGGACTCGGGGCTAGAAGCGGCGGCCCTGCCAGGCGAAGAGCTCGGTCTCGTGACCGCGTCGACCTTCGGACACCTGGACACTCTCATCGAGTACGACCGCAGCCTGGTGACCGCTGGCCTTCAACGCACCAACCCCGCTTGGATGCCGCTCGCCATCCCGAGCGCGCCCGGCGCGGTGATCGCGCTGTCGTTTGGCGCCAAGGCCTTCTCGATCACGCTCAGCGACGGCGGCGTTTCGTCGCTCGACGCCGTCGGGCTCGGTGCGCGGCTTCTGGAAAGGGGCCGGGCGCGCGCGTGTATCGTGGTCGCTGGTTTCGCGATCTGCGATGAGCTTTCGCTGGCCGCGTCGCGCGCCGGCATGCTCGCCCCGGCCGAGGAGTTTCGCGTGTTCGACCAGCGATCTCGGGGAACCGCCTTCGGAGAGGCAGCGGCGGCCGTGGTGCTCGAGCGGTTGGAGGACGCCCGGGGTCGTGGCGCCGAGCCCAAGGCTTTCGTCCACGGATACGCGGCCACGTTCGCCACGAAATCGTCGAACATCGAAGGTTCGCTCCATCGCGCCTGTACGGGCGCGATGCGAGCTTCTCGCGTGTCTCCGGCCCAGGTCGCTCTCGTCAGCGCGAGCGCCAACGGACAGCTTGCGAGAGACCGCGCCGAGGCGCTAGCGCTTGTCGCAGCGCTCGGCGAGACGGCCGCGCGCACTCCCGTAATGGCGGTCAAAGCAAATCTCGGCGACACCATCGATGCGAGCGGCCTCCTCCAGTCCCTGGCGGCGGTTACCGCCCTGCGCTCGGGAATCGCCCCCCCGATCGCTCGGCTCGAACAGCCCCAAGTCCCGGGGCTGCGATACCTCCGGGAAGAGACACCGGTGGACGCGGGCTACGCCCTGATCACGTCGCTCTCTCTCTCGGGTGCCTGTTCGGCCCTCGTCCTTTCGGCCCGCCATGAAACCTGAAGCGCAGGGAGGCAGTCGGCCAGTCGCCGTGGTGACCGGCGGATCTCGAGGCATCGGCAAGGCCGTTGTTCACCGGCTGGCCGCCGCGGGCCTCGAAGTCCACTTCACGTTCCTTAACAACGAACAAGCGGCAGCGGAGATCGTCGAGCAGTTGCGCGACGCCGGACAGGTCGCCGAGGCGGTGCGCGTGGACGCGCGCGACGCGGCGGCCTCCAGCGAGATGGTCGAAAAGACGATTGTCGATCGCGGCCGGATCGACGTCCTCGTCAACAACGCGGGCATCACGACCGATCGGTTGTTGCCAATGATGAGTCACGCCGATTGGTCGGGGGTCCTCGAGACGAGCCTGAACGGCCTTTTCGGTTCCACGAAGCCCACGGCCAAGCAGATGATGCGCCAGCGCGCAGGGCGAATCATCAATCTGACTTCGGTATCCGGCATCGTCGGTATACCTGGACAGACCAACTATTGTGCGGCGAAAGCAGCCATCATCGGGTTCACTCGGTCCCTGGCCAAAGAGCTGGCCAGCTGGGGAATCCCGGTCAACGCCGTCGCGCCCGGCTTCGTCGACACGGACATGCTATCCGCGTTCACTCCTGCGCAGCGCACCGCGGCGATTGCCCGCGTGCCGATGCGTCGCTTCGCCACAGCAGACGAGGTCGGGTCGCTTGTCTCCTACCTCGCCCTCGAGGCGCCGCAGTACCTGACCGGCCAAGTCGTGGTGATCGACGGCGGCCTCACCGGGTAACGGCGAGGTGCCCGCCTGTCGCGCGGCCGGTGCGGCCGAGAGGCGGCCTGGAGAACTGGCCCCTCGTTTGCAAGGGGGCCGGAATTCTGATAGCGATATACGAATGGGAGTGGGAGCCACGTTCCGAGCATTGCAGCGCGACGCGGCCAGGTACAAGAAGCTCGGGGGCTGGTACAGGCACGAGGGGTTCTGGATCGGAGCAACCTACCGGGCGGGGGTGTTGGCACGGTCACTGCCATTTGCACTTCGGATCCCGTCCGTCGTGGCATACCGAATCTTCAACAAACTCTGCTGGCGCACACTCCTCAACGTCAACATCAACCCGAAGGCGCGCATCGGTCCCGGCTTCTACCTGATCCACCCCCGCAACATCTGGATCCCGTCCACCGAAATCGGAGACAACTTCACCGTATTTCACGACGTGACGATCGGGGCCAATGGGGATCCGCCTGAATACCCAACAATCGGCAATAACGTCGTCCTCTTCGTGGGCGCCCGTGTGCTCGGCCGGGTAAAGATCGGGAACGGCGCAAAAATCGGCGCCAACTGCGTCGTGACCACCAACGTCAACCCCGGAGCCGTCGTGGTCCCTCCGGCGAATCGCGTTTTGTCGCCGGCGATGGCCGCCGTCTTCGGCACGAAGGATCCCCTCTGGGACCAGACCTGACCGCTCCGTGGTGGTCGCGGTGCTGAATGCCGGCCATTGCGCCGCCGGGTTGATGACGCGGTCAAACAAGCGGCCGAGAAGCCAAATCAGTGGTGCGGCGTGGTATCCGCGATTTTGAGCAACTGCTTGCCTCGGTTCTCGCCTTTGAACAGTCGCGCGACCGCTGCGGGAGCGTTTTCGAGCCCGTGCTGCAGGTCAATCTGGTCTTTGAGCCTGCCTTCACGAACCCAGCCTGCAAGCGCCGTCATGGCCTCGGCCGCCCGAGGCATGTAGTCGATGACGACGAAGCCCTCCATACGACCGCGCCGAATCAGCAGGTTGAGGTAGTTCCTGGGCCCTGGGGGGAGCGCCGCTTCGTTGTACATCGACATCGCGCCGCAGATCACCACCCGACCGCGAAGGGCCAGGTGGATGAGGGCCGCGTCGAGGATGCGCCCGCCCACATTGTCGAAGTACACGTCGATCCCCTTAGGGCACGTCTCCCGCAATCGGGTCATGACGTTTTCGGACTTGTAATCAATGGCGGCGTCGAAGCCGAGATCGTTCGTCAGATATTGGCATTTCTCCGGGCCGCCCGCGATGCCGATCGCGCGGCAGCCCTTGATCTTGGCGATCTGCCCGACGGCCGATCCGGTCGCGCCAGCTGCGCCCGAAACGACGACCGTCTCCCCGGGATTGGGCCTGCCGACGTCGAGCAGACCGAAGTAGGCAGTCATACCCGTGTTGCCGAGAATGCTCATCGCGGCTTCGATGGGTACGTTCGGTGGAACGGCGAGAATCGGGTAGGGCCCGCCCTGGCGCGTGACGCAGTAGTCTTGCCACCCGAACAGCCCCTGCACCAACTGCCCGGCCTGGAAATGCGGGTCGCGCGAGATCAAGATCTCACCGACCGCGAACGATCGCATCACCTCTCCGATTCGCACCGCGGGCAAATAGGTGTCTCCCGCAATCCATCCGCGCTGCGTCGGATCGCACGATAGATAGAGATTGCGTACCAAGATCTCGCCTTCCGCGGGCTCTGGGGCCACTGATTCGGTCCACCGGAAGTCGTCGGCGCTCCAGGAGCCGCGCGGTCGGCGTGCGAGGAGCCACTGGCGGTTGGTCGGATGTCCCATCGTCTATCCTCTATGCGAGTCGACAGTACTGCATTATCGGAGGTCCGTCATCGTCGGGAGGGAGCCCGGCGCCGAAGCCGAGCGATGAAGTAACCGTCCGTCCCGTGCACCTGGGGCAGGAGGCGAAAGAACGGCGTTTCGCCGAAGACCGCACGAGCCTCCGGCGCTTCGAACGGCGCGAGCTCGAGCCCCGGAGAGGCTCGCAGGACCGCGTCCACGACGTCTTCTCCCTCCTCACGTAGAACGCTACAGACCACGTAGACGAGGGTTCCCCCCGGGCGGATGTGCGCGGCGGCGCGCGACGTGACGGCGATCTGACGTCGGGCCATCGACGCAATGTCGGGGGCCTGGCGGCGGAGCGCGATGTCCGGACGCCGGCGGAGGGTACCGATACCCGAGCACGGCGCATCGACGAGCACCCGATCGTACTCCCCGGTCACGTCGCCCGAGCCGACCGTCCAATCCACGGCGAACGTCGCGCGCGCGGTCAAGCCAAGGCGGGCCAGCTCCTCGCCGAGCCGCTCGAGCTTGGCCGCGTTCGCGTCGCACGCGTCTACCGCGCCGCGCGGGCCCACCGCTCGCGCGAGCAGCCCGGTCTTGTTGCCGCGTCCGGCGCACGCGTCGAGGACCTCGTCCCCATCGCGCGCGCCGACCGCGAGCGCGGCGAACTGCGACCCCTCTTCCTGAACGGTCCATGCCCCTTCGTCCCATCCAGGGAGACGCTGCGGCTTGCCCGCGCCCCGCTCGAGGATCGCAAGCGGCGAGAGGCGGCCGGGCTCGATTGAAGCTTCGGCGGCTGCCGCCCGCAGCCGCTCGACCCAAACGTCGCGCTGGTTCGCGTGCTCGACGCGTAGCGCGACCGCCGGCGGCTCCGTTCCGCACCGCAGCAATGCATGCGCCTCAGCGGGACAGAGGGAGCGCTCCAAGGCTTCGCGCAGCCAAGGGGGCGCGGAGGCGACCATCGCGTCTTGTCGCGCCGCCTCGTCCATCGACGCGGCCCGATGTGCCAACTTGCGCAGGACGGCGTTGACGAACGAGGCGACGCGCTCTCCGCGCCCGGCCCGGACCGCCTCCACGGCCTCACTGACGGCGGCAAACGCCGGCACGCGTGTGAAGTAAAGCTGGTAGGCGGCGACGAAAAGGTGCCCGCGCACCCGCGGATCCAGCGTGTCGATTCCGCGGGGCGCGAACCGCACGATCTCGCTGCGTAGCCAGGGCAGCGCGCGCAGGCTGCCGTATACGAGCTCCGTCGCGAACGCCCGGTCGCGCGCTTCGAGCTGCACCGCACGCCCGAGCTCCGCGTCCAGCGCGGCGGACGCGAACGCGCCGTCCTTTTCGACGCGCGCGAGCACGGTCGCGGCCACGTCGCGGGCGTCCGGCCTGCGCCGCGCCGGCGCGCGCTGGTTCACGACCAGAGCTCGCGAACCTGCGTGACGATGACGTCCCAGCGCCGCTCGACGTCGTTCTTGAACGCGACGAGCATCAGCAGGACCAGCATCACCATGCCCACCAGGCTCGCCACTTCGCGGATGCGAAGCGGAAGGGGCCGCTGGCGCGCCGCCTCGAACAGGAAGAAGAGGAGCTGACCTCCGTCGAGCACCGGAATCGGCAGAAGGTTGATGAGGCCGAGGTTGACCGAAATGAGCGCCATAGCCCAGACGAAGTACGCCGCTCCCCGCGCTCCGGCCTGACCCGCGATGTCATACATCGTGATAGGACCGCTGACGTTGGCGAGCGAGACGCGACCTTCGAGAAGGCGCAACATCCCCACGCTGATGAACTTGATGACGCTCGCCGTCTCTTCCACGCCTCGCCTCAGCGCGTAGGCGAGCGGGTGCGGGTTGGGCACGAGACGATCCGGGGCCGTCGGCAGCCAGTCGTCGGTCCGAAACACATATCGCTCGTAGTGTTGGCCGAACTGGTCGTCCCACTGTTCCTTCCGTAGCTGGAAGAAGCCGCGCATCGGAGCGCCATCGCGCGTCCACTGAAGCTCGTGCATCCGATCGGCGCCGGCCACGAGCTCGCCCTCCATCGCGCGCCAAAGCCTTTGCGACGCTCCATCTAGCGTGGTGATCCGGTCGCCCGGTCGCAGCCCCGCTCGCCACTCGCTCGAGGCCTGCGGGACGAACGCTACGTACATGTCTGCGCTCTCGATCCCCGTTCGCTCGAGCACGTCGGCCGCCCGAGCGTTCTCGTCGGCGGGAGGAATGCTGCCGGGGTCACGGGGCAACGGGGTCAGGGTGGCGGCGCCCGGCTCAAGCACCGCCAGCTCGCACAGGCCCCCGAGCGCCCGCGGTATGTCGACCGGCCGGAGGTAGCTGATTACGACTTGGTCGCCTCGATTCCGTGCGAGGGCGTCGACCAGGTCGACGAACCGCTCGATGCGCCTTCCGTTGACCGCCGTGACGAGGTCGAACGTTCGGAGTCCCACCGCGGCCGGCGCATCACGCCGTGCCACGCCGATGACAGCCGCCGGAAAACGCGGGTCGATACCGATGCGTCCGGTGTGCTCCACGATGTCGAGCTCCCGGACCTCGGCTTCGTCGACCGGCGTCACCGTGACGTCGAGCACCTTGCCGTCCCGCTGCACGCCGAGCTTGACCGCCTGTCCGGCTCGACGCGCGATGACGTGCTGCACCTCGGGAAAGGTCGTTACGGTCGCGCCGTCGACGGACAAGATACGGTCGTCGGGCTGCAGCTTGCCGTCCGCCGGCTTACCGCCGTCGACGACGCCGACGGTGGGCGGAAGAAACTGGTCGTCTTCCAGAAAGACGGACGTGTAGAGCGCGATCGGAAACAGCAAGTTCATTGCAGGACCGGCGAGGACGATCACGACGCGCTTCCAGAGCGCTTGCGCCTCGAACGTTCTCCCGCGCTCCTCGGGCAGAATGGGTGCGGCGCGCTTGCTCTCCTCGAGCATTTTCACGAAGCCGCCGAACGGCAAGAGGCCGAGGCAATACTCCGTTTCCTTCCCGCGGATGCGGAGGACCCGCGGTCCGAAACCGATCGAGAACGTGAGGACCTTCACTCCGAAGATCTTCGCGAAGGCGAAATGCCCCGACTCGTGAATGAAGATGAGGGAGCTGACGAGCAGGACGAAATACAGAAGGTCCACGGCCGCCGCCTCTTGAGTAGCACAGGCTCAGCGCTTGCCGCTCCCTGCGGGCGGTTTACGGCGGCGGCTCCGCGTTGCCATCGCCGCGAACACGCCCGCCGCCGCCAGCGCGACCGTTCCTCCGCGGTCGCCCAGCGCCGAGCAGCCGTGCGCCTGAGTCGAGGCAGGGGTCTGCGGGGTGCCGCCGCCATCGGTCGCAGGCGTCCCTCCGCCGTCGTCGTCGGCGCATCCTGGGAGCTGGGCGCAGAGCGCTTGCCTCGGCGCGCCGGTGCACTGCGCCGCGCTCGACCCGGCCGCGCATGCGATGACGGGCTGCGCCAGAAGATGCGCCCTCGCTGCGAACGTTCGCCCGTCGTCGCTCGACACGCCGGCGATGAACCCGCTCGGCTCGTCCGAGCACGCCCAGAGGTCCGCGCCGTGCGTCGCGAGGCACTGCACGTGAATCGGCGACACCTGCTGGAAGGCGAGGCTGTCGCGCGCAGCCTCGAAGAGACCGTCTTCGACGCTTCCCGCGAACACTTTGGAGCCGTCCGGCGACAGCGCGAAGCCCAACATGGGCCCCGAGAGCGAGAGGGCGGCCTGGTACGTTTCCCCTGCGTCGCTCGTGACGAGGAGTCTGGACGGCCGGCCCAATGTACGGACGTAGACCCGATCCGCATTCATCGGGTCGACTGCGGCGACGTAGATCTCCGATTCGCTGTTGGGATCGATCGGGACCGATCGCTCGGTCCAGCTCGCGCCGACATCGGAAGAAACGAAGAGGGACGCGGTGCGCGCCCCGTTCGCGCCGCGGACGGCCGACACATAGACCCGCGCCGCGTCGGAAGCGGCGACCTCGATGCTGGTCGCCGGCGCACTCGGATCGATCGAGGCAGCGAGCGGCGACCAGCTCGCGCCGTCGTCCGCGCTCCCGTACACGTGCTGCGAATAGCCGGGTCCACCGTCGGCTCCCGCGTCCCGCGCGTAGGTCGACGTCAGGGCCAGAACGGTGTCGGGCGCACCGGGCTTCACGACGAGGTCCTTGACCAACTCGCTGCGCAGCGGATCGCCCGCCGTGTTCCAAGCGCACCCCGTGTCCGGCGACACGACGAGGCCGTTCGCAGGCGATGGAGCGGCGACGATGCTTCTGGCGCTGAGCGCGAGCACGGGGTCCGCGTTCGAGCTCGATATCACGCCGAGGACGTCTTCGCAGAGCCAGTTCCAGTTCGCACCGCCGTCGTGAGAAAGAACAATGCCGAAAGTCGTGCGAAGCACGACCAGGCCGGAGTCACTCGGGGAGAAAGCGATTTGGTTGGCTGCCGGAAAACGGCCGTTGCCCATGGCGCGCGGGGCGCCCGAGAAGACCAGAGCTCCAGCCGCCGCGGCGATCGTGACTCTGCGCACCGACGGAGTCTAGCCTGTGTTCTTCACCGCGCGGCGAAGAGGCCGTCGGCACGGTGAAGAGAGCTCGTACCGCTCACGTCCGCGTGGCGACGACCAACCACTCCACGTCGCCGAGCGGATCGATGCGTACCCTCCAGTGCCCCTCCAGTGCCTCGCGCCATTGCGTGTCGGATGCAAGTCGCGCCTCGACGGACGCGCCGACAACGTGGTCCTCGTAGACGCACGTTTGTGGCCCCGTCCTTCGCACGCTGCGCTCTCCCGCCGGGGCCAGCGCTTCGGCCCGCTCCAGCCATGCGGGGGCGGGGGTCTCCGCCAGCCATGCCCCCTCCGGACGCACAATGCGGGCCAGCTCACGCGCGAGCCGCGCCAGGCCAGTGTCGTCGGGCGGGTGCGCCAACGAGCCGTGCAGTGCCACCACGGCGTCGAACGAGCCGCGAGCGAATGGGAGGGGCTCCCAGAAGTCGGCGTGGACGAGGGCGATCGGCCGTGCGCGTCGCGCGCACCGTCTCAGCATCTCGGTCGAGACGTCGACGCCCGTGGGCGTGTATCCCGCGTCGAGCAGCGCCGTGAGCTCCCGCCCGGTTCCAACGCCGAGATCGAGCACCCGCCCGGGTGGCTGGGGAAGCTCCCCTATCACTCGGCGCATCCGTCGCCGCGACTCCTCGGAGGAGAGCGCGTACGATCGATCGTAGCGGCCGGCGATCGCGTCGAAGAATCGCGCTGCGCCTGCGCCGATCATCGGCGGACCAAATCGCAGTACGCGAGGTAGGTCGCCTCGTGCATGCCGGCGAGGGCGATGGCTTTGGCGAGGAAGCCTGCGCGCTCGGCGGTGCCCCACGGTTTCTTGGGCAGGCGCTTCGCCGCTCGGCGATGGGCGGCGCCGAGCAGTGCGCCGAGGTGGCGCGCGAGTGGCTCCAGGTCTTCGGGGAGCAGCGCCTGAAGATTGATCTTGTCTTCTTGAGGCGCAAGACGCCGCACGAACATCGAGGCGCCGCGCATTCGCGTCGTGCCGATCATGAGCGGAGGCTGCGCGACGCACGCCCGGATTGCCGTCGCTACGCGCGCTGCGGGCTCCAGGCGCGGAGGGCGCACGACGCTTGCCGCCGACGGCGTGCGCTCCTCCTTCATGTCGAAGATCCAGGCGCCCTCGCTTCCACCTTTGCCCCGGACGAGCACAGCGACTCGCACGCACCCGAGGCTGCCCGTGCCGGCCACTCGAAAGGCCGCGTCGAGCACTTCGAGTGCGCGTTCGGGTGGATGTTCGGCCGCGGAGAGCCGGCGGGCGTACTTCGCAAATGCGCCTTCGGCCTTCGCGCGCAGCTTCTGCGGCAGATCGCGGTAGCGGGCTCCCCGCACGAACCGGCGGTTTCCGCGCACCACGCTCGTGCGCGCGTCGAGCAACTGTTTGCGCGTGCGCGCGCGGACTTGGTCGATGAGCTGCGTCACCGGCCTTGGCGCGACCGGCGTTCTCTTCCGATGGAAAGCCGCGCCGACGTACGCGTCGATCAGCGCATCGCAGACGGCGAGTGCACGTGGCCCGTCGGCACCCATCTCGCGGCCTCCGAGGAGCAGGCTGACAGCGAGCCGGAGGACGTCCAAGCGCCAAGGACCCACCACCGCGTCGTCGAAGTCGTTCGGTCCAAAGACGATTCGCTCTGCGTCGCGCGTCTTCTTCGATTCGTTCGGCGAGAGAACGCCGGCGCGGTACGCTCCGAAGTTTTCGATGTGCGCGTCGCCGACGAGCCACCCTTCGCCTGGCGGGCCTTCCCAAAGAACGGGATGGCGATCGAGGAGCTCGTAGAAGAGCGGCGCCGACCCGCGCAGGAACGACAGCGGCGACGCGACCATCCGTTCGACCTTGTGGGCCAGGAGGTGCGAAAACGGGGCGGTGCGCTCGCGATCGAGCTCGAGCTGGCGGCGCGCGAGGCGGACGGGGTCGACGGAGAGCATCGGGCGGCCACGATAGTAGCGCGGCTACGTGCGCATTCGGGGCAATCGCGCCTCGCGCAACCTCCAGCGCTTGCGCGCCTTCTCCTGTTCTCCCTCGCGCGTCCGCACCGGCGCCCGGGTCTGCAGCGACGCGAGGAGGCGCTCGGTGACCGCGCTGACCTCATCGACCGCCCGCTCAAACGCGGCCGCGTCTAGGCTCGACGGCTTGTTGACCCCCGCGACTTTCCGCACGTATTGGAGCGCGGCTGCTCGGATCTCGTCTTTGGTCGTCGGGGGGTCGAAGTTGTAGAGAACGCGGATGTTGCGGCACATGTTTCCAAGAGTAGGCGCTTGGCTGGGCTAGGTCATTTCGTATACGAGCAGTCGGCACTCGATCGGGCCGTTGTAGAGTAGCCAGCCGCGCTCGGGGTCGCGGCCCATCGCGCGAGCGAGCGCCGGCGAGCCGCAAAGAAGTGCGACCGTGTGCCCGTGCATGCGGCCCAGCGACTGCGCCAGGTCGTCGTAGAGCCCGGGCTCGGCGTCGAGGCGCTCGCCATAGGGCGGATTGGCCACGATGAAGCCCGGCGGGTCGAGGCACGCGAGTCGACGAACGTCGCGCCGTTCGACCACGAGTGGGACTCCGGCCGCGTGCGCGTTGTCGCGCGTCAGCTGGACCGATCGCGGGTCTGCGTCGCACGCGAAGACAGGCGCAGCGTCGTCGAGGGCCGCCGCCCGCGCGTCTTCGCGCAGCGACCGGAGCCGCACGCGCATCGCGTCGTCGTGGCTCGCCCAGCGCTCGAACCCGAATTGTTCGCGAGCCAGACCGGGCGCCATCCGTCGCGACCACGCGGCAGCCTCGATGGCGATCGTTCCTGCGCCGCACATGGGGTCGACCAGCGGGCGCTGCCGGTCCCACCCCGACAGGCGCACGACGGCGGCGGCGAGCGTTTCGCGGAGGGGCGCCTCGCCAGCGCGCGCCCTCCAGCCCCGCTCGTGCAGCGAGCTGCCGCCGAAATCGAGGTAGACCGTCGCCCGGTCGCGGGCGACCCGCACCGCGACGAGCATGTCCGGCCTGTCCTTGTCGACCGACGGTCGTGCGCCGAAGCGGTCGCGCAATGCATCGACGATGGCGTCCTTCGTCTTCTGCGCGACGAACTGCGAATGCGTGAGCCGGCTCGACCGGCAGGTCGCCCGCACCGCGAGTGTGGTGCGGGGAGTCATCCACGCGCTCCAATCGACCGCGTGCGCACCGTCGTAAAGCGCCCCTGCGTCCGCCGCGTCGAAATCCGCTACTTCCAGCAGAACGCGTACCGCGACGCGCGACCAGAGGCACGCCCGCGCTGCGTCGACGATCTCGCCTTCGAAGTGCACCCCCCCCCGGTCGGCACGGACCCGGGCGAAGCGAAGCTCGCGGAGCTCGTCGCGGAGCGCGGGCTCGGTCCCTTTGGCGGCGGTGGCGAAGAAGCGCACGTCGGTTCAGGGCTCATCGCAGCGAAGCATGGAACTCGCGTATCCGCTCGACGATGCGCCCGAGCGAGAGGGCTACGGTCATGTGGCCGCCTGGGATCCACTCGATCGGCGGTTCGCCCCATGCTCGCCACTGGCGCTGGACGACGGACGCGTCGATAAACGCGTCGTCGCGCGCCATGATCCAGAGCTGGCGACCCGGCGGGAGCATCGGCCGCAGCCTCCCGAGGCCGAATTGGTCGAAGATCTCCCTGCGACGGGCGCGACCGATCCCGAAGCGCTCGAGGTTCCGCCTCATGCTCCAAAAGATCGGCGCCTCTTCGATCGCGTCGCCGAGCTGAAGGTGCGCGATGATCGGTACGATGTAGTCCGGCGCCGGGTCGAGGCACGCGAGGACCATCGCGATCGACCCGCCCATGCTGATTCCCGTCACGCCGATCTCGGTGTATCCCCGCGCGCGCAGCCAGGCCACCAGCGTGCGCGCGTCGATGCACGACTGACGCACGGCTTCGAACGATCGTACGAGATCCGCGGTCCAGAAGAGCTCACCGTGAAAGAGCGCCGCCGCGGGATTGCGGCTCCCGTGAAAGGGGAGCTGCAAGTGGAGCACGTCGACGCCGAGCGCATCGTAGATACGTGGCAGGAGCGTCGCCTCCTCGACCCAGGGGCCGGGCTCGAGCCACCCGTGCACGTAGACCAGCGCGGCGGACCGAGGCCCCGAGCGCGGATACATCCATCGCGCGCTGGCCCGGCCGTTGACGGCGTATTCCCCGAGGTGCCGCTCGCGGTAGCGCGGGCAGAGCGGCTGGTGTGCGCTCGGCCACTCGAGCACATCGAGGCTCCTACCGCGCGCGCGCAGCTTCCGCACCCGCCGCCGCACGACTTCGCGCGGAGGGCCGACGAGCGGGAAAAGCGCCTCCGGGGATGCCCCCAAGTACGGTGCGAGATCGTCGGCGGTGTTCACCCGCGCTCCCCGCACATGCAAGAATCGCGAGAGCGTGCCCGCGACGCGGTCGATCGATTGTGCGACGCTTGCCATCGCTACGCAGTCCCCGCGGGGGTCGGAGCGTTCGGCTGCCAGGCTTCCCAGGTCAAGAGAAGCAGACTCGCGATTCCAGCCAGAAGGGCTCCTGCGCCCAGCGCAATCCCAGGTCCGAACGAGTGCCAGAGGGCGCCCGCCAGCAGGCCCGCGGGAAGCGCCGTGATTCCGACGACGAAGTTGTAGGCCCCGTACGCGCGCCCGCGCTGCTCCGCGCGCACGAGGTCTTTGATCAACGCCTTTTCCACGGGTTCGGTCAGTCCGTAAAAAATGCCATAGAAGACGAACAGCGCCCATACTTGCCACGAGCTTTTTGCAACGCCGAGTCCCGCGTAGACCAGCGCGTACACGACCCAACCGCCCGCGATCAGACGCGCCCGCGGGAAGCGATCGGCGAGATCCCCGCCGAGATACGCCCAAAGCACTTTCGACAAATTCAATGTCGACCAGAGAATCGGGATCTGCGCGGTCGACAGACCGAGCGTACGAGCCCGAAGAAGAAGAAACGCGTCGGACGAATTGCCCAACGAGAAGACTGCGAGGATGCCGAGGTAGAGGAGCAGGCGCCGATCGGCGAGCGGTGAGGCGGCTCTCGCGCCGGCCGCCGCCGTCCGATCGGCTGGGGCCCCGTGCGGAGCGCTCTCGGGCACGAACAGAACCAGAGCCGTCGCGATCACGCCGGGGATGACAGCCACCCAGAAGACGCTCCGGATCGAGAAATGCTCGGCGATGAGCCCCATCGCGATTAGCGGTCCTACGACGGCGCCCACGTTATCCATCGCTTGGTGGAACCCGAACGCGCGCCCCGCCCGGTCCCCGGCGGCGTCGGCGATGAGCGCGTCGCGCGGCGAGCTCCGCACCCCCTTGCCCACGCGATCGGTGACGCGCACTGCCAGCACGTGCCAGGGCCGCGTGGCGAGCGCGACGAACGGGCGCGCCGCGCTGGCGAGCCCATAGCCGAAAAGGACTAGGGGCTTGCGCCGTGGCGACGCGTCGGCGATGACCCCCGACGCGAGCTTCAACAGGCTTGACACCGTATCGGCCGCGCCCTCGACCATCCCCAAGTACGCTGGCCCGGCCTTCAGCGTTTCGGTCAAGAACACGGGCAGGAGTGGAAAGATCATCTCCGTCCCGATGTCCGTGAACAGGCTCGTGAAGCCGAGCAGAACGACGGCGAGTGGCAGACCGGAGGTGCGGGAGGCGCGCCCGGCCGCCGGCGCCTTTTGGATCACGTCCACCCGTTGCGCTGCCTTCGGCGCTGGGCCAGTTGCTGCCAGCGCGCGTAATCGTCCATCCGGGCCCGTCCGGCCATGAACAAGCGGTACAGGACCGCCCCGCCCACGAAGCCGCCGACGTGCGCCATGAACGCGACCCCGCCTTGAGCCTTGTTCGCCAGCGCGTCCCACAAGTTCACGACGAAGAACTCCCCGATGACGAGCCACGCCGGGAAGGACCAGAATAGGCCCCAGAAGAGCCAGAGGAACGGGATGGGATTGATGACGGTGATGGGCGAGCTCGGGTACAGAAAGACGTACGCCGCGAGCACCGACGCGATTGCTCCGGAGGCGCCGACCATCGGCAAGGTCGACCCGGGATCCGCCAGGACCTGCGCCGTGGCCGCGCAGACGCCGCCGACGAGGTAAAAGAGAAGATAGCGCGCGTGACCCATGGCGTCTTCGACGTTGTCGCCGAAGATCCAGAGGTAGAGCATGTTGCCGGCGATGTGCCCCAGCGATCCGTGCATGAACATGCTCGTGAATACCGTGGGGATCGCGCCGACCGGGTCATCGAAAATGCGCGCTGGGATGAGGTACCATTCGCGCGCGAATGCCACCTCCGACACCCCCGACTGCAGGGTGCTGAGCTGGAACACGAAGACGGCCACGTTGGCCGCGATGAGGGCGTAGTTGACGAACGGGAACGCGCGGGTGGGCACCTGGTCGCGGAGCGGTAGCACGCGCCCGACTCTGGCATGAATCGGTGACGCGCGCCCCGGGCGGGAGGGGCAGCCGCGGGCGATCTGCGCTCGGTAACCGCTTGGTGCGTGGTTCCAGCCCCACCCTCACAAAGACCAGCCGATCTGCAGGAGCAGCCTGGGGAAGAAGGCCGTCGCCCCGGCCATCCTCACGAACCCGAGGCCCGCCCCTGCGCCGATCGTGAAGCCGCCGGAGAACACTTCCTGGGTCCCGACATCGCACGCGACGCCCCAGTATCCCTGCGCGTGGGAAGGGTCGACGCTCGACTGGCTGGTGTCCCCCAGAAGAAGGGAAGGCCCGAGGAATAGACCCCGCAGGGATTCCTGCGCAGGCCACGCCGCCCACCAGTAGTGGTAGCCGAGCTCGATGCCGACGCTGCTGGAGGCGGTCGACGCGAAGCCGAACCCCTCCGAGACCAGGCTATCACGCCCGCCGCGGTCGACTTGGACCAACAGAAGATTGGGCGCCACGACGAGGGCGTGGTGCCGCGTCAGGGATATTTCGGCAGCGGCGCTCAGACGGCCGAACACGAGCGGCAGCGGGGCGATCGTCAGCGCGACCTGACGACGGCGCCAGCCTTCGACGACATACGTTTCGGCCCGGTGGTGCTTGGGGCCGGCGTGGTAAGGTCCGGGCGGAATCGATGGGGGAGCGGGCGAAGCCAGAGGGCGATGCGCAGGCGGGGTCGGCGCGCCGGGCGGACCAGACTGGGGAGGGCCCGTCGGGGGAGTCGGTTGGGGGGAAGCGCGGGGCGGCGGCGGGGAGGCCGAGGGCGGAGGACGGGGAGGGGCCGGCGGTGGCAGGTCGGCGGGTTCCCCCAGAGGCGGTGGGGGCGGAGGAGGCAAGTTCGGCTGCGCGAGCACCGCGGTGACGGCGAGCGCTTGCGCGACGGCCCATGGCGCGATCGTCGAGCGCGGACGCATCGGGCGCGAGCTTACCAGGTGCCGCGGGGGTGGCGGCTCCCCGACGCGGCCGCCCCCAAGGGTGCGCGGGATCATTGATCGGAGCGGGCGGAGCGCGTACTTGTTGCGGTCGGCTCGCGGCGACCGAAGAGCGAGCCCCTCCAAGCGATGATCCATCCGCAAAGCGGAGAGCTGAAGCGGCTTCTCGAGTTCCTCCGACGCAGCCGGCGTTTCGATTTCAGCGGGTACAAGCAGGCGAGCTTGATGCGCCGCATCGAAAAACGGATGCGCGCCGTAGGCGTATCGTCGTACGCCGATTTCATCGACCACCTTGAGCTTCATCCCGACGAGTTCCCCCGGCTATTCAACGCCGTCCTCGTCAACATTACGTCCTTCTTCCGCGACTCGGCGGCCTGGGAGCGGGTCGTGACCGATGTGGTGCCGCAGATCTTGGCCCGCAAAGGGCCCGACCAGCCCGTCCGTGTCTGGAGCGCCGGCGGCGCGTCGGGCGAGGAGGCGTACACCCTTGCGATCGTCCTCGCCGAGGCGCTGGGGCGCGAGCACTACCTAAAGCGCGTCAAGATCTACGCGACCGACATCGACGAAGACGCGCTCACCCAGGCGCGCAAGGCCTCGTACAGCGCGAGCCACGTCGCGGGCGTACCACCCGAGCTCCTCGCCAAGTACTTCAACCTCGATGGGGACGTCTACGTCTTCGACTCGGAGCTAAGGCGCGTGGTGGCGTTTGGAGCGCACGACCTAATCCGCGACGCACCCGTCTCGCGCATCGACCTCCTCGCGTGTCGAAACACACTGATGTACTTCGACGCGGACACGCAGACCGAGGTCCTGCGGCGTTTGCACTTTGCCCTGGCCGAAGGCGGCGTGCTCTTTCTCGGGAGGGCGGAGATGCTGCTTGGGCACGCCCACCGGTTCAATCCCATCGATGCCAAGTGGCGCCTCTTCCAGAAGACGCCGAAGGCGAGAGCGCGCGACGGGGTCGAGCTCTTCGCCCGCGACGCAGGCGCCTCGAGCCTCGCGGAGGGGTTGGCCGCGTCGAGTCCCGCGACGCTGCTCGAGAGCGCCTTCGAAGGGTGCCCCGCGGCGCTCATCGCACTCGACGCTCGTGGTCACGTTGCGCTCGCCAATGAGCGCGCTCGCGCCCTCTTCCACATTGGCCCGCGCGACGTCGGCCGGCCGCTGGTGGAGCTGGAGGTAGGCCGCCGTCCGGTGGCGCTGGGACCGCTCATCGAGCGCGCGTGTGCGGAGCGAAGGTCGACCACGCTCAAAGACGTGGCGCACGTCACGGCCTCCGGCCAGATGTATTTCGACGTGCGCGTGTTGCCTCTCTACGACGCCGCGTCGCTTCTGGGGGCCGAGGTCGGATTCTTCGACGTCACGCCGTACCGCCGCCTGCAGCTGGAGCTCGACGCGCTGAAGAGCGAGCTGGAGACTGCCTCTCCCCCGCCGCAGTCGGCGACACACGGAGTCGACGACTCGAGCGAGCTGCAGTCCAAAGTGACCGAGCTCGAGATTGTGAACGCGGAGCTCTTGTCCACGACCGAGCAGCTGCAGTCGGCGAACGAAGAGCTCAAGGCGATGATTGGCGAGCTCCGGGCGCGGGCTGATGATCTGGCCCGCGAGAGCGACTTCTTGCGCTCGATTCTCGGCGGTCTTCGCGCCGCGATCGTCGTCGTCGATCGCGAGTACGCGGTGCAACTCTGGAATCCACGCGCGCAGGCGCTGTGGGGCCTCCGAAGCGATGAGGCCGTCGGCAAGCACTTATTGAAACTGGGCCTCGGCGTGCCGGTCGAAACATTGAAAGGTGCGATTCGCTCTTGCCTTGGCGGCGAGAGTGAGTACGTAAGGATTGTGGCCCCATTGACCAACCGGCGGGGACGGGCGATCAAGCGTAGGGTTACATGTGTGCCAATCGTGCTGCCCGACGGGGGGATCGGGGCGATACTTCTGATTGAGAAGGAAGACTTCTAGAGGTCTCACGGGGAGGATGGGCGATGGCTTCTTTGCGCCACGACGACGTAGCAGTGTTCCTTCGCCGGGCAGAAGGCACGGCGAAGATCCTCGGGACGAAGGTCGAGCAGTTCTCGAATCGGGTGCGGCTCCTGCCGCGGCGCCCGTCCGGGGTCTACGCGACCCGTCCAACCGCGCCCCTCGCCGAGCCCGCGCCTTCGTTCGCCGCCGAGGAGCCGGTGGCGCGCGAACGCGAAGAGGAGCTCGCTTTGGCCGCGGAGGAGCTGCGCGTACAGCAGGATCAACTCGAGCTCGCGTGCGAGCTGCTGGAGCGCGAGCGCGCCAAGTACATGGACTTGTTCGAGCAATCCCCCGACGCGTACGTGGCCACCGACACGGCCGGCTCGATCACGAACGCCAACATCGCCGCCGGGGCGCTGTTCGGGGTCGAGCCGAGCATGCTCCTGGGCAAGCCGCTCATCAGCTTCGTCGCACGGCAAGACACCCGCATGTTCCGAGAGCAGCTCCGCGACCTGAGGGACGCCTCCGACGTCCGCTCCATGACCTTGCGGATGCGGCCGCGTGGCGGCGGGGTCTTCGTCGTCGCGCTCTGCGTACGCGTCGTCCGCGGGCTGCGTGCCAAAGCGATGGCATTCCGGTGCACGCTTCGCAAGAGCGACGCGCCCTCGGTCACCGCCTCATGGCTCGACCAGCTCGTCGCGCTCACCTCGCGTGAGGCGGCGTGCTCCGACGTGGTCGATCTCGCGGAGCACATCGAGCACGCATTGAATGCGGTACGCGGCGACGCCGCCGCGCGAAACGTGCGGGTCGTGCTCGATTCCGAGCGCAGGACATGGCGCGTCCGATCGCACGTCGCGGCGCTGCCGCGCCTGCTTGCGGTGGTTCTATCGGGAGCCGTCGCAGCTACCCCCAACGACAGGGAGCTCCGCGTGCGCGTCGTGGTCGAAGGAGAGCAGGCCCTGCTCGACGTGACACCCGGTGCCGACCACGAAGGCGCGCCGACGATTCGAATACGCTTGCCCCTGCTGGCCTAGTAGAGCCTGCGCCCATATCCGCTGGCCCGTCGAAGGCCTTCGTGGACGTGGACGGAAGGGGCAACAAGGCGCGCCCGTGGGCCGATTGGTTCTTGGAGAGCGTCTGAATTGCGATCCAGAGCGGATGGGTCGAGGTCGTGAGCCTGGCGACCGCGATCCAGAGCCAATGGATGGAGGTCATGAGCCTCTCGATCGGGATCCAGAGCGGACGGGTCGAGATCATGGGCCTCTCGGCCGCGATCCAGAGCGAATGGGTCGCGGTCATAAGCCTCTCCACCGCGATCCAAAGGGAGGGGAGAGATCGTTAGCTTCTCGTTGGTGAAGCGCTTCTAGGCCCTGCGCATGGGGCGGACCATCCCCGCAACGAGCTGCTCCTGAAATTGAAGGATCGCGCGCACGAGGCGGAGGGCGAGGTCCGCGTCGACGACCCCCCTCGCGGCGTGCTCGCGCTCGATGTGCTCGGCGAGCTCCACGATGCGTGTCCACGGGATGCGCGACATCATCGGCTGCGGTCCTTCAGCCCCATCGGGCAACGCCCACCGAGTCCGATTGCTTGCGCGACTGCAGAGCAGAGGTCGTCGGGTTCGACGGGCTTCGTGAGGTACGCGCAGACGCCGCGACCGAGGGCGTGTGCACGCGCCTGGGGGCGCACATCCGCGCTCGTTCCAACTACCGGGACGCGATCGCCACCGGGCGCGCACGCCTGATCGACGAGCTCGAACGCGCTCATCCCCGGCAAACGCAGATCGGTGAGGACCGCATCGGGAGGCCAGTTGCGCATCAGGTCGAGAGCCGCTTGGGCAGTCCCCGCGACGCGCACGTCGGCGCCCTGGTGGGCGAGTAGCATTCGATTCAGCTCGAGCGTGTCATCATGCCCCTCGACGATGAGCACGCGCGCACCCTCCAGGCCGGTTCGCTCGCTTCGATTCATGACGGGTCTCCCCCACGCATGCTCACGCGCCCGGGCGCGGACTACCGTTAGCGGTGAGCACTCACGCGCTGGCAACCCACGCCGCGCGGAATAACTGTGCTTTACGTCAAGGGGAGGGCAGGCGTCAAGGGAGAGCGGTAGATTGGGCTCTCGCCGTGGATGCCGACCGATCTTCCCAACACCTCGCCGAACAGGTCTTGCGCCAGCGGGTGAAGGCGGAGCTTCGCAAGCGAATGCGGGGCCTCCGGCATGCGCTCCCCCTCGGCGCTTGCGCGGAACGTTCAGCCAAGATCGTCACGCGCCTTTCGTCGCTCGACTCGATCAACCTCGCTCGCGCCGTTGCGCTCTTCTGGCCGATCGAGCAGCGCCATGAGGTGGACCTACGCGCGTTCGACGCGCGCCTTCGTGATCGCAACGTGCGCATCGCCTACCCCGCGATCGATCCACAAACCGGCGCGCTGACGTTTCGCTTCGTCGCCGCGCCGGAAACGATGATCGATCGAGTATCGCAGGGCCTCACGTTGCGCGAGCCGTCGTCGGACGCGCCCGAGGCGGCGCCCGGCGACCTCGACGTCATCGTCGTTCCCGCCCTCGCCGTCGACTCGAGCGGTCAGCGCATCGGATACGGCGCCGGCTACTACGACCGAGCGCTGCCACGGTTTGCTCCTCCGGCTGTGAGCGTTGCGGTGGCGTTCGACTTCCAGCTCATCGTCGAGGTCCCCGCGTCGGAGCGGGACGTGAGGGTGCACGAAGTGGTCACCGACACGCGGCGCATCCGAGCGGGGGACAACGAAGGATCTGACGTCGATTAGTACCGGAGGCCCGAAGCGCGCGGCGAACAATGCCGCGGCACCGGAAGCAGGATTGATTCGCGTCAGCCCCGGGCCGCGCAATGAGCGTGGTGCGCGTGTGCGACATGCGCGATGCCCGAGCCGTATCCCAACAGGGTGCCGACCAATAGAAGGACGATCTCGATTCTGCGTCGCATAGCGATGTCCTCCTCATGCCCAGACGTTGTCGTGGGGATCGCCCCAGCGCCGCCCGCCGCCGAACCAGCCCCGCCTTTCGAGGAGGTCGGCCAGCTGTTTGCGCTGCCGCTCGTCGAGTGCCTCGTTGACCTTCTTGATCGCCTCGACGAAGGACACGCGGACCTGCGCCAGGAGACGGTCGTGGCGCGCGAAGGTCTCTTCGAGGGTCGAGTCGTCGATGAGCCCGCTCGAAACTGCACGCGCGAGGTCAGCTCGCGTTTGCTCTGCCTCGGTCCGAACGACGTTGCGGTTCGAGCGCAATTCGTCGAGGGCGCTCATGATCGCCTTCTCTTGGCCGGGCGTCGTGCCCATTCGCTCGAACATGGAACGCAGCCACATACGCGGACCACCGAACCCGCGCTGGCCTCCGCCGTAGCCGGCGTAGTGGGCCCTACCGCACCCGCCATGACCGAACGGGCCGTAGCCGCCGCGGCGAAGCACTTTGACTAGACCAATGAGACAAGCCGTACCGATGATGAATCCGAGCATCGCTTCCTCCTGAGACGAAAAAGGTCGCCTCACACGAGAGAAGAGATGCGCACGAACCGCCAAAGCGCGCGCCCCAAGGTCGTGAAGAAACGTAAAACTGGGTTCCCTGCCGGGCGCACCTTCACCTTCCGCGCGATCGCACGAGCTGAACCAGGCCGAATGCCGCGAGCAGCCCGCCGACGACCACCAGCGCCGTCGCGCTGCCGGTGCCGAGGAGCGTAAACTGCCCGCTGGCGCCCGCAGCGACCGCGACCAGACCGAAGCCGAGGTTCCACACGCCGGGTCTCATGAGAGGCAACCCTAGCGCGCATTTGCGGCCGCGTAGAGGGGCCGAGTGGCAAGCTGCTCCGGAATCGGCCACAATCGCACCCGGAAGGGCAATACCGTGGGTCGGCAGGCGGAGCGTGCGCCGGCGGAGCTCGAGCATTTCCGAGCAATGCTGAATGCGTACATGACGAAGAAGGGCCTTCGCTCGACCGATCAGCGCAGGCTGATCGTCGAGACATTTTTCGGTTCCGACAACCATGTGAGCATCGAGGAGCTCCTCGCGCAGGTGCGCTCGAAAGATCGACGCGTGGGCTATGCGACCGTGTACCGGACGTTGAAGCTCTTGACGGAATGCGGCGTCGCGAACGAGCGCAGCTTCGGCGATGGGCTCACTCGCTACGAGCTCGCAGACGACGTCACCCACCACGATCACCTCATCTGCGTGGTGTGCGGCAATATCACCGAGTTCGAGGAGCCGCGCATCGAGGATCTACAAGAACGCGTCGCGCGCAAGCACGGCTTCGAGCTGAGGTCGCACAAGCACGAGCTCTACGGCGTCTGTTCAAAGTGTCTGTCGGAGGCGCGCAACTAGGGCTCCGATTCTGCCCGCGCCGGGGCCCTTGCCCGAGGAAGAGGAGGGCACTAGACAGAATGATTGGACCAGCCTCCCGCATGCGGCTCTGCGCCGTCTGCCTTCCAGCTGCCAGCCTAATCCGCGCTCGTTGCGCGATGGCTGGTCCAATCATTCTGTCTAGTCGGCCGTGCGGAGCGGAGGCCGCAGGGTCAGCTCCATGAGGTACGCGTCCGTTTCGCCGTCGTACGTCGCGGGCGGGTAGAAGCCGCCCAGTCGGGCGCGCATCTCGAAGCCTTCGGCACGGTAGAGGGCGATGGCTTCACGATTGGCCACCGACACGTGGAGCGCCACGGCACGCATTCTCTCGCCGCGTGCGGCACCGACGGCTTTGCGCACGAGCGCGCGGCCGATGCCCAGACGGCGAGCCGATCGAGCGACTGTCAGCCCTTCGATGTGGAGCGATGAGCGCCGCACCTGCGCCGCGGCGAATCCGACGACGCGGCCCGGTCCCGCCTGGTCGCCCACGCCCCGAGCAATCCACGCGCGCGCCGAAGCGGCACGAAGACCGAAGGTCGCGCTTGCGTAGGGGAACGCATCCGCGTCGAGCACGATGCACCCCGCAACCGCTACGAGGTCGCCTGGGGACAGCCGTTCGACAACCACCGCACACGAGCCGGGGACCGCAGGCACAACGGAGTGTAGCCCGCCCCTGGCCGGGCTAGCCCGGCGAGCTCCGCCGGAGGTCCAGCGTGAACGGGAAATTGGGATTGGTTTCCAAGGGGGGGGGCGGCTTCTGCCCGGGCGAGTGTCCGAACGCCTGGAAGCGCGCGGCGCGACGGCTCTCGGCGGCGAGGCTGTTGCTGGGGAAATCGGCGTGCGAAAGCCCCCCTGGATGCGTGACGTGGTAGCGGCACCCGGCAATCGCCCGATCGTTCCAGGTGTCGATCACGTCAAACACGAGCGGTGCGTGCACGCCGATCGTCGGATGAAGCGCAGAGGGCGGTTGCCAGGCGCGATAGCGGACGCCAGCGACCATCTCGCCGTTCGTTCCCGTCGGGTGAAGCGGAACTCGTCTTCCGTTGCACGCGACGACGTGCCGTCCGTCGACCATGCCGCGCACTTTCACTTCGACTCGCTCGACCGACGAGTCGACGTAACGCGACGTTCCGCCCGCCGTGACCTCTTCGCCCAGGACATGCCACGGCTCGATCGCCTGGCGAAGCTCGACGACGATCCCGCCGCGGGTGGTCATCGAGCCGTGGAGCGGGAAGCGAAACTCATGGTGCGGGGTGAACCAATTGCGATCGAAGTGAAACCCGGATCGCGACAGATCTTCGAGGACGTCGTCGAAGTCTTGGCGGACGAAATGCGGGAGCATGAAGCGGTCGTGGAGCTCGGTGCCCCAGTGAATCAGCGGGCGCCGGTACGGCATTCGCCAGAACGAGGCAACGAGCGCCTTCACGAGCAGCTGCTGCGTGAGGCTCATTCGCTCGTGGGGAGGCATCTCGAACGCGCGAAGCTCGAGGAGCCCCTGCCGGCCCGCCGACTGGTCGGGGCTGTAGAGCTTGTCGATGCAGAACTCCGTGCGATGCGTGTTACCGGTGACGTCGATCAGCAGGTTGCGAAAGAGTCGGTCCACCTGCCACGGGGGAACGGAGCCCGGTGCCCCCACGCCGGCTTCGAGCAAGCGAAACGCAATCTCGAGCTCGTACAAGCTGTCGTTTCGCGCCTCGTCCACGCGGGGCGCCTGGCTCGTCGGGCCCACGAACATTCCCGAGAAGAGATAGGACAGCGACGGGTGATTGAGCCAGTACCCGACGAGACTGCGAAGAAGGTCGGGCCGCCGCAAGATCGGGCTGTTGGCTGGCGTCGGACCGCCGAGCACGACGTGATTGCCGCCCCCCGTGCCCGTATGGCGTCCGTCGAGCATGAACTTGTCGGCGCGGAGGGAGGTCTTGCGCGCCTCGTCATAAAGAATCGCCGTGTTGTTGACCTGCTCTTCCCAAGTGCCCACCGGCTGAATGTTCACTTCGATGACACCCGGATCAGGGGTAATCTGAAAGCGCGTCAGCCGGGGATCGGACGGGGGATGATACCCCTCGATCCGAACCTGTTTGCTCAGCCGATCGGCCGTGGCCTCGATCCGCGCACAGAGCTCGAGGTAGTCATCGACGGTCTCGAGGGGCGGCATGAACACGTGGAGGACGCCGTCGCGTGGCTCGACGCAAAGGGCCGTGCGCACGGTTCCTGCGGCGGATTGAAGGCGCGCAGGCGGTCCGTTTGCATCTCCGGAAGCCGCTACGGCCGCCGGCCGGAAACGAGGCTCGGCCTGCGCCCGCTCCGGGGAGGTCCGAGGTAGCGGCTCGCGCGGCGCAAACGGGTCGGGCGGGTGAAGCTCGGGATCCTGGCCGGGCACGGTCCAGGGAAGCGAGTCGAGCGGCAACCGATACCCCATCGCCGAGTCGCCGGGGATCAGGTAGAGACGCTCGGACCGCAGAAACCATGGCCCCGTCTGCCACTTCGTATCCGCGCCGGCCGGCGCGTGGCGCAGAGGAAGCGCGTATCCCGCGACCGCGGCGAGGCCCTCTTCGAAGATGCGCGCGAGGCGCGCTCGCTCGATCTCGTCTTCGAGCTTCGACTCGTGCGGGTCGACGTTGACCGGCAGCCGGCGCTCGCGCCAGAGGTAATACCAGGCATCCTCGTATCCCGGTATGGCGAACCGCGCGTCCACCGCGAGCTCTTCGCAGAGCGCCGTGATGAACGCCTGCGCGTCTGCGCTCTTGTCCGAACCGGTCTCGGCTCGCGCGAAAAGCGCTCGGTTGTGCCAGATTGGAAGGCCGTCCTTTCGGAAGTAGCAGGAGAGGGCCCAGCGCGGCAGCGGCTCGCCCGGGTACCACTTGCCCTGGCCCTCGTGCAAGAGCCCGTACGGGGCGAATCGCTCGTGAAGGCGGCGCAGCAAATCCCGTGCGTATCGCAGCTTCGTCGGGCCGAGGGCATCGAAGTTCCACTCGGACCCGTCCGGGTCGTTGGTCGCGACGAACGTCGGTTCCCCGCCCATAGTCAGCCGCACGTCGCCCGCGACCAGCGCGCCGTCCACCGAGTTCCCCAGGGCCTTGATCGCCTCCCACGCCTCGTCGGTATAGGGCAGCGTGATCCGCGGAGTCTCCTCCACGCGTCGCACCGACATCGCGAACGCAAAGCCCTCTTTGACTTGGTCGTTTTCGTCGAGCTTGTGCCACGCGTAGCTGCCGGTGATCGCCGCCGCGGTGTCCGGATCGGGGGTGCACGCGAGCGGGATGTGCCCCTCCCCCGCCAGGAGCCCGCTGGTCGCGTCTAGCCCCACCCACCCGGCGCCGGGAAGAAACACTTCAGCCCACGCGTGCAAGTCGGCTGAATCGCGCTCGACGCCAGCGGGCCCGCTCAGGGGGCGCTCGTCGGCTTTGAGCTGAATCGAATATCCGGAGACGAACCGCGCAGCGAGGCCGAACTGCCGAAGCACCTGCACCAGGAGCCAAGCGAAGTCGCGGCACGACCCATGACCTCGCACCAGGCTTTCCTCGGGCGAGAAGACCCCCGGCTCCATCCGGATGTCGTAGCGGAGTGTCTTCTGCACGAACTGGTTCAGGTCGATGAGCACTTCGACCATGCGCCGCCCCGACCGGGCGAACTGCCCCTTGGCCCGTTCGGCGAAGTCACTGAAGCGGGGGCCGTACGATCCCGCCTGCAGGTAAGGTGCCAGGTCTTTCTTGAGCGAAGCGGAGTACGCGAACGGAAAGTGCTCGACCTCCTTCTCGAGGAAGAAGTCGAACGGATTGACCACCGTCATCTCGGCGACCAGATCGACCTCGAAGACCAGCTCCTCGGCCATCTTGGGAAAGACGAGTCGTGCCTGGTAGTTCCCGAACGGATCCTGTTGCCAGTTGAGAAAGTGGTTGGATGGCGCGACGCGTAGGCTGTACGCCAAGATCGGCGTGCGACAATGAGGCGCGGGGCGCAGCCGGACCACGTGCGGGGCCGGACTGACGGGTCGATCGTAGCGGTACCGGGTCTCGTGGTGGAGAGCGACGCGTATACTCAAGGCCACGTCATACTACGGTGGCCCCTGTTGCCGACGCGTTTCGTGGGCGAACGAGGGGAGGGCGAGGGCGAGCCCGAGGTGCAGCGCGGGCCGCCGCCGTGCTATCGAGACTGGCCGGAGCACATGGCGGCCATCGAGCGAAAACGCCCCTTTTACCTCGTGCTGTCGCTTCTCGCAGCCCTCGCCTTTGGGCTCAACGGCGCGCGCATCGGCTATGCGACCGTGATGCTCTATCACCAACCGATCGACCCCTCGATCGCGGGGCACGGGATCGTCGACGAGGCCGACCGCGCGGCCGTCGTGGCGCGTGTCGACGCCTACGTGCACGCGCTCGACGGCGCCAGGGCGCGAGGCTGGCCTCTCGCCATAGCGAAGCTTCTTCTGGGCAGCGCGACGCTCCTTTTTGCGATGCGCGCCATGTGGGGCAGCCGTGGCGCGCGTGCAGCCCTCGTGCAGCTCGTGATCGCGCAGGCAGCCGTGGCCGTGGCCAGTCACTGGCTCCTTCGCGACGTCGACGAGGCCGAGATCCAGTGGATCGAGGCCCAGCAAGCGGCCGGCCACGAGCGGGTCCCCGCGGAGATGCTGCGGTCGGCGGCGCTGGCGGCGCTCGCGCTGCAGCTGCTGGGCAGCGGGCTGATCGTCCTCGGGCTGACGCGCCGGCGCTCGCGCGATTTCTTCGAATCGACGCCCGCGGCGATTGGAGAACGGTAGCGCGCCGATGGGCCGGATCCGCCTCCTGCCCAGCGACCTCGCGAACCAAATCGCCGCGGGCGAGGTGGTCGAGCGGCCGGCGAGCATCGTGAAAGAGCTCCTGGAGAACGCGCTCGACGCCGAGGCCACGCGCGTGAAAGTCGAGCTCGAGCAAGGGGGCATCCTGCTCGCTCGGGTGAGCGACGACGGTACGGGGATGGATCGCGAGGACGCGGTCCTGTCGCTCGAGCGCCACGCGACGAGCAAGATCGCCGACAAGGGCGACCTCTTTCGGCTTCGCACGTTCGGCTTCCGCGGAGAGGCCCTGCCCAGCATCGCATCGGTGGCCAGATTGAAGCTGGTGACCCGCACCCGCGGGAGCGCTGAAGGGACCGAGGTCGTCGTCGAGGGAGGGGGTGCCCCGAGGTCCCGGCCCACCGGGACCCCGGAAGGCACCAGCGTCGAAGTGCGGGAGCTCTTCTTCAACGTTCCGGCGCGGCGGAAGTTTCTCAAGGCGAGCGGCACCGAGGCTGCGCACGTGGGCGAAACGGTCCTCCTCGCCGCGCTGGCCCGACCCGACGTCAGCTTCTTTCTCGTGCGCGACGGTCGTACGACCCGCGAGTGGCTGCGTGTGTCGACCCGTCGCGAGCGCGCGGCGCAGGCAATCGACGGCGAGCGCCTCGAAATGTGTCTGGGCGAGCGGGGGCCGATGCGCATCGAAGCGCACCTCGGTGCGCCGGAGCGCGCACGCGCGGGTGCGGTCGCGCTGCACCTGCTGGTCAACGGGCGGCCCGTGCGCGATCGCCAGCTCGCGCGCGCCGTCGCCCAGGCATACGGCTCGGTGCTGGAGCCCGGCCGGTATCCCGTCGGAGTCGTTTATGTCGAGGTGCCGTCGGAGCAGGTCGATGTCAACGTCCACCCGCAAAAGGCCGAAGTACGCTTCGCCGACGCGCGCGCCCTGCACGACGCGGTGACGCGCGAGCTGCATCAATCGCTGGCGCGTGCTTTCTCGATCTCGGCCCTCGGCGAGAGGCCGGCCTGGTCGATCCCGCGTGCATCCATCTCTCCGCCTCCGATTCCCGAGCCGGCGGCCGCGCCCGCCGATCCTTGGCACCTCGCACCGGCGCAAGAAGCGGGGGCGCCTCCATCGTCACTGGCTGAACCGACGACGCTGCCCTCGCCCGCTCCGCTCCCCGATCTCCCCGTGGCCGTCGCGGAGCCGGGCCTTTTTCGGGGCGTCGGCTTCTACGCTTCGCTCGAGTTCTTGGCGCAGCTGCGCGCGACCTTCCTCGTGTGCGGCGGAGCGGACGGGTTGTACGTGCTCGACCAGCATGCCGCCGCCGAGCGCGTGACGTTCCACCGGCTGCGCCAAGCTTTCGCGTCGCGCTCGGTCGCCATGCAGCGCCTTCTCATTCCGGAGGTCGTCCAGCTTTCGCCGGCGGAGATCGCGATCCTCGACGAGCGTTCGGACGACGTAGGGACGCTGGGTGTCGAGCTGCGCTCCGTGGGGCCGAACGCAGTCGCGGTGCACGCGGTTCCGACGCTCCTGCTGCGAGCCGCCCCCGAGCGCATCGTGCGCGACGTCGTCGCCGAGTTGGGGCGTATCGCGAGGCGCCCGTTCGGCGACGCGGCCGATCTGGTCCTCGCGACGATGGCCTGCCACGGAAGCGTACGCGCCGGGGACGTCCTGTCGCGCGAGGAAGTGGGCGCCCTTCTGCAGGCGCTCGATGGCGTGGACTTCGGCGGCCATTGCCCGCACGGGCGTCCTGTGGTGACGCGCATCGGTTTCGACGAGCTGGAGCGGCGTGTCGGTCGTTGAACGGGCGCTGCGTCTCGCGCAAGAATCGCAGAATCTGCTCGCGATCGTCGGCCCGACCGCGAGTGGAAAGACCGCGCTCGCCGTCGCGCTCGCCGAAAAGCTAGGCGGCGAGGTCGTCAGCGCCGACAGTGTGCAGATCTACAAGGGGTTCGACGCGGGGTCCGGGAAGCCGACCGCCGAGGAAATCGCGCGGGCGCCCCATCACCTGGTGAGCGCGATCGATCCCTTCGACCCGATCGACGCTGCGGCATGGGCGGAGCTCGCGTCACGCCGCATCTCGGAGATCCGCGCCCGCGGCCGCGTTCCTATCGTCTGCGGGGGCACGTTCTTGTGGATCAAAGTGCTTCGTTTCGGCTTGGCGGAGGCCCCCGCCGCAAGCGGGCAGATTCGCGATCAGCACCGCGCGATCGCCGAGCGCGAAGGCCGCGCGGGCTTGCACGCGCGCTTGGGCGCCGTCGATGCCGAAACGGCGGCACGGCTTCATCCGAACGACCTCGTCCGAGTCAGCCGCGCGCTGGAGGTCTACGAGCTCTCGGGAAAGGTCCTGAGTGCGTGGCAGCGCGAGCACGCCTTCGCGAGCATCCGTCACCCCGCCCGCCTCATTGCGCTCGGCCATGACCCGGCGGTGCTGACCGAGCGCATCCGCGCACGCGTCACGTCGTGGCTTGCCCACGGCTGGATCGAAGAAGTGGAGGGGCTCCTCCGCCGCGGGTGCGGCTCGGCGCGCGCGATGGGCAGCGTCGGCTATGCCCAAGTCAGCGCCATGATTCAAGGGGGCCTCGCGCGCGAGGATCTCGCGGAGGCTATCGTTCGCGCGACCCGCGTCTTTGCGCGCCGGCAGCGGACGTGGCTGCGACAAGCCGACGCGACTGTTCTAGAGACTTAGGCTCGCGTCGAGCAACGCCACGAACGTTTGGGGCGCGAAGCGTTGCGCTTCCGCGACCACCTCTCCGACCGCGTCGCTGGGCGCTCGCTCGGGGCGCACCGCTTCGGGCTCGATCCCCCGCGGCAGCGCCTCCACTCGGCGCGGCAAAAGGGGTGTCGCACTGCGCACGCTTGTGAAGTCCGGATCCTCGAACTGCGCCCCTGGCGCGGCCGGCAGCCGGCCCGACTCGGGCGGCGGCGTATGCAGCGGCTGAAGCGGTTCCTCGGCACCAAACGCAATTTGCGCGAGGCGCTCCTCCGGCTCGGGTGCCACCGGCCGACGCGACGACGCCGGCGCGCGCTCCTCCACTTCTTCTTCGGCTTCTTCGGCGGCGACCTCAACCTCGGCCGTTACCTCGAGCTCCGCTACGTCGATCGGCGGAACGGATTCCGGGCCCCGCGCGCTCGCTCCCGCCGGTGCGGTTTCGGTCGCCGCAGACTCTGCCGCGACCAGGCGCTCGCGGCTGTCGGGATCTTCGCCCGCGCCACGTTGCTCCGCTATCGGCACGACAGCCGCCAGCTCGGGTGCCACCACCGGCGGCTCGACCACCTCGGGCTCGGCCGGCGAGTGGCTGGGCCGTGGTCGCGGCCCCGCAGAGCGCGTGCGCACGCGCTCCAACAACGCTTCGAGCTTCTGAATCGTCTCCGCGCGGCTCATGCTGCACCTTCGTGAAGCTTGATCACCGCTTCGTTCCAGCCGACCCCGGATGCGATCCACGCGCGCACCCGGGCGGCTGCGCGTTCGCTGCTCACGAGGATCCGCGCGATCCGATCATCGCGCGACAGAAGCGTGCACGACGCCCGGCGCCCGGACGAGGCCTCGACCGCCGAAGCCAGCGTGTGAACGAGAAGCGTGCCAACGAGCGGCGAGTCTTCGATGACGATGACCAACGCTCGCCCCCAGCGCTCGATGCTCAATGCTCCCACCCCCGCGACCGCCGCTTCGCCGCCGAGCTGTGCGACGAACGTCTCCAACGAGGCGCTCTGCGGATCGCCCATCCGCGCCGCCGCGCGCCGGCCGATCGCGGCGCCCAGCGCTCGGCCCAAGACCTCGACCGCTTCGGGCGCCGCGGACCGGACCAGGTCGTCGAGCGCCGCCGCGGGCACGAGCAGAACGCGGTCGTCGTCTCCGCGGGTGCGGACGCTTCCCCTCGGTAGATCGAAGCGGACCGCGTGCGTCGGATCGAACGAGGATGCGACCATTGGGGCTACGTTTCTAGCTTATACGAGTGCGAGAAAGAGGGTGTCAAATGAGCGGCGCCGTAGCATCCCATCCAGCTTTCACAGCCGCGCTCTCGCTTTCGGCGTTGCTGCTTCACACGGGGCCCCTTCGCGCCGAGATCGCGCTTGCTCCGGTCGGTCCGGTCATCGACTTCGCCCGACCGCCGCCCATCGGCCCGTCGTGGTCGTCGGCGTGCTCGTTCCACCACGCGGTGTGCGTTCACGCCCCTCCCAGCGTGTCTCCGTCGCTGGCACTTGCGGCGCTGTCCTCCGCCGAGAACGCGTGGGACGTGCTCACCGGCGCGCTCGCGCTCCCGCTTCCGGACGTGGACCTGGAGGGTGCGTGGCACATCTACCTTGCCGACGGCGTCGCTGCCAGCGGGCGCGCGCTCTTGACCGGACGTGACCCCCGCGCCCGCTACGACCGAGGTACGTCGTTCGCCCTCGTCGATCGCGCCACCCCACCCGGGTGTGCCCTCGACGTTGCCTTGGCAAGGGCGCTGGCGCGTGCCGCCATCTGGCGCGCGGCGCCCGGAACCGACGAGGCGAGCGCGAATGCGCAAACCGAGGCGCTCGTACACCTCGCCGTGCCGTGCGCGGACCAGTCCCCCGACACGCTGGCGTTTCAGGCGCACCCCGAACGCACTCTCGCCGATCCGTGGTCCGACGCGTTCGACTTCGGCGCGTCGCTCTTCTTCGACTGGCTCGACGCGACATTTGCCCGCGAGGTGGGGGGGCTTCTTCGGGGCCTCTTGGCGCTCGCGCCCAGCCGGACACCGCCGGGTGCGTGGCGTTGGAGCGCGACTCCGAGCGGGTACGACGTGCTCCGCGCATCCCTCAAGGGCGCCTTGTCGACTGGCTCGACGATCGACGACATCTTCGTTCGTTTCGCGGTCGAGCGCGCGCGCGCGACGCCATCGGTCCGCGTCGCGTGGCACATTCCCTGGCCCGAGCATGCTCGGCGTCTCGCTTCCCCGGAGCCCGTGTATCCCACTGGAGCGAGCTACGTGCTGGTCGATCACGCGGGAGCGCCGGCCGGGGCCAAGCTGCGTCTCGAAGCGCAGTGGGAGGACTACGGGCGCATGCGCTGGGTCGTCGTGAAGCTCGATGCGCGCGGCCAGACGCTGGCGGAGATGCCGGTCCCGTCGCTCGATCGAGCCACGCACGCGTCGCTCACCGTCGAGTCGCTCGAGGGGGTGGATAGCTTGCTCCTCGTAGGGGTCAACGTCGGCAGCACGGAGCATCCGTTCGATCCCGACCAGGAGGAGTGGGAGCCACACGGTTGGCTGGTGACTCTGGAGGCCCAGTAGGCGACCAGGTAGCCCCCCCGCTTTGGCGTGACTTCGGTCGCTCGCAGCGTGAGACCCGAAGTGCCGCTCTCGATCGTCGATGCGCCGAATACGCCGCGTTGCCCGACCTTCTCCCACCCCTTGACCGCAATGCCCTCGCCCGCGGACGCTATCGGGGTGCAGCGGTCGACATGCCGCGGGGCCGCGGTCCCGGTAGCCCTCGCCCTATTGGCTTGGGCGCTGGTCGCGTCGGTCGCGCACGCGGATGCCCCCTCCGCCGCTGTCGAAGTCCGCCTGCACGATCGCGCCGTCTTCGCTCTCCGCGCGCAGCGCGCCGAGGAGAGTGCCCAGGAACGTGCCCGAGCGGCGGGCCACGCGCTCGAGAGTGTCCTCGACGATCCCGACCAGCCGACGGCGCGTGTGGAGGAGCCATCGGCGGCGAGCGCGGTGGTCTTCGTCGGAAAGACTCCGATCGTCGCGTTGAGCGACGACGACGCCCAGGCGGCCGGCGGCGACGTGACGCTGCACGTCTACGCCGCCACCGTCGCCGCCAAGGTGGATGGCGCCCTGCGCGCCGAGCGCAAGCGCAGCGCCATCGCCACCAGCGTCTTCTCGCTGTCGCTTCTCGTTTTCTCGGCGTTGCTGGCGTTCCTGCTCTTCCGACGCGTCGGCGATCTGTCGGGGCGCGTTCGGATGTGGGTCAAGGCCAATCCCGGCCGAATTCCGGCGCTCAAGCTCGGGCACATCGAAGTCGTGCGGCCGGCCGCCGTCCGCACGGCTGTGGCCGTCGCGCTCGCCCTCGCGCACCGCATTGCCCAGTTCGCGATTTGCTACTCGTGGCTCATCTTCGCGCTCTCGCGGTTCGAGGCCACGCGCCCTTACACCGACCGCCTCGCCGGCTTCGTCCTCGCTCCGCTCTCGGCCCTCATCGGGCGCATCGGCGCGGCGCTTCCGCTGTTCGTGGTCGCCGCGGTCGCTGCGGTCGCCCTTGGCGTCGCCGTGCGTTTCGTCGGGCTCTTCTTCGTCGGTATCGCGCGCCGGGAGACGCATGTCTCTTGGCTTCCGCACGATCTCGCCGGGCCGACCAGTGTGCTCGTGCGCGCGGGTATGGTGATCGTTTCGATCGTCCTTGCCGCCCCCCTCATCACGGGTACCGACGACGGCGCGCTGTCACGCGCCGGGGTCGTCGCGCTCGTGGCGCTCGGGCTCGCATGCACCCCCGTCCTCGCGTGCGCGGCGGCGGGCGTGCCGGCGGTGTTCAGCCGCAGGATCAAGCCCGGCGATTTCGTCGAAGCCGGGGGACGCGCCGGGGTCGTCCGCGACGTCACGCTGCTCGAGCTGGTGCTGGAGGACGCGGTAGGTTGCGAAGTGCGGGTCCCGCAGCTGCTCGGGTTGTGGCATCCCACGCGCGTCCTTGGCGGCGCGCCGATGGTCACGATTGAGATCACGGTCCACCCGCGGGAGCGCCCGGCGAAGGTGGAGGCCGCGCTCGTGATCGCGACGGGGGCGACGTGCGATCGCGCGAGGGTCGATCTCCTGTCGATCGACGCGGACGGCGCACGGTGGCGTGTGTCCGGCGTCGCGAGGCAGGGAAGCGCGGCGCTCGCCGACGCCGTGGCGCAGGCGATCGTCGACGGCGGTATCGCGCTGGGTCGGAGGGTGAGTAACCCTTGAACGCGGTCTGGCTCCTGATGGCGCTCCTGGTTCTTTCGTACCTCGGGAGCTTCCTCGTGGCCGGCCGGAGCGCGCGGGGCGTGGGGCTCCCCTCGGGAGTCGAGTACGCGGCGCTTGGGTTCGTCCTCGGTCCTCGGGCGCTAGACCTGGTGGGCAGCGAGACGCTTGCCGCTTTCGAGCCGGTCGTGCAAGTGGCGCTCGGATGGCTCGCGTTCGCCCTCGGGCTCGACTTCGGATTCGCCGGCGAGCGGCGCGTGCGGGGCGAAAGTCTGGCCCTCGGTACCCTCGGTGCGCTCGTGACGGGCGGTGCCGTGGCCGCCGCGACTTGGATCACCGCGCGACGCTTCCACTTCGGCGCGACGGGGACCGAGCGTGTTCTGCTCGCGGGGGGCATCGGGGCGGCCTGCGCGGAGACGACGCGCTACGCGGTGCGCTGGGTCGTCGAGCGGCACGGCGCGCGCGGTCCGCTCGCCGACCGGCTGAACGAGCTCGCGCACGCCGATGACCTCCTGCCCTTGTTCGCCGTCGCCGTCCTCTTTGCGCTCGAGCCGACCCGCAGCGTCGCCGTGCAGGCGCCGCTGCGCGATTGGCCGGCGCTGACCGTGGGCATGGGGGCGCTCCTGGGCGCCGGCGCGGCGCTGCTGATGCGGAGCGAGCTGCGCACGGAAGACGCATGGGGCCTCCTCTTCGGGGTGGCGCTGATCGGCATCGGCGCGAGCGCCCGCTTGGGCCTTTCGACGTTGACTGTGAGCTTCTTTGCAGGCCTCGCGGCGTCCGTCCTGTCGCGCCACGGTCGTGAGCTGCGCGCGATGGTCGCGCCCACCGAGCGGCCCGTGCTCCTGCCGGCGCTGCTTCTCGCCGGCGCGCGCCTCGACTTCCGTGCGAGCGACGCGCTGCCGTGGATCGCGGCGGCGGCGATCGTCGCGCGCATCGTGGCCAAAGTCGTCATCGGTTGGGCGGTCGCGGCGGCGGCACCTCCAGCGCGCAAGGGCGGCGTGCTGGTCGGGCTGTCGCTTCTGTCCTCGGGCGCTCTCTCGATGAGCATCGGCCTCGTATTCGCGCTGCGATTCCCGGGCGCTGTCGGAGACACGGTGCTCGTCGTGGCGGTGCTCTCGGCGACCGTGGGCGAGTTCGTTGGCCCGGTTCGGCTGCGACGCACGCTCCGGATGGCGGGCGAAATCGAAGCCGCGCCCGGGAGCGCCGCCTCCGGAGCGCGAACATGAGCGGGGCGGCCGCGGCGAGCAAGGGGCGTGCGACGCACGCGTCGCACGCCGCGCTGCTCGCCGTGTTCGGCACGCTTCTCTTCTTTCTTGCGCGCAAGGTCCCCGAGGCGCACGGGGCGATGGGGGTCATCGCCGGATTCGGCTTTCTGCTCGTCGCCGGGACGCTTGTGAGCGAGATGGTCGCGCCCCTCGGCCTTCCGCACTTGACGGGCTATCTCGTCGCGGGCATCGCGTCCGGCCCCCACGTCCTCGGCCTCGTCGACGAGCACACTGTCAAGAGCCTGTCGCCGGTCAACACACTCGCGCTGTGTCTGATCGCGCTCGCGGGCGGAGCCGAGCTGGACCTCGCATCGGTCCGCAGAGGGGCTCGTAGCCTCGCGTGGGCGCAGCTGGTGCAGACGACGGCGGTGTTCGGGGCCCTCGGCGGCACGTTCATCGCGTCGCGGTCGCTCATCCCCTTTGCGCGCACCCTCCCTGTCGGCGCGCTCATCGCCGTTGCGCTCCTCTGGGGCTCGCTCGCGGTCAGCCGCAGCCCGTCGGCGACGCTCGGAATCCTGTCGCAGACTCGCGCGACCGGGCCGGTCGCCTCGTTCACGCTGGCCTTCGTAATGGCGTCCGACGTGATCGTGGTCGTGCTGGTGGCGACGGTGCTCGGCTCGGTTCGGTCGCTGATCGACCCGGCAGCGAGCTTCTCGCTCGGCTCGTTCACGACGCTCGGCCACGAGCTTTTTGGCAGCGTGGCGATCGGTACGACGCTGGGCCTGGTCATCGCCGCCTACTTGCGCCTCGTGAATCGGCAGATGCTCGTCGTGCTTCTCGCCCTGGGATTCGGCGTCAGCACGGTGCTCGAGTATCTGCGGTTCGATTCCCTGCTCACCTTCATGGTAGCGGGCTTCATCGTTCGCAACATGTCCAATCAGGGCGGCAAGTTCGTCGAGTACATCGAGCAGACCGGAACCGTTGTGTACGTCGTCTTTTTCGCGATAGCCGGCGCCGACCTCGACGTGCCGCTTCTACGGAGTCTCTGGCCGGCGGCGCTGATCCTTTCCGCCGCGCGTGCGGCCGTGACGTGGGGCGCGTCGCGCGCGGCCGCTCGCCTGGCGGGCGATTCGCCAATGCTGCTTCGTTGGGGGTGGTCGGGGCTGGTGTCGCAGGCCGGGCTGACGCTCGGACTGTCTCTCTTGATCGCGCGCGAGTTTCCTTCCTTCGGAACAGCCTTCCGCGCCCTGGTGATAGCGACGGTGGCGATCAACGAGATGGTAGGGCCGGTGTTGTTCAAGTTCGGGCTGGACCGGACCGGGGAGACGAGAGCGGGCTCCCAGAGCTTCCCGTCGATGCGGCCGCCTTCTCCGTGAAGCCGCACGGCCAGAGCGGAGCCCCGAAGTGCGCGCATCACAGGCCACGCCGAAGGGGCGCGGCGGAGGCTGCACTACGAGTGGTGCGCGCCGCATCGACGGTCTACAGTGCCGTCCACTGCGATGGGCAACAGCATGGCGGCAGACGATCGCGCGACCCTACTCGAATTGCTGGTAACCCTGGCGTACGACCATTCGCCAGGAGCCTACGTGCTCGCGTCCGGGAAAAAGAGCGACGAGTACCTGGATTGCAAGATGGCACTCAGCCACGCCGAAGCCCTGCCTGCCCTCGGGCGGCTGGTCCTGTCGCAAATCGACCCGCGCGCGGTCGCCGTCGGAGGGCTCACCATGGGCGCCGATCCGATCGCCATAAGCACAGCGCAGGTCAGCGCCGGAGGCCGCAACCTACGGTGGTTCAGCGCTCGCAAAGAGCCCAAGAAGCATGGGCGCCGCAAGCTCATTGAGGGCGACGTCTCGAGCGGCCCGGTCGTCGTGGTGGATGACGTGGTGACCACCGGCGGTTCCACGATAGATGCGATCCGGAAGGCGCGATCCGACGGGCTGGACGTCGTGCAAGTGCTCGTCCTCGTCGACCGCGAGGAAGAGGGCGGACTCGATCGAATCCGCGCCGAAGCAGGGAAGGGTGTCGCCGTAACCGCCGTCTTCAACAAGAGCGAGATTCGTGCGGAATGGGAACGGACGCGGAGCCTTCGAGAGACCTCGCAACGCTGCTGCGGATAAAGCAACACCGGTTTCGATGTTGTCGTGGGCCATCGTCCTCAGCGTCGCACTTTACCTGCTGCCCGTCGCCGCGGTCCTCGCTGCCCGTTCGTCCCGGTCGACTCCTCTTTGGCGGCTCGCGCTGACGCTGCCCGAGATCGTGGCCTTCGACATGCTCGGGGTCATGACGCTCGCGCGCTTCGTCCCCCTGGAGACGGCGGTCCTCGTCTCTCGGCCCGCCTGGGCCGTCGGCATTGTTGCGACCCTCTGCGCGCGGCGGGCCCGCGAGCACCGCGCATGGCCGCGCGGCCTTCGCGTCGATCATGCCTTGGCGGCCGTGGCGGCGGCGATCGCCGCGTTCGAGCTCAGCGCCCACTTGTCGCGGCCCTATCACATGTGGGACCGACACTGGCACATACCGCTCGTTTCTTTGATGCGCGCCGAGAAAATACCGTTCGACAATACGTTCGAGCCCGGGCGGGTTCTCCACTATCACGTGACGGGCGACGTGCTCGGCGCGATGGTGCAGACGCTCTCGCTCGGCGTCATAAACTCGAGCCTCGCCCTGTCCGTCGCCCACGATGTGTTGTTCGGCCTCATCGGCGCGAGCGTCACCCTTCTTCTCTTTGCCTTCGGCTACAAGCGCTTCTGGCCGGCACCCCTCGGCGCGGTTGCGCTCCTGCTCCAGGGACCCGCGTCGATGCGCGGGAAAATCGGCTCCGACTTCTACGGTTACTCGTTCGATAACCTGCTTCTCGTCGCCTTTCGGCCGCACATCCCGCTCTCGGGGCTGCTTCTCGTGGGCGTCGTTGCGTGTGTCGTCGTCCGATCGCGCGTCGGCCCAGCCGCGCGATCCGCGCACACGCTGCCGGCGCTCCTCGCCTCCTACGCTCTCCTGGCGATTACGGACGAGGCCTCGGCGGGCGTCACCGCCGCCGCGTTGGCCGTCGCGTGGTGCGTCGCGCCACGCATCGTCGCACGCACGAGGCTCGGTGGCTTCGCAGCGCTCGCAGCGCTCGGGCTCGCGGCCGTGGCGACGCAGTTGCTCTTCAATGGATCGGCCGCGCCGGGAGGGCCGGTCCAGGCGGTCGAGTGGGTCGAGGCACGCAGTCCCGGCTCCCAAGCGTTCGGTCCGCTCTCGCTGGCCTCGCGAGACGGCCGAGCGGCGCTGTTCTTCGACCTCTTGCCGCTCGTTGCGTGTGCGACGGGCTTTGCACTCGCTGCCCTGCGACCGCGGGTGGCGACGGGCGAGATCGTGTTCGTCGGGGCCGTACTGGCGATTTCGCTCGTCCTATTCACGCAACTCGAAGTGAATCACGCCGCCCCCGAGGCGCAGCGCTTCATGGTAGCGCCCTGCTTCGTCGTCCTGCTCATGGCCCTCGTTCACGTCGCCCGCGTGCCCTTGGGGTCATTCGCTGGCGCCGCCGTCGTCTGCGGCCTGGCGCTCGCCGCATTCTCGACGATTTCGTGGCTTCGCCAACGTGTAAGCGACGCGGACGCGGAGCGTGCCGACAAGGAAACGCCCAACGTGCACGCCATGGACTGCCGAGAAAGCACAGAGGCGCGTCTCGGGGAGAGCCCGACGTTGGTCTATGTCGAATGGGCGATCTTTTACGCGTATGCCGGGTGTCATCCTTCGTACGTGGTCGGCAACGTCGAGCCGCGTTGGGGGATCCGGATGTATCCGAACCTCGCGCCACTCGCGCAGCTCACGCAGCTCGACGGCGAAGTGGTCGCGAAGGACACGGACCTGGTGGCGATCTGCGCCAACCGCCCGACCGAAGACGGCGTGTGCGAGGAGGCCAGAAAGGACGGCTCGTGCGCCCTCGAAGGAAGGGACGTCCGCCGATGCATCCTGACGCCCTCGGACCGTCACGCGATGCTCGAGCGTTTGGTCGCCGACGGAGCGCCGCGCTAGCGGCCTGCCGCGTGACCGCTTGCGACGGCTGTTCGAACGAGCTGGGCGTTGTGCGAGCGCGGACGCGCCCCTATGTTTCGCCCGTGCGCAGGAACCGGCAGCGGCTCGGATACACCCGGATCGTGCAGCTCCTGGTGTTCCTGGTGATCGTGCCGACGACGCTCATCCTCTTCGTCGGCATCGTCTTGATGTTCATCGGGAACATCTTCAACGTCCTCTTCGGCCTACTGACGGTCAGCTTCGTCCTCGTCGTGGTCACCGGGGTCGTGCTGGTCCTGGTCTTTCTTCGGCGCGAAGCCAACCTCAGCGAGCTTCAGGCCGACTTCATATCGAAGGTGAGCCACGAGCTACGCACTCCGTTGACCAGCATACGGCTCTTTGTTGAGACAATCGGGCGCTCGCGCGGCGATCGGGCGACAGAAGACCAGTGCCTGAGCGCGCTTGCACGCGAAACGGATCGGCTCACCCAGCTCATCGAGCGGCTGCTCGATTGGGGTCGCATGGAGGCGGGTCGCAGGCAGTTCGAGATGACCGACGACAACGTACAAGCCGTCGTCGACGCTGCCGTGGACGCGTTCACTCCAGTGCGGGCGCACAACGCGCAAATCGAGTTTTCCGCGGAGGTCGAGCCCGGGCTGCCGAAGGTGCACGTCGACCGCGGGGCGATGGTCGACGCGATCGGCAACCTTCTGTCGAATGCTTTCAAGTACGGCGGCTCGCCGCCCGTGGTGCGGTTGCGCGCGGTGCGTGTGCAGGGCGGGGTGGCCATCGAAGTGACGGACAACGGCGATGGCATTCCGAGAGTGGAGCACCACAGGATCTTCGACAAGTTCTACCGCATCGACGACCGTCTCTCGCGCGAGCGCGAGGGCAGCGGCCTCGGGCTCGCGATCGTCAAGCACATCGTCCGGGCGCACCACGGCCGCGTGCAGCTGGAGAGCGTGAAGGGGAGTGGTTCGACCTTTCGCATCATCCTCGAGCCGGCGTCCGGCGCCGCCGCAGCCGCAGCGAACGCGGCAGAGGCGAAGAGCCAATGAGCCTGTCGAAGCCGACGCACAACGAATCGGTCAAGCGTCGTGTCCTCGTGGTCGAAGACGACGCGAGCATAACGCTCGGTTTGCGGATCAATCTGGAGGCCGAGGGATACGTCGTTCTGGAGGCGGAAGACGGCGAGCGGGGCCTCGAAATGGTGCGCGGCGACCTGCCCGATCTCGTAATTCTCGACGTGATGCTCCCCAAGATGAACGGATTCCAGGTGCTCCAGGCCATCCGCCGCGAGGGCCTGATGATGCCGATCATCATCTTGAGCGCGCGCACCGCCGAGATGGACAAAGTGACGGGCTTGGAGCTCGGGGCGGAGGACTACGTCGCCAAGCCGTTCAGCCTCGCCGAGCTTCTGGCGCGGGTCAGGGCGGCTCTCCGCCGCGGTCCACGACCCGCGCAATCGCCGTCGTCGGCTCTCTTGTTCGGGGACGTACGGATCGACACCGCCGCGCGAACGGTGACGCGCGCCGGCGGCCCTGTCGAGATGACCGCGACCGAGCTCGACCTTCTTTTGTGCCTCATCGAAGCACGGGGGGCCGCGTTGAGCCGCGATGCGATCTTCACCCGCGTCTGGGGACCGAACCATCACGGAACGCCCCGCACGATCGACAACTTCATCCAGCAGCTGCGCGCAAAGCTCGAGCCGGAGCCGCAGCGGCCGCGCCACCTCATCACGGTGCGGGGAATCGGTTACCGCTTCGACGGGTAACCCTCCGCGGCCGCGGCCGCGGCCCCTCGCATCCCGCTATTTCTAGGCAGGGCTCGCGCGCGCGAGTACGTTGCCGCTTGTCGTGGCGACCGAGACGGTCATCGAAGGTGTCGTCGAGCGCATCACTTTCGAGAGCGCGCAGTCGAGCTTCCGGGTGATCAAACTTGCCGTTCCTGGGCGCGCCGACCGCATCGCGGTCGTTGGGACACTCCCCTCGATGCCGCTCGGCGCCCGGGTGCGCGTTCGAGGCCGAATCGAGATCGATCGTAAGCACGGCGAGCAGCTCAGGGTCGAGTCGTTCATCGAGCTTGCGCCCGACACGCTTGTCGGCCTCGAAAAGTACCTCGCATCGGGAGTGATCAAAGGCGTGGGGCCGAAGCTCGCCGCGCGAATCGTCGCCTCGTTTGGCATGGACTCGCTGCGTGTTCTCGAACGGCAACCGGAGCGGCTCAGGGAAGTGGAGGGGTTGGGCGACAAGCGGCGCGCGGCGCTGGAGCAGGCTTGGCGCGAGCAGCGCGCGACTCGCGACGTCATGGTCTTTCTTCAGTCCCACGGGGCGAGCCTCGCCCTCGCGATGCGCATCGTGCGCCGGTTCGGCCCGCGAGCGATGAGCATCGTCTCTCAGGATCCATACCGCCTTGCCATCGAGGTCCGCGGTGTCGGGTTCAAGACGGCGGATCGGATCGCGTCGTCGATGGGCGTCGCGCCGAGCTCGCCCGAGCGCATGCAGGCGGGTGTTCTCCAAGTGCTCCACGATCGGACCGACGTGGGCCACGTATGGACAGCGCTCGACGACCTGACCGCACGCGCAGCCAAGTTGCTCGCACTCGACGCCCACGAAGTCGACGCCGGAAATCGGCTCGAAGGCGCCGTCGAAGCCCTCGCGCGAGCGGGCGGCGCGGTCGTCGAGCCCATCGGCGGCGAGCGCGCGGTCTTTGCCGCCGAAATGCACGCCGCGGAGGTGCGCCTCGCGCAGAGGCTCGCCCAGATCGCCCGCGCGCACGGCCGATCTCTGGACGGGGCCGCGGCGGCGGTGCTCGCGTTCGAGGCCCGCGCGGGGGTGAAGCTCGCTCCCGAGCAGAGCCGCGCGGTGGAAGAGGCAGCGCGCCACCAGGTGCTGGTGGTGACCGGCGGGCCCGGCGTCGGCAAGACGACGATCGTCCGCGCCATCCTCGCCGTGCTCGCGCACGCCGGCATCAACGTGCGGCTGGCCGCCCCGACCGGGCGCGCCGCGAAGCGCATGGGCGAAGCCACCGGTGCGCAGGCGACGACGCTTCACCGCCTGCTCGACTTCGACCCCAAAACGCGGGCATTCAAAAGAGACCGCGCGCGCCCCATCGAAGCGGGCGCCGTGATCGTCGACGAAGCGTCGATGCTCGATCTGCCGACGGCCGACGCGCTGGCGCAGGCGATAGCTCCGGGGACGCGCCTGCTCTTGGTGGGCGACGTTGACCAGTTGCCGAGCGTCGGCCCCGGCGCCGTGCTGCGTGACGTCATCGGATCGGGGCGCGTCCCGTGCGTGCGCCTTCGCCAGATCTTTCGCCAGGCGGCGCGCAGTCTCATCGTCACCAATGCCCACCGCATCAACGACGGCGAACCGCCGATCCCCGCGCCGCCGGGGTCCAACGCGGACTTCTTCGTCGTCGAGCGCCGCGATCCGGAGCGGGCGCGTGCCACGGTCATTGAGCTGGTCACCTCGCGCATCCCCGACCGATTCGGCCTCGATCCGGTGCGCGACATCCAAGTGCTGACTCCCATGCGCCGGGGTCCGGCCGGCGCCGTCGCCCTCAACGAGGCGCTCCAGGCGGCGCTGAATCCCCCCCGGGCCGGCGACGCCCAGGCTCGCGCGGTCTCGGGCGACGCGGTCGCGCGGGGGTCACGCGCTTATCGCGTGGGCGACAAAGTCATGCAGCTCCGCAACGACTACGACAAGAATGTCTTCAACGGCGACGTCGGGCTCGTCTCGAGCATCGATCCGGAAGAGAATGCCCTTACCGTTCGTTTCGATGACCGCGAGGTCGCGTTCGACTCGTCCGAACTTGACGACTTGGTTCTTTCCTATGCCTGCACCGTACACAAGTCGCAAGGGAGCGAGTACCCGGCCGTGGTCGTGCCGCTTCTCACCACCCACTTCGTGATGCTCTCCAAGAATCTGCTCTACACGGCGGTCACGCGCGGCAAGCGCCTTGTCGTGCTCGTGTGCGACCCGCGGGCGGTCGAGCTGGCCCTTTCGGTGCAACGAGAGGAAGAGCGCCGCACGCACCTAGCCGCGAGGCTCGTCGAGCGGTTCGCATGAGGCGGTCGTCGTTGACGTACGCGCGCCGGATGGTCAGGCTCTGAGGGACGATGCTCCGCCGCCTCCTCATCGGATTGGTGCTCGGCTTGGTCGTTGGGGGGCTCGTGGCGGCTGGCCTCGTAGCCGGTCTGGGAGTCGCGACCTTCTCGAGCGCTGGAGGCGCCTATCTTGCTTACGCCGTGGCAGCGCTCACCGGCGTATTGACCGGGCTGGTCGCCGGCAAGCCGATCTGGTCGTCGGGGGCCAAGGTCGAAGCCGGCCTCAAAGCCATCTTCGGCGCGCTCGTCGGCGCGGGGCTGATGTTTGCGCTGCGCAAGTGGGCAGGCTCATGGACGATCAGTTTCCCCGCCATCGGCGCAAACGGTCCGACAGCCGTGCCCGACCTTCCGGCGACGTCACTTCCTTTGCTCGCCGCCGCGCTGGGCAGCTTCTTCGAGATCGACAACACGGGCGGCGGCGAAGGCGACGGGAAAGGGGGGTCCGCGAAGGCGCGCAAGCGGGTGGCCACGGTGGAGGGTCAGCCGGCCAAAGCTCGGTCCCAAGTGGACCAAGGGGATGGGAAAGCGGACTCGGACAGCGAGGCGGATCTCATTCCCACGCGCGCCAAGCGTTGATGCCCCCGGCGCGCTTTGCCGTGCAGGCCGCGTCCGTCGGTGTGGCGCTCATGACCCTGAGAGCCCTGCTCGTGCACCCGCCGCCGTTCGGGTGGGCCGTCGCCGTGCTCGTCGGGTACGTGGCGCTGGTGCTCGGCGGCGTGCTGTTCTTGCGCTGGCAAGTCTTCGTCGACGCGATCGTCCGGGGACCCGCGGGTGCCCGCGGCGTGGTCATGACGTTCGACGACGGCCCTCACCCGCGCTGGACTCCGCGGATTCTCGAGATCCTGGGCGAGCATGGCGCGACGGCGACCTTCTTCGTCGTGGGTCGGAAGGCCGAGCAGCACCCAGACGTGGTGCGGGCCATCCTGGACCGGGGTCACACGGTGGGTTTGCACTCCTACGCGCACGACCGCCTGTTCGCGCTTCGCAGCGAGCGATGCGTTCGCGAAGACATCGAGCGAGGCATGGCGGTCCTCGAAGGACTGATCGGGCGCCGACCGGTGCTCTTCCGGCCGCCGATCGGGCACACCAACCCGATCGTCGCCCGCGTCGCGGACGCGCTGGACTTGACGGTCGTCGGCTGGACCATCGGCGCACGCGACGGGGTCGCGTCTGCACGTCCGAGCGCCGTCACGGCGCGCGTCCGCCGGGCGTTGCGCGACGGCGCGATCGTTCTCCTCCACGATTCGCCCGAACGGGGCGATCGCGAGCCCGCGGCGGTGCGTGCGTTGCCGTTCGTCTTGGCAGACATCGCAGCCCGCGGCCTATCCGTCGTGCCGCTCGCGCGTTGGGCCGACCCCACTCAGGCCAGCGACGCGGGGAGCACCACGTAGAAGAGTGCGCCGGTCAGGCGCGTCGTGTCGACACCGACCTCGCCGCCAGCCGATTCGACGAGCCCGCGGCAGACCGCCAGGCCGAGGCCCGTACCGTCCCCGACTTCCTTGGTCGTGACGAACGGCTCGAAGAGCCGGTCGCGCACTTCAGGCGCGATTCCCGGACCGTCGTCCTCCACTTCGATGCGCACCAGTCCCTCCGCGACGCGTGCACGGATCGCCACGCGCCCCCTGCCGCGTTCGCTCGCGGCGATCGCCGCGCCCGCGTTCAGGACCAGGTTGAGCAACACCTGCGTCAGTCGCGGTGCGGGCAGCGAGACTCGAAGCGACGGGTCCACCGCCGTCTCGATTTGCACGTCTCGGAACGGTCTGTGCGGGCGCACCAGGCCGACGACATCCTCGACTACCTCGAGAACTCGAGCCGACCCGTGCACGCCCACGTCAGGAGTGGGGCCCCCCTCCGGCCGGGCGAAGTCGAGCAGACCACGCACGACCGTGTGGATGCGCTCCGTCTCGCGACGCATGCGCTGAAGGAAGTCTCTCTCCGTCTCGGGGGGAAGTTGCCCGTCGAGAATCAGATCCTGCATTCCCATGAGTGCCGCGATCGGGTTGCCGATTTCGTGCGCGATTCCGGCCGCGAGCCGCCCGACGCTGGCCATCCGTTCGCTCCGAACGAGGTGCCCTTGCGCTTGGGTCAGGCGCGTCGTCGTCTGCGTCAGCTCGTCGACCTTAACGATGAGCGCAGCTTCTTCCCGGATCAGTCTCTCTGCCATGGCTTGCACGCTTGCGCCAAGGTCGATGAGCTCGCGGGCTCCGCTCCTCGGCACGCGCAATGTACGCGCGCCGTTCGCGACCCGGTCCGCGGCTTCGACGAGGTGCTCCACGGGGCGAACGATGAGGCGCGTGAGGACGAAGTAAGCGAAGACGAGGAGGGCGAGACCGAACGTGGCCATGTAAAGCGCGACCAGGCGAACGAGCGGCGTTCCGTGGTCCGCCGCCCCTTCGAACCGAAGGCGCGTGACTACGGAGAGGTCCGCGGCATGGGTCGCGATCTCGAGCGTGCGCCCGCCCGCGTCGCGGACGACCCGCGCCACTTCGTGCGGCGACACAGGGGGCCGCAGCTCGCCCGCAACGACCGGAGACCCCGCGCATGCGATTCGCGAGCCATCCACGAAGGCGCACGCCGCATCGACGTCGCCCGCCTTCGTGCTGAGCTCGAGCTCGCGCTCGATCCCGGGGGCGCCGCTCTCTTTCGCCGCAGCCACGTGAGCGGCGATGGCGCGGCCGAGGGCGAGCGCCGCTTGCTCGCGCGCTCCGAGCACCGTCGCGCGCGTCAGGCTCGCCACCGCAAAAAACAGCGGAACGAAGGCGAGTAGCATCAACCCCGCGAGCGCCAGGACGATTTGCAGCCGAAGGCCCATCTGGACGCCGGGCGCCACGCGGCGGGGCGAGGGGAACTCCGAGACGCTCACGCCCCGTGACGCTACCGGAGGACGCGAGTCAGCGCACTTGCCACGCGGTCGGTCCCGGCGGAGCCGCGAGGTAGTCCGTCATTGCGCGCCACTGGTCTCGCGTCAGGTGTACGCGCTTCTCGTGACGCGCGAAGGCCCCTTCGAGCTTTTCCCGGCTGCGCGTACCTGGCTCGGGGGGTTCGTGACACTTTCCGCACTTGCGATCGTGAAGTTCTGCGATCGCCGCGTCGCGCGAAGGCGGTGCCCCGGCGCTTGGCGCCATCGGACCGCAAGCGACCGCAGTCAGGAGGAAGGTCCAGACCGCAACGCGGCCGATCGACCGTGCGGGGCGCAGCCTCATAGGTTCAACCCGAGGACGGAGCGCACCCAGCATGGGCCGTAAATCTCGCCGGGCAGGGGCTTGTTCGTGTTGTTCAAGTCCGCGTAAAGTCCGGCGGTCCACCACAGCTTACCGAAGTTCAAGTGCACGGTCGGGCCGACGAAATGGTGGATGCGGTTGTTCACGACATCGATCTGGTTGTCGCCGACGGTCCCGAATTCACCACGGGCCCAGTACTCGAGGCCTGGTTGGAACTCGGGGCTCACCTGGAAGGTAAGGCCGGTCGTCGGATTGACGACGAAGTGAAATGACCGGGCGGCGTCGAACGGGCGCTCTTCGCTCTGCTCCACCCAGAGATTGGCCATCCAGTGCCAAGGTCCGAAGCGCTTCGCCAAGAGCAATTTCTCTTCGAGAGAGGTCTCGTCGTGAAGCGTCTCGAGCTCGAGGTAGAGGCCGACGTCGACCGGCCACTGTCCCGCCTCGGCCAGCCGCCCCCGCACCTCCCACTTGAATCCGTCGAACGACATCGTGTTCGAACCACCGTCCGTCGCGTTCGGTTGGGCCTCGAATACCTGATAAAAGCCGAGCTCGATCCGATCGCTCAGGCCGTATTCGAACTCATTCTGGAGCTGGTAGGCGGGCTCCCAAATACGCCCGTTCGGAGCGTCGACGCGAAGGGGGGTCATGTCCCCGTAGAGCTCGAGCTCGAGCTCTCCCTGGTCGAGGGTCTCGTACGGGTACGTGAACGGAAGCGGACGCGGAGTCGCCAACGCCGGACGGCAGAGGCCGAGCACAAGGAGGCTCACAATGTATTTGATAATCGTTTTCAACGACACAGTTCATCCACGAAAGCCGGCGCGTTGTCAAGCGCCTCGGCGGCGCCCCAGCCGTCCTACGCCCGAGGGGTAGAGCGGCAGGCCGCGTCAGGCCCTGATCCCGAACGCCTGCTCGAGAGCGAACGCCACGCCTCCGCCACTCTCGACGGTCTCCGAGAGCACGTCCGTCGCCTTGGCCTTTACTTCGTCGGGCGCCTGACCCATCGCGAACGAACGCCCCGCGAGCTCGAACATCGACACGTCGTTGATCCAATCGCCGACGCACACGGTGTCCTCGATGCGGACCTGCTCGTGTCCGGCAATCCAGTGCAGCGCCGTGCCCTTTGTGCCCCCGGAGGCGCGGACGATGATGGCCCACAGTCCCGCGTGCGCTGCCCGACGGATTGGGAACATCGCGACGACTGCCGCAGACGACAGGTCGCGCGCAATCGCGGCGACTGCGCTTTCAATTCGCTCGAGCGGCCCCACGGCGATGGCTGCAGTGACGCCCTGCTCGCTGCTCCAGAGCGCGTGCTCGAAGACGTCTGCTGCGGGCCGCAGATCCTTCGACCAGGTCGTCACATACTCGATGAAAGGGGCGCCGGCCGAGTCGTGGCCGATGGCGTCCTCCGCGAAGACGAACGTCGTAAGCTCCGCCTGCGCCAGCGCGCGCCGCAGGAGCGCCGCCTCGACCCCGCGAACACCGAGGTGAAGCAGCGTCGCGTGCGCTCCTGCGTCGACCAGGTGGCTTCCGTCCGCACAGCCTACAGCGCCCCGCAGCCCGATCCGCGCAGCGACGGCGCGGGTGCCGGAGTACAGCCGGCCCGTGATGATGCTCACCAGCACGCCCTCGGAGAGCGCGACCTGGAGCGCCCGAAGATCGCGCGCGTGCGGCTCTCCGCGCACGTCGAGCAGCGTGCCGTCCAGATCGACCGCGATGAGCCGCCGACGACTCAAGCCGAAGCGGGATACACGGACACCTTGCGCTGCGTGCGCGAGCGCCACTCGTATTTCACAGTGCCGTCGACGAGAGCGAACAGCGTGAAGTCTTTGCCGAGGCCGACGTTGCGCCCTGCGTGGATCGACGAGCCTACCTGCCGGACGAGGACGCTTCCCGCCGTAACGAGCTCGCCGCCGTACACCTTGACTCCTCGCTTCTGCGAATTGGAGTCGCGACCGTTGCGCGTGCTGCCTGCACCTTTTTTGTGAGCCATCGCTGCTCTCCCGTGATGTCGCCGTCAGGCGACGATGTTCGTGATCTCGAGGGCGGTGAACGGCTGACGATGGCCGCGCTTACGACGGTAGTTCTTTCGGCGCCGGAACTTGAAGATGATGATCTTGGGCCCAAGGTCCTGGCTCACGATCTTCGCCTCGACCTTGGCGCCGCTGACCTTCGGCTTGCCGAGCTTCAGCACCTCGCCGCTCACGAGCAGCACTTCATCGAACGTCACCGCTTCGCCGACGCCGCCGGGGAGCTTCTCGACACGAAGCTTGTCGCCCTTCTCGACCCGGTACTGCTTGCTGCCTGTCTTGAACACCGCGTACATGTGTCCCTCTTGCGTGCCGCGTCCGACTCGAACGGCGGCGGGGTTAATCGGGGGCGGAGTTATAGAGGCGGACGAACGATTTGTAAAGGCAAACGCCTCGTCACGGCTGTCACGCTTATCCGCCTCGCCTCGCCGCGCCGCGCCAGGCCCCGCCGGCTTTACTCGCGCTGCTCGCCCTCCCGCAACAGCGGCAACACCGGGCGGACCTTCTGCCGAGCGGCCTTCTCGCCCGTCTTCGTGCTACTGCCCGACTTTGCCCTCCCCGTCGGAGTTCCCCGCCTCCCCCTCTCCCCCCGTGCGCATGGCGAACTATCTGGCCCTCGTTCTTCACGCGCATCTCCCTTTCGTGCGCCATCCCGAGCACGCAAGGCACCTCGAGGAGCGGTGGTTTTACGAAGCGCTCGTCGAATGCTACCTCCCGATTCTCGACTCGTTCGACCGGATGGCGGCCGAGGGGGTCCCGTTCGGGCTCACGATGAGCGTGACGCCGCCGCTCGCCGCAATGATGCGCGACGACCTTCTCCGGCAGCGGTTCCACGAGCACCTGGCGCGCGTCGAGTCGCTGGCCGAAAGGGAAATGAAGCGCCTCTGGGGCGACGAGCGGTTCGCTCCCATCGACACCTTCTATCGCGATCACTTCGCCCGCATGCGCGCGGTCTGGGACCGGCACCGCGGCGACGTACTCGGCGGCCTCGTGCGCCACTGGGACGCCGGCCACCTCGAGCTTCTCACGTGCTCGGCCACGCACTGTTACCTCCCGGGAATGCTCCCCGCCCGCGAAGGCATTCGCGCGCAGCTCACACTCGGGGTCACGGGATTCGAGCGAATCGTCGGGCGGACACCGAGCGGCGCGTGGCTGGCGGAATGCGCCTACCACCCGAGCTTCGACGACGAGATCGCGCGCGCGGGCATTCGTTTCACCATCGTCGACACGCACGGAGTGCTCAACGCCCGCCCGCGGCCCCCGTTCGGCGTCCACGCTCCCATCGCCAGCCCGAGCGGCGTCGCGTTCTTTGGTCGCGACGTCGAGTCGAGCCGGCAGGTGTGGTCGCGCGACGAGGGCTATCCCGGCGACGTCTATTATCGCGAGTTCTACCGCGACATCGGCTTCGACTTGCCCGAAGCAGAGCTGATGGGCGAGATCGCGTCGGACGGCTCGCGTCTGATGACCGGACTCAAGTACTTCCGCATCACCGGGAAGGGCGCAGAGAAGCAACCCTACCAACCGGGCGTCGCCGTCGAGAAGGCGCGAGAGCACGCCGCGGACTTCGTGTCGGAGCGCGTCAAACAAGCGAAGGCCCGCGCCGGATCCATGCCCGTTCCGGCGGTCATCGTCGCACCCTACGACGCGGAGCTCTACGGGCACTGGTGGTTTGAAGGTCCGATGTTTCTCGAGGCCGTGTTTCGCAGATTGCCCGAGACGGCTGGGGAGCTCGAGGCCATTACGCTCCGGCAGTATCTCGAACGACATCCCGTGACGGTGCAGGCTACGCCGAGCGCCAGCTCGTGGGGCGCGGGAGGGTACGGCGAGGTTTGGGTCGGTCCCGAAGCGGCGTGGACTTGGCGCCACGTCCACCATGCGACACGCTACGCCGCCTGGCTCGTGCAGAAATACAGGACCGTCGGAGGCCGGCGGGGGGACGCGCTCGATCAGCTCGTGCGAGAGCTTCTGCTTCTGCAGTCGAGCGACTGGGCGTTCATTCTGAAAATGGGAACGGTCGCACGCTATGCCGAGGCTCGCATACGTGCGCACGTGCATCGCCTGCGGCATCTCGGGCATCTGGTCGAGACCGGAGTCATCGACGAGGCAGACTCGCGCTGGCTCGACGACGTCCGCGGCAGGGACAACTTCCTCGCTCAGGTCACCGGCGACGAGCTGCGGTCCGCTTTCGTTGCGTGAGCCCAACGATGCTAATGTCGGTCCCGTGCTCCGCATCCAAGGGACGTACACAGCACTGGTCACACCATTCCGCGACGAACCCGCGCGCCCCATCGACTGGGAGGCCTTCGACTCGCTGCTCGAAGCCCAGGTTGCCGGGGGGGTGGCCGGCATCGTTCCCTGTGGCACCACGGGGGAAAGCCCGACGCTCAGCCACGAGGAGCACGCCCAAGTCGTCGAGCGAACGGTCAGGCGCGTCAAGGGGCGCGTGCAAGTCATCGCCGGGACCGGGTCGAACTCCACGCGGGAAGCGATCGCATTGTCGCAGCACGCGGCCGGCGCGGGCGCCGATGCCGTGATGGTCGTGGTCCCCTACTACAACCGGCCGACGCAGGAGGGCCTTTACCGCCACTTCGTCGAGGTCGCGTCGAACGTTCGCGTGCCCGTGGTCATCTACAACATTCCTGCGCGCACGGGGATCGACCTCGCTCCGGAAACGTTCGCACGGATCGCGGCGAGTGCGCCCAACGTCGTCGCAATCAAGGAGGCGACAGGGAACGTGCTTCGAGCGCAGAAAATCGTGCAGACCATGGGCGCGAGCGTAACCGTGCTCAGCGGCGACGACGCCCTCACGCTGCCGATGATCGCGGTGGGCGCCCAGGGCGTCATCAGCGTGACGTCGAACGTTCTCCCAGCGGACACGTCACGCGCCACGCGCCTCGCCCTCGACGGACGCGCGGATGAAGCGCGCCGCGCTCACCTCGATCTCATGCCGGTCCATGAAGCGATGTTCCTCGAGGCGAGCCCCGCCCCCGTCAAAGCGGCGCTGGCGATGCGGCGATTCACGAGCGATGTCGTTCGTTCTCCGCTGGTATCCTGTACCGAGGCGACACGCCTGGCGATCGCATCCGCGTTGGAGGGCTACGCGAGAGGGCGGAGCTGATGCGGTTGGCGATCGTGGGCGCCAGCGGGCGCATGGGGCGCGCCATCGTGGCGCTCGCGGCGGCGGACGACGTCGAGATCGTATGCGCCGTGGGTACGACCGACGTTGGGCGGGACGTCGGCGAGCTCGCCGGAATCGGGCCGATCGGCGTCTGCGTCGTGGATAGTCTCGCAGCTGTGGAGCGCTCTGCAGCCGACGTGGTCGTCGACTTCTCCGCGCCGAGCGCCACCCTCGCGCTCGCGCCAGTCGCCGCCGCGGCGGGCAGCGCTGTCGTCAGCGGAACGACCGGCCTCGGGGACGAGGCCCTGGCTGCCCTGGGTCGCGCGTCGAAGCGGGTCGCGGTTCTTTGGGAACCGAACATGAGCCTCGGCGTCCACATGCTCGGACGGCTCCTGGCGCAAGCCGTGGCGGGCCTTTCGGAGTGGGACGTCGAAATCGTCGAGACCCACCACCGCGCCAAAGTCGATGCACCGAGCGGCACCGCGCTGCGCCTCGCCGAGATCGTGCGCGCCGCGCGGCCCACCACCGCGCGTATGGTTCACGGCCGGCAGGGCAGGCCGGGCCCGCGGGCCGCCGACGAAATCGGGATGCACGCCTTGCGCGGCGGCGACGTCGTGGGCGATCACGTCGTCCATTTGATGGGCGGCGCCGAGCGCGTCGAGCTCGCCCACCGAGCGACCAGTCGAAACGTGTTCGCACACGGCGCCCTTCGCGCAGCGCACTGGATCGCCCGCCGTTCGCCCGGGCTTTACACGTTGGACGACGTGCTCCAAGTCAAAACGTGATCCGCACGTCGAGCGTGCCGGCCCGCGGTCCGATCGATGGCCAGAGCGCGACTCGCGGTTTGCTCGCGTCGCCTGCGACTTCGCCGTTCGCCGTTCGCGTCGGCGCGTGATCGGCGGCGATCAGCCACGCTCCCGTTCCCGCGAGCGCCGCGCCGACCCCCGCGAAGACCCATGCGAGCGTCGAGGCGCTGACGGCGTCCTTGCTCTTGCTGCACGCGTCCACAGCCAGCGGACGCGTCATTTCGGCGCACACGTCGGTGACGCTCCGGGGTATGGACTGGCGGTCGTTGGTGCTGTCGTTGCTGTCGCCGACCCACCTCGCCGCCTCGATCCCGCTCACGACCAGGGCGCCCGCGCCCAACGCGAGCGCCGTGTAGCCGATCGCCATCTGCGCGGGGAATCCACGCCCTGTCGCCGACGCGGACGATACGGAGGACGCGACTGCCGGCGGTTCCGGTGCAGGCAGCGGCGCGACGGCTGGCTCCGCGCGCGGGGGGATGGGCGTCGCGACGCTCGCCGCATCGGCGCCGGTGAGCTGGCCGAAGAGCTCCGTCGCAATGGCGCGAAGCGATGCGTCGCTCGGATCTTTCAGTCCGTCCGAGAAGGCCGCATGCGCCGTCACCGAGGGCTTGCCCCGCGTCCACAGGTGCAGCTCGGCCCTCACCCCCCCGGGGGTCGCCTTGTTCTTTTCCATGATACCCCACACGTAGTGGTCGGCTCGGAGCTGGTCGCCGATGCGCTGCAAGCAAGCGCCGTCGGGGCTGGGCGGGCACTTGAGCGCGATGGCCAGCGTCTCGAACGACTGGGCCGCCTCGATCAGTGACCAGCCTGGCGCTTGGAGGACCCGCAATCGGAGCGCTTTCGTGAGGGCATCCGCCTGGTCGTCAGCGTCTTCGGTCCAGATGGTCAGAACATAGACGGCAACGGTCTTCGCCGTCGGCGGGTCCGCGCGCGCGACCCGCGACTCGAAAAACGGCACGAACACCAAGAGCAGCCCGAGCGCAAATGGGATCCACCACGCCAAAGGCGAAAAGCCTAGCTCGGATCGAATCACGAGCCTGTCCGAAATGGCCGATCGATCGGACAACCCAGCCCGCAGTCGGGGATAATGCGCATAGCCAATGCGCATCACGGGCGGAATTTATCGGTCGCGGGAGCTTCGGGCGCCGCCTGGTCTGGCGACCCGGCCGACGTCCGACCGGGTGCGCGAAGCACTCTTCGGGTCGCTCAGCGCGAAAGGGGTCATCGAGGGGGCGTGCGTGCTCGATCTCTACGCCGGCACCGGGGCCCTCGCCCTCGAGGCGTTGTCACGCGGTGCGGCCAGCGCGACGCTCGTCGAGTCGTCCACGCACGCGCTGGCGGTCCTTCGTGCGAACGTCCGCGCGCTTGATCTGGAGCGCCAAACGCTCGTCGTGGGGACGGACGTCGGGCGCGCGGCCGGACGGATCACGGCCCGCGCCCCCTTCGGCCTCGTCTTCGCCGACCCGCCATGGGCGCTCGTCGACTCCGGGGATGCGCCTCGCGCGGTCGCTCATCTCCTCGGTGGCGCAGGGGTGCTCGCCGCGGGCGCGGTGGTCGTGCTGGAGCACTCGGCGCGCACCAACCCGCCGGCGATCCTCGGTCTCGTCCTCGGCGAGAAGCGGCGCTACGGCGACACGGCCCTCGCAATCTACAAACCCGCTATACTCGGCCCGCCTCGCTCATAAGCCGACGGGACCACTTCGAATGAGCCCCCCCACCAGCCGTCCCCCTGCCGGCGTACCCGCCCCGGGCGGCAGTGCGAAGTACGCCGCGATTGCCGCTCTGCTCATCCTCGGCATTGGCGGCCTGTTCGCCTGGCGCAACTTTTCCGCCAAAAGCGCCGCCGGTCCGGCCCCGGCGGCTCCGTCGATCGCTGTGCCGACGGCACCAACCAACCCGAAGATCGAAGACATCCCTCCTCCGCCGCCGATCGAGGAGAAGCCCGAAGGGGGGGCGGGGGGGCCCCGCATCGTGTACGTGCAAGCGGGGGGATGCGATGGCAAGTGTGTGGGGACGGCGCCGCCCGAGCTCAGTCAAGCGTTGCAAGTGCGCGGGATGCAGGCGCGCCGCTGCTACAACCAGGCTCTCTCTCAGGACCCGTCGCTCCGCGGCCACGTGGAAATAGCCGTCCGCATCGGCACCGCGGGCAACGTCTGTGCGGTCAATGTGACCTCGAACGATATGCGAACGCCGAGCGTGGCGAACTGCGCCGCCCACATTCTCATGAGCGGCGGCTACCCGGCACCGCACGGCGGCTGCGTGGAGCGGATTGTGCCGATGTCCTTCGTGCCGCAGGGGCAGTGACGTGCGGGCGGCGGCGGGGCGCTTGGTCGGCCTCCTCACGTGCGCCGGACTCGTGACGGTCGCGTGTTCGATGTTCGCCGCCTGTTCCGACGGGACGACTCCCGACTGCTCCGGCAATCCGAGCCCGTGCGGCTACGACCAGGCGTTCACCGGGCACGACGATGCTTCGGGCGAGGTCGACGGGGGCGGTGGATAGGCGCGGTGGTAGGGTAGCGCGCATGAGCCCTGCGACCGTTCGCGGCGAGCGCCCGTGGACAATTGCTCTCGTGGTGTTCTTTCCGCTCTTCTGGGGCGCGTCAATCGGCGCCGGCTGCGTCGAAACGCGTCGGTCGCTCGGCGAAGATTGCCTCAAGGACGACGATTGCCTCTCGGGGGTCTGCTCGCAGCTCCGCTGCGCTGCGATTCCTCCCACCATCGACGCATCCGTTCTCGCCGACGTCACGGCGGCGAACCCGGTCGCCGACGCCCCGGCCGAGGCTCCCGACGATGCTCAAGCTCCAGAGGCCGCGCAGGCGCCGGACGCCGATGCGGGCGCCGAGGCGAGCGAAGACACGGGCGACGAACCCACGAGCTCGTCTGCGGGGGAGGCTTCGATCGACGGCGACAACCGTGGCGACTGAATCCTCACCCCAGTCCCACGGCGTGCTCTTGCAGGTCTCGTACGACGGTTCGGCTTTCCACGGTTGGGCGCGCCAGCGCGGAGCACGCACCGTCGAAGAGACACTGGCCGGCGCCGTTCTGGCCGTCGACCCCCGAGCGGGCGAGATACGAGGAACGAGCCGCACAGATGCAGGAGTCCATGCCGACGGGCAGCTCGCGGCGTTCGATTCCGACCTCGAGATCCCCGCGCACGGCTGGGCGCTCGGGCTCAACCAGCACCTGCCGGATGACGTCGCCGTGCGGTCGGCCCGTTCGGTCCCGGCCGGGTTCGCTCCGCGCTTCGCCGCGCGTGGCAAGCGCTATCGTTACCGGGTGCTCGTCGACCGTGTTCGCGATCCGCGGTGGCGCTCCCGCGCGTGGCGCGTGCCCGAGCTGGACGTGGCCGGCATGGCCCGCGAGGCAGAGGCGGCGCGAGGAAGACACGATTTCGCAAGCTTCCGCGCCGCGGGTGACGAACGCCCTACGACGGTCCGCACGCTGACGCGAGTCGACGTCGAGCGCGAGGACGACCCCCGTGTCGTATCGATCGTCGTCGAGGGAGACGCGTTCCTGTACCGGATGGTTCGCATCCTGGCGGGCACGATGGTCGATGTCGGGCGAGGACGACTGCCGGCAGGAGCCGTGAGTCGCGCCATCCACGCGCGCGACCGCAGGGCCGCGGGGACGACGGCGCCGCCGCACGGCCTCGTGCTCGAGCACGTGCACATCGACATGCCCGCGGGCGCAGGCGAGCCATGGCCGCCCTGACGCAAACCGCACGCCTGCGGGTGCGTGCAGCGGCGGTGGGCGAAGGCGCCGCGATTGCCTCGCTCTGGCGGGACCTTTGGGAGGCCCACGAGGCGTGGGGAGGTTACCCCGGATCGCGCGATCCGCGTGTCTATGCGCAGCTTGCGCGGCGGCTGGACGACGACGCGCGCGTTCGGGCAGGCAACCCGATCTTGGGACGACACGTCCACTTGGTGTGTGAATTCGGTGGCGTGGTCTGCGGCCAGGTGGAGGGCTGGTTCGAGCAGCACGGGGTCGACCCGTCCACGCCGTCGACCTGCGAGGTCCGGTCGCTGGTGGTCGCGGAACGACTTCGCAGGCTGGGTGCGGGTCGAGCGCTCCTCGACGCACTCGCGAGCGCCGCAGGCAAGCTCTCGGGAGGAACCCGCAGCGTGCTCGCCGCAGAGGTCCTCGAACGAAACCCGGCCCATTCTTTCTACGCGCGCGTCGGCTACAAATCCGTGGCGTGGAGCGCCCGCATCGAGGCGGCCGTGGGAGCGCGCAAGGCGCTTCCGGATAGGACCTTCACCGCACGGCTGGCCACTGCCCGTGATGCCCTCGCGATCGCACGCCTCGAGTCGATGCTGGCGGCACGGCGCCAGGACTGCGGCGATCTCCGCTTCGATCGCCCGCGGACGCTCGACGCGACGTCCGTCGCCGCCATCGGAGCGCAGCTCGCGCTCGAAAGCCCCGCCTCCTTGCGAGAGCCTGCGACGCTGGTGGCTGTGGACGGCTCGGGGAACGCGCGGGGTGCCGCGAGCTTCACCGTGCACTCCCTGGAGCCGCCGTTCGTGCCCATGCGTCGCGCGCTCGTGGGCCGCTTTGCGCTCGATGTGGCCTGTCCGCCAGCGCCGCTCGTCGGTCCGCTGATCGCGTGCGCGTGCCAGCTCGGGCTTTCGCAAGGGGCGCTGCAGGTCGAGCTCACCGACCTTTCGCCTCCCGGCACCCCGCTTCACGACGCCGCGCTAAGGGCGGGCGCTCAGGCATGGTCTCGGGTGGTGACCAAGATCGCATGACGCGAGATTGCTTGCCCGCCCCAAGCATGCGATTACCCTTGTCGATCATGAGGTACCCGGTCCGCCTCGCTGCCTTGTCGCTCGCTCTCGCCACCGGCGCGGTCGCGCTGCACTCCAGCGCTCAGCCGGCGGCCCAGCCGAGCTCGCCGGCCGTTCCGACGCCTGCGCAAGTGCAGGCATCGACCGCCGAGGCCAGGCGGCTCTCCGAAGGGTTCGTCGCGGTGGCCGAGCGTGCGAGCCCGAGCGTCGTCCAGATCGACGTCACGGTGCGCGACGAACGGGCCGACGTGATGTCTCGCTTTTTCGGGCGCTCGAACGGCGACGAGCCGGTCGCCCGCGGAATGGGCTCGGGAGTCGTCTTCACCGCCGATGGAGCAATTCTCACCAACAACCATGTGGTCGAGGAAGCGCTCACGATCAACGTTCGGCTCCGCGACGGCCGCTACCTTCCAGGGCACCTCGTTGGGCGCGACCCGGCGACCGACCTTGCCGTCGTGAAGATCGACGCGACCGGCTTCAGCCCGGCCAAATTTGCCGACTCAGACGCCGCGCGCGTGGGCGAATGGGTCGTCGCGATCGGCTCGCCGTTCGGCCTGGGCTACACGGTCACGGCCGGGGTGCTCTCGGCCAAAGGCCGCGGCGGCCTCGGAATGAACGACATCGAAGATTACTTGCAGACGGACGCCAGCATCAACCCGGGCAACTCGGGGGGACCCCTCTGCAACCTGCAAGGCGATGTCCTCGGAATCAACACCATGATCGTCGGCCGTGGCCAGGGCATCGGCTTCGCCGTTCCGAGCAACATGGCGCAGCGCGTGGCGACGCAAATCCTCAAGACGGGTCACGTGTCGCGCTCATGGCTCGGCCTCAGCGTGCAGGACATCACGCCCGAGCTCGCGCAGGCGATGCACCTGCCTCCGGGGACCGGCGCCCTGGTCAACAACGTCACATCCGACGGGCCGGCCTATCGAGCGAACATCCGCCCCGGCGACGTCATCTCGTCGTTGGGCGGGCATCCTGTGCGCGACGGCACGGACCTCGTGCGGGAGGCGATTTCGCATGACGTGGGCCAACCCGTGCAACTCGAAATCGTGCGTGGTGGGCAGCACTACGGAGCGAGCGTCATGCTCTCGGAGCGGCCCGAGGCGCCGATCAAGCCCGTGCCTGCCCAGCAACAGGCGCTCCCGCACCAGGGGCTCGGGCTCGTCGTGCGGGACCTGGCGCCCCAGCAGGCCGCTCAAATGGGGCTCGCCGCGAAGGCGCTGCCCGTCGTCACCCAGGTGACCGCCGGATCGGCGGCCGATCGAGAGGGACTGCGCATCGGCGACGTCATCGTCGAGGCGAACGGCACCGCCGAGCCGACGTCAGCCCAAGTGGCGGACTTGGCTCGGGCTGGCACGCTCCTCCTGCGCGTGAAGCGCGGCGAGTCGTATCGGTACGCGGCGCTGAAAAAATAGGGCGGGTCGCGAGCAGATCGACTAACGGTCTCGCTCATGGTCGAGGTCCGGCAGATGCCCATGGGCGGTCCCGTGGACGACTTCTTGAACGTCGTGGACCTGATTTATCGGGGCGACGCGGCATACGTACGCCCGCTCGACATGATGCTGAAAGACCAGCTCAACCCGCGCAAAAACCCGTTCTTCGAGCACGGCGAGGGCGCAATGTTTTGCGCGTATCGCGGAGGCGAGTGCGTGGGCCGCGCGACGTCGCAGATCGACCGAGAGCACCTCGATCGCTACAAAGACGCGACCGGCTTCTTCGGATTCGTCGACACGATCGACGACGAAGAAGTCGCGAGCGCGCTGTTGGCGCGCGCGGAGCGATGGCTGACGAGCAAGGGAATGAAGAACGCGCGGGGCCCGTTCTCGCTCAGCATCAACGAAGAGACCGGATGCCTCATCGAAGGGTTCGACACGCCGCCTTACCTCATGATGCCACACCACAAGAGCTACCAGGGGGGTCTCATCGAGAAGGCGGGCTACGCGAAGGTCAAAGACTTCTTCGCCTGGAAGTACACAGTGGGCGAGCCGAACGCGCGCGTGAAGAGAGCGCAAGAGCAGATCAAGGCGATGCCCGAGATCTCCTACCGCAATGCATCGATGAAAAGGCTCGACAAGGACGTCGAGCTCCTCGTCGACATCTACAACGACGCATGGAGCGACAACTGGGGTTTCGTTCCGTTCACGCGAAACGAAATTCGCAAGATGGCGGCTGATTTCAGGCTCTTTCTCATGCCCGAGATCACGTGCATCGTCTCGATCGACGGCGAGCCCGCGGCGGTCGCCCTCGCAGTCCCGAACCTGAACGAGCTCGTGCGAGACATGCACGGCAAGCTCTTTCCGCTGGGGCTGCCAAAGCTCCTGTGGCGGCTCAGGGTCAGCGGTCCGAAGAGCGCGCGCCTCATCCTGCTCGGAATCCGCAAGAAATGGCGGAACGTGCGCAAGTACGCGGCGCTGAGCGCGTTCATGTACGCCGAGATGAACGACGGCGGAAAGAAGCTCGGCATTCGCGAAGGGGAGCTCGGCTGGACGCTCGAGGACAACGGCGCCGTCAGCGCGGGCATCCAATTGATGGGCGCCAAGCTCTACAAGAGATATCGCGTCTACGAAAAAGCTCTTCACGGCCCGGCAGGAGACTGATCCGATGAAAGTCCTCGTCACCGGCGCGAGCGGGTTTCTCGGCGGGCATGTCGCCGAGCTCCTTTCCAGGCGCGGGGATCACGTGCGCGCGCTCGTGCGGACGACCTCCAACCGCAGACACCTGGAGGGCCTCGCGAACGTCGAGCTGTTCGACGGGAGCGTCGAGCAGGTGGACCGGGTGCGCGATGCTGTCGACGGGGTCGACGCGATCGTGCACGCGGCGGGGCTGATCAAGGCGCGCAACACGGACGAGTTCTTCGCGATCAACGTCGGCGGAACGGCGAACCTCGTGGAGGCGGCGCGCGGCAGGCCGCTCAAGCGGTTCGTCTTCGTATCGAGCCTCGAGGCATGTGGGCCATCCGCAGATGGCGATCCGGTGCCCGCGGATCAGGAGAATCCGGTCACGGCATACGGCCGCAGCAAGCTCGCGGCAGAGAAGGTGGTTCTCTCCGCCAAAGACGACGTGCCGGTCGTCATTCTCCGTCCGGGAGCGATTTACGGCCCGCGCGACGGCGAGATTTTCGAAGCGTTCAAAGCGATCAAGCGTGGTCTCCTTCCTCTCGTCGCAGGCGGCGAGGCGAAGGGGGTATGGATCTACGCGACCGACTGCGCACAGGCATGCATCTGTGCCATCGACGCGAACGTGCCGAGCGGGCGAACGTACTTCGTCGACGACGGCTGCGGACCCATCGCACAGCGGGAGATGCTCGCCGATGCCGAGCGCGCGCTGGGAACGCATGCCGTGTTGCGCAAGAGCTTGCCCGTGCCGCTCCTCATGGCGGTCGCGCGAGGGCTCGAAGCGTTCGGGCGTGTGGCCAACCGCCCGGTCATGCTGACCCGCGAGAAGGCCAACATGCTGCTCCAGCACTGGGTCTGCTCCTCTGAAGTCACTCGCCGCGAGCTCGGGTGGGAGCCGACGGTCCCTTGGTCGGAGGGCGTGGGCCGCGCCGTGAAGTGGTACCGCGAAAACGGCTGGCTCTAGGCCGGCTGAACACATGTCCAACACGGTGTCATGCCCGTTCTGCGGTGAGGCCGAAGAGGTGTACGTGGACCCGGGAGGAGGGGATGCGCAAGTGTATACGGAGGACTGCGCCGTGTGCTGCCGCCCTCGCGTCGTGCACGTCGAGCCCGGCGACGAGCCTGGGGAAGTTCGTGTTTGGCTCGAACGAGGGGAGTGAGCCCGCTCTGCGAGCGAGCATCCGCACCCACCTTCGACCATCGAATTGACCGGCGCCCTCGGTCTTTGATCCAGTCGCGGCGGGTCCAGCCGTTCTGAGAGGCATGGACTCGACGCGACCGGAGCCGGCAGACGCAGGGCGAAGCGGCGCTCCCCGATCGGGCGCGGCCGGGAAGTCCACCCTTTTCGTGTCGGCCGCGATGGCGGTCGGGTGCGCGATGTCGCCGTCCAGTGCACTCGCCGCGAGCATCGACCCGGCGCCGGTGGTCGAGAAGGACCATTCGCCGAGCGGACCCTCACCCCATCGAACGTTCGGCATGTTCATGGACGTCGGCGTCCCGGACGGTGCCGCGGTGGGTCTTGTGGTGCGCCCGAAATTCGATTGGCTGCGCATCGGCGGCGGGGTGACGCACAACGGGATGGCGCCGGGGATGAGGGTCGGCGTGACCCTTGATCCAGTCTCGTTTCCCATCGGCCCCACACTCACCGTGGAAGGCGGACACTACTGGGGTGGAAAGCTGCCGATGGTCAGCGACTCGCCATCGATTGCATACAACTACGCGAACTTTCACCTCGGCCTCGAGGTCGGCAGTCGCGCGACGTTCCGCTTTTTTCTGCGTGGCGGGGTGAGCTGGCTCGACGTCAGCACGGCGCAGTTTCAAAGCGCGACCGGCGGCGGATCCGGCATCGGCAACCCCTCGTACAGTGGCTGGTTGGCGCCTTCGGGGAAGCTTGGCTTCTCGGCGTATTTTTGAGGAGCACGACGATGAAACCGTATATCGCTCTCTGCGCAATCGCACTCGTTGCCTGCGCGACCGGGCAAGGCGAAGTGGACGTCTCGACGAGCAACTCGGCGACGTTTCCGGGTGTGCCCCTATCCGCCGGCGGCGCGCAGCTTCGCGCAGACCCAGTGACGACGGAGGGCTCCGTGACGTTGGACGTCCAGAGCGACCTCGCCTCGCTGAGCAACCTCGGCGCGCTGACCGCCGCCATCTCGAAGAACTCGATTTCCGGCCCCGACCTCTCGGTCGTTCAGCACATCAGGGCGACCGTCGAGACCGCGGACGGCAAGATGCCCGCACAACTGGCATCGGACGTGGACGTGCCCAGCAGTAGCTCCGAAGTCGAGCTCGCCCTCTCGATGAGCGACGCGCAGTTGCTCGCCTACCTCCAGGAGGGGAAAGTAGTCGTTCACTTCTACGTCACGGGCACCATCCCCGACCGGCCCATCACGCTCACCCACACGATGGTGGCGCACATCGGGATCGCGGTGAAGGGGTCCGTGCTGAAGTTCTGAGGCGACGCCTCGTCATTTCATCGGAGTTTGCCCCGTGTCCAAGATTGTGGTGCGCCGCAAATAGGGCCGCCGCGGCACGAGTGGACACGCCGAATCTCGTTTCCTGATCGCCGATGGTAAGGGTGAAGGCGTACGCGCTCCCGTTCGCCTTCCGATTGCGCAGAGCATTCGAGCTTTGCGGTACCGACCCCCTCTTAGGACCTGCGTCGAGCGAGCAGGCGCATACGGCAGGGACGAAGACGGAAGGAGACAGGACGGGGAGGACTGGCGCTCCCGGCCAGGGCGCACTAATTTGCCTCGACTCTGCGCGGCGGAAAGGTTCGCGAATCTCCATGCTCGCTTGGGCGCTCAAGAAAGTCTTTGGTACCTCCCACGACCGCGAGGTCCGGCGGATACGACCGCACGTCGAGGCGATCAACCTGCTCGAGCCGAACATCGCGAAGCTGTCCGACGCCGAGCTCCGGGCGAAGACGGCCGAGTTCAAAGAGAAGCTCGACCGCGGCGCGACGCTCGACGACATCCTGCATGAGGCGTTTGCCGTGTGCCGCGAGGCCGGCAAGCGCGCCCTGCGGATGCGCCACTACGACGTGCAGCTCATCGGCGGCATGGTCTTGCACAGAGGGTCGATCGCCGAGATGCGAACGGGCGAGGGCAAGACGCTGGTCGCGACCTTGCCCTGCTACCTGAACGCCCTCGAAGGCAAAGGCGTGCACGTCGTCACGGTCAACGACTACCTCGCGCGGCGCGACGCCGAGTGGATGGGCAAGCTCTACGGATTCCTCGGCTTGTCGGTGGGCACGGTCGTCCACTCCCAGGGCGAGCACGAGAAAAAGGTCGCTTACCGGTCGGACATCACCTACGGCCAAAATAACGAGTTTGGCTTCGATTACCTGCGCGACAACATGAAGTTCAGCGCGCTCGACTACGCGCAGCGCCCCCTGAACTACGCCATCGTCGACGAAGTGGACTCGATCCTCGTCGACGAGGCGCGGACGCCGCTCATCATCAGCGGACAGGGCGAGCCGTCGAGCCACAAGTACCGGCAGATCAATGAGTGCATTCCGCGCCTTCGCAAAGACGAGCATTACGTCGTCGACGAAAAGGCGCACTCGGTGACGCTCACCGACGACGGCGTGGAGCTCGCGCAGAAGCTCATGGGGATCGGCAACCTGTACGACCCCATCAACCTCGAGAGCTTGCACATCCTCAACCAGTGCTTGCGCGCGCATTCGCTGTACAAGCGCGACGTGAGCTACCTCGTCACCGACGACGGGAAGGTCCTCATCATCGACGAGTTCACGGGCCGTGTGCTCCCCGGGCGCCGCTGGTCGGACGGCCTGCACCAGGCCGTCGAGGCGAAGGAGAACGTGCGCATCCAAGAAGAGACGCGCACCATGGCCACCATCACGTTTCAGAACCTCTTTCGCCTCTACAGCAAGCTGGCCGGGATGACCGGAACGGCGGACACCGAGGCGACCGAGTTCCACGAAACGTACAAGCTCGCCGTCATACAGATCCCGACCAACAAGCCGATGGTCCGCGAAGATCACGAAGACGTCGTCTACAAGACCGAGCGCGAGAAGTTCACCGCCGTCATCGCCGAGATCCTCGAGTGCCACGAGAAGGGCCAGCCCGCCCTCGTCGGCACGACCAGCGTCGAGAAGAGCAACGCGATCGCGACGCTGCTCAAGAAGAAGAAGATTCCGCACGCGGTCCTTAACGCCAAGCACCACGAACGCGAGGCATACGTCATCGCTCAAGCCGGTCGCAAAGGCGCGATCACGGTGAGCACGAACATGGCCGGCCGTGGGACCGACATCGTTCTCGGCGGCAATCCGGAGATGATCGCGAAGCTCGAGTTTCGGGAGTCCGGGCGCGACCCCGACAAGGAGCCCGAGGCGTTTCTCGAGGTCGTCGAAAAACACGACAAGGCGTGCAAGGCCGAAGGCGAGGAGGTCAAGAAGCTCGGCGGCCTTCATATCCTCGGCACCGAACGGCACGAGTCGCGCCGCATCGACAACCAGCTCCGCGGCCGCGCGGGACGTCAGGGCGACCCGGGCTCGAGCCGCTTTTATCTGTCTCTCGAAGACGACTTGATGCGGATCTTCGCCGGCGATCGGGTCAAGTCGCTGATGGACCGCATGGGCATGCCCGACAACGAGCCGATCGTGCACCCGTGGGTGACGAAGAGCATTCAGGACGCGCAGCGCAAGGTCGAAGAGCGAAATTTCGACATTCGCAAGCACCTGCTCGAATACGACGACGTGATGAACGAGCAGCGCAAGACGGTCTACAAGCTCCGCCAGCAGCTGCTCCTGGGCATCTACAAGCCCGAGAGAGTCGACGAGGACGGAAAGCCCACTGGCAAGCTGCGAGCCATCACGACCGATCCGCGCATCGCAGAGGAGGTGACGAAGGCCGTCACCGACATGGTGCTTCACCACGGCACTCCGATCGCCGTCGACCCGCAAGCGGAGAAGCGCCCGCCTCCAAAGACCATCGACGAAGTCGAAGAGATCTACTCGATGGCCTCGCTCCAACAGGACATCTACCAGTTTTGGGGCTACCGGCTCGATTACAAAGATGCGGACGGCAAGCATCCCAAAGAAGTCTACGAGCGCCTCCTCGACGAGATTCCTCGGAGCCTGACCGAGCAGCGCGACCAGGTCCTCGATCTGCTCGACAGCATCGTCGGAGCGATCGTCGAAGAGTGTTGCCCGCAGAACAAGCCGCCGGAGGACTGGGACTGGAAGGGGATCAAGAGCGGCTACATGGAGCACTTCGCGGGCAAGCCGCCGGAGGTCGAGCACTTGCACGACCCCGAGCAGGTGGCGAAGGCGCTCTTCGAGAGCGCGGACAAGCAGTTCCAAGAAAAAGAAACCGAGATGGGGACGGAGCTCTTCCTCCGTGTCTTCCGTCACTTCTACCTCGAGGAGATCGACCGGCAGTGGGTGGACCATCTCACGAACATGGAACACCTTCGCGACGGGATAGGCTTGCGCGGCTATGGGCAGCGCGACCCGAAGCAGGAGTACAAGAAGGAGGGCTACGACGTCTTCGTCACGATGATGGCGGCGACCAGCAGCAACATCTGCACCAAGCTCTTCAAAGTGCAGGTTCGCCGCGAAACCGAGATCGAGCGCATCGAGCGAGAGGACGCGGAGCGACACGCCGCTCAGCAGCGCGGGATGCAGATGCGCCACGGGTCGGAGCCGGCAGCCGAGGACGAGCCGCCCATCCAGCGCCCTGCCGGTCGTGCGCAGCCGCGGGTTACGGTACAGCCGGTGCGTCGCGATGGGCCCAAGATAGGGCGCAACGACCCGTGTCCCTGCGGCAGCGGACAGAAGTTCAAAAAGTGCCACGGCGCGGCGCTCGAAGACGAGAGCGGGGGCGAGGACGCGGCGGCGGGGTAAACGGCAGCCCCAGCAGCCAGGGGCGTGCGCCCGTGGGCTGAGCCAATGTGTTGCCGCGGCCAGCGCCTTCCAAGAGTGGCCGTGGATCGACTCGGTTTCCCGAATGGCCATCGTCGGTTCGGGACACAGATGGGCAAGCCGCCGAGATTTGGTACCATGGCCCGCCATGAGAGCTCGGCGATGGGTGTGCAGTCTCGGAATGGTGGTTGCGGTCGCGTGGGTGGCCGGGTCACTGAGCGGGTGCGGCGGCACACCGGCGAAGTTTCCGCAGGTCAAGGGGACCGCGCTGCCGTCCGGGGAGAGTTGGGACGGCGTCTACTTCAACCCGGTCTACGGCTACCTGCACCTGGTCCCGCAGGGCGACAACATCGTCGGCCGCTGGAAGCGCGTCGACTCGAGCCACTGGGGCGAGCTCAGCGGGACGGTCGAAGGCAACGTCGTTCACTTCACGTGGACCGAGCATCGGTACGGCGCGTTCGGGCCCAGCGGCGACACGCACGGCGCTGGCATGTTCGTCTATCTCGTGCCCCCTCAAAAGGACGACAGCATCAAACCCATTCCCGAGCTCGACGGCAAGTACGCGCTCGACGAGTCGGAGCAAGTGGGCGACTGGCATTGCGTCAAGCAGATGGGCATGACGCCGAAGCTCGATTCGATCAACGGGGAGAACCCGGTGGATCCGGCGGCGAGAGGGGACAAGTGGCAGTAGGAAGCGGCGCGGCCGGCCTCCGCCGGCGCTAGGCGTGCCCGTCTCCGCCGCGAGCGAACGCGACGCAGCCCTCGTCGGCCCGCTCGGCGGCATGCTGCTCTGCGCGGTGCGCGGAAGCTCGCCCATGCTCGTGGTGCGCGCGGTGCGCTGGTGGAGTGACCTCACGCGGCTCGGCGTGCGCTTGCCGCTCTTCGTCGTCCACGACTTCGGTCTGATCTATGGGGCCTCCGACGACCAGATCGAGCTATCGGCGCGCCCCGGGGCCGACGCCGCCATCGCACGGATCCACGGGCTCCCCCGGCTCGCAGCAGCTTACCGCGCCATCGTGGCCGAGGTCGCGCAGAGCGACGCCGCGACGCGGGCGCGCGCGATGAAGCTCGGCGATGACCTCGTGGTGGTGGTGCTCGCGCGAGTCCTCGGGTCGATGAAAGGCGACGAGCGAAGACCCGCGCGGTCCTCGGCCGCGGAAGCGGCTCCGTTCGATCCAGGTCTCGTCCGAGACTTGGATGCGCGCCTCCCGCGACTCTTCGAGAGCGCGCCCCGCTCGGTCGACGTCGCGACGCTCGACGCCATCACACGCGCGCGTCTGCACATCCTGACCCTGGCCGACGCGCTCCACCTCGACACCCTACGCCTGCTGCGGATGCTCGGGTCGGAGGCGACTGTGTCCGGCGCGCTCGCGCACGTGGACCTCCTTTCGGCCCTCTCGAACCCCGCGACCAACGACATCGTCAACTTTTCGCTCGAGCTCCTGCCGAAGGTGCTGGAGACGAGTCGCGCCAAAGCGGCGGGAACGCACGCCGTGCAGGGCTACGCGGGGGTCGGACGCAAAGGCTCGGTCGACTCGATCGTCCTGACCGAGCTCGCGTGGGACGGCGACGAGCTGGCGCGGCGGATGGTCGACGGCGAGCTTCTCTTTTACACGCGCGAGCGGGCGCCGCAGCAAGCGCGGCGGCTGCACCAGGTGGTCATCGACGCGTCCGCGTCGATGCGCGGGGATAGGGAGGTTTTTGCGCGTGGGCTGGCGATCGCCCTGGGCAAGAAGCTTCAGCTCGCAGGCGAGGAAGTGTGGATGCGTTTCTTCGACTCGCGCTTGTACGAAGCGCAGCGGCCGCGCGACAGAACGCAGCTTCCCGCCGCGTGGGTGCTCGGCTTCAAAGGAGAGCGCGGGCGCAACCCAGCGCGTGTCTTCGCGCAGCTGGCGACCGAGATGGGCCTCTTGCGCGCGCGCGACAAGCGGGAGCCGGTCGTTCACCTGATCACGCACGCGGCGCTGCACGTGCCCCGCCCGCTCGTGCAGGAGGTGCGCCGGTACGCGCACCTGTTCGGCGTCTTCATCCTGCCGAGCGGGGGCACGCTCGACCTCGAGTGGCTCGATCTGCTCGAAGGCCATGCCCTGGTCGATCACGCCACGCTCCAGGAGAGAAGCGCGCGCGCCGCCGCGGCGACGAAGATCGTGGACGGCGCAAAATGAACTAGCGTCCTCCGCGGCGGCGGTTTCGGCTGCGGTCACGCGTGGGACCGACGTCGTGGTCCGGATTGCGGACGGCCGGGCGCGTTGCGTCGAGCGCTCGCCGTACCCGGTCCACGTCGGAAGCGTGTCGACCCGCCAGCTTTTTGGCACCGATCACGCGTTCGATCGCTTCGCGGAGCGTAGGGTCGGACACCACGCTCCAGCGCTCGACCATGTCGAAGACGGACGCGCCGAAGCGCAGCGCGACGCTGGGCGTGGCCCGCTCGAGCGCGAGCAGGAGCTCCTTGTGCCCCGGCCAGCGCGCCGCGGCTCGCGGCGCCGCTTGCAGCAGCGCGAACGCTTCGTCGAAGCGGGCCACGACCGTATCGGAATCGTGGAGGCTGCCGAGCCACGGGTCGAGCGCGAGCGCGAGCACGACGGCGGCCGCGTGAAAATACCCGTCCATCCACGGAGCGACGTCGCGGACCAGCGACTCGCCGGCCGCCTGACCGATCCGAGACAGGGCTTGAACGACGGCTTCGCGCGACCGAAAGCGCAGATCGTCGGCGTGCCCGTGAAGCTCGGCGACGAAGCGCGCGCGCACGCTCTCGTCGGTCGCGGCTCGTGCACCGAGGGCGCACAAGCCGCAAACGGGGAGAAACTCCAGCGCAGTGGCGCCGGGCGCTTCGTTGGCCGACAGGCGCGCGAGAGCGAGTGCCACAGCGTCGGCTTGCGCGCCGCGAGCTCGACACGCGAGCGCGAAGGCTTCGGCCAGCGCGACGTTCATACGCGTGCCCGGCAGGTGGGAGCCTCTCGCCAGGAGGTCGAACAGCGCACCCTGACGTCCCGCGATGGCGCCATCGAGCGCGCGAACGAGCGAATCGGAGGGAGCAGTGGACGGCACGGAGGTCCGACCGAGCCTAGCAGTGAAAACCAGGTCGGCCCCCCGTCGGTAGCGCATCACGCGCATCCACCAGCTACGCGCGGGCACGCC
>Ga0265318_10000051_pt1 | contig 118142 bp, 82 predicted proteins | sample 4821metaG_FD_192431 | JGI IMG/M metagenome (GOLD analysis project Ga0265318, IMG submission 192431) | Rhizosphere microbial communities from Carex aquatilis grown in University of Washington, Seatle, WA, United States - 4-8-21 metaG | ecosystem: Host-associated > Plants > Roots > Rhizosphere >...
GCGCGTTGCGTGTGGGGCGCGGGGACGTGCGAGCGTCAGCGAGCCACGTCCCCGATACAATCGACTTCATTCGGGGCCGCATCGCGTGGTACCTGGTTCACCTCCCGCTGTTCGGGCGAGCGTAGCGCGGCTTTGCCGCGCGGAGCGAGAGGGGCGCGGGGACGTGCGAGCGGCAGCGAGCCACGTCCCCGATACATACAAGGGAGAGGGAGAGAAGCCGCACTTCATTCGGGGCCGCATCGCGTGGTACCTGGTTCACCTCCCGCTGTTCGGGCGAGCGTAGCGCGGCTTCGCCGCGCGGAGCGAGAGGGGCGCGGGGACGTGCGAGCGGCAGCGAGCCACGTCCCCGACACAATCGCCGGCCAGTTGACCGCGCACGCGGAGCACGGTGCCGACGCGCGTGGGGGTGGCGCCGATCTCGCTTGATCCATGGGGCAGGGCCGGTGAGGTGAAGGCGAACAGCCACTCGGCGTCGGCGGGCGCCAGGTTGATGCAGCCGTGGCTCGCGGGGTGGCCGAAGCGATCGTGCCACGGGGCCGCGTGCAGGGCCTTGCCATCCGTGAAGACCTGCGCGAGCGGCACATCGTAGACATAGGGGACGACCCCCGTGTGCTCGAGGTTGTCCATTCGCACGAGCCGATGCTTCGACCGGATGGTGAAGGTCCCCGTGGGCGTGGCGAGGGGGCTGCCAAGCCCGCCGATCCCGGTCGAGACCAGCGTGGCGTAGACCGGCTCGGCTCCGCGATAGGCGACGAGGGTCTGGCTTCCGAGATCGACGTCGAGCCACGGCTCGACCGGACCGACCGCCCCCGGACGGAGGGCGGCGGTGGGAATCGCCAGGTCCCACGCGCGGATCCAGCCCACGGCGAGCGGGCACCATCCGGCCTGGCAGTCCCCCGCGAAGGTGAGGCGCGTGTGGAACGGCCGGGTCGTGATCAGGGCGGCACCTGGTCTGGGGTCGCGGTAGACGGCGCTCTCCGGGACCGTCACCCAGCCGAATCGCAGGGGATTCCCCGGCGGGATGACCGCTCCGGCGAACCTCGAAGGGCGTGCGCGGACCAGATCCACGGCGGGTAACCACCGCCCGTCCGCGATCTGGACGTAGCGGCTCTCCCCCACGGAGCGCTCGGCCGTGACCACGAACCCCGCGCCCGGACGAACGACCCCACCGGGCGCAGCCGGACCGGTGCCGGTGGGCATGGACAGCGCCGACAGGGTTGGTGGCCGGGGGAGCGCCGTCGTCCCGCGCCCACCAACGAGGACGTAGGCGGTTGGGCAGCGAATCCCCGCGCGGTCCTCGGCCGCGGCAGGTGGTGGCGGCTCGGTCGGTGTCGAGCGGCGAACACACCCGAGCGCCAGCATCACCATGGCCAGCCGCGCGTGGGTCACCTGGGCCTGACCGCCAGCCGGCCGGGCAGGTATCCGGACGCTCCCGCTGTGTCGCCGACAAGATGCGACTGTCACATCTGCCACGATTGCGCTCCATCAGATGGGACACGAGCGGCGGGGCTCCGGAATGAACTGGGGCACTTCCCTGGATTTGCTCCCGTGGTGAATTCGTTGTAGCCGCGCCCGATGGTCTGGGTCCGATGGAAGTCGGCGACCCGAACAGCGCTGCCGAGATCGGTCTCTTGCGCTCCCGTCATCTCAGCACCTCCACGGCGACCGCGCGCGCGTCCGAGCGGCCGAGGTCGTCGACGGCGCGGAGGGTGTAGCGGCCCGGGCTGGCGGGCTTCCAGAAGAAGGTCGCGCCCCGCGGGGACCGACCGAGGAAGGCCTGATCCGCGAACCAGAACACCTCGGCGGCGTCCCCGTCGGTGACGGCCTGCAGGGCGAGCGCGGTCGAATCGGGGTGGCCGGGGCGCAAGGTGTAGGTGACGCCGGCCAGGGGAGAGGTGATGCGGGGTGCAGCCCCCCGCGCCGCCTCCACCTCGCCGCAGCCGGGCGCCGCCGGTGGGAGGGGCCGCCGCGGCAACCCCGCCGCCGCGAACAGCTTGGCCAGATCCGATGGCCACACCTCGAAGGTCTCCGTGCGCACCGCCCGCGGGCCGAGCGCGCAGGTGCGGCGGCCCCCGGCGTCGAGCGCGATCGCGCGGTGAATCTGGCAGGGCTCGATCGGCGAGCGTCCGGGAATGAACCAGGACATCCGTCGCTGCGGGCACTCGGTCGTCGGCAACCCGCCGGACAGCGCACAGATCTCGACCCGCCGCACGCCCCTCGGGGGCAGGCGACCGCCGTCCGTGAACGCCTCCGGCTGCTGGGCGGCGATGGAATCGACGATCTCGAAGAACAAGGGAGCGGCGGCCTGCGCCCCCACATACGCGGGATTCCCCGCGCCCGAGAAGTCGCCGATCCAGATCGCGAGGACGTAGGGGCCAAAGAGCCCGACCGCCCAGGCATCGCGAAACCCCCACGACGTGCCGGTCTTCCACGACACCGCCAGCGGATGCGCCTGCGCCGCCGTTCCGAGGCGCCCGGTCGGCCGTGGGTTGTCGGCCAGCATGTCGAGCACCAGGAACGCGCTCTCCTCCGACAGCAGGCGCACGCCCGGACGTGTCGCCTGGTGGCGATCTTGGTCGGTTTGGTCGTCTCTGTCGTCTTGGGGCTTCCGCCAGACGAGGGGGCGCACGACGCCCCCGTTGCCGAGCGCGGCGTAAAGACGCACCAGCTCCGCCATGGTCACCTCGCCGGTCCCCAGCACGAGGCCGAGACCGTAGTGGCTCTCTGGCTGCGGGAGATCCACCCCCGCCGTCCGCAGGAAGTCGTAGAAGCCAGGCCGCGACAGGCGCGCGGCGACGGCCAGCGCGGGGACGTTCCGGCTGCGGATCAGGGCATCCTTGGCCGACAGGGGCCCGACGAAGCGGCCGTCGAAGTTCTCCGGGCTGTAGGCGGCGAACGAGGTCGGAACATCCCGCAACATGGTCGCGGGGTGGATGATCCCCTGGTCGAGCCCGAGCGCGTAAGCGAACGGCTTCAACGTGGAGCCCGGCGATCGCCGGGCGACGACGCCGTTCACCTGTCCCGAGATGCCGGGGTCGAAGAAGTCGGCCGACCCCACCAGCGCCCGCACCGACAGGGTCCGGGTCTCGACCAGCAGCGCCGCCGCGTTCGCGATCCCGCGCCGCCGCTCCCGCGCGACGTACGCCGTCAGGTGTCGTTCGAGCAGTCGCTGCAGGTGGAGGTCGAGCGTCGTGGTCACGCTGACCATCGTCGGGAGGCGTCCGAGCGGCTCGGTGGCGCCATCCGCCAGGATCTGATCGACGAAGTGAGGCGCGGCGAACGGGAGATCCTCGGGGCGGCGGAGCCGAGGCCAAAGCCGGACGACCGTGCGGACGCCCGTACGCTCGCCCGTACGCTGGAACGCCAGCTCGCTCTCGGCGCGAAGCGCGGGCCGCGCCTGCGCCGCGAAGGACTCGAGGAGGCCCGTGCGCGCCCGGTCGAGCGCCGACGAGCCAGCGGCCTCGGTGTCGATGTCCCGGGACCGCCGCGTGGGGCTCTGGGGAATCACGGCCAGGGTCAGCGCCTCCGCCAGCGTGAGGGTCGAGGGCGGCTTGCGGAAATAGATCCGGCTGGCGGCGCCGACCCCCTCGATGTTTCCCCCGTACGGCGCGAGGTTCAGGTAAGCCTCGAGGATCTCGCGCTTCGAGTAGAGCGCCTCGAGCTCGATGGCGCGCGCGATCTGGACGAGCTTGCCCCGGACGTCGTGGGAGGACATCGACCACAGCCGGCGCGCGAGCTGCATCGTCAGGGTCGAGCCCCCGATGCGGCGGCCGCCCGACAGGTAGGTCGCGAAGGCCGCCCGCACGAGCGCGATGGGATCGACGCCCGGGTGCCAGGCGAAGTGCCGATCCTCGTACAGCAGGGTCGCCTCGATCAGCAGCGGCGACACCCGTTCGAGCGGGGTCCACAGCCGGTACTGCCCGTCGCTGGCCAGGGTCAGCCGCAGCAGAGTGCCGTCCTCGGCCGTGACCGCCGTCGACAGCGGGAGGCGCGCCCGCAAGGTGGGGTGGGGCAGGAGGCGAATCACCACCAGGCCCACGAGCGCCAGCGTCGCGGCGGCGAGGCACCGTCGGCCAGGTCGCCACCGACGCCGCGCCGCGGGCACGGGCGCGGGCGGTGAGGCCGGGTCCGTCACCGCGGGACGACCACGATCTTGCCGGCTCCCCCGCGCGCCTGGACCGTGCTGTCGTAAAGGGCGCTCGCCTGCACCGGCGGGACGGTGTACGTGCCGACGTTGGTCGCCTTGATGACGTAGCGAAGCTCCTCCATCTCGGAGGTCGCGGGGCCGTAGAGCACGACCCGATCCTCGCGCACGTCGCCGAACTCCAGCGGGAAGCTGCCGCCCGGCAGCCCGATCGGCAGCGCGTAGGGCGCGCCGGGTTCGATGACACCTCCACCACGCGCCTGACCGCTCCCCCGCGCCGTCGGCGCGTCATCGGCCCCGTCTCCATCTCCGTCTCCATCTCCCTCGGCCACGTCACCCGCCTCGCCCTCTCCCTCGCCCTCTCCCTCTCCCTCGCCCCCTCCCTCCGCTGCATCGGCGACCGCGTCCGCGGGCCTGTTTGGGCCCTGCTGGACCACCGGCTCGAACCCCCCCGGCAGCAGATCCACCACCGCGAGGTGACTGACGCGCGGCCGCCCGAGCGCTCGCAGCCGGACGATGGCCGTGACCTCGTCCCCAGAGCTTCACGCTGGTCACGGGCTTTCCGTCCGCGCCCTCGTAGGTTCGAAAGACCTCGAGGGCATGCGACTCGGGCTTCTCCGAGACCTGGAGATCGAAGCCGCCCTCGGCCAGGACCCAGTACGCCCCGAAGGGCCCGCTCGCCTCGAAGCGCACCGCCGATGCCCCGCTCGAGAAGGAGGTCACCGGCAAGAGCGACGCGGGCAACGTCAGCGCCCGGGCCTGACCACCGACCAGCTCGCGCGCCGCCAGCGTCCCCTCGGCCGCGTCCGCCGTGCCGGCCGAGCTGGCCGAGTCACCTTGCGCCGCGCGCTGCCCGAAGGCTTCGAGCGCCAGGATCGACCAGGCCGACGAGTACGTGTTGGTGTGACCGCGGAAGATCGGCTCGACGACGGCGTCGATCTCCGCTGGCGTGACCCGGGTCGCCCGTTCGGGAAAGTGCCGCGAGATGATGTACAGCGCCTGAGCGTCGTGGGCCAGGCGATCGCCGTACCAGTCCCCGTCGGGCTCTCGGGCCAAGCCAAACGCGAGCCCATCGAGGATGTCGTGTGCGGCCCGGTCCTGCTTGAGCAGCCGGTAGGTCGCGGCCAGGTACACCCCGGCCAGATCGTGGCGCCATTCCTTGGGGTGGTTGGCGACCAGGTGTTTCTCGGCGGCGGCGACGAAGGCGCTGGTCATCATCCCGCCGCGGGTCAGCACGTAGATCGCGTACGAGCGGACCCCGGCCTCGGCCAGCCCATCCACGTCGGTCGCCGCGATGGTCTGCAGGTACCCCGTCGCGGCCGTCAACATCTCGGATGGGACCGCGAAGCCGCGCTCGCGGGCCTCGATCAGCATGTGGGCGGCCCACACCGAGGCCAGCGTGTCGACCTCGGGATTCGCCGCCCAGCGACCGAACGCGCCCTCCTGGTTCTGGCGGGCCCGCAGGAGGCCGATCCACCTGCTCACCGCCGCCGCGGCGGTCTCGGCCGAGTAGCCGAACTCCGGATGCCGCCCCAGCACCAGCGGGGGGACCGCCTGGCTGACGATCTGTTCGGTGCACCCGTGCGGAAACTTCTCGAGGTACCCACGCAGCCCGTGGGTGAGGCCGAGCGGCAGGTGAGAGAGGCCGGCCTCGACGTGGCGCAGCTCACCGTAGAGGCGCCGCGCCACCGGGACGTCGATCTGGCGGTCGCGAAGGTGTCCCGCCTGGAACGTCACCCGGTACGGGGCGGCCGGGCGAACGCTGAGCTCGGAGGCCAGCCGGGCTCGGGCCTTCCCCGCGCTGGCCGTGAAGGTCAGGGTCGCCGGACCCACCGGGGCTCGCGCGCGGATCCGGAAGGTGGCGCTGCCCTCCCGCAGCGCCGCGATGGTCAACCTGTGCTCCGCCGGTCCCACGAGCTCGAGCCCCCCCGCGAGCTTCACGCCGAGGGTCACCGGCAGGGCGTTGCCCGAGCCCGCGACGTTGTTCGCCACCGCGACGCTGACCTCGGTCTCGTCGCCCGGCGCCAGGAAGGTCGGGACGTTGGGCGAGATCACGAAGTCTCCGCGCACCACGGACCGCCGGTCGGACGCTCCGAGCGCGTCCGGCGCCACCGCCACCGCCATCACCCTCAGCGTCCCGTTGAAGGAGTCCGGGACCTCGTAGACCAGCTCCCGCCCCGCCGGCCCGGCCTCGACGATCCCCGACCAGTAGGCGACCGGTTTTTGCTGCTTGCGCCGGAAGGGGTTCAGGTTGGCGCCGATGGCCGCCTCGGCGTCGCCGCCCGGCGCGGACCCGCCGGTGAGCCTCTCGAACTCGGGGAGGATCAGATCGAGGATCTGCGAGGTCCGGACCGACAGCGCCCGTTTCTGAAAGAAGAATCCCAGGGGGTCGGGCGTCTTGTAGCCGGCCACCCGCAGGATCCCCTCGTCGACCGCGAACACCGCGACCTTGGTCGGCCGGTCGGTCTTCACCTTGATGCGGAAGGGCTCACCCGGTCGCGCCAGCTCGGGCGCATCGAGCTCGACCTTCACCTGCCGGCGCGCCCGGCTGATGGAGAACGGGACGATCCCGTGCGACAGCGGGCTCATGAAGAGCTCGTCGGAGGTGGGATCTCGCACGAACGCCACCGACACGTACCCGCCGCCCTCGAGGCTCTCGGGGACGCGGATGTGCTCCACCGTGGCGCTGGTGGTGGCCTTGAACCACTTCCAGGCGTAGACGCGATCGCGCTCGACCGTGATCAGGCCGGAGCCGGTGAAGGGCGCCTTGATCTGCATCTCGAGCTCTTCGCCCGGCGCGACGTCGGCGCTCTTCAGGGCCAGCTGCAGCTCGGCGCTCTTCTCGATGTCACGCGACAGGTTGCCGTACCCGGTCACCGAGAACTCGACCCGCGCAAGCTCCTGGCCCCCGCGGTTGCGGATGGCGAGCGTGAAATCGCCGGCCCGATCGGTGGCGAGCTTCCGCCTGGTTCCCTCGGCCCCGATCTCGAGCGCCTTCGACCCGAGCTCGATCTCCTTCTTCACCGACTGGTACCGATAGGTGCCCTTGTCCTGCCTGGTCAGGACCGAAACGTACTTGCGCTCGAACAGCACGGCCCGCAGGCCGTCCACCTGCATGCGATGCCCCGAAGGTCCGATCGCGATCAGCTCGACCTGCCGGTCGGCCCCGCGGTTGATGTACCGGAGCTCCCCGTCCGCCTTGTATCCGACCAGGAACGGCAACGGCGAGACGATGGCCGATGCCTCCGCGACGACGCTCCGTCCTCCGGCCGACTCGAACCCCTCGGCCGTCAGGGTCAGGCGGTAGGTGGCCGTGGCGAAGCGTTGCAGCCCGAGGTCGATCTCCGCCAGCCCCTCGTCGTTGGTGGTCACGTCCGCCAGCGTCTCGCTGGCCCCCTCGCGCGGGCGCAGCGGGTCGAAGAAGGTGTAGTCCCGCCACTGCCCGAACGACGGGAGCCACGGAGAGAGGCTGAGCTTGGTCCGGACCTTCCGCTCGGCGGCGGGCGTCCCGAAGAGGTTGGCGAGCGTCACGCGCGCCTTCAGGCCCGCGGGGGCCACCCAGCCCTGGGGGTTGTCGGTCGAGAGGGCGGCCTCGATCTTCATGCGGTCGGGCAGGAACTCCCGCACCTGGACCGTGGTCGATCCGAGCAGGCCCGACGGGTGACCATCCTTCACCACGTAGACGTTGATGCTGTAGGTCCCGGTCGGCGCGATCTCGGGGGTGGTGTGGCGAATCTCCTCGAACCCGGATGCGCCGAGCTTGAGCTTCTGCTCCTTCACGGTGAGCCCGCGGGCGTCGGTGATGGTGATCTGCAGGGGCAGCCCAGCGAGCCGCGCTGCCCAGTCCTTCGACTTGACCACCAGCCCGATGCGGAGCTCGTCGCCCGGGCGGTAGATTCCGCGATCCGAGAAGACAAACGCGACGAGGCCCCGGGCGGCGCCCGAGGTCGGCTCCTCGCTCACACCGCCCACGTCGAACCGCGACGTGTCGAGCTGCCGGTCGCCCCGCCCCACCGGCAGGAAGGACTGGTCCTTGGCCGTCGACACGAGGTACAGGCTCGGCTCTCGCTCGCGATGCAGGTCCTTGAAGTCGGGGAGGCTGGCGTGCCCCTCGCGATCGGTGGTGGCCAGAAGGACCCGCTGTCCGTTCTTGCCGAGGACCTCGACCCGTGCCTCGGGGACGGGATCGCCCGTGCGAATGGACGCGACGAAGATCTCGTGGGTTCCGTCGCCGTTCTCCTTGACCAGGATCCCGAGATCCGAGACCAGCACCAGCCGGTTGTCGGCCGCCCCGAGCGGCTCTTGCTTCTCGGGATCCCAGCTCTGGGCCCGCAGCACGAACAGGCCGCGCCGCTCGGTCCCGGGGCCGGCGATGTACTTCGACAGGTCGAGCCCGTCGTACTCGGGCTTTCCGGGGGCCGCCTTCAGCCGATGGGTCTCCTCGAACAGCTCCGCCAGGTTGGTCTCGTCGAACTTGGAGGTCCAGTCGGGGTGGGCGAAGTCCCCGCTGCTCTGGGTCACGAGGTGCTGAAGCTGGCCGGGCAACACCCGCCCGATCTCGTACTTCACGGCCGGCACGTCCCGCGCCAGCACCGGCACCTTGTGATCGCCGGAGGTCGCCAGCAGCGCGCCATTCTGCAGGATGCGAAGCATCTGCGGATAGGGCGGAACCTCGACCAGGCTCTGGAAGGTCTCGCCGAGGAGGTAGCCTCCGAACGCGCGCAGGCCCTTGCCGACTCGCAGGTAGATCCGCCGCCCGACGGGGACTTGCACCTTGAACGCGTGCGTGGTCGGGAACTCCCGCTCGCTCGGGACCGAGGCGAGCGCCAGGCTGGTTCCGCGGGCGAGCTCCGCGGGGCCGATCTCGGCCGGGTCGAACCAGAGGGCAGGTGAGCCGTCGGGGGTCTTCTCGGGGAGCAAGGTCGCGCGCAGGGAAGACGCCAGCTCTTTGTCGGCGACGCCGACGCTGGTCTCGACGACGAGGGCCTGCTCCGGCTCGTACTTGTCGTTGTCGACCAGGGCCAAGCTGGCCGAGGTGATCTTGAGCAAGTTGTAGAGCCCGGGGACGACGACGTCGGCCTTCTGCGCGCGCGCGTCGGGCGGGCCCCCGCGCGCCGCCCGGGCGCCGGGGCCGAGGGTCACCCAGAAGGTCGCGTCGTGCCGCGGGATGGTGATCGCCGTCGAGTGGACGTAGGCCGTGCCCTTGAACCGGTCGTAGGTGATGCGCGCCTCGTAATCCGCCGCGGCGTCCTCCCGGTCGGATGGCTCGAGGCGCAGCTTGACCCGCTGCTCGAAGCTGGCGGGATCGACCGGGTGGCTGAAGTGAACGGTGGCCACCACCTTCTTGAGCGCCGGGTCGACGGGATCCTGGCTGAACTCCACCTCGGCGATGGTGACCTCGAAGGGGGCCGACGTGAATCCAAGCTCGTACTGCTCGAGCCGGACGTGCGGGGCCAAGAGGCCCTTCTTGGCGAGATGGATCGCGAAGGCCTGTCCGACCGGCCAGTCGCCTCTCGGGGTGAAGGTCAGCTCCCGATCCGAGATCCAGCGCCACACCCCGTCCGGCCTTCCGGCGCCCCCGCCCGGCTCGCCGCGCCGCAGCCCGGCGAGGATGCCGCCACGCTCGACCTCGAGCGCGATCCCGGCGGTGACGGGCTGGTCGAGCTTGTCGAGTGGCGCGACCGAGTCGTCGAACTCGATGCGCAGGGGCTTCGGCCGCACCTTCTCCTCGATGCGGGTCGGCTCGGGGACGACCACGCGCAGGGAAACCGTCCGCGGCCTTGGTCGGTGGATCCACCAGCGCCTGAGCCCGACCCCCCCGCCGACGAGCAGGATCACGGCGGCCAGCGCCGCGAGGCTGCGCCCGGGGTGGTTCCTGGTCTGGTTCCTGGCCGAGGCCACCGCCCGGCGGGTGCCGCGCGCGCTCGCGCGTCCCCAGGGCGGCGCTTCCCAGGAGGGTCGGCCGAAGAGCCAGACCAGCCCGCGCCCCAATCCCCGCGCCCAGGACTTCTGCCGTCCAGTTGCGCCTGCACCTGCCCCTCCCATCTCGGGTCCCGGTCCTTCACCATCGCGATCGCGTGCCATCGAAACCCCCTCCGCGGCCACCGCCGCCGACGCCAGGTCATCGTGAGTCGCCAGCCCGCCGGGCGGGCGCCAGGCAACTCACCAGTCAGCCCACCAGCCAGCCAGCCACGTAGGGTCGGGGTGGGATGACGCGGTGTCAAGCGCACGAGCTCGCTCGCTGACTGTCCCCGCTCGGTCGCGGGACGAGGCCGAATGCGACGACGATGTGCTCAATGCGTCAAGATCGCGTCTCCGTGATCGCACGCACCCGGGGTTAGGACCTGGATCACAGCCTGGCGCCCCATCTTCCACACCCCACCCGTCGGGTTCCACACCTTACCGGTCGGGGTCCCCCAACTGCCCGTCGTTGTGCTCCCACCGGAGCCGAGGTTTCCATGAGACCACTCCAGAAGAACTCGACTCTGATGAGCACCGGCGCCTTGCTGGTCTTGCTGCTCGCCGGATGCACGGGGGCGGTGGGGAACGGAGGCAAATCCGGCAACCCCCCCGGGACCGGCACCGGGACCGGCACAACGTCCGGCGCCGGCCCGACCGGAGCGGGAACGGGCAACGGCGGCGTCTCTTCCGGGGCCACGAACGCCCCGGGCGCGGCCGCGGGCGGCACGAGCAACGTCCCGGGCGGATCCTCGATGCCTGGCGTGACGAACCCCGGCACCAACCAGGGAACGACCGGTGGCACCGCCGTCCCGGCGGCCTGCGACGGGATCACCGCCCGCCGGCTGCGGCGGCTGTCGATCCGGGAGTACTCGAACGTGGTGACCTCGTTGCTCGGGGCCCCGGCCGGGACCGCGGCGACGGCGGCCATCACCGCCGAGCCCTCGGTGGATGGGTTCGACAACCAGGCCGGCTCGCTCTTCGTCTCGCCTTCCTTCCAGGGTGACGTCGCGGATCTGGCAGCCACGCTGTCCAGCCAGGTCGATCCGGCCACGCTCGCACCGTGCACGCCCGCGGCCGGCTCTCCGGCCTGCCTTCAGACGTTCATCCGCTCGTTCGCCGCGAAGGCGTACGGGCGGCCCATCGCCGATGACGAGCTCACGCGGGTCAACACCATGGCGAACATGGGTCAGGACTACGCGACGCAGGTCCGGCTGGTGGTCGAGTTCATCCTGCAGTCCCCCGGCCTGCTGTACGTGAGCGAGCTCGGCGCACCGACCGCTCCCGCCGTTTCCGGCCAGACCCTCGCGCTCACCCAGTACGAGATCGCGTCTCAGCTCTCGTTCATGCTGACGGGGAACCGGCCGGACGCCACCCTGATCAAGGCCGCCGAGACCACCGGCTTTGCCAAGCCGACGGACATCCTCGGCGAGGCGCAGCGGTTGCTCACCAGCGACACCCGGGCCCAGGACGCCCTGACCCGCTTCGTCAACGGCTGGATGGACATGAGCCCGCTCACGGACGCCCCCAAGGATCCGACGATCTACCCGACCATCACCCCCGCGATCCAGACGGCGATGCAGCAGGAGTACGACCAGTTCGTCAAGGCGCAGCTCACCGGCGACGGCACCCTCTCGGCGCTCATGCTGGGGACGAGCGCCAACGTCCCGGCGGCGCTCTCGGCCATCTACGGCTCCGACCTCTTGCCCACCGGCCTCGACCCCACCAGGCGGAAGGGCATCCTGTCGCTTCCGGCGGTGCTCTCGGTCCACTCGGCCCCGGACAACTCCGGTCCGGTCGAGCGCGGTCTCCTCGTGCGGCGCCAGTTGCTCTGCCAGTACGTTCCGGGCCCGCCCCAGAACGCGCTCGACAAGATCGCCGCCAACCCGATCGACGCGTCGGACAAGACCTCGACCACGAGGCAGAAGCTCGAGGCCCACCTCAACGAGCCATCATGCGCCGCCTGCCACGCCACCTTCGATCCGATCGGCTACGGCTTCGAGCAGATGGATGCGATCGGTCGCTTCCGCACCACCGAGAACGGCAAGCCCGTCGACTCGAGCGGAATGCTGACCGGCACGGCGGCACCGGACGGCTCGTCCGTCGATGGCCCCTTCCAGGGGACGGTGCAGCTCGCGACCAAGCTCGCGCAGAGCAAGGTGGTCGAGGCCTGCATGACCGAGCACTTCTTCAACTTCGCCCAGGCCCGGGCCACCGTCGCGAGCGACACGTGCGTGATCAACGACTGGACGGCCAAGTTCTCTCAGGGAGGGGGACACATCAAGGATCTGGTGCTGAACGCCGTCGTTCACCCCAACTTCGCGAACAGGAAGGACGACCGATGAGCTCCTCCAAGAATCTCCAGTTCTCGCGGCGGACGCTGATGCGGGCCGCCGGTTCGACCCTGGTGTTGCCGGCGTTCCTGAAGAACGCGTTCGCCCAGACGGCGGTGACCCGGCCGAACCTGGTCCTGCTGATGCAGACCAACGGGACCCATCAGGCCAGCTTCTGGCCGACCGGAACCGCGTGGACGTCGGAGATCCTGGCCAGCATGTTGAAGGATCCCATCGTCGGGCCGAAGACCACCCTCATCAAGGGCATCAACCTGAACAAGCAGGGCTCGCCCGAGGGGAACGGCCACGACTGGGGCTGGCATGGCCTGTACTCGGGGGTGGACAACGTGGGCCGGGCCGGCGGGGGGCCCAGCCTGGACCAGATCCTGATCAAGAAGCTCAACTTCACGAACCCGTTCAAGAACATCCACTGCGGCGTCATCGCCGAGAACCACAGCCTCATCAATCCCGGTCGGGCGTCGTTCTCGTATGCCGCCGCCGGGCTCCAGGTCCCGTGCGAGACGGACATCTACGCGCTGTACACCAAGGTGTTCGGGGCGATCCCCACCGCGCCGGCGCCGAGCACCCCGGCGACCGCGGCCTCGAACGCCTCGGCGGTCGCGGCCGCCACGCTCCGGCTGGCCCAGCGCAAGTCCGTGCTCGACACGGTGGCGGCCGACCTCACCTTGCTCGAGGGGCGCCTCGGGGCCAGCGAGCGCGCGAAGGTCGACGCGCACCTGACGGCGGTTCGGGACTTCGAGAACCGGCTGTCGAGCACGGTGAGCACCGGCGCGGGCGGCGCGGTCACCCGACCGGCCTCGTGCTCCACGGTGAAGCCCTCGCAGACCGGCGTCTCGCTGACCACTCAGCCGGACGAGGCCAACGCGAACACGCTGATGCACCTGTTCATGGAGTTCATCGGGAACGCCCTGGCGTGCAACATGGTGGGTGTGCTCACGTTCCAGTTCGGACGCGGCGGCGGACACTTCCACTACCAGTGGCTGAACCTCCCTGGCATGCCGACGGACTTCCACGACCTGGCGGCGCACAAGGACAACGGCTCGGACGCGACCGCGGCCAGCCTGATGGTCGGCGTGGCGCAGTACTACGCTGGCCTCGTCACCGAGCTCGGCAACAAGCTGGCCTCCTTCCCTCAGGCCAATGGAACGACGGCCCTCGACAACTCGCTCGTGTGCTGGGGCAACGAGCTCGCCACGGGACCGCACGGCATCAACGGCTACCCGATCGCCTTCGTGGGCGGGGCGGCCGGGAAGCTCAAGCGCACGGGGTACATGGTGGACTCGGGCACGCAGATCCATCAGCGCCTCGGGTGCACCATCTCGAATATCATGGGCGATCCGGTGGCGGGCTTCGGCTGGGTCCCCGATTCGGGGCCCTTCGTGGGCCTCGATCTGGCCTGACACCCAGGCCCCCGCCGTCACCGATCGCGCGAAGCCGATCCTGAGGGACGGCGCACGAGCCGGCTTGCGTTCTTCGACGTCGTTCCTATATTCGGACTTCGCCGAAGCAATTTGACGCAGCCTATGGCTCGAGCGACGACCTCACGGAAGGGCACACGACGAATGGAATATCTTAGCCGGACCCAGCGGGAACAACGGAAACTCACCTTCGCCTTGTTTGCAGCGATGACCTGCGCGGCGGGGTTCGCCTGCTCGAGCAGCAGCAGCGGAACCGGGGGCAGCAGCGGAGCGGGCGGGAGGGGTGGCGCGGGCGGTCTGGCGGGCGGTCACGGTGGCGTGGCCGGCGGAGCGGCGGGGGGCGCGGCGGGGGGCGCAGCCGGCGGTGGTGATGCGGTCGGAGGTGCGGCGGGCGCGGGTGGGACCGCGGGCGCTGCCGGTGGCCAGAGTGGCGCACCGAGCGCGGGCGGTGCCGGCGGCGATACCTCCGGAGGGGGAGCCGGGGGCGTGGACCTCGGAGGTGCCGCCGGGCAGGTGGCCGCCACGGATGGTCCGGCCAACCAGGGACCGGCGTTCCCCCACGCGACTGGAGACGCCACCCGCGGCCTGCAGGTCTTCCGCTACGAGACCTTCGGGAACGAGGGCTTCTGGACCGATGCCGTGAGGCTCCCCCAGGGTATCGTGGCGGCGGGCCTGACGCCCAAGCAAGTCCTTCAGTTCGGCCTCAGCGTGGACCTGGACGCGCTCGGGGACACGCTGAAGGCCTCCCTCGCGACCGAGGTCGGAGCGTCCGGGCTTGACGGTCCCATGCTCAACGATCCGGCGACCACCCTCGCCCTGCTCGACGCCAATGCGGTGATCGGCCTCGTGGTGCACGACACCGACGCCGACGGCACCCTCGACGTCGCGAAGGGGGACAAGGTGGGGCTGAGCTGCGCCTCGTGTCACTCGATCACGGATCAGGCGCTTGCCGGTCTGCCCAACGGCGGTGGCATCGGCCACCGCATCGATGGCCTCGCCCAGACCAACCTCGACCTCGGTCACATCCTGGCGGCGGCCGCCAACTCTCGGGCCCTGTTTCCCCTGCTGCAGCTCCGGCTCGCCGCGCGCAACAACACCTCGGTCGGTCGGGCCCCGGATGCAGCCGCCATCACCGCCGACTCCACCGAGGACGACGTCGACGCCTACCTCACCAATCCCGCCTTCTACCCGGTCGGCACCTTCGATGCCCTCCCGGACGGAGTGGGCGGACCGACCCAGATTCCGCCGCTGTTCCGCACAGACTTCTCGGCGCCTTACGGGTCGGCGGGTCAGGTCGCTCGCCTCGACAACTTCAACAACTTCGTCTACACGACCGTCTTCGATCCGACCGTGCTGGTCACCGGCGACGGCATCAATTTCCTGAAGGCATCGGCGGGAGCCGACGCGGCCGCCGAGATCGCGGACAGCTACCAGCGGGTGTTGACCGCCACCGGCGTGCGCGGACCGGCCGCGACCACCGTGGGCACCGGCTTCCCGTTCGTCACGGCCACGCTGCCGGCGGGCACGACCGCCGGGACCGAGCCCGCGCCGACCGGCCGACGGGTGGACGAGCAGAAGCTGCGCGACCTCAGCGCCTACACCGACGGCCTGCATTCACCCATCGGCACGGCCAGCGACAGCGTGGCGGTCACCCGCGGGCGGGATGCCTTCCGCACCGCCGGATGCATCGCATGCCACAACGTCAGCCAGGCGCGGCGGGTGCCGTCGCTCGTCGTTCCCGAGCTGACCGTGTTCCCGGGCTACATGCCGACCGTGATCGCGGCACGGCCCGCCACCGCGCCCTACCGGTTGACCGACTACTCGGCCATCCAGGACGATCCGGCGTCGTCGTTCGATGACGATGTGGTGGTCGCGGACGCGAGCCCCCGGGGCGAGGTCCGGGGCGCGGCCCTTCCGCTGCTGATGGATCTCGGACGGAAGACCACCTTTCTTCACGACGCTTCCGTGACCACGCTCGACACCCTGCTCGACTCCGGGCGGGGCGCCACGGCACCCCATCCCTTCTACGCCGACATGCGGGCGCGGACGGACATCATCGAGTTCCTGAAGAGCCTCGAGGACACGCGGTAGCCAGGGGCGGGGGGGCGGCCCGCCCCCCCCCATGGACCCCACCGTGAGGCGGCCTCTGGGCTCCGCGAGGGGGGGGCGACGTCAGGGGTCGGAGGATGGGGTGAGCTCGAAGAGCTCGATCGAGGTCCGGCCGACCCGGCTCGTGTCGTAATACGCATACCCGGCCACGCCGAGGGCGCCCACCACGGGCAACCAGCGGGCGAGCCCCTTGGCCATCCACCTTCTGGCGAGCCGCATGCCGAGCTTGTGGGCGAGGGCCCGCAGGAGACGCAGGGGGGCCCGACGTATCGACAGCCGCTCACCGACCTGATCGACGAGACCCCGGACCAGCTGGGCGCTCGCGTGCCGGAACAGGCAATAGAGCATGTGCTCGCGGGTCACCGAGCCGGTCCTTCCGAAGGCGCCCGCGACGTCGGCGACCAGCTGGGCTTGCAGACGCCACACCGCCAGGAGGTCGGGAACCATGAACGCCAGGCCGAGCGGGCCCGCCGGCAAGGCCATCGCACCGGAGACAGCTGCCGCCTTGCCGGCGGCGGCGCGCACCAGTTCCTCGGCGCGCGCCCGCGCCGGTGCTGCGCCCGTCGAGATCTCGGTGGTCACGGGAATGGCGGTGACGAGCTTCAGGATGGCACGGGCGATCCGGGTTCCCTCGGATCCCTCGTCGGTTTGACCTGAGATTTTTCGCATGTTGGCCTCTTCGGGGCGGCGTTCGGTTCACGGGGTCGGTCCCCAAGTCTACTCGGCCGTTTCACGCGCGCTCCGAAACGCGGGTCCTCGAAGCGGTGCGTTCGGATCCATTCCACGCGACCGCGGGGATTGCGGTTGCCTTTCTGCGTCGGCGCGAACGTGCTGCACGCGTCGGCTCCGATGCTATAGCTCCGATCGAGCGTCGCTTCTTCATCCCTTCTCGCGTTGAGACCGACACCGGTGAGGTGAGATCATGTGGCCAGTCGCGAAGCGGTTCCGCGTATCGTCAGGGCTGGTTGGCGGTCTCTGTCTGACGTTGGGCGCGTGCTCGGCTGGGTCGCTCACGCCCGCCGACGGCGGCGTGGTCTCGACCGCGGTCGGCACGGGGGGAGGCGCGATGGCGCCCGCGACCGGCGGCGCGACCGGCGGAATGCTGGGAGGGGGGGGCGTTCCCGTGGCGGCATCGGGCGGCGCGACCGTCACCGGGACCGGAGGCGTGAGCGCCGCCCCGGGTGGTGCACCTGGCCCGGCAGCCGCCGGAACGGGTGGGACGCCGCCGCCGGGGGCCGACGCCGGCCCGGACACCGCGCCCTCGCCGCCACCCGCCGACGCTTCCGTGGGGCGGGAAGTGGCCGCTCCGATCGGGGACGGGGCCTTCCCGTTGCCGGCGCCCGGTACCAAGCCCACGGTCTATATCGCCGGGGATTCCACGGTCTCGACGTACGCGCCCAACGCCAGCATGCAACAGGGATGGGGCCAGCGCATCCAGGAATGGTTCACCGCCGACGTCATCTTCGTCAACGAGGCCATCGGGGGTGAAAGCTCCAAGTCGTTCATCGACCAGGGTCACCTCGACGAGATCCTGAAGGTGATCAAGCCGGGCGACTACCTGTTTGCGCAGTGGGGCATCAACGATCGCTCCGTGGCCGGTCCGGATCGCGCCACCGACCCTGCCACCACCTTTCGAACCTACCTGAAACAGTACATCGACGGCGCGCGCGGCAAGAACGCGATACCGGTGCTGGTCACGCCGACCCCGCGCCACCAGTTCGTCAACGGCGTGTTCCAGAATGGGTTCCCGGAGTACTGCGCCGCGATCCAGGCGGTGGGGACCGAAACCAACACCCCGGTGGTCGATCTGCAATCCCGGGGGCTGGCGTATTACACCATGATCGGCGATGCCATGGTCAGCTCGACGATCTCTCTCGATGCGCTGCACTTCAAGGCGGAAGGCGCGAATCAGATGGCCCGGCTGGTGTCCGAGGGCGTCAAGGATCTGGGCCTGCCCATCTCGCAATACGTGAAGTGAGGTCGACCCGCGGTCCGTGAATGGGTCGGCGGATGGCGCGTCTCGGCCCCCTTCACCGTCCGGTCACGGCGCCCGGCAATAGCGCGCGAGCGTGTTGTCTTGGAGGATGGCGATGAGGTCGCCGTTCGGCGCGAAGGTCGCGAAGGTCGCGTTTGAATCGAAGACGATGGATTCGTTCGTGGGCAGGTGCACGAGGGTGTTGCCCGAGACGATCCAGTTGCCTTCGGGCGAGAAGCGCGCGTGTGTCCCGGTGAGGCCCGGCAGCGACCGCACCAGCGTGCCGTCCGAAGCGGAGTGGACGGCATGCGCGCAGCCCGTCCCGAAGCTGGGCCCGTCGCACCCCGACACGAGGAGGGTCTTCTCTCCCGGGGCGAACTGGACGTCCCGAAAGAGGTCGGCCCCCGAGGCTGGCACCGCCACCGGGGTGACCTGCGCCGGCCACACCGGGGACCCATCGCGGGCCCGGTAGAGCCCGGGTCCGGACGTCGCGACCAGGCTCCCATCGCCGTTGAAGCTGGCGCGTTCCACGCAGCGAGGCGTCGGGAGCATCGCCCCGGGCTGCAAGCCTGTGCGCGCCAGGATGGCTACGCCTGCGTTCCACCCGCCGACGGCCAACCACTGGCCGCTGGTCGAGAAGCGCGCCAGGGTGAAGGAGCACAACCCTGCAGGAACGTTGGGTGGGGGCGGTTGGGTGTCGCGCTCGACGCCGTCGTCGGCGGAGAAGATGCCCCACCAGTCGCCCGAGAGCACGAGCTCGCCGCCGCTCGACGAGAAGCTGGCGTCGAGGGGAATCGATTGGGCCAGCTCCCGGATCGGCACGGAGGACGCGAAGGTCGTGGAGAGGCGCCAGAGCGTCGCGACCAGGGTCGTGCCTGCGACGAGACGATTTCCGTCGGGCGACACCGCGAGCACGGAGGGCAGGTTGGTCGGCCCAGAGGGTTTCACCGCGGGGAGCGCTCCGAAGAGCCGCCTCGCCGACGGCGCTCCATGCTCCGCTCGCCCGGCGCTCCCCGTGCGAGCGGAGATGGTCCCGACCTGCATCCCCGTATCGTCAATAGACGTGGGGGTGGAGGTGTCGAGGGCGGTGTTGGTCCAGTGCCCCAGGGACATGACGTTGACGACCTCGTTGCCGAAAAGAACCAGGTCGCCCGACTCGGAGTAGACGATGGGAGGCTCGATCGAATATCCGACCGCCCCGGGCACGGCCCCGGGCGCCGCGGGAAGGGTGACGTCTGCCGGGAGCGACGCCAGCAGGCTGCCGTCGGCCGCCCAGAGGACGTCGACCAAACCGGGGACGGCGCGTCCCGCCAGGGTGTCGACGCGAGGCGAGACCAGGATGCCCCGCGGATCATCGAATCCGGTCTGCGCGCTCGCCAGTTGCATGCCCGCCGGCACCTCCAGCGGCACCGTCGAGTACTCGAGGCCCGAAGGGGCCCAGCTCTTCACGATCGGCGGAGTGCCGAACTCCGCCGTCAGGATCCGGCCGTTCCTCATCCCCGCGGAGCTGAAGTTTCCCGCCAGCTGAGTCGCGAGCGCCCCGTCGGCCGTTTGCCACACGCAAAGCGACTTCTGGTCCCACGCGAGGACGTGGTCGCCTTCCGCCGAGAACCGCACGGTGTTGCCGGTGCAGGCGCTGCTCACCTTCATCTTCCGAACCATCGCGCCGGTGGCGACGTCGCGCACCCGTGCCACGCCGGCCGCCACCTCCGCCAAGGTGGTGCCATCTGGCGAGAACGCGATGCTCTCTGGCGGGTTGCCGGCCGCGCGGACGGTCTTCGGGGCGCTGTCGTCCTTGGGGTAGAGCAGCACCCGGCCATCGTCGTAGAGCACGGCCAGCGCATCGCTGGTCGGTGGAAAGATCGCCTGCAGGGCGCTGGCTTCCACCGGTGCGATGGACCCACACGACGTCCAGCGCCACAGGCGCGAGACCTGAGGGTCGACCGGGGTGAACGGAGCCAGCCCGGTCGGGCCACCGCTCGCCGCCCCGCCCGTGACTTGGCTTCCGCCAGGGCCCCCGCCCGCGCCCGGTGAGCCGCCGATCCCGCTGCCCGCTGCGCCGAGAGGCAGAGCCCCCGCGCCGGCGATCGACGTCGACCCGCCCCAGCCGGCGCCGCCGCTGCCGGTCGCGGGGCGCGTGCTCACGCCGCCACCTCCGCCGGCCGCGCCGGTCCCCTTGCTGGTATCCGAGCCAGCGACGTGGCTCGAGCGGCTACACCCGAACAGGCACGACGAGAGAAGCAGCGCCCAAGCCACGCGCGGCGAGCGTACGTCCGCGCTCGGCTTCGCCACGCCCTTTGGCCCCACATCCGGCTTCGGAGTCATGAGCACGTTGGCCTCCCTGGGATCGTGACCCGCGTTCACGGGGTCCGGCAGTAACGGGCGAGGGTGTCGTCGCCAAGGATGGCGACGATGTCGCCGTTCGGCGTGAAGGTCGATATGGTCGCGGTCGCATCGAAGACCACCGATTCGCGCGTGGGCACGTGAAGGGCCGTATTGCCCGAGACGATCCAGTTGCCCTCGCCCGAAAAGTGGGCGCGCGTCGCCCCGAGCTCCGGGAGGTTGCGGATCAATGCACCGTCGGACACGGAATGAAGCGCGTGGGTGCACGCGGTGCCGGAGTCCAGCCCGGCGCACCCCGACACGAGGAGCGTGTCTCCGCCAGGGGAGAATTCAACGTCGCGGAAGAGGTCTGTTCCCGCGGTCGCTGCGGGCGTGGGGACGATCTGGGCTGGCCAGACCAGCGACCAGTCGCTGGTTCGGTAGAGCTCCGGGCCCGGCAGTGCGAGCAGGCGCGCGTCGGAGCTGAAGCTGCCGCGGTCCATGCAGTGCCCCGTCGGGAGCGCGGTGACGGGTTGAAGTCCGCTGCGCGCGAGGATGCGCACCGCGGGGCTGTTGCCCCCCAAGGCCAGCCAGTTCCCGTCGTTCGAGAACCGCGCCACAGTGAAGACGCAGTCGACCGGGGAGGCCCCGGGGGGCTGGAAGGCGACCGGGCCCAGGTCTCGCAGGGATCCATCGTCGGACGAGAACACCGCCCATCCGTCCCCCGAGGACAGGACCTCGCCGCTGCTCACCGAGAAGCTCACCTCGAGTGGGCTCTCCTGGGCGAGCTGGCGAATGGGCACGGAGGCCCCGAAGCTCGGGGCCACGCGCCAGAGCAGGACGCCGTCCGAGGTGGCGGTCGCGAGCCGCGCTCCGTCGGTCGAGACGGACAGGGAGCTCGGCAGCCGGCCGGGGGACGAGGGCCTCGACGCGGGCAGCGATCCGAACAGCCGCCTCGCCGCGGGAGCCCCGCTCTGCGCTCGGCGCGCCATCGGATAGGGGACGCCCGCGATCTGCCTGCCGGTCTCATCGATCGACGTCGGGGTCTCGTCGTCCACCGCGGTGTTCGTCCAGTGCTGCAGGGAAGCGACGTCCACGACCTCGTTGCCGATGAGGACCAGGGCGCCGGACCCGGAGTAGACCAGGATCCCGAATTTCGGATCGGTGAGGAGAACCGACGGGAACGAGGCGAGCAAGGCTCCGTCCGCCGACCAGAGCTGGGAGAGTCGGTCGGGGTAGACCGCCAGCCCCACGATGGTGTCCGCGCGGGGCGAGACGACGACGCCCTGGAGGCCGGCCAGCGCGGTCGCCGCGGACACTTCCAGGGCGATCTCGGACGGGACGAGCCCGGGGAGCGACCAGCTCTCGACGCGGGGAGCAGCGCTGCTCCGCTCCGAGGCGAGGATGCGGCCGCCCTTCATGGCCGCGGATGCGAAGTTGCCCGGCAGCTGGAACGCGAGCGCACCGTCGGTCATCTGCCACCCGCACAGCGAGGTCTCATCCCACGCGAGGACATGGTCGCCCTCCGCGGAGAACCGCAGCGAGTTGCCGCCGGTGCAGGCGCTGCTTGCCTTCATCTCCTGGGCCACCGCTCCGGTGGCGACGTCGCGCACCCGCACGACGCCCGCAGCCATCTCCGCGAGCCAGCGACCGTCGAGCGAGAACGCGATGCTCACCGGCGGGGCGCCACCGTCGGTCGGCCGCAGGGATCTCGGAGCGACGCTGTCGTCCGCGGGGTAGAGGAGCACCCTTCCGTCGTCGTAGAGCACCGCGAGGGCGTCCCCGGAGGGCGGGAAGATGGCCTGCACCACGCTCGCGGTCATCGGCGGAATCGACCCGCAGGGCTGCCAGCGCCACTGGCGGGAGACCTGCGGATCGACGGGGACGAACGGGATGGCGCCCGGCGCGCCGGAGGTTGCGCGCCCGCCGGCGCCAGGTCCGGCGGTCGACGCGGGCAGACCAGGGTTGCCTCCGGACACGCCGGTGCCGGTGCCCACGGGCGGGCTCGCCCGGCCACACCCGGCGAGACAGGAGAGCAGCATCACCGCCGCGCGCCGAGAGCGAGCGGCGGGGAACCTGGATGAACGACCTGCCGATGTCATTGCCACCCCCGGTTGATTGGCGCGTTCGCTGCCAGCGCGACGCGCGGAGACACCGTCACGGCCAGAGGATACCAGAGGCCCGAGCCCACGAGCGCTGACGTCGACTGCGCCCGCCTCGAACGGCGATGTAGGATAGACACATCGCCGCCCGGGGAGGCGCGTCCACCATGGGTGAATCCTCAGATGCGACCGATACCAGCTCGCCCTGCGCCGCCTGCGGGGGATTCCTGGGGCCGGAGACCTACGCGTACGCCCGTCGGAGCTTCCTGGCCCTGTTCTGTTCCCCGACCTGCCTCGAGCTCGCGGAGCGCGCGCGCAGCGCCGTGCACAGGACGGCGTGGGTGCGTTCCGTCAGGCACTGGTCGCTCGCGCTGATCTTCGTCGGCGTCGTCTTCACCCGGCACCGTCCGCCTCCGCGTCACCCGCTCGCGGCGCTCGCACGCACCGCGCCTGCGCGCAGCGGCGTCGACGCGGGCCTCGCGCCGCTGCCTGCAGGATGGTTCGGACCCGACTGGCCCCCGAGCGAGATGAGCATGCTGGCGGCCCTCGGCCGAGACAGCTGGGTCCATCCGCTCGCCGGTCCGGTTCGCCGCATGCCGCGCAGCGATTCGAGGGTCTTCGGGGCGGTGCGGCCGGGCGATCGCGCGGTGGAATGCCGCAACGGCCACTGCGGGGTGGATCTCGGCGGGGAGATCTGGGGCGAGCACGTGCATGCGGTCCACGACGGCGTCGTCGACTGGGTTCAGCGGGGGCCTAACCCGGATCACGGGGGCCGCTTCGTGCGCCTCTCCCACCGGAACGGGACCCTGTTCACCCAGTACTTTCACCTGGCGGCCATTCCCCGGGAGATCGAGCGGGGCAGGCTCGTCAAGGGCGGAGAGGTGATCGGGCTGCTCGGCGACACCGGCGTGAAGGAGTCTGCGCCGCACCTGCACTTCACCATCTCGGTCCGCCCCGCCAAGGATTGGCCCGAGAAGTACATCGATCCAGAGCCGCTCATTGCCCTGTGGCCGCTGCGCGTCCCCATCGACGGCAGCGAGCTGGGACTCGTGACCACCCTCGGAGAGCCTGGAGTTCCGCTCGGCTCGGCGCTGCTCAGGCCCGGGCGCAAGCGGGCGGCCGCCGACCCGCGGCGAGCGCCCGCCGCGGCGGCCGCTCAACAAGGCCCGCGGGCCGCGCCGGCGGGCGAGGGCGAGGAGGACGCCCCCGCCGGGCAGACGGGGAGCCCCGAAGGACGGAGCCCCGAGGCGCCGAGCCCGGAGACGCCGAGCCTGGAGGCGCCGGGCCCCGAGGCGCCGGGCCTCGAGGCTCCGAGCGAGGAGGAGTGAACGTGCCGGAGATCGACGTCATCTGCATCTCCTGTGGGCGCACGCTGCTCGAGTCCGAGCGGGTGATCTTGGTGCGCGGGAGGTCGCGGGAGGCCCTCTGCTCCGAGATCTGCCTGCGCGAGGCGATCGAGGATCGGCGGCACGCGCGCGCGGCCGCGACCCGTCGCTGGTGGACGCGGGTCGCGATGGTGGTCGTCCCCCTCGCCGCCGCGGCGGCGATCCGCCATCGCTATCACGCCCCGCGGCCCGAGGTGATCGTCGCGGAGCCGCCTCCGCCTCTGCCGGAGCCCCTCCGCCCCGAGCCGATTCGATACGGACCCGCCTGGCCTCCGACCAAGGCGGACTGGAACGAGGCGTTCGAGCGATCGCGCTGGGTGTTCCCGTTGCCGGGCCCCGTCCGTCGCCCGAGCCGGGCGGCTGCGCATCGGTTCGGGTCCGAGGCGTCACCCGCAGGGCACGTCGCCGAGTGCGAGGACGCCGGGCGCTGCGCGGTAGATCTCGGCGGCGAGCTGTGGGGCGAGCACGTCTATGCGGTTCACGATGGCGTGGTGGATCGCGCGCAGGGGGAGGGCGGTGACGGGCTGGGTGGCCTTCATGTGCGACTGGCCCACTTCGGTGGCATGGTGTTCACGCAGTACCTCCACCTGGCGGCGATCCCCCGTACCATCACCCGTGGCGCCCGGGTCAAGGCCGGCGATCTGGTCGGCCTCGTCGGCGACACCGGCACCGATGGCGCGCCGAGGCATCTGACCTTCACGCTCTCCATCCGTCCATCGAGCGCGTTTCCGGAGGTCTACCGGGATCCGACGGAGTGGATCGGGCGATGGCCCCTTCGCCTCGAGCCTCATGGGTCGGTGGCGGGGCTGGCCCCGCCCCACGAGGAGCCTGCTTCCGGCCGACATGGACGGCCAAGGTAGGCGAACGATAGGCGAGCGATGGGCGAGCTAAGCAATGCGGGCAGCGGCCGACAAGCCGGCCCGATGACGAAGCCGCGCCGAGAACCGCGCCGGAATGTACTTGTGCGTACGTGAGGAGCGGAAGCGCAGGCCCGGCGCAGCCAGCGGGTCGGATCGTCGGCCGTCCTCCAATCGGACGCTCACCGAACGGCATTGGAGGCTATGGGTGGAGGGAGTAGTAGGCGCCGAAGACGTTGGCCACGTCCATGACGGCGGGGCCCGTGGTGGCGTTGGCGTCGGGCGCGTACTGCGGGGCGCTGCCGTTGCCGATGAAATCGCTGCATTTCGGGACCTCGAAGTGCGGGGTCGAGAACACGAGCCCGGGATACTTGGCGGGCATGGCGTCGAGAGCGACGTACCCGGCGGCCGGGATGACGGTCTCGCTCGACGTGGCGTTCTGCCCTGGGCACGCCTGGTTGCCCGGAGCGCTGGTGGTCGGCATGAGCTCGATGCGCTTGACCATCGGCCAGAGCGTCAGGATGTTCTTGATGATCCCGGCAAAGTCCGCCTCCCACTCGGCGGCCGTGTTCTCGGTCCACTGGGTCGCCATGAAGAGCACGCGATCGGGGGTGGCCGAGCCGCTGGCGCATGGATGGCTCACCGGGGTCTTCCAGGCAGAATCACCGGGCATCGCCCACACGTTGGTGTAGTGGTGTGCGACCATGATCAGCTCCCACCTCGTGGCGTCGATCCCGGGATAGGTCAAGAAGCCCCCGTTGAACCACTGTCCCATGGTGGAAGGGCCCACCAGCAGATTGCAGGTGAAAGGCCCGGAGGCGCCGCCTGTCGCTCCACCTCCGTTTCCTCCCCCTCCGCCGCCAGCGCCGCTACCGCCGCTTCGACCGGCCCCCCCGGACGCGCCGGCCACCGCGCCCCCGCCGTTGCCGTTGCGCCCGCCGGTTCCCGCCCCCGCACCAGCATCATCGCCCGGCGCGGAATCGACTCCACCGTCGACGACGCCGACACTGGCACCGTTGGCCCCGCCGGCACCGCCCGCGGCCTGGCCGCCCGTTCCGCTGCCACCCGACCCGGGACCTCCCCCGGTCCCGATCACCGCCGCGCCACCGGTGGCGGCCCCGCCGGGCGCTCCACCCGACCCGGAGCTGGCGACTCCGGAACCACCACCGCTGCCGGTCGTCGCTGGCGGCGAAGGCACCGAGGCCCCTCCGCTGCAACTGGCCAGGAGCCCGACGACGAGCACCACTCGAACCGCAACTGGAAGGGGCATGAGTGAGTCAGTAGCCCATCCGGGCCGTCGAGGACCACTGAAATCGATCGCCGTCACTCCGCGGCGTGGCCCTGCCATCGGCTCCCCCGTCCAGCAAGCCGTGAATGGGCGGAGTTACGAAAGTGTGCTAGCGATCGGATCGACGTGTCGCACCGCCCGGCTCGATCGTGCCTGTCCGGTTGGCTGGCCTTGGGCCTGCTCGGCACCGTGGCCTGCAATTCGGGGCCCGCCGTGCCCGCCGGCACCGGGAGCGGCGGTAGCGTCGCCTCTGCCGGGGGGCATCCGTCGGATGCTGGCGTGGCCGCGAGCGGCGGCCGCGACGGGACGGGCGGGGCGGCGATAGGCGGGGCGGCGACCGGCGGCGGGCCGGCAGCGGGTGGCGCGGGCGCGGGCGCGGTGGCGACCGGGGGCGTGTCGGTCGGAAATGGAGGAGCTGCCGCCGCACCGGGCGGAGCCGGCGCGGGGGGACGGGGTGGAACGGGCGTCGCCCCTGGGGCCGGCGCGCAAGGTGGCACGCAAAATGGCACGGGCGCTGGTGCTGGCATGGGTGGCGGCAGCGGTGGCTCGGGCCCTGGGGGCGCGCGTGGTCCCGGTGGCACGGGCGGGGCCGGCGGTGCAGCTCCCGCGAGGACGCTGCAGCAGCTGCAGAGCGATTACATCGACATGCGCTTCGGGATGTTCATGCACTTCAGCATCCTCACCTTCTGCGGCTCGCAACCGGGCGATCCGTGTCCCGGGAGCTGGTCGCAGGCCAACCTCGACATCACCAAGTTCAGTCCGTCGAGCAAGTACGACCCCGGCCAGTGGGCGGACGCCGCCGTCTCGGCGCACATGAAGTTCGGGGTGCTCACCGCGCGTCACCACGACGGGTTCGCCATCTGGCCGAGCGCCGCCGGGACCTTCAACGTCGGGCACATTCCCTGGAAGAACGGGCAGGGGGATGTGGTCCGAGACTACGTCGACGCCTTCCGCAGCCGGGGCCTCGCCCCCGGGCTCTACTACTCGATCTGGGACAACACCGAGGGCATCGGCAACGGCACCATCACCCCGGCGCAGCTCACCTACGTCGAGACCCAGCTCACCGAGCTCCTCACGAGGTACGGCCCCATCCCCATCCTGGTCATCGATGGATGGGCCTGGAAGACCGGGCACAACAAGGTCGCCTACCAGGAGATCCGCGAGCTCGTGAAGTCGTTGCAGCCCGGCTGCCTGCTCACCGATCACACCCACCTCGTCGATCCTTGGGAGGTCGACATCGTCAACTTCGAGGAGCCGAGCGGCGCCTTCGCGCCCGCGACCAACACCTACGCCGCCGAGCAGGACACCAAGATCAACGTCAGCGGTGGGAACGACTGGTTCTGGGCGCCCGATCTCGGCAACTTGCTCAGCGTCCCGGCCATCGTCAGCCAGCACCTCGCGCTGCTCGAGCCGCGCTGGACCAACTTCATCCTCAACTGTCCGCCCAACCGCGACGGACTGCTGGATGCGACGATCGTGTCGCGACTGGCCGAGGTGGGCGCCGCCTGGAGCCCGAACCCGAACCGTCCACCCTTGCCCGTTCAGACGCCCATCATCGAGCACCCGTACACCCCGGTCGCCGCGACCGCCACCAGCGGGACGGCGGCCAACGCCATCGACGGGCTCAACGACACCAGCGTGCATACCCTGTGGCAGACCGCGGGCGCGCTCCCGCAATCCGTGACCCTCGACCTCGGACAGACCCGGCCCGACGTGGGCATGCTGGCCTACCTGCCTCCGTACTCGCTCGCCGCCGGGGGCACCGGGATGGCCGCGGGGTCGATCACCAGCTACGGAATCCTGGTCAGCACGGACGGCACGACCTTCACGGAGGCGACCGCCGGGACCTGGGCCGCCGACGGCAAGATGAAGACCGTGGTGTTCGGACCGGTCGCGGCCCGTTACGTTCGACTGGAGGCGCGGGCGGCCATGGCGGGCGCCGCCGCCTCGGCGACCGACATCACCGTGGGCGCCAACCGCTAGTGCTCCTCCCGCGAAATAGCGACAACGTTGCGCCGCCGAGGCTTCGCCCCCGCTTCGTTGCTCCTCCTCGCAATATCAAGGGGTATTGGTCGTCGTCGCGCTTCGCGGGGACTTCGCCTCGACGGCGGATCATTGCCGCTATTTCGCGGGAGGAGACCAGTGCTCGGTGGTGGCCGAGAGGCGCGGGGGCGCGTGAACCAGAGCTGACACCCGATCGCGACGGGGGTGCAACCAAGCTGTCGCGATTCTTCGACGGCGTTTTCGACCGGCATACGTATCGTGCCGTGCGTGACACAGCCGACGGAGCCACTCGCATCGATCGTCGTTCGTTCGTTCAACCGGCTGCCGACCTTGTGCCGGCTGCTCGAGGCTCTGCTGACCCAGACCTGGTCCAACCTCGAGATCGTGGTGGTCGAGCAGAGCACCGAACGCCCGGTCGACGCCGCCGCCCGACTGGCGGAGCTGGCCCGGGATCGGCGGATCATCGTCCTTCGCCGGCCGCCGCTCGGGGGCGCGGCGGCCCGCAACGTGGGGGTCGAGCGCGCCCGCGGCGAGGTGCTGCTCTTCATCGACGACGATGATCTCCCCGAGAACGAGCACTGGGTGGCCCTGCACATGCGCGCGCTCGCCGAGGACCCGCGCTGTCTCGGGGTGAGCGGTCGCCACATCCACAGCGACGCGCCCAACCACCGCACCTCGCGGATCCTGGCGCTCCTCACCGGCACGCTCTCGTTCGATCCCATCCTCAAGATCTCGCTCACCTATGTGCAGCACGACCGCCACCAGCGGCCGGTGTATGCCCTGCACGGCACCAACGCCTCCCTGCGCCGCAGCGCCTGGCAGCGCTTCGGGGGGTGGGACGAGGACACCGCCATCGAGGACGAGGTGTCGTTTTGTTTTCGGGCGCTGCGCCTCAAGCGCCCGGACGAGTACTTCGCGTACGATCCCCGGCCGGGGCTCCTGCGGAACCGCGACGTGCCAGGGGGGCTCGGCAAGCGACACATGCGGCTCGGGGTGTTCTTCGGCCATTACCTCGACTACATCCACCGCATCATCGGGCGCTACCACCCGTGGCGGGTGCTGGCGCTCTACCCCTTGTACCTGGTGGTGGGCTACGCGATGGCGGTGGGAACGGTGTGGGTGCACTCGCGGCGCTACCGCTCGACCGTCGGGCGGGTCGGCGCCGCGGTCGGGTTGCTGCTGATGTTGCCGGTCCACGTCGGGGCCTCGTTGCTGCGCCTCGGCCATTCCACCAACGAGGTGGGCCAGGTCGCGGCGGCGCGGGCCGCCCGGGCGTCCCGGTCGGTGGCCACGGCGAGCGAGGACGCCAAGGACGCCGGGCTCCAGAGCCGAGCCACGCACGCCGCGGTCGTGGTCGGCGGGACCGGTCCCGCCGACCAGCCGAGCCGCGTCGCCTCGTCGTGACTGGCCAGGTGCAAGTGCAAGCGCGAGTGCAAGCGCGAGAGCAAGCGGTCGACGGGACGCCGCCCGCGGCACCCTGGCTGCGCCGCAACCTGGTGGTGAGCGCGCTCGGCGTGCCGGCGCGCGGGCTCCACCTGGTGGCGCTGCTTGCCATTTCGCACCGGCTCGGAGCCGCGACGCTGGGGCACTTCCTGGTCGGGGTGGGCCTCTTCGAGATCGCGGTGGCGGTGGTGGCCACGGGCTTCACCGACGGCACGCTGCTCTTCGTCAGCCGCGCCTCCGCGGGGACGACGCCCGCCTGGCCTGGGTCCGCCGGGTCCAGGGCAACCGGGCACACGCGCGAGGTGCGCGGGGCTGGAACGCCGTCCGTGGCGGAGGCGGCTCGGTCGGCGGCGCTCACCTCCGTGGTCGACGTGCTGGCGAGCGCCCTCGGTGCGGGGGGGCTCGCGGCCGCGCTCCTCGCCGGTGTGGTGACCGCCGTGGTCGCCGTCGCGGGCACCGTCGCGCCATTGGCCCTCACCGCGTTGCCGGGCGGGGCCCCGGTGGCGCAGCACCTGCGCGGCGCGCCTCACGCGGAGGTGCTCTCGGGGGCGCTGTTCCTGGCGTGGGCCGTCTTGCCGGCGCTGGTCAGCCGGGTGGCCTTCGCCGGCACCAGCGCCTTCCTGCGCCTGGAATGGGAGGCGTTGCTGGGGACGGCCGGGCCTCCGCTCGGGCTCCTGCTCGCCCTTCCCCTGATTCACCTGCACGGCGGCGCTGGCCCCGCCGAAGCTGCCCGCGCTCTCTTTGCCGCAATGTGGGTGGTCCAGCTCGGGATGGCCGTGCTCGGGCTCGCGGTGCTCCACCGGCACTTGCCACGCTCCGTCTCTCTGGGGTCGGCCACCTGGGCGGTGCTGCGCCATCCGCGGCGGCGGCTCCACCGTGGCCTCGCGCGCTTCGCGGTCCCCCAGGCCCTCAACATGGCGGCGACGACGTACATCGGCCGGCTCGGCCTCCTGGTGCTGTCGGCTTCCGGTGCGCCCGCCGCGGCCGTGGGGGCCTACGGCGCGGTGGCCGCACTGGTGCTCGAGCTGCGTCAGCTGCGTGCGGTGGTGAGCACCGCGGTCGGGGGCCTGGTGTCCCGCCAGCATGCCCTCGGGGCCCGCGCGGCCATCGCGCGCACGCTCTCCCGGAGCTCCGCCTGGATCGCTGCGCTCGCCGTTCCGGTGGCGCTCGGATTCGTGGTGGTCCGGCGCGACGTCGTGGCGCTGGTGCTGGCGCCGGACCAGGCGCTCGCGGGGGAGGTGAGCGACCCGCGGCGCCTCGTCCCCCTCATCCTGCTCATCGGCCCGCTCGTCAACTGCGTCGGCGGTCTGGCCGGCAATTTCCTGGTCTACCTGCTGCACAACCGCTGGAACCTGCTCAACGCCACGGCGGTGGCGATCCTCGACACCGCCCTCGCGTGGCTGCTCGTGCCGCGGCTCGGGGTGACGGGCGCCGCCATCGCGGGCACCCTCGGGATCGCCCTCCTCACGGTGCTCGAGAACCTCGAGCTCGCTCTGCTCGAAGGCATCGCGATCGAACCGCGCGTGCTGGCGGCCGTCGCAACCACCCTGGCGGCTGGAGCCCTGGCGGTCTCGGCGATCGAGCCAGTGGCTGCGCAGGTTGGACCGGCGGCGCGCGCGGGCATGGCTGCGGGGGTGGCCTTGCTCGCGGGGGCGCTCGCCACCAGCGGCATCCGGGCAGGGGGGCGGCCGCCCGTGGCTCCGGGACCTCCGGCGCGGACCGGGGCCGTCCCATGAACGACCGCCGTCGGGTGGCGGTCTTCACGACGGACTTCCTGCCGTACTCCCAGACCTTCATCCACGACGAGCTCGTCGGCCACCGGCGCTACCAGGCGGACGTCTTCTGTACGCGGCGCCTCGCCGCCAGCCGCGGCGGGCTTCGCGCCGAGTGTCCGGACCCGACCGTGTTCACCGGAGGCCGCATCTACGAGGCGACCCGTCTTTCCCCGGCCTTCGACCGTCGGCTGCGGCGTGGGCTTCGGAGCCAGCTTCCGGGTCGGCCTCACCCGGGCGGGTACGGGCTCATCCATGCACATTTTGGGGGTGGCGGAGTGTACGCGCTGCCCTTCGCGCGCCGGCACGGGCTGCCTCTGGTGGTCACCTTCCACGGCTACGACGTGCCGCTGCTCGCCAGCGGCGAGCGCCTGTACCCGAAGTACTGGCTCTACGGCTTGCTCGGCCCGGCGGTCCTGCGGCACCTCACCCTCGCGCTGTGTGCCTCGCGCGAGCTGCTCGAGATGCTGCGCGAGCTCGGCGTCCCACCCGACCGCCTGCGCCTTCATCCCATCGGGATCGACGTGGACCGGTTCGCCGAGCGCACCTGGCGGGACGACGAGCCGCCCGGGCCCGATCATCCCGACGCCAGCCTCCCACCCCTCGTCGCGATGGTCGGCCGCCTCGTCCCCAAGAAGGGGCTCGGCTACGGCCTGCGCGCCTTCGCGGCGGTCCGCCGCCGCCGTGGCGCGCGGGCTGGCGAGCTGGTGGTCGCCGGCGCCGGCCCGCTCCGAGCGGCGCTCGAACGAACCGCGCGGGACGAGGGTATCGCCGAGGCGGTGACCTTCGCGGGTGTCCTGCCCCACGCCGAGGTGGCCCGGTTGCTCGGGCGCGCGGCCGTCCTGATGGCTCCGAGCGTGACCACCGCCAATGGCGACCGGGAATCGGGGACGCTGGTCATCAAGGAGGCCAGCGCCGCGGGCGCGGTCCCGCTCGCCACCTGGCACGGCGGCCACCCGGAGATCGTCGACGATGGCCGCACCGGCTTCCTGGTGCCCGAACGCCACGTGGATGCGCTGGCGGATCGCCTCGACCAGCTGCTGGCCGATCCGGGGCTGCGGCGCCGGATGGCGGTGGCCGGGCGGATCAAGATGAAGGCGGAGTACGACAATCGCCTGCGGGTGGCCGCGCTCGAGGAGGTCTACGATACCGTCTGGCGTGGGCCGCCCTGACGCCGCTGGAACTGGCAGGCGGGTCGGAGGCGATGGTGATCGGCGATCGGACGCCCGTCGATCACAGGCCCAGGCAGCGGCCGATCAGCCGGAACCGCGTGGCGAGGTCGATTCCCTGGGCCAGGATCACCACGTGGGCGAGGGCGCTCGACCCCTGCGTGGCGAGGGTGGCGAGCAGGCGTCCCCCCGACCAGCGCAGGCCGCGATCGCTGCCGACCTCCTTGCCGGTGCGCTGCCACAGCCCGAGGCAGGCGCAGACCGCCAGCCCCTGCAGCAGGAAGTACAGGCTCTCGTCGCGCCAGCCGGCCAGCCCAACCTCGAGGTACTTCGAGCCGAACCACCCGCTGTGCAGCAGCAGCGCGCTCGCGAGAAAGGTGATGACCACGTTCCGGTAGCGGTGTCGACGGTTGCCGCCGAGGGGGAAGTACACCACCCGCAAGAGGAACTGACGGTTGTAGATCCCCCAGCGCCGCCAGAGCTCGACCGGGTTCCAGGCCAGGAGCGGCGCGCGAAATGGCGCGGGCAAGGGCCAACCGAACAGGCGGGCGACGAGGATCGGGACGTCCGCGGAGGCGGCGAGGAGCAGGTAGGTTTCGACGTAGCTCGCGGCGACGATGCACCACAGCCCGGCGCGCGATGTCTCGGCCAGCATCGCCGCCGACAGCTCGCGCAGCAGGAGCAATGGCTGGGGCAGCAGCGGATGGTGCCGGAGCCGCAAGAGCTGCAACAGCTGGATGCCAGCCACCTTGGCCAGGAACCAACCCAGCTGCTTGACGATCTCCGTCGCGCTGGTTCGCAGCGGGCGCCACAGCACGGTGGGCCCGAGGACCATCGGATTGGTCGCGTGGGTCGGGAAGAGATAGAGCAGCAGGAACGAGAGGGCATCGGTGTCGCGCGCCGCGCGGTCGGCTCGGCTCGGGGCCTCGGCCGAGGAGCCCGGGAGCGGGCCAGGTGCGCCTGCGCCCGACGCATCCCCTTCCGCGCTCGCGGTGCGCCGCACGGGATCGCTCCACCGGTGTCGCCACCACAACGCGCTGACGAAGAGAAGCAGGGCGAGGCTGGGCTCGTTCAGCCAGTTCCAGAGCCCGGGCGTATGGTAGCCGCGCGAGAAGGCCAGCTTCGGCAGCAAGAGGGCCCCGGCGAGGGCGGTGGCCGCGAACGCCCCCCGGTGGTCGCGGGCCACGGTCAGAACCAGCACCAGCGCCAAGAAATACAGACCGAAGACGGGGTTCAGCGCCATCAGCGCCACCACACCCACCAGGACCGCCGTCAGCCTGGCGCGCCGGGGACGCAGCTGGGCCGCGAGCGCCCCGGCCCCGAGCAATCCGAAGAGACCAACCGGCAGGCGGGTGCCGAGGCCCCGAGCGCAGCCGACCGCCACCACGACCATCACCGCCGCGATGAAGCCGGCGGTCTTCAGCGCGGTGCGCGGCGAGACGCCCGTCGATCCGGCATCGGCGGGTCCGGAGGGGGCAGCCGCCGCCGCCTCGGCCGCACCCACGTCCAGGCGCGGCTCCGCGTGCGCGCGCCCGTCCTGAGCATCGACCGCGACCGGCCGGGGGCCCACCAGCCCTGCAAGCGAGGACGACAAACCCCGAGGCTAGCGTCACCAGGTTGCAACCGTGCGACAGGCTGATGGACTCTGCGCACCGACTGAGAGACGGCGGGCGCGGACGACAGCGCTTCGGTTCGGTTCCGGGGCGGAGACGTTGCAGGGACGTGCGCCAGGGCCGAATGGAACGCCGGTAGGTTGTGGTGAGTCGCCTCCGTACACACTTGCTGTTGCTGTCTTCTTCTTCTTCTTCCTTCGATGGCTGCCCAGGAGACCACGATGCGCAGGCTGCCTTTCCGCTCGAATCCACCTTCACTTTCTCTGTCCGGGTCGCCGCGTCGCCGCCGGCGCCTCGGCGTCGCTCTCGGAGCGGCCGGCCTGCTCGTGATGGCCTCCGCGGCGGCGCTGGCCACCCGCGCGCTGCTGGCGGCGGGGCCGATGTCCGACGGCACCGGCGTGACCCCGGAGGGATGGAAGATCACGCCCGCCGGAGCCCAGACGCCCGTGGGTGGCGGCCCTCTCGCCGTGGCCGTCACGCCCGACGGTGACCGCGTGCTGGTGGAGGACGCCGGGTACGGCCCCCACGCGCTCGTGGTGCTGGACGCCCACACCGGCAAGGTGCTCCAGACCTTCCCGGGGGCCGAGGATGGGACCCGCGGCTACTACCTCGGGTTGGTGATCTCCCGGGACGGTCGGGCGGCGTACGCCTCCGATGGCGCCGGGAGCGCGATCCACCGCTTCGCCATTTCTCGTGGGGCGCTGACCGAAGGCCGAGAAATCCCGCTGACCGCCGGCACCTGGCCAGCGGGCCTGGCCCTCTCCGACGACGGGACCCGCCTCCACGTCGCCGGGAACCTGACCGACGACCTGCTGACCGTCGATCTGCCTTCGGGCAAGGTCAGCGGGGACGTGGCGGTCGGTCACCTTCCTTACGGCGTCGCCTTGTCTCCTGACGGTCGCCGGGCGTTCGTCACCAGCTGGGGCGGCAACACCGTGACCGTCGTCGACCTCGATCGGGGGCGCGTGGTCGCGAGCCCGACGGTGGGGTCGCATCCGAGCGCGGTGGTGGGAAATCCCGCGCGCGGAGAGATCTACGTCGCCAACACCGACTCCGACACGATCTCGGTCCTCGACGCGCGCTCTGCCGCGGTCTTGCGCACCATCGACCTGCGGGACGGTCGGTCCGCGGCGCCAGGGAAGAGCCCCGATGATCTGGCCGTCACCAAGGACGGTGGGACGCTCTTCGTCGCCAGCGCGGGCTTCAACCAGATCGACGTCGTCGCGCTCGCGGCTCGCGGCGGTACCCGCGACAGCGCGAGCGACCACCTGCTCGGCGCCATTCCCACCGGCTGGTACCCGTCGGGGGTGGCCCTCGACCCACGCGCCGGCGACACCCTGTTCGTCATCAACATGAAGGGCCTCGGGATAGGTCCGGTCGCGCCCGACCAGTACATCGGCGACCTGCTCCAGGGGACCTTGTCGCGCATCGCCTTGCCGGAGCCGGCGCGCCTTGCGGCGTACACCCGCGAGGCCGAGAGCAACCTCTCGTATGCCGTCGAGGACGTCCGCGACCGCGAAGCCGCCGACTCGCAGGGGGCGCGGTCGGTGGTCCCGGCGCGCATCGGGGACCCGACGCCGATCCGTCACGTGATCTACGTGATGAAGGAGAACCGCACCTACGACCAGGTGCTGGGCGATCTCGATCGCGGAAACGGCGACCCACACCTGGCCATCTTCGGGCGGTCGGTGACGCCCAACCAGCACGAGCTCGCGCGGCGGTTCGTGACCTTCGACAATTTCTATTGCGATGGCGAGGTGTCGGCCGACGGCTGGACCTGGTCGAGCGCCGCCAACGCCAACACCTACAACCAGAAGAACTGGCCCCTCGACTACGGGAGCGCCGGACGCCTGTACGACTTCGGTGGCTTCGGCGACGCCGAGACCGCCGCCTTTCCCGGGAACGATCCCACCGAGTCCTTCTTGTGGGATCGCCTGAGCGCCAAGGGGATCAGCTACCGAAACTACGGGTTCTTCGTGAACGGGGCCCCGGTGGAGGTGGATGCGTCGATGGTGCACCTTCGAGGCAAGACCAGCCTCACGTATCCGGGCTGGGATCTGGATGTGCCCGATCAGGCGCGGGTCGACGACTGGCTGCGGGAGTTTCGGCGCTTCGAGCAGCAGCGCGCGATGCCCACGGTACAGTTCGTCTACCTTCCGCGGGACCACACCGTCGGCACCTCGCCGGGCGAGCCGACCCCGGCGGCGATGGTGGCCGACAACGATCTGGCGCTGGGGCGCCTGGTCGAGGCGGTGTCAGCATCGGCCTTCTGGCGCGACACCGTCATCTTCGTCCTCGAGGACGACGCGCAGGACGGACCGGATCACGTGGACGGTCACCGCACGGTGGCGCAGGTCATCAGCCCCTACACCCAGACCGGGAAGGTGGACTCGACCTTCTACTCGACGGTATCGATGCTGAAGACGATGGAGCTCATCGTGGGCGTCGCGCCCCTCACCGCGTTCGATGCCCGCGCGACGCCCATGTGCGCCGCCTTCTCGACCCACCCCGACCTGGCGGCCTATCGGTCGCTCACTCCGGAGATCTCCCTCACCGAGGTGAGCGCCGCGGATGCCCCTCTGGCCGCGCGCTCCGCTCGGCTGGACTTCTCGCGGCCCGACTCCGCGGATCCGCGCGTGCTCAACCTGGCCATCTGGCAGAGCGTGCGCGGGGGCCGCAGCGTGCCGCCGGCCCGCCATCTGGCGGCCTTCACGCCCCGGGGGGGCCGCACCCCGCGCTGACCCGGTTCCGAGCTCCGCCCGCCCCATGCCATTCGGGGTCCTGCGCTCACACCCCGCCGTACCAGTCGTATCCCTGGTCGGTCCAGTAGCCTCCGTTCGCCGCGGGCAGGAAGACGATCTTGGTCAGGTACTTGGTGTTCTTGTAGCCGAGCTTGACCGGCGCGTAGATGCGCGCCGGGGCTCCGAACGCCGGGTCGAGCAGTCGCCCATCCTGTCCGTAGACCACGAGGGTCTGCGGGTGCAGGGCGCTCTCGATGTCCCAGCTCTCGTGGTAGTCGTCGTCGAATGACTGGAAGTCCACGCATCGCGCGTCCGGGCTCACCCCGACCCGTCGCGCGATCTCGCGCAAGAGGACCCCGGTGCGCACCGCCACCGCCGACCAGCCTTCCACGCAGAAGTGCTCGAGGCGCATTTCCGTGCGGGGCAAGGCCTTGAGCTCGTCGAGAGACCATCGGGCGGGGCGACGAACCATGCCGCCCACCTCGAGGCGCCAGGGCCCCGAGGTGGACTCATCCCACACGGGGACCTCGTCGGCGATGAAGTACGACGGGAACCTCGGGCCCGCCGCGGTGGCGCCGGGCGGCGCGACGTTGGTGGCGCCGGGCCGGAACAGCGCGCGTTCCACGCGCTCGTTCCAGCGACCCATGCGCGCCAGGGCACCGTTCAGGCTCCGGGGGCCGTCCGAGTTGCACCCTCCGATGCCGAGAGGCAGCGCCGCGCCCGCCCCGGCGACCAGCCCGGCGGACAGAAAGGCACGGCGGTCCATGCCGAGCCGCTCGGAGGCGTGGCGCCGCGGAAGCCACAGGGATCTCACCGCGGAGCTCACGTCGGATCTCCTGACCCGCCGCCGCCGTCTGGCGGCGTCGCTTCCGTCGGCGTCGCTTCCGTCGCCTGCCCGAGAGGAGCCGGGGCCGAACCGGGCGGTGGCTCCGGGGAGCCGATCTCCGGTCGAGATCTCAGGTTGACGAAGGGGCGGGCATTGCGCAGCTCCGGAGATCGGGCCTGGTCGTAGCCGCCCGTGACGATCGAGCGGAGCGCGTAAGGATCCACCGCGAACACCATGAAGACGTGTCCCAGCGTGAGGACGACCAGCGTCACCATCACCAGGAAGTGCCAGAAGCGCGCCCAGACATAGCCCCCGAGGAGGTAGGTCAACCCCGAGAGCTGGACCGGCTTCCAGATGGCGAGGCCAGTGACGATCGCGGCCGCGCCCACCAACGGCATCGCGAAGTACGAGAGCCTCTGCAGGGCATTGTGCTTTCCCTGGTGCGGATGTTGGCGCCGGAGTCCGAGGTAGAACCTGACCATCTCGAGGGCGTCTCGCGCGATGCCCCGCCTCGGGGCCAGGTCACGCCACTCCCCGTGCAGGTAGATGAAGCCGAGGTAGGTGAGCCCGTTGAGGGCCAGGATCCACATCGCGGCGAAGTGCCAGTGGCGCGCGCCGCCGAGCCAGCCACCGAAGGTCAGCCAGCTGGGGATCTTGTGCCCCTCGAACGGATAGCAGCAGAAGCTCTCGCCCTTCCGCGCGAAGGCTGGGTAGGCGTTGAAGATGCGCAGGCCACTGCCGATCATGACCGTCAGGGCGAGGGCGTTCACCCAGTGGGTGACGCGGACGACGATGTGATGCCGTACCGGCATGCTGTTCACACGTTACCTCCGTCCAGCCGGTAGCCGGTAGCCCGTTGCGTGGTCGCGGCTTCGACGTTGCCTGCACGGCGCGCCGCAATCCGGGTCTCTCGACGCCGGACTGCGGACAGCCGGGTGGTGCTTACTTCTTTTCCATCTCACCCTTGGCGCCGCCCGCGCCACCGGCGTCCTTCTTCTTGCCCTTGTGCTTCTTCTTCATCTCGCCGCCGGAGCCCCCGGCTCCCATCTCGTCGGCGTGGGCCACGCGGGCCATCGTCCACGAGGTGGGAAGGCAGACTGCGAGCAACAACAAACAGCCACGGATCAGCTTCATGCGTCTTCTCCTGATTGAGTTTGGATTGCTTGCTCTCTTCACGAGAGCGGGAGCAGCATACCAACGCCACCGGGGGCGGACGCGCTGTTCGAGGTAAACACTCGGTCAAGCTCGCGCGCGCCGCGGCTCACCGTGAATTGACGCTGGCTCCCGCAGGCTCCGACATCCGGGGGCGGATGGGGGCGAGCGGTGCGCGCTCGTCGAGGTCCAAATGTTTCTGCTCGACAGAGATCCGAGCTCCCGCCAGACGGGATCGAGCTCGACGTTCGGGCGGGTTGGCGCCAGTGGGTGAGCTGGGCCCGATCGACAACGCCGTCCGTCTCGCCACCGTTCGAAGCCTGCGCCCGAATCATCGATCACGCCGCCCCCGAACTCTCCGCGTGTCGTCCGTCGCTCGTGAAGTCGTTCCGCCAGTGCTCGAGGTGGTGCGAAGCCCGGTCCTCGGCCTGGCCGCTGGCCGGGGCCTGGTCTTCGCGATAAGGTCCATTCGACAGCCCGAGGAGATCCCCCATGAGCTCGAATTCGTCCGAATCCCGCCCGGCCGACCCGAAGGACAGCAGGGCCAAGTCCGAGTCGAAGTCCGAGTCGAAGTCCGAGTCGAAGACCGACTCGAAGTCCGACTCGAAGATCGTCGAGCTCGACGATGGCAACTTCGAGCAACAGGTGCTCCGGTCGCCCGTACCGGTGCTGGTGGACTTCACGGCCGCATGGTGCGCGCCCTGCCGATCGATCGCACCTTACGTCGAGGCCATCGCCGCCGCCTATGTGGGGCGGGCGCGGGTGGGCAAGTACGACGTGGACGACAACCAGACCTGGGTGGCGAAGCTCGACATTCGCAGCATGCCGACGCTGCTGATGTTCAAGGACGGAAAGGTGCTGGGGCAGGTGGTGGGCGCGACGCCGCGTGCGAAGATCGAGGCGATGGTCACGAGCGCGCTCGAGCACCGGACAGGTTGACGGACCGATTGAAGACGCGCAAATCCGCGTTTTCGCGACGGGAGTCGACCTGCCCGGTGCCCGCATCCGCTATCCGGATGGCGAGCCCTGGGCGGAATAACCCCCGTCGACGGGGATCGCGACCCCGGTGACGAAGTCGGAGGCGGCGCTGGCGAGAAACACGGCGACGCCCGACAGATCCTCCGGGCGGCCCCAGCGGCCCTCGGGGGTGCGCTTCACGACCCGTTCCTGCAGGGACGGGATCTGGCTGCGCGCGGTGACGGTGAGCTCGGTGTCGATGAAGCCCGGCAGGATCGCGTTGACCTGGATGTGGTCGGCCGCCCAGGCGCAGGCCAGCGCCTTCGTGAGCTGGACGACGCCGCCCTTGGCGGCCCCGTAGGGAGCCGCGAACGGCAGGCCGAACAGCGACGACAGGGAGCCCACGGTGATGATCTTGCCTCCGCCGGCCCGCTTCATCACGGGGTGCACGGCGCGCGCGCAGAGGAAGACTCCGGTGAGGTTCGCGTCCAGCACCGCCCGCCACTCGTCGAGCGTGTAGGACTCGGGCGGCTTGCGGATGTTCATGCCGGCGTTGGCGACCAGCACGTCGATTCGGCCGACGGCCTCCAGGGTGGCGTCGGTCATGCGCTGCACGGAGAGCTCGTCGGTGACATCCACCACCAGCGTGCGCGCCCGTCCGCCCGCGCCCTCGATCTCGGTGGCGGCCTGCTCGAGCTTGGCCTGATCCCGAGCCGCGAGCACGAGCGTGGCGCCGGCCGCGGCGAGACCGCGGGCCATCCCGAGGCCGATTCCACCGTTCCCACCGGTGACGAGCGCGACCCGGCCCGACAGGTCGAAGGGCGAAACCGGCGACGGCGACGACGGCGACGACGGCGACGATGACGACGATGACGGCGACGATGACGGCGACGACACGGCGTCCATCCTACCCCGCGCGCGGGGAGGCCGGTCAACCCGGCCCGTCGTAGAGGGTCGGCCGGGCCAGCTTGCGCCACAAGGTCGTGCGGCTGATGCCGAGCGCGCGCGCCGCGATCCCCAGGTTGCCACCGGCGGCCTCGAGCGCCGCCTCGAGCCGCTCCCGTTCGGCCCGCTCGCGCGCCCGCCGCAGGGTGGTGGTGGAAGCTGCAAGCTCGATCGAGGCCGGGCTGGCGGCCGTACCCGGTGCCGCCGAGGAAGAACGCTCCGAGAGCTCTGGCAAGAGTCGCTCGAGGGCCTCCGGGTGGGGATCGCGCGCGAGCTCCGCACCCACCGCCAGCAGGCGCTCCACCATGTTCTCGAGCTCCCGCACGTTGCCCGGCCAGGGATGGCGGGCGGTCACCGCCAGGAAGCGGCGACGCAGGGACTCGGGAAGCGGCGTGCGGGCGTGGCGACTGGCGATGTGGGCGATGAGCTCGGGCAGATCCTCGCGGCGTGCCCGCAGGGGAGGCACCGCGATGGCGAGGCCGTTGACCCGGTAGTACAGATCGGCGCGGAACGCCCCCACCCGCATGCGCTCCCCCAGATCGCGGTGGGTGGCCGCCACGATCCGCACGTCGATGGGAATCGGCTCTCGTCCACCGACGCGCAGCACCTCCCGCTCCTGGAGGACGCGGAGCAGGCGCGCCTGCAAGCCGCCCGGCATGTCCCCGATCTCGTCGAGGAAGACCGTGCCCCCGTGCGCGGTCTCGAAGAGGCCCGGCTTGCCGCCCTTGACGGCGCCGGTGAAGGCCCCCTCCTCGTAGCCGAAGAGCTCGGATTCGAGCAAGGTCTCCGGCATCGCGGCGCAGTTGATCGCCACGAAGGCCTCGCGCGCGCGGGGGCTGGCGTTGTGGATACCCTGGGCGACCAGCTCCTTGCCCGTGCCCGACTCGCCGTGGATGAGCACCGTCAGATCGAGGGCCGCGAAGCGCTCGGCCAGCGCCCGCAGGCCCTGCATGGCCGGCGACGCCCCGACCAGATCGGCGAGGACGTGACGCGCGCGCGGCGCATGGCGGCGGGCGTGCCGGTGCAGATCGCGGCCGGCGCGCTCGACCGAGCTCGCGGCCTGGACGGTCAGGACCGCCCCCCGGCGCTCGGGGTCGTGGGGATTGGCGTGGCCACGGCCATGCGCAGGGTCGTCGCCGGCGTCGAGCGGCAAGAGGTTGCCGATCATGCGCTGGTGTCCGAGGGTGAACACCCGCCGCAAGAGCGGCGGTCCGCCGCGGGCGAGGACCTCCCGGGCGTCGAGCTCGGGGATCAGCTGCGAGAGGGTCTGGGTGGTGAGGTGCGCCTCGTCGACGCCGGCCAGCGCGCACATGGCCGGGTTGGCCAGCCAGATGTGCTGTTCCATGTCGATGGCGAGCACGCCCTCCTGGAGCTGACCGATGAGGTCCCCGAGCTGGCGGCGCCGGGTCCGCTCGAGGACGCGCACGCGCGCGGCGGCGATGGCCTCCTCGAGAGCCCGGCGCGCGCCATCGAGGGTGTAGAGGAACACCCCAGGCAGCCCGACCTCGGCGGCGGCCTCGGTGACCAGGCTCGGTCCGATGACCACGTCGACCCCGCGGCTCCGGAGATCGCGCACGCAGGCTCGGACGTCGGTGACGTCGCTGTAGCGCAAGAGGTGCAGCTCGATCTTCAAGAGGCGGCTGAGCTCGCCGAGCTCGGCGCTCACGTGGTCGTAGGTGACGAGCCCGACCGAGGGCGGCGAGGTCCGGCTGAGCCGGGCCGCCTGCACCAGCGCCGCCATGACGTCGAAGCCGCTCGCCGAGACCAGCGCCACGGGATAGTCGAGCTGCCGGCGCAGCTCCGCGCCGTTGGCTCCCGCGCTCACGAAGGCGTCGACGTCGCCGCGGGCGATGAGCGCCCTGGCCTGGGCGACGGCGTCTCGAAAGCGGCGGTGCTCGACGATGAGCTCGACGGGCTCTCCGAGCTCCCGGGCGGCCTCCTCGACCAGGCCGGCCAGCCGCCCGAACGCCAGCACGCAGATCCGCGAGCGCGGCGGCGGCCTGCGGGTGGGCGTGGACGTCGCCGGCGGAGTGGCCGCCAGCGTGGCCCGATCTCGCGCAGAGGGCATGACGTTGCAAGTATGAAACACCTCGTCTCATGATTGCAATGGTTCCCATCCGGGAGCGCCAGCGCCGGATCCCCGCGTCGCGCGCCGCGATCGCGGGTTCACGCCGGGGTCTGGTCTCCGGTACACGCCTTGCACACGTGTCTTTTCCGGAAACGCAATCTTGCACGGTACCGCTCCGCGACGGCGTGAGGTCACGAGGGGGCAGGGCGGAAGCGGTCCCGATGGCGACCCGAGCGCGACCGATCGCGCCCAGACCGGAAGGACGTGTCCATGGACGGCACCTCGACGACCAGTGACACCGTGCTACGCCAGGCCCCCGAGCCAGGCGTGCGCGCGGCGGAGACCCCGGGGCAGCGGTTTCGTGCCGCCCTGGCCGGGGAGAGGCCCCTCCAGATCCCCGGGGCGATCAACGCCAATCACGCGCTCCTGGCCCGACGCGCAGGGTATCGGGCCATTTATCTATCGGGGGGAGGGGTCGCCGCCGGCTCGCTCGGCGTCCCGGATCTTGGCATCACCGGGCTCGAGGACGTCCTCATCGACGTGCGGCGGGTGACCGACGTCTGCGACCTGCCCTTGCTCGTCGATGTCGACACCGGCTTCGGCGCCTCGGCCTTCAATGTGGCGCGCACCACCCGGAGCCTCATCAAGGCGGGAGCCGCCGCGATGCACATCGAGGATCAGGTGGGAGCCAAGCGCTGTGGCCACCGACCAAACAAGGAGATCGTCAGCACCTCGGAGATGGTCGATCGCATCAAGGCCGCCGTCGACGCGCGGACCGATCCGAGCTTCTTCATCCTGGCCCGCACCGACGCGGTGGCGGTCGAGGGCCTCGACGCCGCCCTCGAGCGCGCCGCGGCCTGCGTCGAGGCGGGGGCGGATGGCCTCTTTCCCGAGGCCCTGACCGAGCTCGCGTCTTACCAGCGGTTCGTCGAGGAGCTGAGGACGCCGGTCCCGGTGCTGGCCAACCTGACCGAGTTCGGTCAGACCCCGCTCTTCTCGCTCGCCGAGCTCGGCCGCGTGGGGGTGCGGATGGCGCTCTATCCACTGTCGGCCTTCCGCGCGATGAACCGGGCCGCCGAGACGGTCTACACCGCCATCCGGCGCGAGGGGACCCAGGCCAGCGTGGTGCCGCTCATGCAAACCCGCCAGGAGCTGTACGACTCCATCGGTTACTGGGAGTACGAGGCGCGCCTGGACGCGCTGTTCTCGCGCGAGAAACCCTGAGCCGCCCTCACCCCGCAGGAGACGAACATGCACGCAAATCTCGTTGGGACACCGTTCGCCGAGCCCGCACCCGCGCCCGCGCTCACGCCGGGGCAGCCAGCAGCGGCCCAGAGCCCGGCTTCGGCCCCGAAGTCCAAGAAGTCGGTGGCGCTGTCGGGCGTCGTGGCCGGCAACACGGCGATCTGTTCGGTCGGTCAGGCGGGAAACGATCTGCACTACCGCGGCTACGACATCCTCGATCTGGCCGAACGGGCCGAGTTCGAGGAGATCGCCTTCCTCCTCATCCATGGCAAGCTGCCCACGGCCGCCGAGCTCGGGGCCTACCGGCGCAAGCTGAGGTCCGGGCGCGGCCTGCCGAGCGTGATGCGCGCGGTCCTCGAGACCCTCCCCGCGGCGGCGAATCCGATGGACGTGCTTCGCACCGGGGTCTCGTTGCTCGGGTGTCTGCTGCCCGAGGCGGAGGGGCATCCGGCGGCCGGGGCGCGCGAGGTCGCCGATCGGGTGTTGGCCTCGCTCGGCTCGATGCTGGCGTACTGGTACCACTTCAGCCACGACGGCCGCCGCATCGATCCCGAGACCGATGACGACGGGGTCGCTGGTCACTTCCTGCACCTTTTGCATGGCGCGCCGCCCGGCGTGCAATGGGTGCGCGCCATGAACACCTCCCTCATCCTGTACGCGGAGCATGAGTTCAACGCGTCGACCTTCACCGCCCGGGTGATCGCCGGGACGGGCTCGGACATGTACTCCGCCATCGCGGGGGCCATCGGCGCGCTGCGCGGCCCCAAGCACGGCGGGGCGAACGAGGCGGCCTTCGAGATCCAGACCCGCTATGACGCGCCCGACGAGGCCGAGGCCGACATCCGCCGTCGGGTGGAAGCGAGAGAAGTGATCGTCGGGTTCGGGCACCCGGTGTATACGCTGTCGGATCCGCGCAACCAGGTCATCAAGCGGGTCGCGGGGCAGCTCGCGGTCGAGGCGGGAGACGGCAAGATGTTCGAGGTCGCCCTGCGCCTCGAGGCCGTCATGTGGGACGCCAAGCACATGTTCCCGAACCTCGATTGGTTCAGCGCCGTCGCCTACCACCTGATGGGGATCCCCACCAGCATGTTCACCCCGCTCTTCGCGATCGCCCGCACGGCCGGCTGGGCCGCGCACATCATCGAGCAGCGGAGCGACAACAAGATCATCCGCCCGGCGGCCAACTACGTCGGACCGGACGACCGGACCTTCGTCCCGGTCGCGGAGCGGGCATGAGCCCGTCGCCCGAGCTCGGCCATGCCGTCGGCCACACCAAAGGAACGCCCGCCATGTCCGCACTCCCCTCCCACGGCTCGAGCCCCCGCCCCGACCCCGACCGCGTGCTGGTCGACATCGTCGACTACGCCATGCGGTACGAGGTCACCAGTTCCCGCGCCTACGAGACCGCGCGCCACTGCCTGCTCGACGCGCTCGGCTGTGGGCTCGAGGCCCTCGACTACCCCGCGTGCACCAAGCTCCTCGGCCCGATCGTCCCCGGGACCGTCGTCCCGAACGGTGCGCGGGTGCCGGGGACGTCGTTCCAGCTCGACCCGGTCCAGGCGGCCTTCGATCTCGGCGCCATGATCCGCTGGCTGGACTTCAACGACACCTGGCTGGCGGCGGAGTGGGGGCACCCGTCGGACAATCTCGGCGGAATCCTGGCGGTGGCCGACTGGCTGAGCCGGACCGCGGTGGCCGTCGGTGACAAGCCGCTCGTCATGCGCGACGTCCTCACGGCCATGATCAAGGCCCACGAGATCCAGGGGTGCCTGGCCCTCGAGAACAGCTTCAACCGGGTGGGGCTCGATCACGTGGTGCTGGTCAAGGTCGCCTCCACCGCGGTGGTGGGGGTGCTGCTCGGCCTCACCCGCCCACAGATGATCAATGCGGTCTCGCAGGCCTTCGTCGACGGCCAGAGCCTGCGGACCTATCGCCACGCCCCCAACACCGGCTCTCGCAAGAGCTGGGCGGCTGGGGACGCCACCAGCCGAGCGGTTCGCCTGGCGCTCATCAGCCGCACCGGAGAGATGGGCTATCCGTCGGTGCTCACCGCCAGGACCTGGGGCTTCTACGATGTCTCCTTCCAGGGACGGGCGTTCGAGTTCCAGCGGCCCTACGGCTCGTACGTCATGGAGAACGTGCTCTTCAAGATCAGCTTCCCGGCCGAGTTTCATAGCCAGACGGCGGTCGAGGCCGCCATGACCATCCACGCGGCCCTGAAGCGAGAGGGCAAGAGCCCGGCGGAGATCCGCAAGATCACCATCCGCACCCACGAGGCCTGCCTTCGCATCATCGACAAGCAGGGCCCGCTCGCCAACCCCGCCGATCGCGATCATTGCGTGCAGTACATGGTCGCCGTCCCCATCCTCTTCGGCCGGCTCACCGCCGCGGACTACGAGGACGCGGTCGCCCGCGATCCCCGGATCGACGAGCTGCGCGAGAAGATCGTGTGCGTCGAGGACCCGCGCTTCACCGCCGACTACCACGATCCGGAGAAGCGCAGCATCGCCAACGGGCTCACGGTGGAGCTCACCGACGGCCGCACGCTCGACGAGGTGGTGGTGGAGTACCCGATCGGCCACATGCGCCGGCGGAAGGAGGGGTTGCCCCTGCTCGAGGACAAGTTTCGAACCAACCTCGGTCGGCGGTTCGCGCGCCGGCAACAGGACGCGATCCTGACCGTGTCGCTGGATCAGGCCAGGCTCGAGGCGACCCCGGTGCAGGCCTACGTGGATCTCTACGTGACGTGAGCTCGGCTCCGGGACGGCCGCAGAACCCCCGTGTCGATGTCGCTCACCCAGTCAGCCCGACGGAGGAGACAAGATGAAAGCCCCCATCCCCATCCCCATCCCCATCCCCACCACCAGCCTGCGTGCGTTTCACGAGCGGTCGATCACCGATCGCGAGGGCTTCTGGGGGGAGCAGGCCGGGCTCATCCACTGGCACAAGCCCTTCTCCCAGGTGCTGGACTACAGCCGTCCGCCCTTCGCGCGCTGGTTCGTCGGGGGCGAGACCAACCTCTGCTACAACTGCATCGACCGGCACCTGCCCACCCAGGCGGACAAGCCCGCTCTCATCTACGTCTCGACCGAGACCAACGTCGAGCGCACCTACACCTTCCGTGAGCTGCACCGGGAGGTCATGTCCATGGCGGCCATCCTCCAGGAGCTCGGGGTGGGGCGGGGCGATCGCGTGTTGCTGTACCTCCCGATGATCCCGGAGGCCGCCATCGCCATGTACGCCTGCGCGCGCATCGGTGCCATACACTCGGTGGTGTTCGGCGGCTTCGCGGCCTTGAGCTTGGCGCGCCGGATCGACGACGCCACGCCCCGGTTGATCATCTCGGCGGATGGCGGCTCGCGCGGCGGCAAGGTGATCCCCTACAAGCCCGCCCTCGACGAGGCCATCGAGCACGCGCAGCACAAGCCCGAGCACGTGCTGCTCGTCGATCGCAAGCTGGCGGAGATGACCCGGGTGGCGGGCCGCGACCTCGACTACCAGCCGCTGCGTGAGCGACATCGCGATGCCGAGGTCCCGGTCACCTGGCTCGAGTCCAACGAGGTCAGTTACACCCTCTACACCTCCGGCACCACCGGCAGACCGAAGGGGGTGCAGAGGGACGTGGGCGGCCACGCGGTGGCCCTGGCGGCCTCGATGAAGTACATCTACTGCGGGAAGGCCGGCGAGACCTACTTCTCGAGCAGCGACATCGGGTGGGTGGTCGGGCACTCCTACATCATCTACGGTCCCTTGCTGGCCGGCATGGCCACCCTCATGTACGAGGGCCTGCCGATCTCTCCCGATCCCGGCATCCTGTGGCGGCTGGTGGAGAAGTACCGGGTGACCGTGATGTTCTCGGCGCCCACCGCCATCCGGGTCCTGAAGCAGCAGGACCCCGCCTGGCTGAGCAAGTACGATACCTCCAGCCTGCGCGCGCTGTTCCTGGCCGGCGAGCCGCTCGACGAGCCGACCGCGCGGTGGATCAGCACCGGGCTCGGGCGCCCGATCATCGACAACTACTGGCAGACCGAGACCGGCTGGCCCATCTTGACGCTCGCCCACGGGATCGAGAAGACCCCGAGCAAGTTCGGCAGCCCGGGAATGCCCATGTACGGATACGACGTCCGGCTGCTCGACATGGAGACCGGCGAGGAGCTCGGCATTCACCAGAAGGGCGTGGTGGCGATCGTGCCACCTTTGCCTCCCGGGTGCCTGCAGACGCTGTGGGGCGACGACGCTCGCTTCGTTCGCACCTACTTCAACTCGATCCCGGGCCGCCTGGTCTATTCCACCTTCGACTGGGGGATCCGGGACGAGCACGGCTACACCTTCATCCTCGGACGCACCGATGACGTCATCAACGTGGCCGGCCACCGCCTGGGCTCGCGCGAGATCGAGGAGTCCATCAACGGCCTCCCGGCGGTCGCCGAGTGCGCCGTGGTGGGGGTGGCCGACGCGATCAAGGGTCAGGTCGCGGTGGCCTTCGTGGTCCTGAAGGACCCCACCGAGGGCGAGCAGCGTGCCACGCGGGAGCGAATCTCCCGGGAGATCCTGGCCCTCGTCGACCACCAGCTCGGGTCGGTGGCCAGACCCGCCAAGGTGCACATCGTCGGCGCCTTGCCCAAGACGCGCTCGGGGAAGGTCATGCGCCGGACCATCCAGGCGATCTGCGAAGGCCGCGATCCCGGGGATCTCAGCACCATCGACGAGCCGCAAGTCTTGCGGCAGCTCCAGGCTGCTCTCGCCTGAAGCCGCCGGCTTCGCCGCGCCCCGCGGTCGGACTTCCGCGGGCGACCGGTCTTGGCGTGCGCGATGCACGCACACGCTCCGATGACGCCGCACGAGAAAGACTCCAGGAGCTTCCTTCGAAACGCCGTGGAAACAAGGGAGTCATGGCGAATCGACGAGACCCACTCGACGCTGACCTTCCGCCTGCGCCACCTGGCCCTGCCGGACATCGAGGGACACTTCGACTGCTGGGGCGGCGTGGTGCTGCTCGATCGGTCCGAACCAGATCGCTCCGCGGTCCGGCTGTGGGTCGATCTGTCCAGCATCGAGACCGGTTCCGCCAAGCTCGACGCCGCCATCCTCGAGACCGAGCTCTTCGACCTGCACTGGGAGCCGGCCGTGGTCTTCGACAGCACGAGCGTCGAGATCGATGACGCGGGCCATGCCACCGTCATCGGCCAGCTGGCGGTGCACACCTTTCGCCACGAGGTCCGCGTGGTCATCGAGGCTCGTGACCCGCGGCGCGAGGACGCCGGGGCGAGGCGGCTCGTGTATGTCGCCCGCGCCTCGGTCGACCGCGCCACCTTCGGCCTTCGCCGGAGACGACACATCGTCGATTGGTTGGCCGAAAGATGTCTGGCCAACGCGATCGAGATCGCCGCCCACGTCGAGATCGCGCGCGACCTCGGCACGACCCTCGATCCGGTCGTCCGTCCTCCCGCGCTCCAGCCCATGGCAAAGCCCAGCGCAAAGCCCACTTCGGCGGGCGGCTCCACGCGCTGAACGGCGATCACATCCGTTTGAGGCGCCTCAGCTCGACCGCCCGCCAGGCGGTCACGGCCACCGTCAGGAGGGTCATCACGCCTCCGAAGACCACGCTCGGCACGAGCCCCAACACCCGCGCCGCGACCCCGCTTTCGAAGGCCCCGAGCTCGTTCGAGCTGCCGATGAAGAAGCCGTTGACCGCGGAGACCCGCCCCATGAGGTGCGGCGGCGTGAAGGACTGCACCAGGGTCGCGCGGACCACCACCGAGACGTTGTCGAAGCCTCCGCTCACCGCGAGGAGCAGCAGAGAAAGTCCGTACCAGCGCGAAAACGGAAACGCGATCCAGCAGAGCCCGAACCCGGCCACGCACAGCAACAGGGTCCGTCCCGTGTTGCCCGGCGCCGGTCGATGCGCGAGCCAGATCGAGACCAGCACCGAGCCGAGGGCCGGGGCGGCGCGCAGCCAGCCGAAGCCCACCGCGCCGACGTGGAGGACGTCGCGCGCGAAGATGGGCAGCAAGGCTGGCGCCCCGCCGAAGAGCACCGCGAAGAGGTCGAGGCTCATGGCGCCAAGGACGATCTTCTGCGCGAACACGAAGCGGACACCCTCGCCGAGGCGGGCCAGCACCTCCCGCAGGCTCGACGTCCCCGCGTTCCCGCCGACGGCAGGCTGACCAGCCGAGCGCGACCGGATGAGCGGGAAGTAACAGAGCCCCACCAGCATGAGCACCAGCTCGGCGCCATACGCCGCGCGATACCCGAAGCGGAGCAGCAGCCCGCCGAGCGCCGGTCCCGCCACCTGGGCAAAATGGAATCCGCCGCTGCGCCAGGTGCTGGCGTTGGCGTAGACCTCGCGTGGAACCAGCTCCGCCGCCAGCGCCAGGTACGCCGGACGGTAGAACGCACGCGCCAGCCCGCTCACGACCTGGGCCGCATACAGGACCGCCACCGCGCGGACCCCGCCCCCCCAGCTTGCGCCCAGCAACCCAGCCGCGCTCAGCAGCAGCGCGCCCTGGGACCAGGCGCAGATGGTCCGGCGCGAGGCGTGATCCGCGACGTAGCCGCCGTAGAGGGTGAGGCCGAGGAAGGGCAAGGCCTCGGCCAGCCCGATCAGCCCCAGCGACAACGGATCGTGCGTCAGCGCGTAGACCTGCCACCCGAGGACCGCAGTCTGGATCTGCATGGCCATCGTCAAGGCCAGGCTGCCGAGCAAGAACCAGCGATACTCCCGGTGGCGCAGCGCCTGGTATGGGTCGTGGGCGATCGCGGCCGGCGATGCGGTGGCTGCAGGGCGATCGGTGATCATTCGGGCGGCGACCCGGCGTCAAGCCGAGGAGACGACAGGCTACAGGTGAAGGCCGCGGTCGCGCAACCGATGCCCCGTCGCCGGCCCGTCGCCGCGGCCGTCACAGCTGGCGATCGGTTGGGATTCTTTTTCGTCCACGGCCGCGGCACTTGAATGCAAACTCACCCAGGGAGGCACCAACCGGTCCTGACGGACCGGCTCTGGGGGTCCAAGGAGGGTCGACATGCATGCTCGAGCTCGCGCCACGCGGATTGCAGTCGCCGACGACCACCAGGATGGCCTCGAAGCGAGGAATGTCCGCGAGCCGGTGGGGGCATGCCCCGGAGATCGGAACCCCGGTGCGGGTGATCACGGGCCTTGCTCGGATCCCTCGGGCTCGGATCGAACGGGCCGCCATGTTTGAGCGCCGCCCGAATACCTGGTCACCGCCGGGGTGGCCGGTGCTGGTGGCGCTCGGGATGGTGGCGCTGCTCATGTCCGGGATCGTCGGCATCGATCTCTTCCTGGCCAAGCGGGTGGCCGATCAGACGGGCGGCCTGATCGGCAATGCCCAGCGCTCGTCGGAGCTGCTCGATCACATGCGTGCGCACGTGCGCTATCTGCTCTCCTCGCCGCACGATCATCGGGAGATGAACCGAATCAACCGTGAGATCGCGGCGGATGCCCGCGAGTACGACCCGCTGGCGAGCTACCCAGGCGAGCGCGCCGAATGGACCAAGCTCGAGGGCTTGCTCGATGCTCTGCCCAGGATCGAGGCGGATGCCCCGCGCATCCGGGACGACATGGTGGAGGAGATCAATGCCTCGGTGGACGAGCTCATCGCCATCAACCACCGGGAGGCCCGCGGCATCGCCGGCAAGATTCGCGCGGCCCACCTGCACGCGCTGTGGAGTGACACGGTGGTCGGAGCAGGGACCTTCACGCTCATGCTGGTGGTGGTGATCGTGCTCCTCAGGGTCCTCGCCAGGCAGCGGCGGCTGGTGGCGGAGCGGGTCCGCTGGCTCGACGAGAAGAACAGCGAGCTCGAGGCGTTCGCGGCGCGGGCCGCCCACGATCTGCGCAGCCCCCTCAATCCCGTGCGGGGCTATGCCGAGCTGATCCTCGAGGCCAAGGGACTGCCGGAGGGGGTGGCGGCCATGGCCCTGCACATCCGGCGGGGCGTGGATCGCATGACGGGGGTGATCGACGGAATGCTGGCGCTCTCGGTCTCGGGGCGGCCTCCCGCCGGGGAGTGCGTGCCCGCGGTGGTGATCGCCGGCGTGCTCGAGGAGATGGGCGCGGAGCTTCACGGGGTCGCGGTCGAGACCAGGGTGCAGGGAGGAGGTGAGCGGGTGGCCTGCCAGCAGGGGGTGCTCGGGCAGATCCTGCGCAACCTCGTAGGCAACGCGGTCAAGTTCCGCTCGCCCGACCGACCCCTCGTCATCACGGTCGAGACGCGCGAGGCCGGCGCAGTGGTCGAGATCGCCGTCGAGGACAACGGCCTCGGCATGGACCCTCAGAGCGTCGAGCACGCCTTCGAGCCGTTCTACCGGGGACCGACGAGACGGGTCGTTCCGGGGCACGGCCTCGGCCTGGCGATCGTCGAGCGGACGGTCCGCTCTCTGGGCGGAAGCAGCCGCTTGTGGTCCGAGCCGGAGCGAGGCACCCGCGTCAGCATCTGCATCCCATGCGTCCCCTCCGCGGACGTCCTCCGCAATCGCCTCGACCTCCGACAGAGCGCCTCCCCGCGCTGACCCGTCCTCGTCCTCGTCCTCGTCGCCGTCCTCGTCCTCGCGACGGGACACGCATCTCGAGCCCTCTCTCCCGCCCGGACGAGCGCCAAGACTGTTTTTACTCCGAACTTACCTTCAGGAAACACACACGCAACAACATGTGGGCAACATGGTCGGAGCTGAGGGGCTGCATTTTGCAAACTCGCCAAAGGGGCATCTGACCATGTGGGAGTACTACCGGAAGACGTTCGCCAGGATGCAGACGTTCATCTTGCTCATCAGCGCAGCGCTCTACTACGCGCTCGGGCACCGCGTGGTGATGGTGGCCACATTCTTCGCGATGATGCAGGTGGGGGCCGTCGTGGGTGCCTGGTGGGGAGCCCGTCTGCGGAGGCGGATGGGTCCGCAGTTCTAGCGAGCTCGCTCGCTCGCCTTAGCTTGTCCTGACGCCGGTGGCACCCGTCTATCCCCGCCGCCGAGAGAGTCCGTGCGTGTGGGTGGAATGGGATCTCAAACCAATGAAGGGAAAAGGTATGTTGACAAATATCCGAAGACACCGCCAGTGGGGCTGGCTTTCCGTGGCAGCTCTGGCCGCGGTTCTGCTCGGGGCGCTCGCTCCGCAGGCCATGGCCGACGATCCCGTTCCCGACAAGACGGGTGCATTCCAGACGACGCCAACCGCGTACTCGATCCCTGGCTACACCAAGCCCGCGCCCGACAAGGCCACGACCAAGGATCTCTCGGTGGCCGTGGACGCGGTCGCGCAGGCGGCCTCGCACTCGATCTTCTCGGTGAACTTCGTGTGGACGCTGGTCGCCGGCTTCCTGGTCATGTTCATGCAGGCCGGGTTCGCGCTGGTGGAGACCGGCCTCATCCGCGCGAAGAACGCCTCCCACACCTTCTCCATGAACTTCATGGTGTACGGGCTCGGGATGCTCGGGTTCTTCGTCTGCGGCTTCGCCTTCATGTGCGGAGGCCTCAACGGAACGGCGATCGGCGGTCCGGTCACGCTGGGTGGCGTCCCCACGTTGAACTCGATGCTCACGGTCGGCTCGGCCGTGAACGGTGATCACGGCTGGGGGCTGCTGGGAACCACCGGGTTCTTCCTCACCGGCAGCGGGTATGACGCCGGCGCCGTGGTCTTGTTCCTGTTCATGATGGTCTTCATGGACACCACCGCGACCATCGTCACCGGCGCCTGCGCCGAGCGGTGGAGCTTCAAGAGCTTCTTCATCTTCAGCATCATCGTCGGCGCCTTCATCTATCCGGTCTTCGGATGCTGGGTGTGGGGCGGCGGCTGGCTCGCGCAGCTCGGTTACCGCGCCGGTCTCGGCCATGGCGCCGTCGACTACGCCGGCTCGGGGGTGGTGCACCTCCAGGGCGGGGCGCTCGCCTTCATCACGGCACTCCTCATCGGGCCCCGCATCGGGAAGTACGGCGCGGACGGCAAGATCAACCCGATCCTGCCCCACGACATCCCGATGGTTCAGCTCGGCACCTTCATCCTCGCGTTCGGTTGGTTCGGGTTCAACGCCGGCAGCTCGCTGGCGGGCGCCGACGGTCGCATCGGGATCGTCGCGGCCAACACCATGATCGCCGGCATGTCGGCGACCATCTCCGGGGTCATCTACATGTGGATGCGCTACGGCAAGCCCGATCCGAGCATGATGTGCAACAGCATGCTGGCCGGCCTGGTGGCCATCACCTCTCCCTGTGCCTTCGTGACCCCGGTGGGCGCGTTCATCATCGGGCTCGTCGCCGGCGTGCTGGTCGTGGTCAGCGTCATGTTCTTCGACAAGGTCAAGGTCGACGATCCCGTTGGTGCCATCAGCGTCCACGGGGTCAACGGTGCCTGGGGGTTGCTGGCGGTCGGCCTGTTCTCGGACGGCAGCTACGGTCAGGGCTGGAACGGTGTCGGCGCAACCGAGTACCTCGGGAGCACCGGCGCGGCCCTGAAGGGTGTCACCGGTCTGTTCTACGGCGATGCCAAGCAGCTCGGGGCTCAGGTGGTCGAGGTGCTGGTGGGGGCGGGTTGGAACATCCTGGTGGGCGGCCTCGCCTTCTACATCATCGGGAAGGTGCTGGGCTCGAACCGCGTCTCCGCGGCGGTCGAGATCGCGGGCCTCGATGTCCCCGAGATGGGGATGGCCGGCTACCCGGAGTTCGTGCAGACCCGTTCGCCCGAGGAGGTCCCGGCGACCGAGGTGGCGGCCGCGAAGGCGTCCATCCGCGCCCTGGCCGCGGGCGTCTGATCGCAACCCAGAAGAGAAACGTCATCTGCCGGGCCTGGTGCGCAGCGTGCACGGGCCCGGCAGTGCATTTCCCATGCTGAAAGACATTCTGGTCTGCCTGGAAGGCTCCTCCAGCAGCGAAGCCGCCACCCGGATCGCCATCGAGCTCGGGCGTGCCTTCGAGGCGCGTCTGGCGGGGCTGGCCATCATCGACGAGCCCGACATCCGGGCTGGCACGATGACGGGCATCGGAGGCGCCACCTACAAGCACGAGCGGGACGTGGTGCTGCTGGCCGACGCCCACAAGCAGGCCGACGACTGGGTGGCCTTGTTCGATCGACGTTGTCGCGAGGGAGGCGTGACGGGCGCGCAGACCCTCGAGGTCGTGGGCCGTCCGGCCGAGAGCATCCTCGCCCACATGAAGACCCATGACCTCACCGTCATGGGCAAGGACGCCAACTTTCGCTTCGAGACCGAAGGAGACGACGTGCAGACCCGCGAGGCCATCCTTCACCGCGCCAGCGGGCCCTTGCTCCTCGTGCCGGAGACGGCGGTGTCCATCGTCGGCAAGGTCACCCTGGTTGCCTATGACGGCAGCGGCGCCGCGAAGCGCGCGCTCGCCAGCTTCGCGGCCAGCGGCCTGGCGGGCAGGGCCGAAGTGCACGTCGCCACCGCAGACGACAGCGGCGTGGTGGCCCGCGAGATGGCCGAGCGTGGTGTGGGGCTGTTGAGAGAGGCCGGGGTCGCCGCCCGGGCGCACAACATCGTGTCGACCCTGCCCAACGCCGAGGCGTTGTTCGAGCTGGCGCACCAGCTCCGCGCGGATCTGATGGTGATGGGCGCCTTCGCCCACTCTCGCATCAAGCACCTCTTCCACGCCTCGGTGACCCGGGGTCTGGTCGAGCAAACATCCATCCCCCTCTACCTGCAGCACTGACCACTTCACATCTCCCCCAACTTTCCCCCGATCGCCGACGAGATGATGATGACCGCCACGGCAACTCCACTCTGGGCAATCGCTCCCTTCATCCTCTACCTGCTGCTGATCGCGATCATGCCGCTGTTCTTCGGCGCCTTCTGGGAGCACAACCGGAACAAGTTCCTGGTGGCGGTGGTGCTGTCCGCCCCGGTGGTCGGCTACTTGATCCTGGCGCGGGGGCCACGCGGCGGCGAGGAGTTGCTGAGGACCGCCTGTGACTACGCCTCGTTCATGGCCCTGCTCGGGGCGCTCTTCACCATCTCGGGCGGCATCTGCCTGCGCGGCTCGCTGGCCGGCGCGTGGTGGGTCAACCTGGGGTTCCTGGCGGTCGGCGCGGTGCTGGGGAGCATCATCGGGACCACCGGTGCCTCTGTGCTCTTGATTCGTCCGCTGCTCCGAGCAAACGCTCGACGGGGCTATGTGACGCACATCGTGGTGTTCTTCATCTTCATCGTCTCGAACGCCGCCGGTCTGCTGACGCCGCTCGGTGATCCGCCCCTGTTCCTGGGCTTCTTGCGGGGCGTTCCCTTCACCTGGACCCTGCGCCTCTTGCCGGCGTGGGCCATGGTCAACGGGATCCTGCTGGCGGTCTTCTCGGTCATCGATCGCTACCTCGTGCTGCGCGAGCGTCGGCGTCCCCGTCCAGCCCAGCTGCCGGTCTTCGATGCCGCGGCGGACGACGACGGCCCCTTGCACCTCGACGGTGGCCTCAACTTCGTCTGGTTGCTCGGGATCGTGGCCTTCGTGTTCTCCATCGGCTCGTACGGCAACCGGCTCTTCGGGGATTCGTATCTGCGGTCGGCCGTCCAGGTCCTCGGGACCGTGGCGTTCGGCGCTCTGTCCTTCGTCACGACGGCCCGCCAGGTTCACGAGCGAAATCGCTTCAGCTGGGGACCGATCATCGAGGTGGCCGTGGTGTTCGTCGGGGTGTTCCTGACCATGGTCCCGGCGCTCTCGTTCCTGGCCGAACGCGGGGCCAGCCTGGGCATCGTGCGCCCGGCGCAGTTCTTCTGGGCCTCGGGGGCCCTGTCGAGCGTCCTCGACAACGCCCCGACCTACCTGACGTTTGCCTCGCTCGCGACCGGGGTGGTCGACGCGGGCGCGGGCCTGCTCAGCGCCGGAAATCTGGGCGGGCTTGCGGCGCATCCGACCGGACAGCAGCTGCTGGTCGCCGTCTCCTGTGGCTCGGTGATGATGGGCGCCGTCACGTACATCGGCAACGGGCCGAACTTCATGGTCAAGGCCATCGCCGAGCAGCACCGGGTGCGCATGCCCGGCTTCTTCGGCTACGTCCTGTGGTCGTTCGCGATCCTCATCCCGATCTTCGGCCTGGTCTCCCACGTCTTCTTTTGAGCACCGGGCCCGTCGTCACGCCGACCTCACCGGCCCGCGCCGCTATTGCCTCGATCCCGCACGCTCCGGGCGCTCAGCGGTTCATCGCCAGGAGCTCGGCCACGGCCTGGCGCAATTCCGCGAGCGCGACGGGCTTGCGCAGGAGCCTGGCGTTCCCGAGGCGGGTCACCGTGGCCTCGAGATCGGGGCGCGCGACGCCGGTGATGATGAGGACGGGCGTGCGGATCTGCGAGTTGCGCGCGGAGCGAATCACCGCGACGCCCTCCATCCAGGGCATGTTGACATCGGTCACGATCAGATCGAACGGCCCCCGCTCCGCGAGGAGAACGACCAGCTCGGCGCCGCTGCTGGCTCTCGAGATCTCCGTGGTCGGGCTCGCCAGGCTGTGGGCCAGCAGCTCGACGCTCTCGGGATCGTCGTCGGCGATGGCGACCCGAGCAACGACCAAGCCGCCCTGAGACGACGCACCTCGGGTTCCTGACTGCGGGCTCGGGGGGGTGGTCGACGCGTCCATGCACGGTCCTTTCAGGGGCGGAGTGAATCTGGTATGCAGGAAAGGGGCCGGGAATATTTCCATCCTCCAGCGCCCGCCCCCTGGGCTCACCCGGCCATCCACAGCCTCACGCCGAGCCCAGACGCGCCCGTCGGGCGGGGGCTGCCCTGGGCCCGCCGGGCACAGTGGCTCCCGGTGGCAACGCCCAGTTCCCGGGGCGGGACATGAGCGACCGGGAGGGCGGCCCGGGTCGGCATTTGCTCCCTGAGGCCGGATCCGACCATGCCCAGATCTGGCCGCCGACCGACGTCGTGGACCATTTTTGTCGTCCGCGGCTACCCTCTCCACGTTCCACCATTCCACTTCCACATCCCACCCTCCAGGGCGATCGCCACCTCCCTTGGGCCTCGGCCGAGGGCGGACCCGTCGCGGTCCAAAGGCCCGGAAAAATCGTGTGTTGTTCCGAGCCGAAGCCTCGGGCCGAAAGCACTTGTGTAGGGAGACGTAAGTAGTCCACAATGCGGGTGTCTGCCAACGAGAGCCCACCTGGTTTCGGAGGCGGTCGTGAGGAACGGAGTCAGATGGTCTCTGGAGAGGCAGATGTAGGTCGCGACGACCCAGCCAAGGACCCCCTCGTTGGGACCGTGGTGAACGGGCGATTTCACATCGTCCGGCGCATCGCCCGCGGCGGCATGGCCAGCGTCTACTTCGCGACCCAGGTTCCCCTCAGCCGGCCGGTCGCGATCAAGGTGGTTCGCTGCGTGGACGCCGGCTCGGAGGAGGACTTCCGTCGGCGCTTCCTTCGCGAGGCCAGCATCCTGGCCCAGCTCCAGCACCCGAACATCGTCACCCTCCTCGACTACGGGCCCATCACGGATCTCTCCGAGGAGCACTACTTCATGGCGATGGAGTACCTGCGCGGCGAGACGCTGGCCAAGCGGTTTCGCCGCGCGGGCCGGATGAACATCCAGGACAGCATCCGACTGGCGCGGCAGATTGGCCGCGGGCTGCGCGAGGCCCACCGACGGGGCTTCATCCACCGGGACCTGAAGCCGTCGAACATCATGCTGGTCCCCGAGGACGACAAGAACGACATCGTCAAGCTGGTCGACTTCGGCATCGGGAAGATCATCTCGGCGCGCGCGGAGATCCCGGTCAACAGCGACAGCGAGGAGATGACCCGGGTCGGGCTCCTCCTCGGGAGCCCCCGCTACATGTCCCCCGAGCAGATCCGCAGCGAGCAGGTCGAGCTTCGGACCGATCTCTACGGGCTCGGCGTGATCCTGTTCCAGGCCTTGACCGGGCGGCTGCCCTTCGAGGGCAAGACCGAGGTGGAGGTCCTGATCGCCCACTGCTCGGTGTCGCCGCCCGCTCTCTCGGACGTGTGCCCCGATCAGTTCTTCCCCGAGTCCCTGTCGCGGTTGGTGAAGTCCCTGCTCGAGAAGCACCCCAGGAACCGCCCGACGATCGAGGAGTTTCTGGGCCAGCTGGCGGCCATCGAGGAGGAGGTCTTCGGTACCATCAGCGTCGCCGGGCCGACCCTCCAGGGGATAAGCGCGTTGCCGCCGCTCCCGCTGCGGCTCGACCAGCCGAACGGCCCGAGCGGCCTCGCGACCTCAGCGGGCGCGCTCGGCCGCTCGATGGATGAGCGCATCGGGCACCGCACGGATTGGGACCAGCTCGCGGAGGCCGGCCCGGGGGCGATGGGGGTGGATCTGACCCCGGCGACGGTGCCTGCGTTGCCGCTCTTGCCGGTGGTGGCGCCGCTCTTGCCCCCACAGATCTCACCCCCGCGTCGCAGCATGGTCTTCCCGGCGCTGGCCGCGCTCCTGGTGGTGGTGATCGTCGGCTTGTGGGTGACGCTCGGGGGCTCCCACCCCCAGCGTCCGGGCAGCCCACCCCTTCAGCCGGCGCCGAGCACCGCGACCACCCCGCAGGTGCCCCGGGGAATGCAGACCATGGCGGTGATGCACACCCCGACCCCCGACCGCGTCGGTGGGGCCAGCGCCGAACCCACCTCCTTCACCCTCAGCATCGACTCGACCCCGCCGGATGCGACGGTGATCGAAGGGGGCAAGCCCATCGGCTCGACCCCGATGGTCGTGACCATCGACCGGCGTTCGGTGTCGGTGGGACCACGGCGCTTCCTGCTCAAGCGGGATGGATATGCCCCGTTCACGCTGGATCAAGGGGACTCGAAGATCGCGGTCTCGGCCTCGGCCACGCTCTCGGTGCTCGGGCGTGGCGGAAGGGATCGCCCGCGTCGCCCCCTCTCCAAGCGGGCGGCCGCGGCCTCCGTCGCGCTGGAGCGCCCGACGACGACCGCGGAGACGCCGGTCGACACCTCGCCAGAATCCGGAGTCGCCCCGGCTCCAAGACACGGTGGAGGTCCAGCACTCGAGATTCGCACCCGTCGCTGAAGGGCGGCTGCGTTCTTCGTCCAGGTCACCTCCATCATCCACCCTCCACCCTCCACCCCTTTCCGGTACCCCCCTTGGGAGATCCGCTTTGTCTAGCTCCGCATCGATTCGTAAAGGTCTTGGCTTCCTCACCCTTCTGACTTGCTTTTCCATCCTCTCCGCCGACGCGCGCGCCACCGACGTCGCGGACGAGGCCGACGTCGAGTTCGGGCTCGGGGCCGAGCGCTACGAGGCGCGGGACTTCGAGCATGCCCTCGCGCACTTCTTGGCCTCGAACCGCCTCGCCCGCAACCGCAACGTGCTCTTCAACATCGCGCGCTGCTACGAGCAGCTGCGGCAGTTCCCGGAGGCGCACCGCTACTACTCGCGGGCCCTCGAGGGCGAGACCGACGCCGGGGCCAGCCAGCGTATCCGGGAGGCCCTGGCCCGGATCTCGCCCCGGGTGGCGATCCTGCGGATCGTGACCGACCCGCCGGGGGCGCGGATCTACCTCGATCGCAAGGATCTGGGAGAGCGGGGCTCGGCGCCGCAGAGCATGGCGTTGCCGCCCACCAAGTATCGGGTCATCGCCGAGCTCGACGGATTCGAGGACGCCACCAGCGAGCCGATCGAGGTGGTGATCGGCCGGGAGCGCAACGTCTCGCTCCGGCTCCGTCGCATCGTGGGGACGGTCCGCATCTCGGGCGGCGGCGGCGCGTCGGTGCGCCTGGATGCCGACAACGCCGGCGAGAGCTGCGTCGCCCCCTGCGATCTGCAGGTGCCGCCCGGGCAACACACCATCATCCTCAGCAAGCCCGGATTCCGCACGGTGCGGTCCCCCGTGATGGTGGAGGCCGAGAAGGTGTCCGAGCTCCAGCCCGAGCTGGTGGCGGAGACCGGCTCCCTGGTGGTGAACTCGGACGAGCGCGGAGCCACCATCGAGATCGACGGGGCGACCCAGGGATTCACCCCGGCGATCCTGGCGATCCCGGTGGGCCAGCACCGGGTGCGGGTGGACCTGCACGGTTTCCGGCCGGTCGAGCGCAAGGTCGAGATCCGGGCCAACCTGCAGACCCAGGTCTCGGTCGAGCTCCTGTCCAGCGACTCGGTCGAGGCCGCCTCGCGCATGGCCGAGTCGGTGGAAGACGCCCCGGCGTCGGTCTCGCTCATCAGCAGCCAGGAGCTGCGGGCGATGCGCTACCCGACCCTGGCCGAGGCGCTGCGCGGGACCCGGGGAATCTTCCTGTCGGACGACCGAGGGTACCAGTCGATCGGCTTCCGGGGGTTCTCGCGGCTCGGATCCTATGGCAATCGCGTGCTGATCACGCTCGACGGCGTCCCGCTCAACGACGATTGGGTCTGGTCCTCGTATGTGGGCAGCGATCTGCGCTCGGATCTGGAGGACATCGATCGCATCGAGGTGGTGCGCGGTCCCGGCTCGGTGGTCTACGGGACCAGCGCCTTCTCCGGGGTGGTCAACATCGTGACCCGCTCGAAGGAGGTTCCGACCGGGCGGGAGCTCGGCATCTCGGTCGCCAGCGACGGGCTGGCGCGGGCGCGGGCGCGGATCACCTATCAACCCGATCCGAGCGTGGGCATCTGGGCCTCCATCTCGGGCGGGCAGAGCGCCGGGCGGAACTTCTTCTTCCCCGAGTATGTGGCCGACGGTCCAGCGACCGTGGCCGGCAACGCCCGCGGGGTCGACGGAGCCAAGTTCGCGACCCTCTCGGGCAAGGCCTGGTGGCGGGCACTCTCGCTCACCTGGTCCTTCCATCAACACGACAAGCGGCTGCCGACCGGACAGTTCGAGACCCTCTTCGGGGACGGAAGAACCCACCAGGCGGACACCCGGGCCTTCCTCGAGGCCCGCTTCGAGCCGCAGCTCGGGAGCGCGGTCACCTCCCTCACCCGCCTGCACGCGAACTACTACCGCTACCGGGGGGAGTTCGCCCGGTCGCCCGGCGACGGCGGGATCGAGTACAACAACTACGACAGCCCCTGGGTGGGGGCGGAGCAGCGCTTCGTCATCACCCCGAGCGAGCACTTCAGCGCCAGCCTGGGCGGCGAGGTCCAGGATCACCCGCAAGCCCACCAGACCGACGGCACCGAGACCGACGGCTCCCTCCTCGACGACACCCGCCACTTCGTGCTGGGGGCCGTCTACGGCAGCGTCGACCTGCGGCCCTTCGATTCGCTCAAGCTCTCGGCCGGTGGGCGCCTCGACTACTACTCGACCTTCGGGGCATCGTTCAATCCCCGGCTGGCGGTGATCGTCCGTCCCTACGAGGGTGGCAACGTGAAGGTCATCTTCGGCAAGGCCTTCCGGGCCCCGAGCATCTACGAGCTCTACTACGCCGGGGTCGGACAGGTGCCCGCCCCGAACCTCCACCCCGAGAACATCTACTCGGGCGAGATCGAGTGGTCGCACCGCTTCTCCCAGACGGTGACGGGTACGGTCGCGGTCTTCACCAACTACATCAAGGATCTCATCTCGCTGCAGGACGGGCCGCCGGCGATGGACGGGACGGCGACGATCCAGAACGCCAACACCACCACCCCGGTGGGGACCATGGGCGGGGAGCTCGAGCTCCGGCGCGACTGGAAGGAGGGGTGGATGGTGTCCGCGTCGTACTCGCTTCAGCGCACGGTCTACCTGGCGAGCAGCTCCCTCGGGAGCCTCCTGGCGCTGGATCGCTCGCCCGATTTCAGGCAGGTCCCCAACGCTCCGACCCAGCTGGCGTCGCTGCGTGGCGCGGTCCCCATCCTGTCGCGGGCGCTCATGCTCATGACCCGCGTGTCGCTGGAGCAGGGACGCTACGATCGGGTCGATTCGCCCGATCTCGGCGCGGTGCAGGGATACACGCCGTCGGCCCTGCTCTGGGACTTCGTCTTCTCCGGCACCGAGGCGCGCTGGGGGCTCAACTACAACGTGGGCGTCTACAACGCGTTCGACTCGAGGGCGAGCTACCCGGTCAGCGCCGAGTTCCGCCAGCGCTCGATCCCCATCACCGGGCGGTCCCTGCTGGCCTCGGGGAACCTCACCTTCTGAACGACCGAGGAACATCGCCATGCCAGTGCCAGCCTCAGCCTCAGCCTCAGCACTTCGAGCCCTCAAGCGCGCCCGATGGGTCACCCTCTTGCTTGGTGGCCTCGCGGCGGCGGCCTGTGACCAGACCGCTCCCAGCGTCTACACCGCCCGGTTCTACGATCCGGTCGCGAAGTGCCTGGACGAATACACGCCGATCGGCCTGGTCGACAACGGCAAGCTGTCGGCGCTCTGCCCCCCGACCTGCCTGCTGGTGGGCGCGGATCTCTACGTCTCGACCGTGTGCGGACCCTATCCCGACGAGGGGATGACGGTCCTGCCCGCGGACTCGCAAGACTGCGTGAATGCGATCGCGCTGCTGCAGGCACCGAAGGGCACCTGCGGCGCGAAGTAACGGACCCCGTTCAGTCGAAAGGTCAGCGCCGCAAGGGGCCTCGGGCCTCGCGCCTCGTGCGTCCCACCATCCGGGACGGCACGAGCGTGCGCATCACCAGGTGAGGACCTTGCGGAGCTCGGCGGCCAGGGCGTCGCCCATGGCCTTGGAGGCCGCCATGTCCGGGTGATCGCAGGAGTTGCGGTTGGCGTACGGGCGCATGTCGAAGGTCCCGACATTCATGTCCCCGCCGGTCTTCAAGGTGGCGACCATCTGGTTGATGGTGGTGTCGGCGGTCGCCCACTCGATGACGTTCATGATGTACGCCTTGGGGTAGTTGGACCGGATATGCCGCACCAGCTTGAGGTACGCGTCGATGTAGGGCTGCCCCGGGTCACCCACCGAGAAGTCGTTGTTGGTCAGGTTCATGATCACGACGTGCGGCTGGTACTTGGAAAAGTCCCAGGCGGTCATGTCGGTGGGGATGGCGTAGTCGTAGCGCGCGGGCATCACGGTGTTCGGGGTGGGGGTGGCGGTCCCGTAGTTTCGCCACACCCCGATCCCGGACCACGCGATGGTCACCAGATCCGCCCCGACGCTGCGGGCGGCGATCGACCCGTAGGACAGGTAGTCGTTCTCGATCTTGTTGCCCGTGCAGGGCGGCCCCTCGATCCCCGCGCCGACCGAGAAGGAGTCCCCCACGATCTCGATCCGGCGATCGGGCGCCGGCGGGGGCGCCAGGAGCGCCCCTCCCATCCCGAAGTTGGTGAGCCCGATGAACTCGGTCGGACCGACGTTGGCCTCGGTGTCGCGCCACAGGAGCAGGTCGTGGACGCCGCTCGTGAGCCCGGTCGCCAGGACCAGGTTCTGTGCCGACGTGGCGAAGAGCTTCTTCGGGGTGCCGCCGTCGATCACCACCTCGAAGCTGTTGCCGTTGTTGCCGTCGTTGATCTGCGCCGTGACCTGCGTGCCCATGAACCGCGCCGAGACGCTGGAGCCCGACCACTCGAACCGGGTGCCTCCCATGGTCCCGGGGGCGGTTCGCCCGACGATCCGCGCGCCCGGCGCGCCGGTGGGAACCGCGCCACCGCCGCCACCGGCGCTGCCCGAGCTCCCCGCGCCGCCGGGCTGGCCCGCGGCGCCGCCACTGGTTCCGCCGGGGCCCGGGCCCGCGCCGCCGCTTGCCGTCGCGCCGCCGCTCCCCGTCGTGCCTCCGGTCGTGGCCCCCCCACTGCCGAGGACCCCGCCAGTGGCGACGATGCCACCGCTCCCGGTGGCGCCACCCGATGACTGAAATCCTCCCGTTCCAGGCCGGCCGCCGGTCCCGTTCGTGCTCGCGCCGCCGGTACCCACGGAGCCGCCACTTCCCACGGCGGGGCCAGTGCCTCCGGGGGTATCACTCCCGGAACAGGCGGTCGCCACGAGGGCCAGCGCCAGTGCGGAGAGACCGTGCCGGCTGCGGGGGAGAATGCGGAACGGCGAGATCCGAGCATGTTTTTTCGTCAAGATGGCACCAGGGCCGCAGTAGCAGCCGGTTCGCGGAGTGGGTCGCACGTCGGGAAAGCGGGGGCGTCCGTCAGGATGGCCCGAACCGTCGCCATGGCCAATGGTGGCGGCGGTCTGCGTGGCCGGGCGCACGCCCGGCCGATCCAGGCAGCAGCCAGCCAGCCAGCCCCCGACGACGCAGCGTTGCAGGCGCAGGCTCTGGCGGTCACGGCGGCAGCGTGCGCGCGCAGCGGAACCCGCGTCGATCATCGGGCAGCGCGGCGACGATTCCGAGTCGGGTGCTGACGGTCAACCAGGAAGGATCCGGATAGATGTAGTCTCCCCCGCGGAACACCCGGCCTCCATCCGGGGGCTCGGTGACCGCCCCGCAGTCCACGCATGGATCCGCGCTGTAAGGCGCGTACGCGTCGAAGACCCACTCCCAGAGGCTGCCTGCGAGATCGAGGTGGCCCCAGCGTCCGGCGCCCATGGGGAGGCTCCCCGCCACCGGGAGATCGGTGTCGTCGCACGCGGGATCCCCGTCGAAGAGGCACCCGTACACCGCGAGCGCCGGGGTGGGCTCGGCGTCGCCCCATGGGTAGCGCCGCTGCTCGTCGCCGCCCGCGGCCGCGTACTCCCATTCCGCCTCGGTGGGAAGGCGCTTGCCTTCCGCGTTACAGAACGCGAAGGCCTCGTACCAGGAGATGCAGCTGATGGGTCGCGCCTCGCGCGGGCCCGCGCCCGCGTCGGCGACGACCTTGGGGGTCCAGGTTCCTCCGCAGGAGGCGATCGCGATGTCGAAGCGCTGGCTCGAGGTCGGCAGCTGGTTGTTCCAGGCGGACTGCCAGCCGCTGCCCGGGAGCCGTGGATTGGCGCCGGTGCCGTCCGCCGGGGGGACGCCGCTGAACGACTGCAGGAACCTGCGGAACCGCCCCACGGTCACCTCGTAGGTGTCGAGCGCGAAGGCTCCGACCGTCACGAGGTGCGCGGGATGCTCGCTGTCGTCTCCGACCCCCGGCGGAGCGCCCGCCAGGAACGTCCCTCCCGGAACGACCCGATCGTCCGCGCACGGTGGGCTCACGCCGTCCGGGGCGCACGGGTGCGGGCCCACCAGCACGGTGAGGGCGGCGCGCGCGATCTGATGGAACGGTTCCCCCTCCACCGCCTCGAGGGTGATGGTGTGCGCTCCGAGCCGCGACGCAAGGAACGAGACCCGCATGGCGTCGGCTCGGGGATCGACGGGCAGGTAGGCGCCGCTCGGATCCTGCACGTTCCAGAAGAAGGTGACCGTTGTCCCCTCCGGGTCGAAGCTGCCCTCCGCCGAAAGATAGACGATCGCGCCCGGGACCGGTCCTTCCGAGGCGGGAGCGTCCGCGCTGTACGGGTAGTCGCTGTCGCCTTGCGGCGCGGTCAGCTGGTACCTGAGCTTCGCCACCGGTGCCTGGTTGCCGCTCGAGGTCGAGGTGGTCGACGTCGAGGTCGGGGCTCTCGTCCCGTCGCAACCGGTCAGGCTCGCGGCCAGCACCAGCAGCGCCGCGAGCAGCCGGGTTCGCCCGACGAGTCGGGGGAACGTGCGCCCCCCGCCCGGGCGCGTGCTCGAGCCAGGCGCGGCGTGAACCGCTGAGGGAAGATCGTGCGCTCCTCTGCGACACCGCATCGGCTGACCACCTCGCAGGACGTCCGACGTGAGTGGGTGATGCTATCGATGGTCGTGTGGTCGGTCAACGGGTCGGGGGATCGCCTCGACGTCGTGGAAGCGCCGCAGGTCGAGCAGGAGATCCCCGTTCGGCAGCTCGGAGAGCACGTCGGCGTGGCGGTAACCCCACAAGATCTGGCGGGCCATGTACCGGTGCGCGGCCTGCACGGTCTGCATGAAGATGTCGTCGAGGCCGATGACCATGACGTGCAGCTCGACCTCCTTGGTGGCCAGGGACTCGGCGGTCTCTCCCCACAGGGGACTGGACGGATCGATCGGGTGCAGCACGGTCCACGAGCGCGAGAGGGACATTGCGCGCGGCCGCGTCAGCGTGAGCTCCAGCATGCGATAGAACGGCTTGCCATTCCCCTCGATCTCGGTCCGGAGCATCGCCACGCGGATCTCCGCGTTGACCAGCTGGTTTCCGCGGACGTTGCTGATGCGAAAGGAGAGGGTGGACTGGCCGGGGTCCGAGCCGGAGGTCGAGGTCGAGGCGGAGGTGGTGGTGGTCGGCCCGATCACGGCCTCACGCGAGAACATGAGGTGGGCGCTCGATCGCGAGAACTTGGCGAACACCAGCCCGGCGGACAGCGCGGTGAGGAGCAACCCGATGATGGACTCGGCGACGACCAGGACGTTGGCCGCGTCGGACTTCGGATACAGAACGCCGTATCCGATGGTCCCCATGGTCTGGACGCTGAAGAAGAAGGCGTCCTTGAGGGAGGCGGGCGGCATGTTGGCGACCCCGCCGGTGGCGAAGTATGCCAGGGCGAAGAGGGCGTTGGCGGTCAGGTAGGTGGTGGCGATCAGCGCGAGGGTCAGGCTCCAGGGCCAGCGGAGCACCGCGTGGTACGCGTCTCTCCAGGAACCGTGGCCGGCGCCCACGACCTGGATCTGGTAATCCGGCTGGGGAGACGTCACGTCGAGCTGCTTGGGCACGATGAGGGCGGCCTATCACGCCGCCGCACACGGCTGCAAACGACGGATGACTGGGACGAGGCGCCGCGATAGGGTGCCGGTGAGGTGGTGAGGCATTGGAAAGCAACCAACCGGTCGTGATTCGCCGGGCCGAGGAGCGGGACCTGGCGGCCCTCGGGCGTCTCGGGGGCCAGCTCGTGCGGACGCACCACGCGTTCGATGCACGGCGGTTCATGGCGCCGCACCCTGGTCTCGACGAGGGCTACGGGTGGTTCCTCGGCGCGGAGCTGAAGAACCCGGATGCCGCGGTGTTCGTGGCCGAGCGCCAGGCCTCGCAGGACTCGCGGGCGGCGCCGGATTCCATCGTCGGCTACGCGTATGCCAGCCTCGAGGGCCAGTCGTGGAAGGAGCTGCGCGAGCCCGCGGGGTTCTTGCACGACGTGGTGGTCGACGTCACCTGTCGGGGGAGCGGGATCGGGTCTCGCCTGGCCGAGGCGGCGTTCCGCTGGCTGGCCGAGCATGGGGCGCCTCGCGTGCTGGTGTGGACCGCGAACGCCAACCAGTCGGCGCAGCGTCTGTTTCAGCGGCTCGGCTTTCGCACCACGATGATCGAGATGACCCGAGAGGTCGACCCCGACGAGGTGTAGATCGCGACGCTGCCCGCCTGCCAGGCTGACACGCTTTCGCCCGCGTGGGCGTCAAACCGGCGTGCCCCGTGCTGCCGAGGCCGAGCAGCTCGCGGGTGGGCTCGGCGCCGCGCGCTCCGATCGGCGCCGCGACCCGAGATCGTCGATGGCATCGGCGATGCACTGCTGCTGGTTCACCCATTTTCGGTGCTCTTCGCCAGGAGGTTCGCATGCCGTCCACCGCCACTGCCACTTCGAGCTCGTCGCCGCGCCGGGATTCTTGGATCGATTCAGGCCCGGCTGGCCTCGACCCGTGCCCGTTTCGCCGGTCGTGTCTGCTGCTCGCCGAGCGAAACCAGGAGCTGCGGGCGTTGCTGGCGTTCGTCTTGCGCCGCGACGGCCACGAGGTCGTCGCCGCGGCCGATGGGGGCGAGGTCCTCGAGGCCCTGGCGGCGCGTTCGGTGGCCGAGCCGCCGGACCCGCGCCTCCGAGAATTCGACGCCATCCTCTCGGCGCACGACCTCCTGGGAATCCCGGGGCTCGCTCTGCTGGCGGGGCTGCGCGCCCGGGGGTGCACGACGCCGTTCGTGCTCATGACCCCCGACCCGCACGTCCAGGCCCACGCACGACGGCTCGGCGCCGTGGTGCTCGATCAGCCCCTCAGCGTTCGAACCATCCGCAGCTCCCTCCACGAGGCGGCCAGGCTGGCGACCAAGATGATCGCCAGCCTGGCCGCGGGCACCCGTGTGACAATGGACCGCGATGGATCCGAGATCCGAGTACCAGGCGCGTCTGTCGCAGCGTCGTGAAACCGCCCAGGCCCTCCGTCGCCGGGACACGCTCTGGAGCTGGGTGCGCGGTGGCCTGGCGGCCGGCACGCTGGTCCTCGCCTGGCTGGCGTTCGGGAAGCGCCACGTCCTCTCGCCGGTTTTCCTCGGCCTTCCGATTGGGAGCTTCGTCGCGGTGCTGGTCGTGCACGACCGGGTGGCCGCGCGCGCGGCCCGGACCGGGCGGGCCGTGCGCATGTACGAGCAGGCGCTCGCGCGGATGGATGGCGCGTGGGATGGTCAGCCGGACGACGGGCACGCGTTCCTGGTGGAGGGCCACCCGTTCGCGGCGGACGTGGATCTCTTCGGCGCGCACTCGCTCTTTCAGATGCTGTGCACCGCCCGCACGGCCGGCGGACGGGCCCGCCTCGCGGCGTGGCTCGGTGGTCCGTCCGATGCGCCGGCGACGATCCGTGCGCGGCAGCAGGCCGTGCAGGAGCTGGCCCCTCGGCTCGACCTGCGCGAGGCCATGTGGGTGGCCGGAGAGGATGTCCGCGCCGAGCTGGACGTGGCTGAGCTCGACGGGTGGGCGCGCGCGCCGGCGCACCTCCCCTGGCGGTGGCTGAGGTGGGTCCTCCCGATCCCGGCCGCGACCCTGGTGGTCCTCGGGGCGGCTTGGCTCGCGGGCCGCGTACCGGGGGCTGTGGCGCTCGTGGCCGCGGGCCTGGTCGTCGTGGTGACCCAGGTGGTGAATGCGCGCGCGACCGAGGTGCTCCACGGCGTGGCGCGCCCCGAGTCTCGCCTGGTGCTGGTGGCGGCCCTCTGCCGCGTGGTGGAGTCGGCGCTGGCGGAAGGCCCGGTTCCCGCGCGATCTGGCGAGGCTCCCGGCACCGCCGGCGCGACGGGCTCCTTCCTGCGCTCGATTCACGAACGGCTCACGGCGGACGGGCAGCCGGCCTCGGCGCGCATCGCGGCCCTCGCAGGGCACCTGCGTCGGCTCGAGTGGCAGAAGAATCTGATGTTCGCGCCTATCGGCTACGCCCTCCTGTGGAAGCCACAGCTGGCCTGCGCCATCGAGGCCTGGCGCTGGCGGAGCGGACGGGTCATCGCCGCCTGGCTCGAAGCTTTGTCCGACATGGAGGCCCTGGTTGCGCTCGCGGCCCACGCGTTCGAATGTCCCGGGCTGCCCTTTCCCATCCTCATCGAGGATCCGGAGCAAGGTCCGCGGTTCTCGGCGACCGGGCTCACACATCCCCTCTTGCCGGGGTGTGTTCCGAACGATCTGGTGCTCGGAGGCCGGGGCCCAGGCGCAGGCCCACGCCTGATCGTGCTCAGCGGCTCGAACATGTCGGGCAAGAGCACGCTGATGCGCAGCGTGGGTCTCAATTCGGCCCTGGCCATGGCCGGTGGCCCGGTCCACGCGGCCTCCCTCGAGCTCGCGCCCCTGGCGGTCGGAGCCACGCTGCGCATCCAGGACTCGCTCAGCGCGGGGACCTCCCGTTTCTATGCCGAGATCACCCGCCTGCGGCAGCTCGTGGAGCTGGCGCGGGGCCCCCGGCCGCTCCTGTTCCTCATCGACGAGATCCTGGCGGGGACCAACTCCCACGACCGTCGCCTCGGAGCGGCGGCAGTCCTGCGCGGGCTGGTCGACCTCGGGGCGATCGGCATCGCCAGCACCCACGATCTCGCGCTCACGGGGATCGTGGACGAGCTGCCCGGGCGGGCGGTGAACCTCCACTTCGAGGACCACCTCGAGGGCGCCGCCTTGAAGTTCGACTACCGGCTGCGTCCAGGCGTGGTTCGACACTCGAACGCCCTCGCCCTGATGCGCGCTGTGGGGCTCGAGGTCTGACGGGAGCGCGGACTCGGACCCTGGCCCTCGCCGGATCATCGATGAAACCCGGGCAAACCCGGACAGCTCGTGGCTATGATCAGGGGGCGATGCAGAGCTCCGACGAATTCGACCTGGCTGGACGGAACGTGGTGGTGACAGGTGGCGCCGGCGCGCTGGGAGGCGCGGTGGTGGAACGTTTGCGCCTGGCGGGTGCCCTCTGCCACGTGCCGGTGCGCGCCGGGTCGCCCCCGGGGCACCGTGACGGCGAGGTCCCGGGGTTGCCAGCGGTCCGGTACGTGCCGGATGTCGAGCTGTCCGACGAGGGCTCCGTCGCGGCCTTCTACGAGGGCCTTCCAGATCCGCTGTGGGCCTCGGTCCACCTGGCCGGTGGCTTTGCCATGAGCCCGATCGCCAGCACCTCCGCGGCCGACCTGCGCGCCCAGCTCGAGCAGAACCTGGTGACGGCGTTCCTGTGCAGCCGCGAGGCCGTCAAGGCCATCCGCCGTGCGCGCGATCGCCAGGGCGGCAGGTCCGAGCGAGGCCCCGGCGCCGGGGCCTCCGGGGCCTCGGTAGCGGGCGGACGGATCGTGCAGGTCGCCTCGCGCGCCGGGCTGCTTCCTGCTGCCGGCCAGCTCGCGTACAGCCTGTCGAAGGCCGCGCTCGTCGCCCTCACCGCGGGCCTCGCCGCCGAGCTCGCCGGCGAACGGATCCTGGTGAATGGCGTGGCACCGGGGACCATGGACACCCCCGGCAACCGGCGTGCGATGCCCAACGCCGACCCCGGCAAGTGGGTGGCGCCGGCCGAGGTGGCGGCGCTCATCGTCTGGCTCGCCTCGCCCGCCAACGCGCGCGCCTCAGGGGCGACCATCCCGGTCTTCGGCGAATCCTGAGGGTCCTCACATGCACGGGATGGTGTTGAAGCGCACGGGAGCGCCGCTCGAGTGGACGGCGCTGGCGGATCGCCAGCCCGGGCCGGGGGAGATCCGGGTGCGCGTGGGTGCCTGCGGGGTGTGCCGGACCGACCTGCACGTGGTGGACGGGGAGCTGCCCGACCCCAGCGTGCCGATCATCCCCGGGCACGAGATCGTGGGGCGCGTCGAGGCGGTCGGCGTCGGAGTCGAGGGGCTGCGCCTCGGGGACCGTGTCGGCATCCCCTGGCTCGGTCACACCTGCGGCGTCTGCGCCTTTTGCCTGGCCGAGCAGGAGAACCTGTGCGACCGGCCGGTCTTCACGGGCTACACGCGGGACGGGGGGTTCGCGACGGCGGCGATCGCCGATGCCCGCTATGCGTTTCCGCTCCCCGCGGAGGCCGGTGCCGACGTGGCGCTGGCGCCGCTGCTTTGTGCGGGGCTCATTGGCTGGCGCTCGCTCGGCATCGCGGGGCGCGCACCGAGGCTCGGGATCTACGGCTTCGGAGCCGCCGGCCACATCGTCGCCCAGATCGCGCGGTGGCAGGGGCGCGAGGTCTATGCCTTCACGCGTCCCGGGGACGCGGCGACGCAGGCCTTTGCGATAGAGGTGGGGGCGGCCTGGGCCGGCGACTCGGACCAGGCCCCGCCGGCCCCACTCGATGCGGCGATCATCTACGCGCCGGTCGGCGCGCTCGTCCCCAGGGCGTTGAAGGCGGTCCGAAAGGGTGGCCGGGTGGTGTGCGCCGGCATCCACATGAGCGACATTCCCGCCTTTCCGTATGACCTGCTGTGGGAGGAGCGGCAACTCGTGTCGGTCGCCAACCTCACCCGCCGAGACGCCGTGGACTTCCTGGCCCTCCTGCCGAGGATCGGAATCGTCACCAAGACGCACACCTATCGCCTCGAGGACGCCAACCAGGCGCTCGCCGATCTGCGCGCCGGGCGCTTCGAGGGCGCCGCCGTTCTCGTCCCCTGACCTGGTTTCTGACTTCCTCCCGCGGGCACCAAAGGCGCGCTAGGCTCACGGTCCTTGTCCACCAAGAGCGGCCACCCGACCCGTTCGAAGAGCGAAGCGTCTGGCGACGCCGATGCCGTCACCCTGGTCGTGGGGACGCGCGAGGTGAGGATCACCCACCCCGACAAGCCGTACTTCACGCGGGAAGCCAGGCTCAGCAAGCTGGATCTGGTTCGCTACTACCTGGCGGTGGCCGAGGGCGCCCTGCTCGGGATCCGGGACCGTCCGATCGTGCTCAAGCGGTTCGTCGACGGGGCCGAGGGGGAGGCGTTCTATCAGAAGCGGGCGCCCGAACGGCGCCCGGAGTGGCTGCGCACGGCGACGCTGGCCTTTCCTTCCGGGCGTACCGCGGAGGAGCTGGTGGTGGACGACGCCGCTGGGCTCGCCTTCATCGTCAACCTCGGGTGCATCGAGCTGCATCCACATCCGGTGCGCTCGCGGGATCTCGAGCACCCGGACGAGCTGCGGGTCGACCTCGATCCTGGGCCCGGGGTCGCCTGGGACGACGTGCGCCGGGTGGCGCTCGAGGTGCGGGGACTGCTCGACGAGGTCGGGCTGGTGGGCTTTCCGAAGACCAGCGGCTCGCGCGGGATTCACGTCAACGTGCGCATCCACCCGCGGTGGACCTTCACCGAGGTCCGGCGGGCGGCGCTGGCGCTCTCCCGCGAGATCGAGCGTCGGGCACCGGCGCTCGCCAGCTCGAAGTGGTGGAAGGAGGAGCGCCACGGGGTGTTCCTCGACTACAACCAGAACGCCAAGGATCGAACCACCGCCGCGGCATACTCGGTGCGGCCGCTGCCCGACGCCCGGATCTCCGCGCCGCTCACCTGGAGCGAGCTCCCGGACTGCAACCCCGCGGACTTCACGGTGGCGACCATGCCCGGGCGGTTCGCGGCGGTCGGCGATCCACACGCCGGGATGGACGCGACCGCGGGTGGCCTCGAAGGGTTGCTGCAGCTGGCCGCGCGCGATGTGGCGAGCGGGCTCGCGGACGCGCCCTGGCCTCCGCACTTCGCCAAGGGGATCGACGAGGCGCCGCGGGTCGCGCCGTCGCGGGCCCGTCGGGCCTCGCAGGCCGCCGCGGGCTCGCCCGCAGACGGCACGGGCACGGCGTCCGGGCCCGGCGAGCCCGCGCGCGCGCCGGCCCGCACCCGCGCGGGGCGCGCGACGCCTGGGCTCGTGGTGGTGGCGCAGTCGACGAGCCGCGTGGAGGCGCTGGCTGGGCTCGAGCGCTGGAAGACGCGTCACCCGGCAGTGGCGGCGCACCTCGCCATCGACGACGTCCTCATCGACAACATGCGCGGTCGCTCCTCCACCTGGACGCGCATCCGCGTGAACCTGCGCCACGTCCCGGCCGCCGAGTGGCCCCCCGCCGAGCCCCCCGATCCCGACGACGAACCGACACGCCTCTGGCGTCAGCGTCGCAAGGCCGCCAAGGAACCAGGCCCACGAGACGGTGGCACCGGCGGCGCCGCCCCGTGAAGAGGGTGCACGTCAGATTCGTGGGATGAGTCTCGGTGAGCCGTGGCGCCCATCCCTATGGATGAAAGCCGACCTCCCCCTCTCGCCCCGCTCTGTCCTCTCGCGGTCGCCTTGATCCACTTCAGGCGTCGAGCCGCGCCGGGGTCTTCGGATTGCCCGGTCCTGGAGATCGCTCGGAGGACGGGCCACCTTCCGCTCGGAACCTTCGACCGAGGGCTGGCGAAGCTGGATCCGAACGCAGTCGAACGCCTGGCCGCCGGTAAGCAATACTTGGGGTCTACGTGAAGATCGTCTGGAGCTCGTGGGGAGGAACCACCTCGAGCTGGGCGTAGGTGCAATCGCGGGGTGGCTTGTCGGGGCGCCAGCGGCGGAAGTGCGCGAGGTGGCGGAAGCGCGTGCCCTGCATGTGCTCGTAGGCCACCTCGGCGACGAGCTCGGGGCGCAGCGGCTCCCACGAGAGATCCTTGCCCTGGCTCCAGCGGCTCTTGCCACCGGGGCGGCGCTGGCCGACCCCTTCCCCCCGGGCGGCGCCCGCATCCGCCCCGGCCTCGGCTCCGGAATCTTCACCGGCACCTCCGCCGGCACCTTCGGTTCCTTGGGCCCAGGCGCGCCATGGGTGGCCCTCCCAGGCGTTCACGCGGTAGGGGCCGAGCTCCTCCAGGAGCGCGCGCCGCCGCTCCGCCGTGAAGCTGGCCGCCACGCCCACGTGGTGGAGCACGCCGGCGTCGTCGTGGAGCCCGAGCAGCAGCGATCCCACCGCCATCCCCACGCCGCCCTTGTGCCAGCGAAACCCCGCCACCACGCAGTCGCAGTCCCGCTCGTGCTTGATCTTGAGCATCACCCGCTTGCCGGGCTCGTAAGGTCCGGCGGCCGGCTTGGCGATCACGCCGTCGAGCCCCGCGCCCTCGAACCGGAGGAACCAGTCGGCGGCGGTGTCCCGGTCGGCGGTGGCCGGCGTCAGGTGCAGCGGTCGTTGGACCGATCCCAGGGTCGTCTCGAGCAGCGCCCGTCGCTCGCGGAAGGGCAGGGCGCGCAGGTCGCGATCCCCGAGGCAGAGCAGGTCGAAGAACACCATCGACGCCGGGAGCTCGCCGGCCAGCATCGCCACGCGCGACGCGGCCGGGTGGATGCGGAGCTGCAGCGCCTCGAACTCCAGCCGCCCTCCCCGCGCGACCACCAGCTCGCCGTCGAGCACGCACCGCGCGGGAAGGGCGGCCGCGAGCGGTCCGAGCAGCTCGGGGAAGTAGCGGTTCAGCTTCTTCTCGTCGCGGCTCTGCAGAAAGATCTCGGCCCCGTCGCGAAACACGAGGGTCCGAAAGCCATCCCACTTGGGCTCGAAGATCCACCCGTCCCCCGAGGGCAGGGCCTCCACCCGCTTGGCGAGCATGGGCGAGATCGGTGGCGCGACAGGGAGGTCCATGCCCCGAGCATGCTACCCGAAGCTACCCGAACCGGGGCGACCCGAAGCGGGCAGACGCCTACTTGATGGCGAGCAGCTCGATGTCGAAGACCAGCGTCCCGGCGGGCGTGCCGGGGCGGGAGGGCTTGTCGCCGTAGGCGAGGTTGCCGGGGACCCAGAAGCGCGCCTTGTCGCCGACCACCATCAGCTGCACCCCTTCGGTCCAGCCCTTGATGACCCCGTCGAGCGCGAAGCTGGTCGGCTGGCCGCGCATCACCGAGCTGTCGAAGAGGGTGCCATCGGTGGTCCAGCCGCTGTAGTGGACCTCCACGGTGCTCGTGGGCGTGGGGTGCTCCTTTCCCTTTCCGTGTCGCAGGATCGCGTATGCGAGGCCGGACCTGGTGCGCCTGGCCGTCTTCGGCGCGGCGGCGACGTCCTCGGGAACCGCCACGGGCTCGGGCCGCCGCACGAAGCCCACCAGCTCGAGCTCGAACACCAGGGGCCCGGACGGCCAGCCGTGCCGGGGCGGGCCATCTCCGGAGATCAGCCGCTCCGGAATCCACAGCCGTCGCCGCTCGCCCTTCGCCATCGACTGAAGCGCCTCGCTCCAGCCCGTGGCCACCTCCGGGAGCGCGAACGAGGATGGCTCGCCGTTCGGGATGGAGCTGTCGAAGGCTCGCCCCTCCGGCGTCCACCCGGTGAACTCGACGGTCACCCGGTCGAAGGGGCCGGGGTGCTCGGTGCCGTGGCCCGCGCCGAGCCGTTTCCAGGCGAGCCCGCTGCTCGATCGCTGCGCGTCGGGGGGCGGGCTCGCCACGTCGGGCGGGGCAGCCGGTGGGCTCGGGGGTGGGGCCGACGGAAGGGGCTCGATCGGTGCGATGTCCGCGCTCGCGGCGGATCGAGGGGATTCCGCCGTGGCATGGCTGGCCGCCAGCGCGGTGCCCCCCGCAACCAACACCGCCGCACACCATCGGCGCACTCGGCACGGTCGGCACCATGTGCTTGCCAGGACATGCCCCCGCGAGCTCGCGAATCGAACCATGCCGGCCGCATACCACGAGTCCGGGAGAATTCGGAGAAAACCGGACCCCTGGAAATCACGAGGACCAGCGCCGCCGCCTCCGCGCGCGCGTTACCCATCGCGGATGGGCCGGACACGCATCCGAAATCGGATGGCCTCTAACCTTCTCGGCTCTCCTCGAGGTGCTCATGCTTTTGAAGGAACAGGTGCACGTGGTGATCCTGGGCGGCGGCTTCGGTGGCCTGGCGGCGGCGCGTGAGCTCGACCATCCAGGCATCCGGGTGACGCTGGTCGATCGCTCCAACCACCACCTGTTTCAGCCCCTGCTCTACCAGGTGGCCTCCGCAGCCCTGGCCGCGCCCGACGTCTCGGCGCCGATCCGCAAGCTGCTCTGGCGGCAGAAGAACGCCACGGTCCTGATGGCCGGCGTGCAGCGCATCGAGGTCGAGAAGAAGCGCGTGCTCATCGATGGGCACACGCTCGCCTACGACTATCTGATCCTGGCCACCGGCATGGGCCACGCCTACTTCGGCAACGAGAAGTGGGCGGCCCACGCCCCAGGGCTGAAGACCATCGGCGAGGCGCTGGACGTCCGCCGCCGGATCTTGCGGGCCTTCGAGGCCGCCGAGCTCGAGACCGACCCCGAGGAGCGCCGGGCCTGGACCACCTTCGTCATCATCGGTGGTGGCCCCACCGGCGTGGAGATGGCAGGCGCACTGGCCGAGATCGCGGGACGGACGCTGGCGCGCGACTTCCGCCGCTTCGATCCCCGCACCACGCGGGTGATCCTGATCGAGGCCGGCCCGCGCATCCTGTCCACCTTCCCCGAGGCGCTGTCGCAGCGGGCCAAGCTGCAGCTCGAAGGTCTCGGCGTCGAGGTGCGCACCGGGATCCGCGTGACCGACCTCGGCCCCGATTTCGTGGAGATCGGCGCCGAGTACATCCAGGCGCGCACCGTGCTCTGGGCCGCCGGGGTTCGCGCGAGTCCCCTCACCGCGCACCTCGGCGTTCCCCTCGATCGCGCCGGCCGGGTCTGGGTGGACGACGATCTCGCGGTGCCCGATCGTCCCGAGGTGTTCGTGGTCGGCGATCTCATCGCCAAGAACCAGGACGGCAAGCCTCTGCCCGGCGTGGCCCAGCTCGCCATCCAGAGCGGCCGGCACGCCGCCCGCAACATCGCGCTGTCGCGGCGCGGTCGGCCGCGGCTGCCGTTCCGCTACGTCGACAAGGGCTCCATGGCGACCATCGGTCGCAACCGGGCCGTCGCCCAGCTCGGGCGGTTCCACTTCTCCGGCATCGTGGCCTGGTGGCTGTGGCTCACGGTGCACGTCCTGTCCCTGGTCGGGTTCCGGAGCCGCCTCTCGGTGCTGATGGAGTGGGCATTCGCCTACTTCACGTGGCAGCGGCGGTCCCGCGTCATCCTCGAGGTGCCGCGCGAGATGGCGCCCTCTCCGCTGGTCGCGGAAGGTGGGCGGATCGTGCCGCTCCACCAGGCGCCCGAGCTCACTGCGGTGCGCCTGGACGGCGCGCCCGGAATGGCTGCCGCGAACATGCCCGCGAACATCGCGGCCCATCTCGGACGGTGAGCGTCCGGCCTGACCCGCGCCAGACCAGGCTCAGGCAACCAGTTGCGAACGATCGTCGAAGCAGCGGTCGCAGGAGAAGGTGATGGCGAGTCGGGTCCCGGCCCCGCGTTCGCTGTGCACGGCGATCTCGCCTCCGAGCTGGCTGGTCACGGCGCGTAGCGCGCCCATTCCGATGCCCCGCCCCGAGATGTCCGTGACCGCCGCCGCGGTCGAGACCCCGTCCGCGAACAACAGATCCGTCTGGTCGATCTGGTCGAGGCTCTCCGGGCCCGATCGCGCGGCGTGCCTCGCCCGCAGGGCATCCCAGTCGATCCCGCGGCCGTCATCCGCGATCTCGATGACGAAGCGGCGGCCATCGGCGAGGCGCCGCGCCGACATGGTGAGGTGCCCGTCCTCCGGCTTCCCGGCGGCCAGCCGCTCGTCACCCGGCTCGATGCCATGGTCGACCGCGTTCCGGACCGCGTGAAGGAAGACCGCCCAGAACGGGGCCCAGGGACCCCGCTCGAGCCGCAGGTCGCCGGGCCGGATCTCGACCACCAGCCGCTTTTCGAGCCGGGCGGCGAGCTGCTGGGCCTGTCCGGCGAAGTCGTGGAAGCGCTGCTCCACCGGCTCGAGGGTCAGCTCGTGCAGCATCCGCGCGAGCACGGACCGCGGGGCCCCCTCCTCGACCGCCCGCGCGAGCGCCAGGTGCTCCTCGGGGGTCATCTCGATGGTTCGTCGGCGCGCGCCAAGCAGCCGGTCGACATCCGTGGTCAGGCGTTTCCACCGCTCGCAGAGGGGGGCGACCTCGGCGGGACCGAGGCCCATCCCGTCGTCGAGCAGCGTCGATTCGAGCTCGTGACAGATGCTGGCCACGCTGCCGAGGCCGAACAGCATGCAGTTGCCCTTCAGCGTATGGAGATCGCGCTTGAGCGCGTCCCGCTCGGCGGAGTCGCCCACGTCACCGTCGCCGTTGGCGGCTTGGGCGTGGGCGAGGGCGTGGTCGGCGGCGGTGGGTGCGTCGGCGCGATCGTTCCCCATCGCCGGCGCGGACACCCGCCGCAGGATCCGTCCCAGGATGGCGGAGGCCTCCTCCTCGAAGGCCAGGAATCCCTGACGATCGGACAGCAGGCGCTCGAACAGCGCCAGGGTCTCCCTCCGCTCGCGCTGCAGGTTCTGACGCTCGAGCTCGAGGGTCACCTCGGAGACCACCACCAGGTAGCGCTCGGGCAGCTCGCCCTCGGAAGCCAGGCCCCCGTCCGCGCCGATGGCCTGGTACGAAAACGCGAACCGCCGACCACCGGCCACCAGGGTCTTCGGCAGTTGCTCGAGCGCGAGCTCGAGGCCGACGACGTCCTCCATGAGCTGGTCCCAGGCCACGGCCGCTTGCGCGCCGAAGTCCGGCGCATGACGGCCGAAGAAGCGGTGAAAGACCTCCCCCTGCGGCAACGGCCCGAACCAGATGCGGAGGATCGCCGAATGCTCGGGGAGCATCCGACCGGTGGCGTCCAGGATGAACACGCCCTCCCGCAGGTTGTCGAGCAGGAGCCCCATCTCGCCGTTGCGCTGGGCCAGGGCCTTCGTTCGCTCCTCGATGCGCGCCTCGAGGGTCTGCTGCAACCGCTCGAGCTCCTGGTTCCGGGCCCGCAGCTGGTTGAACATCGACTGCACGGTGTCCACCAGCGTGCCCACCTCGCGCGCGTCCCACCGCCGCAAGGGCGGCGGCGAGGCCGGCTCCCCGGCCCCGATCCGGGCGGCGAAGGTGGCCAGCTTGATGATCGGCCGCGCCAGCCACGACGCGAGCCCGAGGGCCAGGGCCAGCCCGACCACCAGCGAGAGCGCCAGCGCGATCAAGGTCGTGCGGCGGGCGCGCCGGGCCTGCTCCTCGATGCTCGCGTGGGTGCGGGTGAGGGCCACCACCCAGCCCAGCTCGTGGTCCCCGATGCGGGTCACCGCCGCCCGCACCGGGGTGCCACGCTCGTCGGTGCCGTCGCGCAGCTCGACCACGTCGCTCGGGCCGGCGCGATAGGCCGCCACCCCGGACAGATCCCGCAGCACCACCCGGCCCTGGGGATCGGACTCGGTGATGAGGCGGCCGCGCTTGTCGAGGACCCTCGCCTGGATGTTGCCGAGGCTGCTCACCACCCCCGAGGTCAGCTTCTGGATGAGCCCGAGATCGAGCGCGATCCCGAGGTTGCCGACCACGGCCTCTCGCCCGTCGCCGCCGATGGCCCGCACGGGGGTCCGGACGTGGATGGCGGGCACGCGCGACACCTTCCCGAGCTCCACCTCGGAGATTCCGGTGCGGCCGGTTCGCACCATGGCCTGGTAGTCGCCCCGGTCGTTCCGGTTCTGCCCCACCATCGACTCGGGTTCGGCGGCGATGGTCTTGCCGCTCTGGTCGCAGAAGATGACGATGACCGAGCCGGGGAAGCGCTGCTTGTGGATGCGGACCATCGACTGCAAGGTGCCGGCATCGCCGATGTGGCCTGCCCCGATCTCGGCTGCGCTCATCTGGAGCGCTGCGACGTTGGCATCCACCACCTGCGCGACGTCGCGCGCGAGCACGCGCGCCGCGAACGCCAGCTCGCTGTCCGCGTCCCGCTGCTGGACCTCTCGCCACCGGCGCACCTGCACGGCGCCGAGGTAGGCGAGCGGGGCCGCCGCCACCAGGATCAATGAGACCAGCAGGTAGGTCTTCAGACGTGGGCGCAGCATGGCTCTCGCTCCGCCCGAGGGTCTTCACCCGACCCGCCGACGGTGCTCTGGAGATCTCATCGGCACGGATGCGTCAACCTTGAACCGGTGCCCGGGACCGGGACCCGGCTCCGCCTGGACGCCGCGCGCCGTTCAGCCGCACGTCGTCAGCCGCGCGTCACCCGTGCACGATCCGGTCGGGCAGGTGCGCGAGCCCGATCGGTCCTCCCCCGTTGGCCTCGAGGGCCGCCTGCAGGACCTCGGACAGCTCGATCAGGTTGAGGGGCCAGCCGTGGAGCAGGAGGGCCCCCCAGGCCGCCGGCTCGAAGACCGGCCCGGCCGATACGGCCCGAGGTCGCCCGAACTTGCGCAGAATGCCGGCCGCCTGGGGGCCGATGTCCTCGACCCGCTCACGCAGCGGCGGGAGCACGACGGGCTGGACGGCCTCCCAGGCCGTCGGCCTCTGGTCGGTCGCGGACGTCTCGGAGCCGAGGCCGACCCGGTTGGTCCCCGCGATGACCTGGACCTCGACGTCGACCGCCGAGGTGGACCCGTACCACGACAGGCGGCCATCCAGCCCGATGCGCAGCAGGCGCTCCTGGACCGGGGCGGGGACCGCGTCGATGTCGTCGACGAACAGCGTCCCGCCGCCCGCCAGCCCATCGAGGAGCGCGGGAGCGTTCTCGCTGCCGCCCGCGACGAGGACACCACTTCCGAAGAGGCGGGATTCGAGCTCTGGCCGGGGGATCTCCGACGCGTCGACGGCCACCAGGTTCCCGGAGCGCCCGCTGAAGGCGTGGATGGCCTCCGCAAAGCCCCTCCTGCCGACGCCGGTCTCGCCCGCCAGCAGGATCTCCGCCCTTGATCTGGCGAGGCCGCGCAGTCGCGCGGTGGCGAGGGCCAGCTTGGGCGCGCGCGTGGCGAGCGGGCCGAAGGGGCGCGCCGCCTCCTCCTCGAGCGCGGCTTGCTCGGCCGGGGTGACCAGCCGAAAGACGAGCGCGTGGGAGCCGAGGAAGACCAAGCTCCCGTCCCGGATGGGGGTGGGACCGCTGATGGGGACGCCGTCGATGAAGGTTCCGTTGGTGCTGTCGGTGTCCTCGAGCATGAACGCTTCGCTCGGGGTCCAGGTGGCGGTCGCGCCCGCGCCCGCGCGCGGTGCCCGCGCGATGCAGGCATGTCGCGCGGACACCCGGCGATCCGCCACGACCAGGTGAATCGGACCACTCCCACCGGCAGGCGCACCCGTACCTGCACCCGCCCCCGCACCCGCGGGCGACCCCGTGCTCGCGCGACGGCCGATGACCAGCGCGTCGTCGAAGGGGACCGTGTAGGGCGCCAGGAGCGAGGCCATGGACTGGCCATCTCCGAGGACCTGCACCACGGGACGGCGGCGTGGACCCTGCCGGGAGGGTCGCAGCGGCAGGGTGTCGCTCTTCTCCTGCGCTCGCTCAGCCTGCGCATCCGCCGCCGACTTCGGCCTGCCCCGAGCGCTGGTCTCATCACCCGGATCCCGATGCGTCTTCCATGGCGACTCGCTCATGCCCCGACCTCCGTCCGCGTCGACTCGTCGTCGCGACCTCCCGGCGTTTCGTGTGCGCCAGATGGCGCCCAGGTCGGAACCATACGCCAGTCTGGGTCCGGATCACACCTGATGGGGACGGACCCCATCGGCGGCCTTGGAGGCGCCTCGGAGCCCGAGATCCCTCGAAGGGTTCCTGCGAAGGGTTCCTGCGAAGGGTTCCTGCGAAGGACTCGACCTCCGCCAACGCCGGGGTGGTTCGGTGTATGCTCAACGGTTTCAGAGAGGCAAACCCATGCGATTTGCGACCCCGGCGTGGCTGGTTGTCTTCTTGGGCTTCTTCTTGGGCGTCCTGGTGACCGGCGCACTGTCCAGCGGCTGTGCGCGGGTCAACACGGCTCCAGGTGCTGGCTCGGGCGGAGCCTCATTCCTGGGCGGCGGGGTCGGGGCGGCCACGGTCGATGCCGCAACCACGCCGGTGTTCGACGCCCTCGACAACAGCGATCGCGTGCTGATGACCAGCCACATGTCGAAATGTGGCGACGGGGTCCGGACCTCGGACGAGGCGTGCGACGATGGCAACACCGCGTCGGGGGATGGCTGCGCGGGCGACTGTCGCAGCGTCGAGTCCGGGTATTCCTGCGCGCCCGTGGGAAAGGCGTGCCACCGCGTCGCGCGTTGCGGTGACGGCGTGGTCGTGCTGCCGGAGCTGTGTGACGACGGCAACCAGACGGCCGGAGACGGGTGTTCGGACACCTGCAAGATCGAGCTCGGCTTCAAGTGCATGGGGAGCCCGAGCGTGTGCTCGGCGACCGTCTGCGGCGACGGCAAGGTCGAGGGGGCGGAGAGCTGTGACGACGGCAACGCCCTGCCGTTCGACGGCTGTTCGGCCGAGTGCCAGAGCGAGCCCGACTGCAGCAAGGGCGCCTGCGCGTCGGCCTGCGGCGACGGCATCGTCGTCAACGAGGACTGCGACGATGGCAACGGCGTCGCGGGGGACGGTTGTTCCGCGGGGTGCAAGGTCGAGCCGGGGTACACCTGCAAGCAGCCGCCGCTCGGCGACCGCATGTACGTCCCGGTCATCTACCGGGATTTTCGGGCCAAGAACCCGGCCGACTTCCAGCCCGGAGCCACCGGACGGACGATGCCCCTGCTCAACATCGTCAAGGCCGATCTGGATGCGGACGGGAAGCCCGTCTACTCCGGGGCGGTCGCCAACAGCTACATCACCAGCGTGGCCACCTTCGCCGAGTGGTACCGCGACACCCCGAGCGTGAACCACCCGACGGCCTCCAAGCTGACGCTGTGGAGCAACGGGAAGGGCGCCTACGTCAATCGCTATGGCGCGAACGGCGAGGCGTGGCCGGTGACCCTGCCGGCCTACTACTGTGGAAACGTCGGAGAGGAGGCGGCGGATCCCGTCACCGGGCTGCCGATGCCGTGCACGTCTCGCTTCGGCACCACCGACTGCGACAAGGATCTGGCCCTCGGGTACACGCTCCTTGCCTGCGTGGTCAAGGGGGGCAGCTACACCGCGACCTTCCAGACCGGGGTGCTCGACGGGACGCCCCTGTTCTTCCCGGTCGACGGTGATCCCTTCACCCCGGTGGCCGAGCGCAGCGCCGCGACCCTGGCCCCGCCCTACGATCCGAACTTTTCGGCCGAGGCGGGCACGCCGCCGCCCCTGCACAACTTCAGCTTCACGAGCGAGGTGCGCTACTGGTTCCAGTACGACGCCACCAAGGCTTACACGCTCGACTTCACCGGTGATGACGACGTCTGGCTCTTCATCAACAAGAAGCTGGCGGTCGATCTGGGGGGAATCCACACGCCCGTCCAGGGCTCGGTGACCTTCGGCGCGGGCGCGCCGCCCAACGCCTTCGGGCTCATGAACGGGCAGGTCTACGAGGTCGCGGTGTTCCAGGCTGAACGCCAGACCACCGGGTCGTCGTACCGGCTGACCCTGAGCGGGTTCAGCGCCGCCGCCAGCCAGTGCGCGCCGATCTGCGGCGATGGCATCCTCGGCATCGGCGAGGAGTGCGACGACGGCACCAACGCCGGGGGCTACGGCCAGTGCGGACCCGGCTGCAAGCTCGGGGAGTACTGCGGCGACGGCGTGGTCCAACCCGACCACGAGGACTGCGACGACGGCACGAACACCGGCCACCCCTGCCCCTCCGGTTGCAAGATCCTGACGGTCAACTAAGAGCGCCTACGGCGCTCGCGGGAAGGGGCGGGCGGACGGACGCGCCTACGGCGCTCGCGGGAAGGGGCGGACGGGACGCGCCTACGGCGCTCGCGGGAAGGGGGGGACCCCTCCCCGCGGGCCCCTCCCGCGGACGACGAGAAGCGTGCCCGGATCTGCTTTGCCGGTGCGGTCTCCGGTTGGCAAAGCCAACCTCCGATCCACTGCATGGAGGGCGTGGACCCGGGGCACGAGCCAACCAGAGACTGAGCCCCAACCCTTCCTATCCCCTCGCCCCGCGAAGTGGGGAGAGAGTGAGGGAGAGGGGCCCATTTCCTCGTCCTCGTCCTCGTTCCCCGCCGTCGCCTACGGGCGCCACGTCCCCGATACAAGCGCCCTTCAGTTTCTCGCGGGGAGGTCGATGTCCTGGCGGGGGAGGAGGGGAGGAATGTTGACCAAGAAGTCGGTGATGATTGTGGATGACGCGGCCATGATGAGGCTGGTCATCACCAACCTGGTCACGAGCGACAGTCGCTACAGCGTGGACTCCTACTGCTCCAACGGCGAGGAGGCCCTGGCGGCCCTCAAGAAGGTGACCCCCGACATCATCCTGGTCGACATCGAGATGCCGGTGATGGATGGGCTGACCTTCATCCGCCATGCGCGCCTCAAGACCCGGGCCAAGATCGTGGTCTTGTCCTCGATCGCCGCCGAGGGATCGCCGCAGGCCCGGACGGCCCGACAGCTCGGCGCGGATGCGGTGGTGCAAAAGCCGTCCGGCGCCGTCTCCTTCGATCTGGCGGAGAAGATTGGCAGTCAGCTCCTCGCCACCCTGAAACGACTCTCGCCCTGATCCGAACCGAGGAGCCCGCCATGTCGCAAGATGATGACGCGCTCGACATCGAGGAAGAGAATGTCGAGCACACGTACCTGACCTTCTACGTCGGCGGCGAGGAATACGCCGTCCCGGTCAGCCACGTCACGGAGATCGTCCGCTTGCAGAAGTCGTACGCGGTCCCGGACGTGCCGAGCTACATTCGCGGGGTCATCAACCTGCGCGGGAAGGTGATTCCGCTCCTCGACGTGCGCAGCCGCTTCGGCCTGCCAGAGGAGCCGTACACCGACCGCACGGTGGTGGTGGTGCTCGAGCTTGGAGACTCAGCCACCGGCCTGGTCGTGGACGGAGTGTCCGAGGTGGCGGAGATCCTCCCCGAGCACGTCGAGCTGCGCGCCGGGATGAAGAGCATCGGCCGGCCCTCGATGGTCAAGGGCATGGGCAAGCGGGCCTCCCGGGTGAGCTTCATCCTCGACGTGGGGGCCCTCCTCGACCTCCCGACTCCCGAGGCCACCGGGCCCGCCGGGAACGCCGCAACCGGCGCTGCGCACGCAGCCCGCTGAACCGTCTCACGAGAAGAAAGCAAAGGACCACGACCATGGGCAACACGGAACAATCGACTCTTGGTGCGACTCTTGGTGCAACCTCGGGCGGCGGTGCTCCCGCGGGCTCCACGGCGGACGCGATCGAGTTGACCCGCTACCGGGCGGCGATCGAGGGCGTCACCACCAACATCATGATGGCGGACTCCGAGCTGCGCATCGTCAGCATCAACCACAACCTGATGCGGCTCTTCGAGACGGCGGAGCGCCAGATTCAGTCCGAGCTGCCGCAGTTCTCGGCCCGCGGCCTGGTCGGTCGCTGCATCGACGACTTCCATCGGCGCCCCGCCCACCAGCGGGGGCTCCTGCGCAACCTGCGCGGCCAGCACCGCACCCAGCTCAAGATCGCTGGCCTGGTGTTCGACCTGGTGGTCACGCCGGCCCGCGATCAGTCCGGCGAGATCGTCGGCTTCGCGGTGGAGTGGAACGACATCACCCAGAAGCTGGCGATCGAGGAGGAGCGCAATCGCATCTCGGCCGAGGCCCAGCGGCTCAAGAGCGCGCTCGACAGCGCCACCACCAACGTCATGGTGGCGAACGACAAGTACGAGATCGTGTACATGAACGAGAGCCTGCTGCAGATGCTGAAGCGCAACGAGGCGTCGATCCAGAAGGAGCTGCCGCAGTTCAGCGCCCACGGCCTGATCGGCCAGTGCATCGATCGGTTCCACAAGAACCCGGCGCACCAGCGCCACCTGCTCTCCAACCTGCGCGGGCACCACAAGGTGCAGCTCAGCCTCGGCGGGCGGTTCTTCGATCTCACGGCCGGCGTGGCCCGCGACGATTCGGGCAAGGTCATCGGGTTCTCGGTCGAGTGGGTCGACACCACCGACCAGGTGATCGCACAGCGGGACATCGAGCGCGTGCTGAACGGCGCGATCACCGGCGATCTCACCCTGCGTATCGAGGCGGAGCGCTATCAGGGGTTCCTGCGCAGCATCGGCGACGGGATGAACCGGTTCCTCGACTCGGTGGCGGATTCGTTCCGCCAGGTCAAGGTGGCGGTCGAGCAGATCGGGCAGGCCGCCACCCAGCTGCGAACCACCAGCCAGATGATGTCGTCGAGCTCGGTCCAGCTCAACCGGGCCGCCGCCGAGTCGGCCGGCTCGCTCACCAAGACCGCCGCCATGGTCAAGTCCAACGCGGAGAACGCCGCCACCGCCAACCAGCTGGTGGTCCAGACGGCGACGGGCGCGCAGGGCGGACAAGCCCGCATGGAGGAGATGAGCTCCGCCATGAGCGACATCAACGCCTCGGCCCAGCAGATCGCCAAGATCATCAAGGTGATCGACGAGATCGCCTTCCAGACCAACCTGCTCGCCCTCAACGCCGCGGTGGAGGCGGCGCGGGCCGGTCGACACGGCAAGGGCTTCGCGGTGGTGGCCCAGGAGGTGCGGAACCTGGCCGAGCGCAGCGCCAAGGCCGCCAAGGAGACGGCGCAGCTCATCGAGGACTCGGTGGCCAAGGTGTCGCAGGGCGTGAAGATCGCCGATGGCACCCGGGAGGCCCTCAAGCAGATCGTGACCAACGTCGCCAAGGTGGTGGATCTGGCGGGGGAGATCGCCACGGCATCGGGGGAGCAGTCGCGGAACATCCGCAGCGTCACCGATTCGATGGGGCAGGTCACCGAGGGCGCGCAGGCCGGCAGCCAGCAGAGCAACGAGGTGGCAGCCGCGGCCGAGGAGATGGGCCGCCAGATGGAGATTCTCCGGCAGCGCATGGAGAAGTACAAGATCGCCGCCCTCGCCGCACCGGGCTCCGGAGGCTTGCCGGCGGGGATGACCGCCGAGATGTTCGAGCAGGTCATCGCCATGCTGCGCACCCAGGGGATGTTCCCGCCTCCCGCCGGCGCCGGGGGCCCCTACACCCATCCCCACGCGACGGGAGGGGGCCACGGCAACGGTCACACCGGGCCCCGCAACGGGTCGAGCGATCCCAGGTCGGTGCTCCCGCTCGATCGCGACGAACGAGGCTTCGGGGGCTTCTAGGCGGCCCGACGCGGTCTTGGCATCGGGCGAGCCAACATGAGCTTCGACGAGGACGAGGTCTGGCATCAGTACGCCGTCGACGGCGCCGAGGCGCTGCGGGCGATCGAGGCCAGTCTCCTCGAGCTCGAGGAGCGGCCCGGCAATCGCGCGCAGATCAACCAGCTCTATCGCGGACTGCACACCCTCAAGGGGAACTCCGGGTTCGTCGGCATGCGCCAGATCGAGCGGCTGGCCCACGCCGCCGAGGACATGATCGGCCTCGTCCGCGACGGGGGTGTCGCGCTCGACCATCCGATGGTCGAGCTGATGCTGGCGGTGGTGGATGGTCTTCACCGGGTGGTCGAGACGGCGGCTCGCGAGCGCCGCGACGGTGACGAGGCGCTGACGTCGCCGTTGACGGAGGCGGTGGTCAAGATGACGGCGTCGCTCGGCAGCGCCCGGGCCACCGGGTCATCCCCGGCGCCGCAGGCGGCGGGCCAGTCGGTCGAGCCACCTGCCGCCCCGGTCGAGGCCACGGGGGCCACAGCGGCCGCGGAGGCGGCGCCGGCTCACGCGGGCTGGGAGGAGCTCGACCTGATCGATCCCACGCGGGACCCCGGCTTCGTCGAGGTCTTCCTCGCGCTCGCCGCCGAATCCTTGCCCAGGCTCGGGGCCGCGATGGCCGAGGCCCTGTCCCCCGAAGCGGGACCGGCGGCCCGGGCGGCCATCGCGCAGCTCGCGGACGAGCTGTCGCTCGCCTCCGAGCGGATGGGGTACGTGCACGTCACCCTGCTGCTCGACAAGATCACCGCCGCCGGGGCGGTGTCCTCGGTCGCGGGTGATCTCGCCGCCCTCGAGCTCGATCTCTACGAAGCGCTGGTGGCGATCGAGGCGCAGTATCGCACCCTCACCGAGACCCCCCAGGACTTCGGCATCACCGCCCAGTACCAGCGCGCCTGCGCGAACCTGGCGTTCGGCGATCTGGCGCGTCTGCACGATCTGCTGGCCGCCGCTCCGGGCGAGCTCTCCGAGACCGAGCTGTCGGGGCTATTCCGGAGGCTGCGCGGGGCTTGCGAGTACTACGGCTTCGACCGGGCGGCGAGCGCGTGCCTCGACCAGGCCGATCAGCTCGGGCGCGCGCTCGAGTCCGGGCAGGCGCCCACCAGCGCCCTCATCGCCGATACCTGCGCCTTCATCGAGCAGCTCGGGCAGACCATCCACCTCGTCAACTCCGGTGCGGCGGAGGGGACCACGGACTCCGCCGAGAGCTCGGCGATGGACGTGCCGGCCCGGGCCCGGGAGGCCGCCGACGACCCGATGAAGTTCGCGCCAGAGGCGTGCGGGCTCCCGCTCTCGACGCCGCTCCTCCACCAGATCACCCGCACCGCGCTCGGGGCGCTGTCGCGGGCGCTCGAGCGGGGCTGGACCGTGCTCGAGGTTCATGCCGACCTCGAGCGCCGACCGACCCTCTTCGAGCCGTTCACCAGCTGGATCCGGCAGTCGGGCTCCGCCCTGGTGACGAGCGCGGTGGTCATGCCTGGGGCTGCGAGCCGGGTCACCGTCTATCAGTTCCTGCTCATCACGCCGCTGCCCTTGCCCGAGGTGGTGCGGGCCCTCGGCGGGCTCGACGGAAGCTCCTTCGGGGTCCATCGCCTCGAGGTGGGAGGGCCTCCGTTCCCGGCGAGCGGCCCCGAGAGAGGACCTGCCCCCGGCGACGCGGCGAGCCCCGCCGTTCCCTTCGCCGCCCCACCCACCGCCTCCGCCTCCGCCACCGCCTCCGCCTCCACCTCCACCTCCACCTCCGCCGAGGTCGAGGTCGACCCCGGAGGCGACCAGGACGATCGGCCGGAGCTCGAGGAACGCAACGAGCGCCAAGAGTACGACGAGCGCCAGGAGTACCGCGGAAGCAAGGAGCGGACCCCCGCGGTCGATTCCACCAAGGTCGAGTTTCTCCGGATCGACGCCCGCAAGGTCTCCCTCATCATGGATCTGGCCGGGGAGATCGGCCTCGCGTCGAGCGCGGTGACCCATCACCCCGAGCTCGACGGCTCCGAGCGGGCCGGGTTCCTGTCGGCCTCGCACAAGCTCGAGGTGCTGGTGCGCGAGCTGCAAAGCGAGGTCTCGGCCATGCGGCTGCTCCCGGTGGCGGGGGTGTTCCAGCGGATGCGCCGGGTGGTGCGCGACGCCGCGCGCCGCTCCGGCAAGAAGGTCAATTTGATCCTCCTCGGAGAGGATACCGAGATCGACAAGGTGATGGTCGACAGCCTGCAGGAGCCGCTCATCCACGTCCTGCGCAACGCCATCGACCACGGCATCGAGGCACCCGAGGCGCGGGCTCGCCTCGGCAAGCCCGTGACCGGGACCATCGTGCTCGAGGCCTCGCACCAGGGCGGCGAGGTGACCGTGGCGGTCTCCGACGACGGCCGTGGCCTCGATCGCGAGCGCATCCTCGGCCGCGCCCGTGAGCGCGGCCTGGTCGCGGCCGACGTCCGCCCGAGCGACGCCGAGATCGCGGACCTGATCTTCCTGCCTGGGTTCTCCACCAAGGAGACGATCGACGAGCTGTCGGGGCGCGGGGTCGGGATGGACGTGGTCAAGACCAGCATCGAGGGACTGCGCTGGCGCGTGTCGCTCGAGAGCACGCCCGGGCGTGGCACCAGCATCACCATGAGCGTGCCCTTGACCCTGGCCTTCGTCGAGGCGATGGTGGTGCGCGAGCGCGAGCGCCTGTACGCGGTCCCCATCGAGCGGGTCTTCGAGGTCTTCCGCGCCGCGGCCAGTCAGGTGTCGCACAACCTGGCCGACGGCCAGTCGGTGGTCCGGGTGCGCGACAAGCTGGTCCCGGTGCTGTGGCTGCATCGGTACTACGGTGAAGGCCCCGCCGACGAGACGCTCGAGGGACGGGTGGTGGTGGTGGTCCAGACCTCGCAAGGCGATCTGGCCTTGCCGGTGGACGCCCTGCTCGGCAACCAGCAGGTGATGCTCAAGCCCCTCAAGGGAGCGCTGTCCAAGATGCGCGCGGCCGCCGGATACGGGATGCTCCGCTCGGGCGACGTCGCGGTGACCCTGGACTGCGAGCAGCTCCGTGGCTAGCACTGGTGCGTCGGCGTCTCCCGGGAGCCTCGCCCCGGGCGCAGGCTCTGACCCGACCGTGCTCGAGGCCCTGCGCTCCTGGGTCCGGAGTCACTTCGGGCTCAGCTTCTCGGGCGACCAGGGGGAGCTGTTCGTCAGCCGGATCGAGAGCTTCTGTTCAGAGCGGGCCCTGCGCCCCCAGGAGCTGCTGCTCCAGCTCACGGCCGGCCAGCGCGCGCTCACCGGCGCGCTCGCCGACGCCCTGTCCACCAACCACACCTTCTTCTTCCGGGAGAAGGAGACCTTCGATCTCCTCGACACCAGCATCCTGCCGTCCCTGGCGGGGGGCGCGGTGCGGGTGTGGTCGGCCGCGTCGTCGAGCGGCGACGAGGCGTACAGCATCGCCATCGCCGCGCGCGAGCGACTCGGGGACACGGCGGCCGCGCTGGTGAAGATCCTGGCCACCGACCTCAGCGACCGGCAACTTCGCCTGGCGGAGCAGGGCCTCTTCCCCGCCGAGCGCGTGGCCCTGGTCAGCGCCGAGCGGCGCGCCCGCTGGTTCGCCCGCGCCGGTCTCGGGCAGTGGCAGATCAATCCGGAGCTGCGCAAGATGTGCACCTTCCGTCGGCTGAACCTGACGACCCATCCCTGGCCCTTCGAGCAGCGCTTCCACCTCATCTTCCTGCGCAACGTCCTCTACTACTTCGAGCCCAGCACCCGGCGCGCGATCGTGGAGGCGTGCTTCGACGCCGCCGAGCCGGGCGCCTGGCTGGTCACCAGCCTCACCGATCCGATGCTGGACATGGTGACCCGCTGGACGCCGATCCGGCCGGCGATCTTCCGAAAGGGCCCGCCGTGAGCGGCTCCGACTCCAGCGGGAGACGCCCCATCCGGGTGCTGATCGTGGACGACTCGGCCCTGGTGCGCAGCGTGCTGTCACGCGGGCTCGCCGCCGACGGCGGCATCGAGGTGGTGGGGACCGCCAGCGATCCCTACGTGGCGCGGGACCTCCTCGTGAAGCTCCGGCCGGACGTGCTCACCCTCGACGTGGAGATGCCACGGATGGACGGCGTGACCTTCCTGAGGAAGTTCATGGCGGTCCTCCCCACGCCCACCGTGGTGCTGAGCTCGCTCACGACCCGGGGCTCGTCCCTGGCGGTGCAGGCCCTCGAGGCCGGCGCGATCGAGGTCTTGACCAAGCCGAGCATCGGGGTGGCCTCGGGCATCGAGGAGATGATGGCGAGCCTGATCCGCAGCGTGAAGATCGCGGCCCAGAGCCACGTCGCCCGGCGCGAGATTCCGCCCATCGAGCCTGCCGCCCCCAACGCGACGGCCCTGCAGCGCAGCACCGACTTCGTGATGGGCCTCGGCGCCTCGACCGGCGGGGTGGCGGCCCTCGGTCGGATCCTGCCGATCTTTCCGGCCTGGTCGCCGGGGATCGTGATCGTCCAGCACATGCCCTCGGGGTTCACGGCCGACTTTGCCAGCCGCCTCGACGGGCTGTGCCAGATGCGGGTCTCGGAGGCCCGCGATGGCGATCGGGTGCTGCGGGGGCACATCCTGGTGGCACCGGGCGGCGCGCGCCACCTCGAGGTGCGGCGCTTCGGCGGCGAGTACCGGGTGCATCTCATCCCGGGCGATCCCCAGTCGGGTCACGTTCCGTCGGTCGACGTGTTCTTCAATTCGCTCGCGCAGTACGTGGCGAGCAATGCCACGGCGTGCCTGCTGACCGGGATGGGCGCCGACGGCGCCGCCGGGTTGCTCAAGCTGCGGCAGGCGGGCGGGCACACCTTCGCCCAGGATCGCGAGACCTCCGCGGTCTGGGGCATGCCCGCGGCGGCCGCCGAGCTCGGCGCGGCCGAGCGCCTGGTCCCCCTCCACGAGATCCCCTCCGTCCTGCTGGGATGGAGCGGCGCCCACTCCTGAGCCGAGAGCGGCCTTCCGAGCGGCCGCGGACCGGTGCCGCCGTCAGGCCGCCCGCGAGGGCGGGAGGACGGGTTGCACGACCGGTGTCGGGCTGGGTTCGGCCCGACTTCCGGCTCCATTTCGCACGCCGCCGCTGAGATCCAGGTGGCGGACGCAGTTCTTCCCGGCCTGCTTGGCGGCATAGACCAGGGCGTCGGCTCGACGGAGGAGTTCATCGAGGGCCGGAGCCGGCGCGTCGACGGTGATCGCACCGACGCTGACGCTGGCCGGCCAGCGCTCGCTGACGGTGCTCCGCAGCGCTGCCGTGAGCTTGAGCAGCACCGCCTCCGCCGCCGGTCCATCGGTCGCCGGGAGAAGCACCACGAACTCGTCGCCGCCATAGCGGGCCACCACGTCCACCGAGCGGAGGTTGTCGGTGAGGACGGCGGCCACCCCGGCCAGCAGGCGATCCCCCGCGTCGTGTCCGCTCGAGTCGTTCACCTTCTTGAAGTCGTCGATGTCGAGGTAGGCCAGCGAGAGGGGCCCACCATAGCGCGCGATGCGGTCGAGCTCGCGGTTGGCCGCCTCGACGAACGACCTGCGGTTGAGGGCCCCGGTCAGCGGGTCGGTCCTCGCGAGCCTGGCTTCGTGCTCGGTGGTGACGCGGAGCTTGGCCAGTACCGAGGCCACCACGAGGAAGAACCCCAGCTCGACGACGGCGTTCCACCACGACAGCAGCGGGTGGGCGAGGTGGCTCGGGCTCGAGCAGACCTCGGGGAGCCGGACCAGGGCCGATAGACCGCAGAGCAGGAGCCCGTATCGCACGTTCAGCCACCACGTCGCCGCCGCGATGGGAACCAGGTAGAAGAGCGCGATGGAGGCGTCAGAGCCTGTCAGGTAGTCGAGCGTCCCGATGGAGAGCAACAAGAAGATGCACCCCGGCAGCAGGAACCGCGGGCGATTCCTCACCCGTCGCCACAGATCACTCACCTCGCCCCTCCCATCCGCCGGTGCTCATCGTCATGCCGCCAAGGACTATTCGAGCGCCCGGTCGATGTGCTTGAGGGCGTCCGAGCGCAGCCCGAAGCTGGCGCGCACCCGGTTCAGATCCACCACCGTCTTGACCGACAGGGGAAGCTCGACCGGGTGATCCTCGACGTGCCAGCCGCTCTCCGACAGGTCGAAGATCAGGTTGGCGGCCTGCAAGCCCAGCGCCTCGTGGTCAGGCACCACGGCCAGCGTCCCGAGCGGAGAGCGCGGATCGACGAAGTTCGAGACCCCCACGATGAGGGGCACCTCGCCGTCCCCGGTCTCGGCCCGCCAGGCGTCGTCGAGGAAGTCCTCGTCACGGACCAGCGCATTGTCGTTGAGCATCCAGATGGCGTCCACCTTGTTCCGGATGACGAGCGTGTGGATGGCATCGCGCAGCCCGTCGGCGCTCACGTCGTTGGGCACCGACGCCGCGACGATCTCCACGTGCTCCCGGGTCGCGAGCGCCCGCTGACGCTCGACGAACTTACGGAAGGCGGGTCGAAACACCACGCCCACCCGGTTGAGGGGCTTAGTCATCACCGCCCGCAAGTTCACGAAGGCGGTGATCCCCGGGACCTCGTAGGCGATCCCGGTCGAACGGCGGATGAGGGGCTGCACCTCTTCGACAAAGGACGCCATCAGCAGGACCGCCGGTGGCAGGACAGCCGTCGGACTGCTCTGCTGGACCTGGCGATAGAGGTTCATGGTGGCGTTGTTCATGAGAACCAGGCAATCCGGCCGGGACGACTGGATGGCTGCCGCGAGATCCGCGGCCCGGGTCCCGGGGCTCACCGTGAACGTCCGGACGTTGAAGTTCTTCTGAACCTCGGCGACCAGGCTCTTGCGCACATCGACGAAGTTGGCGGAGGTGGGCATCGCGATGAGCAGCGTCGGCGCCCCGGTCTTTGCAGGAGGGTCGAGGACCGCGGCAGCAGCCGCCGCCGGGTGACCCGCTCCCGAGCCCGGGTCGCCCCGCTCGCTGCCGGGGCCGGTCGCACACCCGAGCCACAGCAGCGCCGCCACCCCGAGCCACCCGGCGCGAGGACCTCGCCGCGCCGTCCGCTGCGTCGTCCGCGTCATGGGACGCTCCAAGCGTCGATGCCGAGCAAGTGCTTGGTCGTCGAATCCAGGTTCTGAAATGATTTCACCACCACCTCGCGGACGCTCGGGTTGAGCACCGCCACCGCTGACAATCCTACCCCGGGACCTGGCAGCTCCCGGGTCTTCATCACGAGCCGGGTTCGCTCCGTCAGCTGCCCGAGCATCGAGCTCGGCAGCACGATGCCATCGGCCGCGGAGAACTCCAGCAGGGGCAGCAGGTCTTCGACCTTGGCGACGCGCTTGGCCTTCACGTCACTGGTCTGCAAGAGACCATTCAGGAAGGCCTGGGTCCCGTCGCGGCCGAACAGGTCGACCACCCCGATGCTTTTTCCCCCGAGGGCGCCTTCGAGCGGGTGGTTGACCGAGACGAGAACGTAGGGCTCGTTGCTCTTGCCTCCACGTTGTCCTTGGAGCGTGAGGGCCTCGCCCCGCTGGAGCAGGACCGGGGTGATGCCAACCACCGCGTCGGGGTGGCCACTCGCGAGCCCATCCTCGAAGTCGCGAAAGCGCCCGAACACCGTCACCGTCAGCTCGGGGAGCTTGGCCTGCAAGGTCTTCTCGAGGACGCTGGCCTTGGTGTCGAGCTGCAGGAAGACGTGCACCACGGGCTTGGCTCCCCCCACGGCGCGGCCGTCGCCGATGTCGGCGAGGCCCGCGAGCCCGAGGACCAGCAGCGACGCCACGAGGAGGCGCCACGACCACCGCGCGCGCGGTCGTCGTCGAGACGTTCGTTGATGGAGGAAGGCTCTCTTCATGAGGCGGAAACGTAAGCCCCGTCGCGTCAGCTGCCAGGGCTTCTTGAAGCTCGGAGCTATGCGTCCACAACTTTAGTCCAGCCCTCGAGCCTGGAAATCCCCAGCCATGGAGGATGTTTCCGGCGGCCCGGTCCAGGGACGAACGCCGGACCTTCGAGCGATGACGCTCAAGGATAGAGGACGAACCACCGAGCATGATGCAGCAGGATGTCGGAGCGCGGAGAGTGGACGGCGGAGGATGGGCTGTCGGTGGGGACTTCACCGTCGACGGATCGCGCGCGTCCTCCGCGGGCGGTGCGACCGCCGGCTCGCTCGCCCTCGCGCCCGCGGTCGCGGTCGCCCAGGTTCATTCGGCTCGTCCCCTGGCTGTCACTGTCGCTGTCACTGTCGCTCGGGTGGGCATGGGCATGGCCGTCGACCGGTGCCGCGCAGCAACCAGCGCCCCCGGGAGCTCCGCCGGCTTCCGCCGGCCCCGCCGCCGACCCCTCGCCCTCCTCCGTGCCCGAGCCCCCGGCGGAGATGCCGGTCGACACCATGATTCCCTCGGGCGGCGATCTGGCCTTTCCGACTGGCCCAGAGGACCTCAGCCTCGAGGCCCTGTTCAACACCGACATATCGATCGCCTCGAAGAGCCTGATGAAGCAGAGCGAGGCCCCGTCGATCGTCACGGTGATCACCCGCCCCATGCTCCAGGCGCTCGGCAGCCGCAGCGTGGCCGAGGCTCTGCGCGACGTCCCCGGGTTCTTCCTGGTCGACGACGGGGTGACCTCCAACATCGCCGTCCGTGGGGTCAACGCCGGCCCCAACTCGTGGAGCCGCATCATCAAGGTCATGGTGGATGGACACCCGGTGACCGACTACAGCACCGGCGGGACCTTCCTCGGCCCGGAGCTGATTCCCATCGAGGTCGTCGAGTCCATCGAGATCATCCGGGGGGCGGGCTCGGCGCTCTACGGCGCCAACGCGTTCCTCGGCGTCATCAACATCGTGACCCGCAAGCCCAAGGAAAAGGGGGCCTACCTGGAGGCGGGCGCCGAGGCGGCCAGCACCCACGGCAACCTGGGGGGCAGCGGACACGCCCTCGGGAGCGTGACCGTCGGGGACAATCCCCTGTCGTATCTGCTGGTGTCTGCCCGCCACGACCAGATCGATCGCTCCGGCCTGCGGGTCCCCGCGAGCTCACCCAGTCTGCAGGACTTCGCCGGGGTTTCGAGCAAGGGCGATCTCTCCCGCCCGACCAGCGTCTTCGTCAAGGGGGTCTTCGATCTCGGCGGCCTCGGGAGCCTGGCCACGCAGTACCAGCTGCAGCGGCTCGATGCCATGGCGGAGTTCTCGGATCTCAGCATCCTGAGCCACGACAACCGCATCGCCCGCTCGAACAACGTCCTCGGGGCGGACCACACGCTTTCCTACCTCAAGGATGCGCTCGTGGTGCACACCTCGGGGACCTACACCGACACCCAGGACCTCCCGGCCCAGACCCTCGACTCGGGGGACACCCTCTACACCTACCGCCGCGAGCGCGCGAACCGCACCTACCAGGTGGGCAGCGAGGTCTCCTATCGCTACAAGCGACACTCGGCCCTGCTCGGGGTGGACTACATGTCCACCAGCGACACGGGGGACACCCTTTACCAGGTGGTGCGGCAGGCGGCGAACGTCCAGAACGCCGGGAACCAGATCCTGTTTTCACCCGGTCACCCCCTCGACGTCGGCAACGCCGGGGTGTTCGGGCAGATCATCCTGCGCCCGCACCGGAAGGTCGGGATCACCGCGGGCATGCGCTACGACTGGAACGATCGCTTCGGCAATTCCTTCAACCCGCGCTTCGCGCTGGTGGTGCAGCCGTTGCCCAGCATCTACCTCAAGGGCCTCTACGGCACCTCTTTCGTCCCCCCGACGCCGGTCCAGCTCTACGCGGTCCCGCTGCGCTTCGATGGGGGCGTGCTCGGCAACGACCAGCTCAAGAATCAGCGGGCCCGCACCGCCGAGCTGCAGGTCGGCTACAAGTCCAAGGACGTCCTCGACGTCGCGCTGAATGGCTTTTACACCCTGATCGACGACCGAATCGAGTTCGAGGCGGTCGGCAACCAGATGCGGGCCCGGAACCTCAACACCAGCCACTCCTACGGGATGGAGCTGTCGTCGTCGCTCAACCGGAAGCCGATCTTTGCCCGGGTCGGGGCGTCGTACCAGTTCACCAGGTCCGACGTGCCGTCCCCCACCCCCCTGTGGTGGGAGCGCCTCTACGCGCCCGGCGGTCCGGGCGGCGAGCGCTCCCTCGACTTCCCGGCCCTGATGGCCAGCGCGACCGTGGGTGTGACCTCGACGCGCTTCCACCTGCAATCCGCCGTGACCGTCCGGGCCGTGAGCTCCCGCAAGGCCTCGGCCGCCAACAGCTACGTGGCCGGAACCACCTACCTCCTCGATCCCTACTATCTCGTCGATCTCAACCTCTCGACCCTGGAGCTACGTCCCTTCGGAGGGCGCCTGAGCACCCTCTCGCTGCACGTGAACAACGTCCTCGGCCGGAGCTATTCCGAGCCGGGCTACCTCGGCGCCGACATCCCATCCATGGGCGCCGCCATCTTCCTCAAGCTCACCCAGGAGCTCGGGGGCGGCCCGAAAGAGTACCGCGAGTAGCCCCGTCCTCGTCCTCGTCCTCGTCCTCGTCCTCGTTCTCCGTCGCGTCCGCTCGTGGGACGAGCACTCGAACGAGGACGGGCTCGGACCTCCGGGCGACTCAAGCCGCCCGCTCGAGCTGACGAGGAACAGGTGGGCTCCCCGGTCGGGGTGCCCGTGGTCGAGTGCATGTGCATGCGTGGACGTATCCAGGTGGATGCCAGGGAGGGCCGAACCGATGTCTGAGCTCCGGAGCACGATTCGTGGGGGAATTCTGATCGTGGGATCGATCGCCGCTTTCGCGGGAGGATGCGGGGGTGGCTCCGCCGCCAAGCCAAGCCCGGCCGACGGAGGTGATCCGGATGGCGTGTCCCGCACGGTCACCGGACCGCTCGCGATCGGGTTCCTGATGCCCGCGACCGGGTCGCTCGCCGACCAGGCCGCCGTCTGGGAGATGGGCGTGCAGCTGGCCGAGACCGAGATCAACGCCGCCGGCGGCCTGATGGGCCGCCCACTCACGCTCGACATCCGCGACACGAAGTTCGACAACCCGACCGCGGTGGCGGAGGCCCAGGCCCTGCTGGACGACACCCACGCCTCGGTCCTGCTCACCGCCGACGGAACCGGCCCGGTGATCGCGGTCCTCATGGCTCAGGCCACCTGGCCCAAGCCGGCGATCCTGATGGCGTCCACCGCCAGCGGTGACGAGCTCGTGGCCATGGATCCCACGGACTCGGTCTTCCGCACAGTCGCCTCGGTCTCGCTCATCGGGGGCGGGACCGCCCGCGCCGCGCTCGACAAGGGCGCCAAGACCATGGCGATCCTCCAGGGCAACAACCCCTATACCCTGGGCTGCGCCGACGCGGCCGCCGCGTACTTCGCCCAGGGGGGAGGAACCATCACCAACCGCGTGACCTTCCCGTATGCGCCGAGCACGACCTACGACTACTCGGCCGATCTCGCGACGGCCAGCGCCGGTGCGCCCGACACGATCTATCTCGTGCCGCACCCGGCGGTGGGCATCAGCTTCCTCAAGGCCTGGACCGCGGCCGCCACCGGCAAGTTCGCGGGCCAGTGGTACCTGAACGAGACCCTGCGGACCGGCGCCATTCCCACCAACGTGGGGACCGCGGCCACCAACGGCATGCGCGGGGTGGTCCCGGCCGGTAACGCCACTGGAAACGCCGCCATGGTCGCCGCCTTCACCGCAGCCTATGGGACCGCCTCGGGCAGCCCCAGCATCCCGCGGGTGGCCGAGAACTACGACGCCGTCTACCTGATGGCCCTCGCCATCGCGCAGGCCGGCAGCAGCACCGACGTGGCCGCCATCCGCACGGCGCTGCGCGCGGTGGCCAACCCGCCCGGCGTGGTGGTCGGTCCCGGCGAGTTCGCCAAGGCGATGGATCTCATCAAAATGGGGATGGACATCAACTACGAGGGCGCGAGCGGCACGGTCGATCTGGACGACAAGGGCAACGTCAACCCGCTCCTCGCGGAGTGGGAGCTGCAGAACGGCACGTTCAACGTCCTGCGGACCTTCACCCCTTAGTTCTCGATACCCGTCCTCGTCTCTGTTCTCGTCCCGCGACCGGGCGCGACGGGGAACGAGGACGAAATGGGCCCGGACTTCGGGCCCGGGATTTTCCGGCCTGGCAAGGATTCGACTATAAGGTGCGCATGGAATCATCTGCGTCACTGGAAGGAATCCTCATGAGCCGAACCCCGACCTCGAACTCAGCCCGGAACCTCCGCTCGGGCCCGCGCGTCCTCGGTCTCCTGTTCGCCGCCTGCGTCGGTGGCCTGGCGGTGCGCGCCGACCGGCCGGTCTTCGCGGCCGCGCCGATGGCCAAGACCGCTGCCCCCGGCTTCTACCGGTTCATGCTCGGCGACTTCGAGATCACGGCCCTCAGCGACGGGACGGTCGACCTCCCGTTCGATCAGCTCCTCAAGGGGACCACGCCGGCCAAGGTCAACCAGATGCTGGCCAAGGCCTACCTCAAGAGTCCGGTCGAGACGTCGCTCAACGCCTTCCTCATCAACACCGGGAGCAAGCTGGTCCTGGTGGATACGGGAGCGGGCGCCCTGTTCGGGCCCACGCTCGGCCGCTTCCTCACCAACTTCAAGGCCTCGGGGTACAAGCCCGAGCAGGTCGACGAGATCTACATCACCCACATGCACCCGGATCACGTGGGCGGGCTGACGAGCGCGGGAAAGATGGTCTTTCCGAACGCCATCGTCCGCGCCGACAAGCACGAATCCGACTTCTGGCTCAGCCAGGCCAACCTCGACAAGGCGCCGGCCGATGCCAAGGCCTTCTTCGAGGGAGCCATGGGCTCGCTCAAGCCGTACGTCGCCGCCGGCAAGTACAAGGAGCTCGAGGGGCCGACCGAGCTCGTGCCGGGCGTCAAGTCCTTGCCGAGCAAGGGTCACACCCCCGGTCACACCAGCTACGTGGTCGAGAGCAAGGGCCAGAAGCTGGTGCTGATCGGAGACGTGGTCCACGTGCTGGCCGTGCAGTTCGACGAGCCGGCGGTGACGGTGGCCTTCGACAACGATCCCAAGGAGGCCCAGGGGGCGCGCCATCGGGCCTTCACCGAGGCCGCCAAGGACGGCGAGCTCGTCGGGGCCGGGCACCTGCCGTTCCCGGGCGTCGGCCACGTGCGGATGAACGGCAAGGGATTCCAGTGGTTGCCGATCAACTTCATGCGCCTGCCTTGAACGGCCAGCGCCGAGGCGTGTCGCCCTCGCTTGCATGGCCGGTCTCGCTCGGCTAGAGCGAAAGCACGGCCGCAATGTCCTTTGACCGCAAGGTCGGCTCGGACGGTCGTCCGACCGGACGAGACGAGCTGGGGACGACGGGAGGAATGCCATGACAGCGCCTGAATCAACCGGCACCGCCACCGCCGCCGTGGCCACGGGCATCGGCCACGAGGTCAGCCGGCGATCGCCCTCGCCCTCGCGGCGGGAGCTCATCGTGGGGGCCCTCGGCAGCGGCTTCGCGATGTCGGTGCGGCCCGTGTCCGCGGGGACCCTTCACACCGACGGGGCCGGCCTCGATGCCGAGGAGGTTCGCATCCCCACGGACGCCGGCGACATCCCGGGGTACCGGGCGATGCCCAAGGGGCACGGTGGCCGCTTGCCGCTCTTGCTCGTGGTCCACGAGATCTTCGGGGTGCACGAGCACATCAAGGACGTGTGCCGCCGCCTGGCCAAGCAAGGCTACTTCGCCATCGCGCCCGAGCTCTTCGTCCGGCAAGGGGACGTCTCGAAGCTCACCGACTTCAACGACATCCGCAAGATCGTCGCTCGGGTCTCGGACGCGCAGGTGCTCGCGGATCTCGATGCCACCGTGGGCTTCGCGAAGGCGAGCGGGGCCGCCGATGTCGCGCGCCTCGGCGTCACCGGATTTTGCTGGGGTGGGCGCATCACCTGGCTCTACGCCGCGCACAGCCCGACCGTGAAGTCGGCCGTGGCCTGGTACGGCCGGCTGGACGGGGATCGCGAGCCCCTGCATCCTCGGCATCCCGTCGACGTGGCGGGGGCCCTGCACGCCCCGGTCCTCGGGCTCTACGGCGGCGAGGATCAATCGATTCCCGAAGCGCAGGTGACGGCGATGCGCCGCGCGCTCGCCTCGGGGCCGGTCGCGGCCCAGCGCTCGGAGATCAAGGTCTACCCCCAGGCCGGACACGCGTTCTTCGCGGACTACCGGCCGAGCTATCGGGCGGACGCGGCCGAGGATGGCTGGAAGCGCATGCTGGCCTGGCTCAGGGTCCACGGGGTCGGCTGAGGCTTCGGCATCGGGCGCCATCAGAGCTCGATGCCCGCCACGAACCCCGGGTATATCCGCACCGTCGTCGAGCCACTGCGCTTCACGCTCTCGAGCCAGGAAGGGCCGAGATCGAGATCGGCCCCGCTCCATCCCACCGCGACGTTGAAGGTCGGCCCCGCCATCAGGGCGAGGTGGGGCAGGAGGCGCCACCCGAAGGTGAGCCGGAGGCTGCCGAGAGTGGTGTTCGCCGCCGCGCCTTCCCCGACGAACGGGGCATGGTGGACCCCGTAGCCCATGAGCGCGAGATCGAGGAAGTGCGTCTCCCTGGCGAGCATCCGGTACCCGACCCCGAGCCCGAGCGCGTAGCGACGCGAGCCCCGGGTCGGGACGACGTCGTTGGGTCCGTCCGAGCCCGGAGCGAACCCGAGCTCGTAGGCCGTGTAGAGGTGCCGGGTCCCGAGCTTGAGCCCGAGCCCGAGCGGAGCCACGTCGCTCGCCAGCGCGTCCACCTGGTGGATGCCGTTGCCCGCCCAGGTCACGACGCCAAGGCTCTCGCCCTCCACCTCGTCCGCGACGTTGACCACGCCGAGCGAGAACCCCTCGACCTTGCGCTGCACGTTCACCACCCCGATGGTCTGGCCCGTGTGCGCGTCGGCGAGGTTCACGACCCCGAAGGCGGCCCCGCGATGGGATCGCGCGAGGTTCACCACCCCGAAGCGGGCGCCCTCGAACTGTCCTTCGCTCAGGTTGACCACGCCCATCTGGGCCCCCTGAAAGGCGCCCACCGCGACGTTGACCGGCGCGGCCTGGAGCCCGTGAAACTGGCCGGTCGCGATGTTCACCCCGGCCGACAGCTGCAGCCCCTCGGAGTCGCCGCGCGCCAGGTTGAAGGCATTCGAGATCTGGGCACCGCGCATCCGCGCTTCGGTAACCGAGCCGACCAGCGAGAGCTGCACGCCATCGAGCTCGTCCGAGTGCCCGATCAAGAGCCCGAGCACGAACCGGTTTTCGACCCGCTGACCGGGGCGCGCATCGAGGCTCGGCCAGATCCCCACCGCGAACGGGACCGTGACCAGCGTGGGCGCCGCGGGCGCGGCCGTCGCGGTCACCTCGGCCGCCGGTCCGCCGTTCCCAGCCGCGCCGACCGCCGGAGCCGAGGGGTTGGCCTCGGCGGTATTCTGTCCCCCGCGCACCGCGGCGAACATCGGCGGCAGGGCCGTGAACTGCTCCTCGGCGAGCGCGACCGAACCGCCCTCCTCGAGCCGCACCGAGGCCTCGCCGGCGCGTCCGTCGCGGTCCAGCACCACGTGGTAGGCGCCGGGCTCGAGCCCCAGCTCGACGGGGTAGGTGGGCTCCTTGCGCAGCTCCGCCACCAGCCGCCCGGCGTCGTCCCGCACGTAGATCCGTCCCGCCATGTGCTCGGGCATCACCAGCCGCGCCCGCGGCGCGTGCAGGTCGGTGATCACCAGATCCCCGGTCCCGGCCAGCTGGATGTCGTAGGCGGGATGTTGCGCTCCCGCCATCGAGCCCTCGGTGCGGCGCAAGGTCTCGTTGTAAGCAAAGTGGTACGCCTCGTTCAGTGTCACGCGCCGATCGCGGTTGGTGTCCGCGGCGCCCCGCAGCCCGGAGATGAAGTAGTGGGTGAAGAACGCCGCGCCGATCCGATCCGATTCCTGCGCCGACTCGTCGGCGGAGCTGGCGGTCAGGTAGGCGTGTCCCCGGGTCTGCGCCGACAGGTCGCTCAGGAAGGGCGGCCGATGAACTCCACCCTTGAGGCGGACCAGCGCTCCCGACGCGCACGAATCCAGCACCGCGATGCGCACGTCCGCACCGGCGTCCTCGATCCAGCCGCGCAGCTCGCGATAAGGGACGCGCTCGTTGCCGAGCAAGAGGCCATCCTCGTCGGAGTGCCCCGAGTAGTACACGAACACCTCCGTGCGAATGCGGGTACCCGCCAGCGGCTGCATCTGCGCGCGCAGCCCGGCAAAGGCCGCGCGCAGGCGCTCGCGCGAGGCTTGCTTGACCTCCACCAGATCCTGGCGCTCCACGCCCCCGAGGCTCTCCAGCACCCGGGCGATGCTCCCGGCGTCCGAGTCCGCGAAGTGCAGGCTGGCCCGGCCTCGACCTCCGTCGTTGGACGAGATGACGAGCGCGAACCGTCGAAACACGGGGGCGGCGTCCGCGGCACCCGCGCCCGCGGCAGCCACGCTCCCGGCGGCCGCGTTCAGCATCAGGGCGACCAGCGCCGATCGCCAAGGCCCGCGAGCAAGCCGTCGCTCTTGCCCGCGATCTTCCTTGCGACTTCCCCAGATTCGACCGAGACCGAGCTTCATGGCACGTCCTTGATGAGGGTGATTTCGGCGGCGCGCGCGCCCGGTCCGAGCGGCAGGGGTCGGCCGGTGGCGAGCGCCTCGATGAGCGGCCGCGTCTCGAACGACGTCGGCGCGGTCACGAAGACGAAGCGTTCGAAGCCCGGGCTGTCGTCGAGCTCGAAGGCGTGGGGCAGGGCGCGTTCCCCCGAGGGTTGCAAGGGCGCTGCGAGATCGCCGCCCTCCGGCCAGTGACGGCTCACCTGACCGCGGGCATCGATCGACACGATGAGCCCGAAGGCCGCCGACGCGGCAACGTAGCGAACCTGCAGCATCTCCCCCGGCTTGACCCGAGCCCCGTCGGCGAGCGCGCTCGGACCAGCGCCCAAGCCGGCCCCGGCGTTGGCGCTGTCGCGTCGGTAGATGTGGAGCCGCGCTTCGCCACCCCGCAACCCGATGACCTCGGTCGGATCGTTCGTACCCCGCTCGCCCAGACCCTGGCTGCTCGTGGGCAGTCCGCGCCCCGGCGCGCGCCCCGGGCCCCCTTGGCCGGTCTCGAGCACGACGAGCAGGGCCGAAGCCATGGCCGTGGCACCGAGCAGGGGCAGCGCCCAGGGCCACCGCGTCCCGGCTCCGCCCCCCGCGCTCACGGTAGGCGGGTTCGAGCTGGCGGACGCGGTCCAGCGGCGCTCGACCTCGCGCGCGACCTCGGGTGCCGGGTAGCGCTCGAGGATCTCCAGATCCGACGCGCGGAGCTCCGCGAGCTCCCCGGTGCGACCGGCCCGCAGGAGCGCGGCTTCGACCGACGCAGCCCGCTCCGGCGGCAGCTCGCCCCGGACCAGCCGCTCGGTGTCGTAGGCCGACGGCGCGGCGGGGCTCGCTGCGGCGGCTCCGGGCGTTGCCGGAAGGCCGGCCGAGCCGTCGCCGGTCCGGACAGGCCCGCTCACGACCGACTCCCCAGATCTCGCGGGAGGCGCTCCCGCAGGGTGCGGAGCCGCTTGCGCACGCCCGAGACCGAGAGGCCGACCTCGGCCGCCACCTCCTCGAGGGTCAGTCCATCCACGAAGTGCAGGACCGCGAGCACCTGGGTCGAGGCGGGCTCTGGCGCGAGCCACCGGTCGAGCCAGCGCCGGGCGAGCGAGCGGCTCTCCGGTCCTTCCTCGGTGTGGTCGAGGATCTGGGCCAGCCGTTCGTCGTCGGGGTCTTCGGGGTGGCGCCGGTCGGTTCGCAGCCGGTTCAGGCACACCCGGGTCGCCATGGTGAGCAGGAGCCCCGTCGGGGCCGTCACCTCGAGGGTGTCCTGGCGGCGCAGGACTTCAACGAACACATCGTGCATTGCATCCACGGCCTTCTCCTCGTTCCGGAGCAAGCGACGACACCGACGGAGGACCGTCGGCCCGTGGGAGCGGTAGAGGCCCTCGACGTCTGTCGCCATGACCGGATTCAACAGGATGAACACCGGCCGGGAGAAACGCTGTCACCCGGATCTCACGTCCACGGGCTCCAGGATCGTCGCGATTCATTCGCGGCAAGCCGCGTGCCATCGGCGGACCGGCGTGCGCTGGCGCACACCCCACGACGGCCCATCCACCTACGACCTAACTCACCGATATCGCAGCGCTTAAAGGCCGTTACCCTTCACGCGACCCGTCGGACATTCACGCAGAGACAGTAAGGTCCTCGTTTGCCTGGCGGAATCACTGAGCTGCAAACGGAATCGTCGGTGTCTTGGCCTGATATCCGCCATGACCGCGACCGGAGCGTCCTAACACGCTCCGCGTGAGGCAGTGGAGGACCGTTTTTTCCGGTTAGTGTTACTGGTTCCCGAAAAGATCGAGCCCGGCTCAAGTCGTTCAAAGCACACGTCGAGGGAGGGAGCGCCCATGAAGCTACGGACCACCTTGCACACTTATTCAATATGGCTCCTCGCCGGAGCCCTGGCGGGGGGCTGTACGGGCGCCATAGGACCGAAAGGTTCAGGAACTCCCGACACCCAGCCAGCGGGAACAGGAACCGGCTCCGGGACGACCGGGACGGGCTCTGGAGCTCCCGCGAGCTCGAGCACCGGGACCCAGGCCAACGGAACCGGCCAGGGCTCCACGGCCAACTCCGGGAATGGTAACCCGACGACGTCGAGCCCGGGATCTCAGACCACCACCACACCGCCCGGCGCCGGTGCCGCCAATCCTGGCGTTCGCGACCCAGGTCGGGTCACCGCGCGCAGGCTGAACCGCGCCGAGTACGACAAGACGGTCCATGACCTGCTCGGCACGACGCAAACGCTCGGGGCCTCCCTCTTCCCCGACGATGCGCCGCAGGTGGGCTTCGACAACAACGGCGACCTGCAGACCCTCTCGCCGGTCCAGTTCAACCTCTACCAGCAGGCCGCCGAGACGCTCGCGGCCGAGGCGATGACCGCCGGCTCCGCCGAGCGAGCCAAGCTCGTCACCTGCGATCTCACCACCGCCGCCTGCAAGACCAGCGCGGTGACGAGCTTCGGGTTGAAGGCCTTCCGCCGCCCGCTCGCGGCGACCGAGGTGACCAACTTCGTGAACCTCATGTCCACCGCCGCCACCGCCGGCGCGACCACCGACGAGCAGTTCCGCACGGTGCTCGAGGCCATGTTGCTCTCGCCGAACTTCCTCTTCAGGCCGGAGATCGATTCGGATCCGACCTCGCTCACCCCGCACCTCCTCAACCCGTACGAGACCGCCTCGCGCCTGTCGTACATGGTCTATCGCAGCATGCCCGACGATGCCCTCTTCGCGGCGGCGGCCGCGGGCAGTCTCGCCCAGGCCTCGGACGTGAAGACCCAGCTCGAGCGGATGCTGACGGATCCGAAGAGCGTCTTCTCGCCGACCTTCGTGTCGCAGTGGCTCGGGACCGGCGTCGTCAACACCCAGACCTTCGATGCGACCCTGTTCCCGAAGTTCAATCCCACCCTGGCCAAGTCGATGGGCCTCGAGGTGAACAGCTTCTTCAACGAGTTCGTCACCCAGAACGAGCCGATCTCGCAGCTGCTGACCGCCAACTTCACCTACCTCGACAGCAACCTCGCCACCCTCTATGGCGTGGCAGCGCCGGCTGGCGCGACCCTGACCCGTACCACGCTCACCACCCCTCAGCGGGCCGGTCTCCTGACGATGGCGGGCGTGCTGGCGGTGACCTCCTATCCGACCCGCACCTCGGTGGTCAAGCGCGGCGCCTGGGTGCTGAGCCAGCTGCTCTGCTCCTCGCCGCCGCCTCCGCCGGCGAACGTTCCGCCCTTCCCGACCGCCGCCATCACGGCGACCGCTCAGAAGGAGGTGCTCGCACAGCACCGGGCCGATCCGGCCTGCGGCGTCTGCCACACCAGCATCGACAACATCGGCATCGCGATGGAGAACTACGACGCCATCGGCGCCTACCGCACCGTCGATCTCGGCACGCCCATCGATGCCTCGGGCAGCTTCGCCGGCGCCATCGCCCTTCCAGGCGGCGGAACCGGGCCGACCTTCACCGGCGCCATCCAGCTCGCCTCCACCGTCGCCGCTGACGCCCGCTTCGTTCCCTGCGTCGCCCAGAACGTGATGGCCTACTCGCTCGGCCGGGATCTGCTGCCGTCGGATGCGCCCTACCTGACCGACATCACCGCGGCCGCGGCGGGCGCCTCCGTGGGTATGCGAGACGTTCTCATGAACGTCGTCGCCAGTGACACCTTCCGCATGCGTCGCGGAGATCCGACCACCATGACCGGAGTCAAGCCATGAGCATCCTGCGGATTCAACCGGACAAGAACCTCAGATTCGACCCGAAGGCAATCGACGCCGAGCGCCGTAACCCGACCCGTTCCATCGTCTCCCGGCGCGCCATCCTGCGGGGCGCAGCGGCCTGCGTGGCGCTCCCGGCGCTCGAGTCCATCCTCACCCCGTCGGAGGCCCGCGCGCAGGCGGCGGCGGGGCCCCAGCGCTTCATGACCTGGCACATCCCGGTCGGGGTCTGGGGGCCGAGCTGGTTCCCGACCGACACCGGCGTGAACTACACCCTGACGCCGACCCTCACCTCCCTCGCACCCGTGAAGAGCAAGGTGCTGGTGTTCGCGGGCATCCAGAACACCCCGGCGGTGAACTCGATGGGCTCGCATGGGTGTGGCCCTCCGGGAATGACCACCTGCGTTCAGGGACAGAAGCCCGGCATCATGATGGGCATCTCTGTGGATCAGGTGTACGCCCAGATGATCGGCAAGCAGACCCGGATCCCCTCGATGCAGATCTCCGGGACCGACTCGACCTTCGCCGACACCGGCTATCCCGCCGTCTACAACGGGACTACCTCGTGGGCCAGCGCGACCCAGCCACTGTCTCCGGTGGCCAACGCGGGCGTCGTCTTCGACCAGCTCTTCGCGGGCGTGACCGCGGCGCCGACTGGCGGCGCGGCCCCGGACCCTGCCGTGACCGCGGCCCTCGCCAAGCGCAAGGCGCTGCGCAAGAGCGTCCTCGACGAGGTCATGGGCGAGCAGACCTCGCTGTCGGCCAAGCTCGGGATCACCGACCGCAACAAGCTGGACGAGTACCTGACCAGCGTGCGGGCCGCCGAGACCGCCGTGCAGCAGATCTCGACCGTGCCGGTCAACACCTCGGCGTCTTGCAGCTCGGGCGCGAACACCCGTCCCACCATCGCGAACGGTCCGCTCACCAACGGGAACGGCAAGCAGATCGCCGATCCCCCGACCTACACCGCCGCGATCATCAACCTCATGACCCTGGCCTTCCAGTGTGACGCCACCCGGGTCATCAGCTACCAGCAGATGAACGGCGGCCACTCCTCGTACTCGAGCTTCCCGTGGCTGAACGTCAACGCGGATCACCACGGGTTGTCGCACCACAACGGGGACGCCACCAAGGGTGCCCAGCTGGCCAAGATCGAGGCCTGGGAGATCTCGATGTTCTCGTCCTTCCTGCAAAAGCTCGACGCCATCAAGGAAGCCAACGGGATGAGCATCCTCGACAACAGCCTGATCTTCCTGTCGAGCGAGCTGGCGGACGGCAATGCCCACAACCAGGGCACGACCACCTACGCCGGATTCAGCGGCCCGACCGGAAAGCCCATCCTCCTCGCGGGCAGCGCCGGTGGGAAGATCAAGACGGGACGGCACGCCATCTACAGCAACTCGCCACAGCCGAACCTGTTCATCGCGCTGCTGAACACGCTCGGCGTCCCGGTCACGACCTTCGGTACGGCGGGCAACGCGGCGCTGACCGGACTCACCTAGGTCGGCCACCGGCTCCAGAACAGCCGGTAAGTGGAGCTCGAGATCGGGCGGGTGCTTCGGCGCCCGCCCGATTTCGTTGGTGCGGACGACGACCGACGCGGCCGGCGTGGAGGCGGTCACAGGGTGGCATCTCGGACGGTCGAGCTGGAGCCAGGCCCGCTCCGGGCTGCTAGTCTAGTGCACCCATGCCCCCCTCCCGTCAGACGCGGATGCTCTCCGTGGCGGCTGCAATTCTCGTGGCCTTGCTGCTGGGGGGCGCGGGGCCGGCCGAGGCGTACGTGCGCCGGACCAACGGCTCGGGGGTACCGCTCTGGTGGCGCCCGCGGGCCATGAGCATCGCTGGCTACGAGCAAGGTTTCGATCCCGATCTGACGCCCGACCAGATCGCGGCGGCGATGGCCGATGCGGCCCTGCAGTGGACCGCCGGGAACCCCGATCTGACCACCTGCACCGATCTGGCCCTGCCGGTCACCACCCACGATCTCACCGAGGCGGCACCGCCCATCGCGCGTGACGGCGTGAACACCATCGCCGCCCGCCCGGTGTGGGACTACGATCACGTGGCCCTGGCGCAGACGTCCCTGTTCTTCGTCAAGAGCACGGGGGAGATCCTGGAGGCGGATCTCGAGGTCAATGCCCAGGACTTCACCTGGACCGACGTGGACACGGACCGGCGGCGCGGCCTGCAGGATCTCCAGAATGCTCTCACCCACGAGCTCGGGCACTTCATCGGGCTCGACCATCCCTGTTACCTGGCGGATCCGACCAGCGACGAGACCGATAACACCGGGCAGCCGGTTCCGAGCTGCGGGGACGTCGCCTTCGACTCGCCGATCCGGGCGACGACCATGTTTCCCTCCGCCGACCCTGGTGACACGTCGAAGCGGACCCTCTCCCCGGACGACGAGCTGGCGGTCTGCGACATCTATCCGCGGGGAATGGCCACCGCCGGGAGCAGCGCCATCCCCCCGGACGATTCCACCGGTTGCAGTTGCGCGATCGCCGCCGGAGTGCCGTCACCCCGGCCGGTCGTGGATCACCTCGGGGCGGGCGCGCTGGCGCTGGGCCTCGGCGGGCTCGTCTTGCGAGGCCGGCGGCGCGGATGAGGCGATGATTCACTGACCGGCCGGCCGATCTTCCAATCTTCCGATCAGCCGATCCCCGCGATCTCGCGATCTCGCGGGGTGGGTTTGGGAGTAGTCTTCCGCGCCGTGGGCCAGCGTCATCGACCGGAGCGACCGCGCGCGCAGCTGCGACACCGCACGCGCGCCGTGCAGACCGACAGCGACCGGCTCGAGCGCCTGGCCACCCAGTTGCCTGGGGCCTCCGGTGACCGCCCGTTCTCCGTGGCCACGGCGTCGGTGATCGCGGTGAAGGCGCGGGCCTTGCGCTGCTTCCGGTGCGAGGGCGAGCTCGACGTCGGGGAGGACAGCGCCCAGAAGGTGAACGACGAGATTCTCCGGCGGGTCGAGCTCACCTGCCGACAGTGTCGGGGCGCCCGGGTGGCCTGGTTCCGGATTGTCCCCGTGCTGCCGAGTTGAGGCCCGCAGAGCCGCGCCACCCTGACCGAAGCCCCCCCGCCGATCCGCGCGGGCCAAGCGGCGACCGGCGTGAGTTTCGCCGGTCGGCCACGGTGGTCGCGGCCGGGATCCTGGCCAGCGGGCTCGGCTGGCCCGGGCTGCTCGGGCGGTTGCCGTTCGGGCTCTTGCTCAAGAACCAGCTCGGGGCCTCGCCGCAGCAGGTGGCGGGCTTCTGGGCCATCGCCACCGTGGCGTGGTACCTCAAGCCCCTCATCGCCCTCGGCTGCGATTCGTACCCCCTGTTCGGCACGCGGCGGCGCGGCCACCTGCTGGTGGGCGCGCTGCTCGGGAGCCTGGGCTGGCTGGCCTTCGCGGTGGTGCCGCGGGCGCTGGTCCCGTTCCTGGTCGTGATGGTGGTGCTCAACCTCGGGCTCGTGATGGTCAGCGCGGCGACCGGCGGCCTCTTGATCGAGGTCGGGCAGCGCCACCACGCCACCGGGCGCCTGAGCGCGCTCCGCACCTCGCTCGAGGGCGTGATGGCCCTGGTGACCGGGCCGCTCGGCGGAGCGCTGGCCACGGCGGCCTTCGTGTACACCGCGGCCACCGGCGCGGCGGTGGTGGCGGCCCTGATCCCGGTGGTCTGGTGGCTCGATCGCGGGCCGGACGACCCGGGACCCCGGCTGGCGCCGGTCGCCGTCGCCCGCAAGCAAATTGCCACCCTCATTCGGTCGAGGCCGGCCTGGGCGGCCTCGCTGCTGCTGTTCCTGGTCTTCCTGTCGCCCGGGATGCAGACCCCCTTGCTCTACTACCAGCAAGACGTCCTCGGGCTGTCGGCGCGCATGATGGGCATCCTGCAGATGGCCGGCGGGGTGGGGGCGCTGGCCGGGGCCGCGGTGTACGCCTGGGCCTGCCGCCGCGTGCCGTTGCGGTGGTCGCTGCCCGCGGGGATCGGGCTCGGCGCGGTCTCGGCCCTGCTGTACCTCGGGTATCGCTCGGCGGGCGCCGCCCTCGCGATCGACGCGCTCTCGGGTTTCCTCGGGGCCCTCGCGACCCTGCCGCTCTTCGATCTGGCGGCGCGCGCGACGCCGCGCGGGACCGAGAGCCTCGCTTACGCGCTGCTGATGGCCGTCCGCACGCTGGCGGTCACGGGGATCTCCGATCCGCTCGGCGCCTGGCTCTACGGCCGCTGGCACCTGCACCTCGGCGCGCTGGCGTGGGTCAACGCCGCGGCCACCTTGGCCGTGCTGCCGCTCCTCGCCTGGCTTCCGCGCGAGCTGCTGGCCGCGCCCGAACCCGCCGTCCGCTGATCGCCGAGCATGCCGGGCGTCGTTTCGACGTTCGCCCGGATGCGCCCGGGCAAAGACCTGCTACAAACCTTGCTTGATGCGTGACGATCGAGACTCCCCGCCCCCCACCTCCGCGCGCGATGCCGAGGAGCAAGCGGCCGTGGCTTCCAAGGCCCTGGTCGATGCCGCCTTCGTCTGCGACCTGGTGCTGGTGCGTGATCTGCTGGCCCTCGGCGCCGATCCCAACGTGCGCGACGAGGACGGTCGGACGCCGCTGTTCTCGGCGGTGCTGGGTGGCAGCCTCGGGCTCGTGGGCCTGCTCATCGAGTCGGGCGCCGAGGTGAACGCCCGCGACACCCAGGGGTTCAGCCCGCTGCATTACGCGGCCCAGGAGGACTTGCTCGAGATGGCGAGGCTCCTCATCGCCAAGGGGGCCGACGTCAACGCCCAGGACGAGGACGGCAGCTCCGTGCTCTGGCGCGCCGTGTTCTCCGAGCGCGGTCGGCGCGATCTCCTCGAGCTCCTCCTCGCCTCGGGGGCCAAGCCCGATCTGCCGAACCGGGCCGGCGAGACCCCGCGCGCGCTGGCCGAGCGCCTCGGCAGCGGGGCCTTCAGCGCGAACTGAGCCCCGCTGATCCCGGGGCCTGGGCGGGCCGCCGGCGCGTCGCCTCAGCGCTTGCCCGTCTCGGCCGCGTCCTTCCTCTGGAGCGCCTGGTTGGCTGCGATCTGGACCTCGACCCGGCGGTTCTTCTTCCGACCTTCGGCGGTCTGGTTGTCGGCCACCGGGCGATCGTCGGCGAGCCCCTGGCCGGTCATGCGCGCGCGCGCCACGCCGTTCTGGCCGAGGAACGCGATCACCGACTCCGCCCGCTCCACCGAGAGCTTGCGGTTGAGCTCCTTCTTGCCGGTGTTGTCGGTGTGTCCCTCGATGACCAGATCGGTCTCCGGATACTTGGTCAACACCTGGGCGAACTCGGTGAGATCCTTCTGCGATTGCGGTTTGAGGGCCGCCTTGTTGGTGTCGAACAGGATCGCCGAGTTGAAGCGCACCACCAGCTGGTTGCCTTGCCGCTCGATGTTGGCGCCCTTGACCTTCGCGAGATCGGCCTGCTGCTTGTCCATGTAGCGGCCGATGAGCGCCCCCGAGCCGGCACCCACCCCGGCCCCGAGGGCGGCGCCGAAGAGAGCCCCGCGGCCCCCGCCCGCCAGGGCCCCGATCCCGGCGCCGAGCACCGCACCGCTGCCGGCCCCGATGCCGGCGCCCTTGCCTTCCTGCGTGGCGCAGGCGCCGGTCAGCGTGGCGGCGGCCACGAGGGCCGCGATGGCGGTGGTGGCGGCCCTGGGCAAGTGGCGGGCGGGGCGGCGGGCGGTGGCTGGCGGCGGCGGGACGATGGGCTCGGCGGTCGCGGTCATGGTGTTCCCCTCGGTCACAATCGAAGCGGTCGCATTTCGCGAGCGGTGACAATCGAACAAGCGGTAGCGATCGGTTGATAACACGGACCGCCCTTCCGGTTCAGACGTAATCTCCTCCACTCCATGGATGAAGGCGCGCTGGTCCTCGAGCTCGAACATGCCGCGTACTGGCGGGGCGAGCGCACGATCTTGAGCGGAATCGACTGGCGCATCCGTCGCGGCCAGCACTGGGCCTTGCTCGGGGCCAACGGCTCCGGGAAGACCACGCTGCTCAAGATGGTGGCCGCCATCGAGTGGCCGTGCGACGGTCACATCCGGGTGCTCGGCCAGCGCTTCGGCGAGGTGGATCTGCGCGAGCTGCGCCGCTCCATCGGGGTGGTGAGCTCGGCGCTGGTGCCTTACTTCCAGGATCGCCAGCCCGCCCTCGCCATCGTCGAGACCGGCATCGACGCGGAGCTGGGATGGTGGCGGACCTTCGACGCCGATGCCGAGGCGCGCGCGCGGGCAGGTCTGGCGGCGCTCGGGATCGCCGCGCTCGCGGACAATCCCTACGGCCAGCTCTCGCAGGGCGAGAAGCAGCGGGTGCTCATCGCGCGCGCCCTCATGAATGCGCCCCACCTCCTCATCCTCGATGAGCCCTGCGCCGGGCTGGATCCGGCGGCGCGCGAGCGCTTCCTCGAGGATCTCGGGCGCTTCGTCGAGCGCCCCGAGACGCCCACCCTGGTGATCGTGACCCACCACATCGAGGAGATCCCGGCGTTCGTGCGGCACGCGCTGGTCCTCAAGGACGGTCGCACCCTCGCCCAGGGCGCGATCGCCGAGGTCCTCCGCGCCGACGTCCTCGGCGAGGCCTTCGGCCGCCCCTGCCGGGTCGAGCCCACCTCCGCCGGTCGCTACCGTTTGCACATGGACTGAGCCGCGTCACGTCAGCCCATTGCCGGGCCCTCGATTGTCATGGCCCCGGTCCCGGCCCGTCGCCGCGGCTGGCGCGGTCGAGGGTCCTCGCCACGGTTCGGGCCGCCGCCCTCGCGATGCCGCGCGGATCCGAGTACGCCGACCCGGCCACCGTCCCGCTCGGCGGAACCCGGGGCGCGGAGGCCGCCGGGCCGCGTCCGGCGGCCCCTTCCACCGCCGCCGCCAGGACCGCGACCGCCACCGAGCCGCCCTCGACGATGCGCCCGTTGACGATGAAGCTGGGTGTGGCCAGGACGGGGATCGCGGCCCCCTCGGCGTTCTCGGTCTCCACCGCGGCGGCCAGACCCTCGCTGGTGAGGGCCGCCTCGAACTGTCCGTCGTCGAGGGCCAGCCGCTCGACGAGCTGGCGCACGCGGGCTCGCAAGCTGGCTTCATCGATCGTCCGGGCCTCGTCGATCAGCAAGTCGTGCATCGGCCAGAAGGCCCCTTGCTCGCCAGCGGCCCGCGCCGCCCGCGCCGCGAGCAAGTAATCGTCGCCGAATCCGCGGTCGGCGTCCTTCCACCAGATCCGGATGGCGGGGGAGGCCGCCCCGGCGAGTCCGCCGGCCGGCGCGCCGTCGGGACGGGCCAAGCTGCGCAGGAAGGCATCCGCCTCGCGGGTCGCGGGCGAGTGATAGTCCCCGAGCTCGGTGACACCGATCGGGGCGTCGCTCGGTCCGCGGGGCTCCCAGTCGCCCCTGGCCTCGGCCTTCGGCACGGAGATCGGGGCGTCCATGCTCTCCAGCAGCGCGAGGCCAATCTGCGGAAACGCCGATGCGACCACGGCGGCGCGCGCGCGGGTGCGCTCGCTGCCCGATTCGCCGGCGGGCGGCACGGGCCCGCGTCCCGTCGTGGGGGAGCCACGCGGCGGGCCGGGATGGAACCGATCGAGCGATCCCTTGGCCGTCATCTTGGGCAGATCGAGGGGCACATCGCCACGACCGGGACCCGAGGTGGCTGCCCCCGGCGTGGCGGACGCGAGCGCCACCACGTCCCGCTTGACGCGCCCGAGCGGGAGATCCACGCCGAGCACCGGACGGCGAAACGGCGGGACCCCCGCGAAGCGGAGCTCGGGGCCGCGCGCCGCCAGCACGAACCTCAGCAGCGTCTCTGCACGCACCATCGACGGCGGCAGGTCGCCCGCGTGCGCCGACGTGGGGCCGCCGTCGGCCTCATCGCTCGGCACCGGCTCGCCCGAGCCAGCGGCGGCCCCCGGCGGGGCCACCACCATCCCAGCGAGGCGGCCGAGCCCATCGAAGAGGGGCGTGCCCGAGGCGAGCCCCCGGGCGTCGGCAGCGAGCGCGACGAGCCGGCCCGGCGCCACCGCGGACGACGCCGAGGTGGCGGCCGCGACGGGGGCGACACCCGCGACCTCGCGCGCTGGCTCCGGGAGGGCGCGCCCCGCCCAGAGGCCAGCCTGCGGGTCATGGGTGACCGCGAGCAGCCCGGCCACGGCGCCGTCGGCCCGAGCCGCGCCGCCCGTGGCCGTCGGCGGTGCGGGTCCGCGCGCGATGGGCATGTGGGGCAGGAACACCGCCGCCGGTGGGCGCGCCTCGACGAGCGCCAGATCGAGCGCGTCGCAGATCGCCACCACCCGCACAGGCATCGCGGCGGCCAGGTTGCGGGCGGCCAGCTTGCCGTGGGTGCCGAGCACCATCGCGAGCGTCCCCCGGCCCTCGACGGCGGCGGCCACGGCGCGGCGACTGGTGAGGGCCAGCCCGGAGGCCGTGATGAGCGTCGCCGGCCAGATCGCCGCCGAGCCCGCCTTGTCCGAGCGCGTCGCTCCGTCTGCCGGACTTGGCTCCCCCGTCGTGGTGAGCACGACCACCCCGGGCGCGACCCGGCCGAGCAGGTCGCCAAGTGCCACGGTGCGCGCGCTGCCAGCCCCACCAGGGGGGACCCCGCGGGGCGGCTCCTCGGCGTGCCCGTGGGCGGACATCCCCCAGGTGAGGACAAAAACCACAGTAGATACAGTATTGCAGGTTACGCGCATTTGCCGTTTAATTAGACCACGAAAACCTCCCGCCGTCACCTCCACCGGATGGCCTGGACAGCCATCGACCGTCCTGCGGATGGGTGCGTGCGCCGCGGGCCACGAAGGTGGCGTCGGGCCACGGGACGAGGTGGGTCGTGTGGTTGATCCGGCGCTGGGAGAGAGGAGCGGGTATCCTGGGCGCGCGTGGCCAATGCCGACGATCGTGACCTCCCTCCTCCTGCCGGGCCGGTGGTGCTCCGGGTGGCGCGCGACGGCGATCAGGCCGACGAGTGGACGCTGGTCCTGACCGCGGTCGGGATTCCTTCGCAGGTGGTGCGTGCGCCGCCGCCGAACGGAGAAGCGCTCCTGGGCGATCCCGCCGCTGCCTCCCTCCCCGGCGGCGGCCCCGGTCCTTGGGGGGGCGGGCGCCTGGCCCTGTGCGTCGCCCCCGAGCAGGTGGCGGCGGCCGCGCGGACCCTCGCCGAGTACGAGCGCGAGAGCCGCGAGGGGGCCGACGAGCGCCCGGTCCTGGCACCGGAGCGCGGCTCCGGCGCGCTCGGGGCGGTGGTGGGGCTGCTGCTCGTGCTGTTCGAGCGGGTGACCGGCTTCGCCGAACAGACCGCCGATTCGCGCTGGGATTCACGCTGGTTCACGGTCGGCGTGGCGAGCGCCGCGCGCATCCGGGCCGGCGAGTGGTGGCGCGCGGTCACCGCCACGACCCTGCACGCCGACGTGATGCACCTCGCGGGCAACGTCGTGGCGTCGATCATCTTCGTCGGCGCGGCCGGGCGATGGCTCGGCTGGGGGGTCGCATCGATGCTGATGGTACTGGCGGCGTGCGGAGCCAACCTGGCCACGGCCTACGTGAAGCCGCCCACGCACGAGTCGCTCGGGGCCTCCACGCTGACCTTCGCGGCCCTCGGCTTGCTGGTGGGCCTGCAGGTGCTGCATCGCTGGCGCGGTGGGGGCCTCGCCCGGCGGCGGGCCTGGCTGGTGGGGTTCGGAGCCGGGCTCGGGCTCATGGCGATGCTGGGAATGGGGCAGCAATCGGACGTGTCGGCGCACGCGTTTTCCCTCGGCTTCGGGACCTTGCTCGGGCTCGGCGCGGGGGCGATCCTCGACCGACGCCGCCGCGACGACGCACGGGGGCCCGCGTGGGGGGCGGGTTTTCGGTCGGGGTGGCGGGCCTGGGCGCAGCGCGGTCTCGCCATCGCGATCCTGGCGGCGGTCGCCGCGGCCTGGCGGCGGGCATGGTCGTGAGGCCCTTCGCAAGCGGCGGCCCGCACACTCGATTTTGACCCGAGCCCGTGTAATGTGTCCCACATGCATGCCGGACGAACTGGACGTGCCGGGCTCCGCCGCGTCGGAGCGCTGGAACCGCGGGCAGCCGGGGTCCTGCGCCTCGCCGCGGCCTCGTGGGGG
>Ga0265318_10000052_pt1 | contig 116086 bp, 93 predicted proteins | sample 4821metaG_FD_192431 | JGI IMG/M metagenome (GOLD analysis project Ga0265318, IMG submission 192431) | Rhizosphere microbial communities from Carex aquatilis grown in University of Washington, Seatle, WA, United States - 4-8-21 metaG | ecosystem: Host-associated > Plants > Roots > Rhizosphere >...
ATATCCCCAACAACGCTCTCCAACACCCGCACATACGCCTCGCATAGACGTACAATCGTACCAACATCGTATAAATCACAGGCGTATTCGAACGTGCCTTGCAATCCTGCCGGCGTTTCGCGCAGGAACAGCGAAAGGTCGAATTTCGCCGCGCAGGTATCGACATCCAATTGCTCGATCGTCAGCCCCGGCAACTCGATCGTCGTGCTCGGCATATTGAGAAGCGTGAACATTGCCTGAAAGACGGCTTGCCGGCTCAGATCCCGCTCGGGGTTGATCGCCTCGACCAGCTTCTCGAACGGAACGTCCTGATGCGCGTAAGCGCCCAGCGCCGTCTCCTTCACCTGAGCGAGCAATGCGCGGAAGCTAAGCGGGCCGGAAAGCGTGGCTCGAAACGCCAGCGAGTTCACGAAGAAGCCGATCTGCGATTCCAGTTCCTGATGCGTGCGCCCCGCGATCGGCGAACCCACGACGACATCGTCCTGCCCGCTCCACCGTCCCAGGAGCAATTGGAACGCGGCGAGCAGCGCCATGAACAGCGTCGCGCCTTCCTGACGGCACAACCTCGTCAAGTCGGCCGTCAACAGCGGCGTCACGTGGAATCTGACGATTCCGCCCTTGAGGCTTTGCAAGGGAGGCCGAGGTCTATCGGTCGGAAACTCCAGGGTCGCCGGTGCGCCGGACAAACGCTCGCGCCAGTAATCGATCTGCCGTTCCAGGGCGGCTCCATGCAACCACTCACGTTGCCACAACGCATAGTCGGCATATTGAATCGCCAGTTCCGGCAGCGGAGAGGGGCGGCGAGCTTCGAAAGCCGCGTATAGGGTCGTCATTTCCTGGATCAGGACGCTCATCGACCAGCCGTCGGAGACGATATGATGCAGAGTCAGAAGGAGGCGATGGTCTTCCGCCGCCAGGCGCAACAAACTCACCCGCAGCAAAGGCCCCTTCGTCAGATCGAACGGCGTCGAGGTTGCGACCGCGATCGATTGTTCGATGTCGTCATCGCGTGCCGACGCCGGGAGGGACGAAATGTCCCGCACATCGAGCCGGAACGGACCTGCCGCGTCGATTTCCTGCACGCCGCGGCCGTCGACGATCCCGATCCGCGTCCGAAGACTCTCGTGCCGTGCGACCAATTCGCCGAAGCAGCGTTCGAGAACCTCCGCGTCGAGCCGGCCGGCAATCCGTATCGCGGCGAAAATGTTGTAGCTCGACGTTTCCGGGTGGAGCTGGTCCAGGAACCAGAGCCTTTCCTGCGCGAACGACAACGGGAGCACGGCGGGACGATCGACCAAGTCCGCCAGCGAAATGACGTCGGAGGCGTCCGTCCGGCCCGCCAGGATTTGCAAGAGTTCAGCCTTGTGGCGGGCCAAACCGGATTTCAGATCGGGCGTCATGCGCCCACCCGGGACACGGACCTTCAGCGCCCCGTCCACGACGTGCAGCTTGGCATCGAGCCCATGCAATTCGACCAAAAGTTCTTGAACGGACACGATATCCCCCGCGCATTTCAAAGCAGCGCTGCGGCGGGATGCCTAGCGCGGCTGACCTGTCTGACTGCTGCCGGGCTCGCCTTGCGGAAAAAGACGCACCGCACGTCGTTCGCAGTGCGAACCGTGCAGGCGCGCGATCGGCGCGCCTGCGGCGGTTATCCCACCGCGGAACGGCCCGCCGCTCGTGACCCACAAACCAACGCTGTTGCTGTCAATTGTTTCCGGTGTTCTACAAGTAAAAATAAAATAAATCCTCATATAGATTGTACCTCACGAAATAGCTTGAGCATTCTCTCCAAATAGTGCCCCTGTCCTTCCATGGAGACGGCAGTTCCCGCTAAATACACATGACCAGCCAGACACTTTGCGTTCGTGCCAAAGATGTGCGACATTACTGCCGAGTACAGTAGGGGGTTGCTGCCTTTTGGCGATTGCCTATGTGGTGTGGCCAGCGTGCAATCAAGCCGGTCTCGCCGGGGCGGGCGCCGGTTGCCGCTTCGAGCCGCAGAAACGACCCGACCTCGCGGCTGATGTTTCTAAAATCGCCGAGACGATCCGCGACAGGATTTCCGCCCTTGCGAAACAGGAGATGACGTCTGAATGGCAAAAGAGGCTGGCCGGGATGTCGTACGGTTTTTGAACGTTGTGAAGACCTATGAAGAAGGTGCGGTGAACGTCACGGCGCTGAACGGCGTCACGCTCGCGGTGCGGCGGGGCATATTCAGCATGATCGTCGGACCATCGGGCAGCGGCAAGACGACTCTTCTGAACCTTATCGGCTGCATCGACCGTCCGACGACGGGCACCGTCGAGGTGTGCGGCCAGGCCGTGGCGGGAATGTCGGATCGCGCGATAACCGATTTTCGCGCCCACAAGATCGGCTTCGTCTTTCAAGGCTTCAATTTGCATCCGGTTCTTTCGGCCTATGAAAACGTCGAATATCCGCTTCTGCTGCTGGGGCTGAACGCACGGGAACGGCGCAAGCGCACGATAGCGATGCTCGAAGCGGTCGGTCTGTACGACCACCGCAAGCACCGGCCAAACCAACTGAGCGGCGGCCAAAAACAGCGCGTGGCCATCGCCCGCGCGCTGGTGAAAGAGCCGGAACTCGTCCTTGCCGATGAACCGACCGCCAATCTCGACAGCCGCACCGGCGCGTCGATCGTAGAATTGATGCGCCGCATCCAGCGCGAGCATTCGGCAAGCTTCGTATTCTCGACGCACGATCCGCATCTCATGTCCCATGCCGAAGAAACGTTCATGATCCGCGACGGCCAGCTCGTCGATCACCGCGTGGAGAACGGCGCATGAGTGCGGTCGTCAAGATTGCGTTCCGCAATCTGCGGCGCAACGCGCGCAGATCCTTCATGACGATGTCGGCGATCGCCGTCGGCGCGGCCGCCATGCTGTGCTTCGGCCAGTTCATCGCCGAGACCATCCTGGAATTCCAAACCGGTGTCGTCAGGCAGAATGGGCATATCTCGATCTTTCACGCCGGTTACTTCGATTTCGGCGCGGGAAATCCGGCAGCCTACGGAATATCCGATTATCCCTCGGTAATTCGGCTGATCGGGAACGATCCGGTATTGAAACCCCTGATCAGGGTCGCCACCCCGACCATCAGCATGTTCGGGATTGCCGGGAATTACGGCGTCGACGCATCCACGACGTTTTCCGGCAACGGTTACGTCCCCGCCGATCTCAGGAAGATGGGAAGCTGGGATCGCTATGGGCTGTTTCGCGGCTGGCCGCCGATCCCCATTGGGATCACGGACAGCGACGAATCCGTCGGCGTCATCGGCGTCGGGATAGCGCGCATTCTGGGTGAATGCGCGGCGCTGCACGTCGCGAACTGTCCGACGCCGCCACGCGTCGCGGACGTGTCGCCCGCCATCGGAGCCGCGCCGCCGGATTTCGCCGAACTCGCCAAACGCGATATGACCTCCGTGGCCCCGGTACACCACGGCGCACCGCGGCTGGATCTGCTGACGGCAACGTCCCAGGGCGCACCCAACGTCGCCAGCTTTTTCGTGATCGGCGCCGAATCCCAGGGCATCCGCGCAATCGACGACAGCTATGTTCGAATGCACTTCAATCTTGCCCGCAGGCTTCTCTACGGGCGGAATTCAACCGAGGCGACGGCCATCGTCCTCCAATTGAACAGCACCGCCGATCTCGCTCTCGCCCAGGAGCGCCTGCAATTCCTGCTCAAGAGCAGGCATTTGAACCTGGAAACCCGCGATTTCACGCAGCTCAATCCGTTCTATGCGCAGGGCGAGCAGTTTCTCGGGGCGATATTCATCTTCATCGCTTCCATCATGGCCGTGATCGTCTTGTTCACCGTCGTGAATACCACGAGCATGGCGGTATTGGAGCGTACGAACGAAATTGGAACGGCACGCGCGATCGGTGTGCAAAGATCGACCATCCGCTGGCAGTTTGCGCTGGAGGGATCGTTGCTCGGAGGGATCGGCGCGACCGCCGGCCTCGTCATGGCCCAGCTGATCGGGCTGTTTCTCAACGCGCTGCACATCTCAATCGCAATGCCGGGCTCGTCGCAGCCCAGCCGTTTGATCCTGCTGACGTCGAGCACCGCCGCCCCTCTCATGATCGGGGTGTGGCTGGTTCTGGTCGTCGTGGCCATCATGGCCGCCTGGGTGCCCGCAAATCAAGCAGCGCGGATGCCCATCGTCGATGCGCTGCGGCATGTTTGAGGCGTGAAATGAATTGGCATTCGGCTCGTTGGTTTGGACTCGGTGCTGCGTTCTGCGCCGCGATGCTGGCCCATGGATCGGCGCAGGCGGCTTCCGCGGCGCCTTCGCCCGACGCAATCCTGCGCGCCGCCGATATCGTCCGCTTCCCGCAGCAGCCGTTCAGGCTGACCAACACGCTGGTGGAATATATCAACGGCAAGGCGCATGATCGCGTGGTGCTGTCGGTGTATTCGAAACCCGATCCGGCGACGGCGGAATTCAATACGCTGGTGCGTTATGTCGAGCCGCCGCGCGACGCCGGAAAGATGGTACTCTTCAACGGGACAAATCTCTGGTTCTACGATCCGGCCTCGAAGGAAAGCGTGCGGATCTCGCCCCAGCAGCGCCTGATCGGACAAGCCGCGGACGGCGATGTCGTCACGACAAATCTTTCCCGGGATTACGCGGCCACCATGCTGGGAGCGGAATCGCTGCAGGACGCGGACCGCGCCAATCGGGATTGCTGGCATCTCGATTTGAAGCCCAAGGCGCCGGGCGCGGTTTATGCCAGGATAGAGATCTGGATCGAGCGCAGCAGTTCGCGTCCGGTCAAGGCGAAATTCTATTCCGACAGCGGACGCATGCTGAAAATCGCCTACTATCATCGCTACAGCCAGGTTCTGGACGCGGTCAGGCCCACCGAAACCATCATCATCGATGCCGTCGACGTCAATCTGGTCACGACCATGACGACCGCGGACTTTGTCGCGCAAGCCATACCCGATGCTTGGTTTCAGCGCGATTTTCTACCTCGCGTTCCCTGACATGCGGCGCCTCGTCCTCGCATTGCTGCAGGTTTGCGCCTGGCCGGCGCTCGCCATCGCGCAAACCGACAGCGATGTCGACCGCATCCCGCAGTCCGTCCAGTCCCAAGGCGACAAGACGAGCGCCGCCGCGCCGTTGCCTTCATTCCTGAGCGTGCAAAGACTGTTTCTCGAGGACGATTTTTCCCTGTTTGGCGAGCGCGGGAATTTGCCGGTGCCGCTCGGCGACCTGCCGGACTGGCAGAACCGGACGAGCATGGATCTCATGACGCAGCTGGCCGCTTCGCCGGAGCTCAAATTCACGTTCAGCGACCGCTTGAACATGACCGAGCAGGGCGGTGCGTCCCCGGACGCCGCGCTGAGCAACGACCTGCGGGAAGCCTATGCCACATGGGTTCCGGCCGCCGGCCAATTCTTCGAGGTCGGCCGCATCAACGTGCGCGAGGGCGTATCGCTGGGTTACAATCCGACGGATTTCTTCAAGGCCGGGACCGCGGTCGCCGAGGCGTCGAGCGATCCGTCCGTCGCGCGCCAGGGACGCCTGGGCGTGGTCATGGCGCGCTATCAGTATTTTTGGGACGATGTTTCCTTAAGTCTTTCCTTTGCGCCCAAGCTCGGCTCGCCGCCGATCGACGGCATCCCCGAGCCGTCGCTGAACCCGCATTTCGAGCGCACCAACTCCGCCGATCGCGAATTGGTCACGCTCGATTTCAAGCTCGCCGATCTCGCCCCGCAGGCGCTTGTTTTCGTGCAGGACGGAACACCGCGCTTCGGGCTCAACCTGTCGCATCTCTTCAGTCAGAGCGTCGTGGGTTACGCCGAATGGGCAGGCGGGTCGCAGCGCGATCTGATCGGCGAAACGGCGTGGGATCTCGTGCGGTCCGGCGCCATTTCCTCGACGAGCTCCTTCGCCATTCCCAGCGCCGCGACGTCGCGGTTCCGCAACGATCTGACCTTGGGCTTTTCGTGGTCGAGAGCCGAAAGCAAGACGACGCTCAACATCGAATATCAATATCACGGGGCGGGATTGTCGGACGCGGATTGGAATTCCTATTTCGGCGCGGCCGACAACGCGTCGCAGACGGTTTTGAGCCAGCTCGCCGACATTCAAGGCGTGGCCGCGCTCGACGAGAACCCGCTCGCGCGCCAAGCCGTGTTTACGCGGATTGAATGGCGCGACGGTCTCGTGAAGGATCTGACGTTGGGCGGCTTGTCGTCGACCGATCTTCGCGACGGATCGACGGCCGTGCAGTTTTCAGCCGCCTACGACGCGTCGTCGGCGTGGACGATCGGCGCCTATGTCACGCTCACCACGGGCTCGAAGCGATCGGACTATGGAAGTCTTCCGTTGGCCAATTCGGCGACGGCGCAGGTGGTCCGATATTTCTGACCGTCCCGCGCGGCATCACCGTTTGCGTTGCCAAGGCAGCAGCACGTAGCCGGCACTCACGCAGACGATCGCCCAGACGCAGAGAACGACCAGCTTCGCAACGTCGAGTTGCGGGACTGACAAGGCCAGTCCGGCGGCAAGGCTCGCCGGCAGGAATTCCACCAGCGGCCGGATCAGGTCGGGCACGCGCTCGGGAGGATAGAACACGGGACAGAGCGTTGCCGTCGCCAGCAGCACCAGGTTGATCGTGAGCGTGAACGGACCAAATGTCTTGAACGCCGACGCGATGATCAACCCCGCGCCGTGCAGCGTCACCATGTACAGCGCGAGGACGGCCCAATACCCGAACGCGGACGGGAACGGAACATGCAGCACCAGCGCGGTCACGGCGAACGCCGCAAACGGAAAGATCGCGAAATAGAGGCCGCCGAATCCGTTGGCGATGATGTAGTCCCTGCGCGTGATGCCGGCCGCGATCAGCAGATCGCGCGTTCCGAAGACGCGTTCCATCATCAGGACGAAAGCCGGCAGTCGCATGATCGACAAGGTCGCGCCGAGCAGGAACGCCCCTGTGGCCAGGCGCAGATGCTCTTGCGGATTCGCCGTGCGGCCTATCAGAAGCGCATAGCCGACGGGCAGCGCCAGATCGAAGACGAGCTGAAACCCCAGAAACGTCTTGTTCAGCCGCAATCGAAGCCGCGACAATGCCAGCGCCGCGGAACTCATCGCGTCGTGCCGCGCCGGTAGAGCAGCATGGTCGAAAAGAGCGCGCCCGCCGCGATCGCAGCCAGCGCCGACAAATGCGCGAGCGAAAGCGGCCGCGCATTGGCGATGTCCGAAGCCAATGAAGCGATATGGGTATAGGGCGAGAGCCATCCGATGGGCCGTAGATAGGACGGAAGCGCACTCAGCGGGTAGAAGACCGGGCTGACGATCGCCAGGACCAGCCCCGCCGAACTCACCACCGTATCCGCCGTCGCCACGTCGGGAGTCCAGATGCCGATCGCGACACCGATGCAGGCGAGCGAGAGCCCGCTCAGCGCCGCGACAAATATCAATTGCGGCAGCGCGTCCCAGGACACCGCCGTGAGCCCGGAAATCCTGAGAAAGACGGCTCCCGAGCCGGCGACGAGAAGCCCGAGCATGACCCCGTAGGTCAGATGGCTCGCGATATAGGCGCGCGCGCTCACCGGCAGCGTGGCGATCAGGCGCATGCCGCCGCGCAGGCGGTCGGTGGCTACGGCAAACGAGACTTGCGTCAGGCACGTCATGCCCATTCCCACGACCAAGCCTCCGATCGCCCAGGTTCTCTGCACGTCGATGTTGGTGGGCGAAACCATGAACGCGGAGTAGCAGATGCAGATCGGCAGAAGAACGCTGTTGGCAACCGTCGCCAACGTGCTCGTGACCTCCTTGCGCAGCAGCAGAAGAAGCAGATACAGCCAAGCGGCCGTGGAGCGAGCCGCCCGATTGCCGGTTGCGGCGATCACGCGTTCTCTCCGTGGAGGGGTGCGCGGTGTCCCGCCAGCCGTACATAGACGTCCTCCAGCGAGACCCGCCCGATCGAATAGCTTTTCAGGCGATGGAGACGCGCGAACGCTTCCGCCTCCTCCACCGTATCCATGACGTGAACGTTGCCGGCCTGGTCGCTGCCGGCATCCGGCGTCTCGACCAGCCTCACGCACTGCCCCATCCGCTCGTAGAATTCATCGAGCGGGCTTTCGTGGGTAAGCGCACCGCCGCTGACAAAGCCGATCCGGTTCGCCAGGCGTTCCGCCTCCTCCAGGTAGTGCGTCGTCAGAACGATCGTTTTTCCGCGCCGCTTCTGATCGTCCACGGTCTTCCACACTGTGCGTCGCGCAATCGGGTCGAGACCGACGGTCGGCTCGTCGAGAATCAGGATCTCGGGGTCGGCCAGCAGGGCAAGAGCGAACAATACGCTGCGCTGCTGTCCCCCGCTCAGGCTTCCCGCAGGTTTGGCAAGCATTTCGCGAAGGCCGCACTCTTCGATGACGCGCTCCACGGCGGCGGGCCTCTGTTTTCGCGCGATACCCTTGAGGGCGGCGAAAGAGTTGAGGTGTACGATCACCGAGAGATTTTCGAACAGGCTGGCGCTTTGCGGAATGATGCCCATTCGCCGCTTGATCTCGGCCCGCGGCGCGCAGGGATCTTCTCCGAAAATCCTGACCGACCCCGTTGTCGGCCTGAGGTCGCCGATGATCTGCTTTATCAGGGTCGTCTTTCCGGCCCCGTTCGGCCCCAGGAGGCAGAGCAGATCGCCGGAGCAAAGCGAAAAAGTCACGTCGTCGGTAGCGCGCGTGCCGCCGCGGTAGCGGAACGTGAGGTTGCGGCACTCGATCGGCTTGAGACTCGTTTTCACGCGTGCTCCGGTTTCGCGCGTCGTAGGAATTCCCGCTTTTCAGCATGAATTCGTCAGCGCTGAGATGGCATTGTCGGCCAGACGGCTGGAAAACATCATAACGAACGAAAAATTCAGCCAAGAGTGAAGATCAAAAATCAAATCTCTGCAGGTCGAATACCGCAGAACAAGGCCTGATTTCCGTGACCGAGAGCTTCTGCGCAATTCTCTTCTGCAGTCTGTTCGACTTCTTCGCAGATACCAGCTCTGTCTGTATTGTATCTACCTTTCAACACGAATGATAGGCTCGCACGCGTTTGGGCATCGTCGGGCTGTCGAGGTGCTTTTTGTCCAAATATTCCGCCGGGGATGCCGGATTCCGTTGAAAACGCCCCGCGAACCGGTCCGAGCGCTTGGACAAATCGCTGAATATCTCAACCATTTTTTGGAATCTGCCGGAGGAACACCCCAAAGCGAATCTCGTTGCATGCCATTTCGAGGCGACGGAGACAGCGCCGCGTGCCTCCAGCCCGCCAACCGACGGAAATCGCTCGATATTGGGGGTCAATAAATCGCCACCGCCATCCGCGTCGGACTGGGTGGTGGGCGCGACAGGGATCGAACCTGTGACCCCTACCATGTCAAGGTAGGCGTGGCGTGTTTTCCGGAATTCGCTCATGTTCTCCAGTGATCGCTGCAAGCGGAAAGCCAATTGTTTTCAAGCCTCTTGTCGTTTACCTCCGTTTCCTGTCGGTAGCAGTTGGTAGGCTGAGTTTTCTCTCTTCTGCTTCCCCCGTGTTTCCCCGGATCGGAGTGGCTCATGCCGAAGATCACCAAGCGCGTCGTCGATCAGCTTGCGGCGGACGACAACCGCGATCAGTTCGTGTGGGACACGGAACTCCGTGGGTTCGGCATCAGGGTCAAGCAGAGGACCGGCGCGGCGTCCTATCTGGTCAACTATCGGACTCGCGAGGGCGCCCAGCGTCGGTTCGCGTTCGCCAAGACGGGCACCGCAACGCCCGACGAGGCCCGGAAGATGGCGCGCCAGTATCTTGCCGCCGTCGCGACGGGAGCCGACCCCTCGGCCGAGCGGCATCTGGCGCGCGAGACGATCACGGTGGGAGAACTCTGCGACCGCTACATGGAGGCGGCAGAGGCGGGGCTGGTCATAACGCGGTTCGGTAAGCCGAAGACCGTGTCGACCGTTCTGATCGACAGAGGCCGGATCGCCCGGCACATCAAACCCTGTATCGGAAACATTCCGGTAACGAAGCTGACCCGCGTCAACGTTCAAGGCATGGTCAACCAGGTCACCCAGGGCAAGACCAGCGGCGAATTCAAAACCAAGGCACGCGGAAAGGCCGTGGTGACAGGCGGCGCAGGCACAGCCGCGCGCGTCGCCGCATTTTTCGGCGGCATCTGGACGTGGGGTGAGGAACAGGGGCTCGTATCAGGCACCAACCCTGTTCGCGGTGTGCGCCGCGCCGCTCATGGCACCAAAGAGCGCGTGCTGTCGCCGTCAGAGCTGGCGGCGCTCGGGCGCGTGCTCGACGAGCAGGAGCACGTCCAACCAGACGCCACGGCTGCGGTGCGGCTCATTGCGCTTACCGGCATGCGGCGCAGCGAGGCGAGCGGCCTGCGCTGGTGCGAGCTCGATTTCGCCGCCAAGTGCGTTCGTCTTGAGAAAACCAAGACAGGTAGGTCGATGCGGCCAATGGGGAGCGCAATAGCAGACCGGCTCCCATCCTTGACGAGACCGACCGGGGCGGAATGGGTATTCCCGAACCGGACGGTCAGCGGCCCGGCGGATCTCAAGAAGCGCATCGCGGCGTTGTTCGATGCGGCCGGTCTTCATGATGCCCGCTCCCAAACTTTGCGGCGTACCTTCGCTACCTCCGCCGCGATCCTTGGCTATAGCGAGGCGACCATCGACGACATGATCGGTCATGCGCGCCGTGGTGTGACCGCCCGCCACTATGTCCGCGTTCCCGACGATGTTCTCCTGGCTGCTGCGGATCGCGTCTCAGAGCGCATGGCAGCGGCGTTACACGGTGAGTTGAAGGACGGGGATGTAATCGCATTCCCCGACCCGCAGCAGGCTGTTGTGGGCATGGAGGCGCCAGAGCCCGATCTGGCTGTGGCATAGGCAGGCGCGCTCACCAATGGCCTCTACACGGTCAAGAACTTCGAAGAACGCTCACAAAAAGCGAAGCGGTGCCGACGGGCGTACCGGGTCGCAAGCACCGGCGCTCGCATCCGCGATTCCCGACATCATGGACGCGATTTCAGCAGCCCGGTCTCTAAACCGCGCGGTCGAACTCATGAGCTTGGGGCTGGCGAGTTTGGGAGACGACTATGGCGATGCTCTTCTGTCGGTATCGAAAGAAATAGAAACCCAACTCGTGTGCGCGCTCAGCAAGTGCCGGATCCATAGTTCGGGAACGGAAGCATAAGCCCGCCAGGGCTCAGGATCCCGAAATCGGTCGCCTGTGACGGCATCGGAAGTCTTTGGCCTATAATGACAACTCTTTTGGCTTCATATGGTAACTATTTGTGCTAGGCTGCCGCTGCATAGACGGAAGCAGAAGGCATGGACGGAAGCGATTTTCGCAGGTGGCGCATGGGTTTCGGCCTAAGTCAGCAAGACCTCGCGGACAAGATGGGCGTGACCCGGACGACGATCCAGAATTGGGAGGCGCAGCCGGGCGAGTTGTCGACCGTCGCCACGAACGGCGTGAAGATTTGGGACCGGCGTCTCAGGCAGGAGGAACCGCTGCGCGGGCCGGTGACGCTGATCTATACGGACGGCCCGATGATGCTTCCGTCGCATGGTCCCCGGCGCGTGGCGATGATGCAGCAAGAATCTCATCTGTCGAACGCGGCGGTTCTGTGCCGCGTCCAGATGCTCGCGGGGCACCCCGCCTTCTACAATCCTTTTGTCATGGAGGGCGAACGTCACGATCTCTGGAACATGATGGAGCTTCAACGCGCCATTGACGGCAGCGACGAAGAAGCACCGACCTTGCGTAACCTGTTGCGCAGACTCGCCACCGGCATCCGCGCGGACGCGCCGAATTTCGTCCGCTCGGGTCCGGCCATGCCCACGGCGCAGGAGCAGAAGAAGCGGGAACGCGAGTTGGTCGCGCTGGCGATCCAACTGGAACGCATCGCGGACGGGCACCTTCACGACATTCTCGCTGAATCCGCCACCGTCGAGTCGATCCTGGCCCAGACACGCGCGGTGGGCGTGCGCCCGAGCGACACGTTGGTCAGCGCAGTGGCGCAAGCGTTCCATGCCGCGCGCATGCCGCTTCCGAATGGGGGCTAAGATGATCCTCGGCAGGACAACCGTCAGTTCGAGGACTGGAGGACCGCGTCCATGCACTGGTTAGAGCGATGGCAGTCTCTCGCGGCACGTATCGAAGGGCTGCTTAGCGCGGTCAACTTCATCGCGCAGACCATGCAAAGCCATTCCATATTCGCCCCCGACACGCAGACCGCGCTGCGCTCCGAGGCGGACTCCCTCCAAATCGAAATGCGCAGGCTTTACGAAGACGAAGCCGCGAACATGCCAGAGGCTGCGGCTACGGCGCTGGGCGAGCTTGTTGCCAACCCGATTTCATTCTTTGTTCAAGGCGGCTCTGAGTCAACGGCGCTACAGAGTCTTTCGCCGCTCTTTGTTTTTCGGGCGCGGTTCTCTTATTTGATCCGTGACAGCGAAGCCGAGGCTAGGAACGCGACCGAACTTGCTTTTGAGCATTTGAGCCGCCTGATCGCGGTCAGCCCGGATGTCAGGGCCGCCTGGAAGTTGGCGTTCGGTGAGAACGAAGTCGCGTGCGAGAAATTGGGGTCCGTCCACCTTCTGAGCCACGGCATTTGGGCGTTCAAGGTTCAAGGCGGCGGTGCTGCGACCGATCTGGTTTACAACGAGCCGCTTCTTCCCTCGAACGCCACGCTTCAGCGATCATCGAAAGCAATGGTCCTTACCGAATGGAAGCGTATCCTTTCAGATGGAGGCGTTGCCCGCGCTGCGGAGCAGGCGCGTGCCCAAGCGAGCGACTATTCGTCTGGCGTTTTAGGCCACCTCGAACTCAAGAGAACGCGATATATCGTCCTTGTGGGCGAGCGCAAGCGACAAGCGCCTGATGACGTTGTGCATGACGGCGTGACCTATCGGCATGTGTGGATAGCCGTTGACCCTGAGACGCCCTCGGTCGCCGCGCGATCTCGCGAACGCGAAAGGTCAAAATGAGATCGTCGTCCGTCCCGCCGTCGCCGTGGGCCTTTCTGAAAGCGTTCTGGTCCGATTGGGGCGAGCGCATGAGCGGCCCCGCGAGCATACCGCTAATGATCGCGGCGCTGTTCATACCCAATCGCTATATTGCGATAGGGACTGGAATTCTTGGTATCGCATGCGGCGCGTTCGCGGCCTATCGTGTGTGGTCGAACGAGCGCGGCCGCGTCATCGAACTTGAAAAGATCAGCCGCGCCGATCTCCAACGCATGCTCAATGGCATGTTCATCGAGAACACCTTCATGCTGCGTGGCGAGATAAACCTGTGTAAGCGATACAAGGGCAAATTCGCGCTGGATCAGCTATGCGTGGAGTTCGACCGCGTTGAAGTGCGAGCGCCGGGCTGGTCGGTCGCACGTATCTTGTTCAAGCTCAACGCGCACCGCGAATGGTCGGGAAAAGTCGACGTGATAGTCCGCGATGGTCGCGGGCAGGTCGAGCGCGTCGAGAAAATCTATGAGCCCAAGCCGATCCTGCTTGGCGACAACGGCGAGTTTTTCGTGAAACTCGCACGGGACGAGAGCGTAGTGTTCGAGGACAGCACAGAGCTTTGGGCCACGATAGAGACGTGGACGAAGTAGAAGCGAGCAATCCTAAAGGAGTATCACTGGAAGTGGCGACACGTCCAATAACCGTCTCGATCCAAGTCGCGGCCGCCCGCCGGGGCCGCGTTGCGCCGCTCAGGCGGCGCCGCGCTGCTTGCCGCCTTGCTGGAATTCGCCGCGCTTCTGGCGCACGAACGCCTGGCAGTCGATGACCTTGCTCGGAGAAGAGCCTTTCAGGGCATCGCGGGCGCCCTTGAGGTGGTGGAAGCGCATCATCCGCAGCTCGAGTTCGGCCGCCGCGACAGCCTCCGCGGCCTTCCTCACTTGGGCTTCGGTGACGCCCGGGCGCTTGATCGCATGGCGGAACTTGATCTTGGCCGCTTCCTCTTCGTATTCGAGTTTGGCCTTCTCCAACTCGTGCTGTTCCTGCAGAGCTTCGAGCGCTTCGACGTCGTGCGCTTCAAGACCGAAATCCTCGGCATGGTGAAGCAGCATTCCCACTCCGCCGTGTTGGCGCAGATGGCCGCGCCGCGATTGGCCTCCTCCTCCGCCGCCTTGGCCCGAGCCGGGTTGGGCGGAACCGGAAGATTGCTCACCTCTTTGCATGGGCATATGGGTGCCGGATCTCATGGCGGATACCTCCTCATCTCATGTGTCTTGGGCGAAACCGCCCGACGACTTCAATGATGCTGTAGATCACATTGTAGTCCGATAACGACAAACCGTCCATTTTTACTGCCGTCATAAACGAAATCACCGGCCACCCTCACGCCGTATGCGCGAGGCTGCCGGAGTTCGTTTCAGCTTGTTGTCTTGCCCTTCCATCCGCGGCCCATCTGGCACTTCTCCAACTTTTGGCAAGGCTCGATCCCGGGATAACCGTTGGCGGCGTCCGCCTCGACCGTGAAGTCCTGCATCATCCCCGCGTCCTCGTGGATCAGGATGTGGCAGTGGAAAACGTAAGCGCCGTCATAGTTCAAATAGCGCGAACGGGTATTGACCGGAACCGGGGGATTCGAGCCCTGAGCCTCCGGGACGAGGATGGTGTCCCACCAGCGCCAATTCCACGGGTTGTTGCCCAGGCTGGGGTCGATCATGTCGCCCTCGACCTGAAACGGATTGACGTGGATATGGTAGGGATGATTGCCGCCCGCGCTATTGACGAGGCGGGTCTTGCGCACGTCGCCGAGCTTCACCGTGGTGTTGGGGTGCGTGCCGTCCGGGTTGCCATAGACTTTGCCGTTGATCATGAAGCCGCCGAAATAGCTTCCCTTCTTGTTGACGCCATTTACCTGGAACTGGGCCTGATCCACGTGGAAGTCGTAGCTCAGATCGGGCGCGTTGATCTCATCGTCCATGATCGGCTGCAAGTAGCATGGCGCCTTGTCCCAGCCGGGTAAGGCAATCGCGCCCGGACTGCCGTTCTGCACCGGCGTGCCGCCGACGTCGATATTGGCGAGCACCTGACACACCGGTCCCCCGCCCGTGTGGGAATTGTCGTAGCGCCAGACCTGATACTGCCCGGCCGGAAGGCTGACCAGCACATCGGCGCGGTTGCCGGGCGACAGCGCCCAACCGCCCGGAGAAGGATTGGCGCCGTTGGCGTTGGTGTTCGGATCGACGGGATAGGTATCGCTCGACACCGGAAGCTGCTGCGGCTTATGGCCGTAGAAGGTGATGCCGTCCACCGCGATCAGGTACATGTAATTGGAGAAGTCCTTGTACCCGGTGATCTTGCCGCCCTGGACGATCGGCTGAAGCAGGACGAAGTTGAAGATTCCGCGAGGTGTGGCCGTGGCATCGATGATGCGCCAGCGCTGGATTTCGTTCGGGGCCATCTTGAGGGTGGACCCGCTCAAGGAATTAACGGTGAAGCCTATATACTTCCTCGGCGATCCGCTGCCGTAGGGCTGGGGCGGGACGTTGCCGGTGCTGGGTTTCGAGGCATACATGTTGCTGTAGACGGAACTGCCGGACATGTAGAGCTTCCCGGGCGAGTCCGTACACGCCGTCGGCGACGTGGCCGGATCGCCGATGACTTCCTGGATCATCCAGATCTTCTCTGGGATTGCCGAGCCATCGGTGTTCTTGATTCTTTGATCCTCTGGCTCCTCGATCACGAAGACGCCGGCGACGCCGTTCGATACCTGGATGCCCGTCGAGCCGTGAACATGCGCGTGATACCAATGCGTTCCCGGCGCATGAAACGTCGGCAGCTGAAGGCAGTACTTCCGGGATCCGATGTAGCAGTGATCCATGGGCATGCAGGGGCTCATGGAATCGCCCTTCGGCACGATATGGATGGAGACGTCGTCGGAAGATACCTCCGCGTTGCTTTTCGGGGAGACGTGCAGGCCGTGGAAATGGACGTTCGTGGTGTTGAAGCAGCCGGGGAAGTTGCGATCCATCAGTTGATCGCAATTGAGGCTTTGCCCCGGCGGGGGCGCCGGCTGGTTCGGCGGCAGATTGTTGTAGACGGCGAGTTCCAGCCTGTCGCCGGGCATGATGCGGAACGTCGTTCCCGGAACGCTGCCGTTGTAGCAGCGGACGCATTGGGTCCGCGGAATGGGATTGCCGTTGGCGTCGAAGGTGGTGATCGTGACGTCGGTGAATCCGACGGTTAGCTCCTGGCTCAACACGCCGGCGCGTGTCGACGAGATCACCGACGGTTCCATGAATGGCTGGAACCATTTCTTCGAGCTGGCCAGATGAGGGAGTTCCCCCGGCGGCGCCTCCATATCGGCCATGCCGCCCATTGCGCCATGCGGCTTGGCGCCGGGAATCATTTTTTTCGCCGCGTGCTTTTTGTGAAGAGCTAGCGCCGGGTCGATCGCGAGACCGGTGGCGGCCACAGCCGCGGCCGTTCCGACAAGGATGTTGCGGCGGCTGACTTCCGTCGGCCGCTCGTCCGACGGCTGCTCGTCCGTCGTCGGCAAAAGATTGATGTCTTTGTCCATGGAATTGCCCCTCCCGATGAATGCGGCCAGACGCCCGCAAGACGGCGCCTTCGCAGCGCCGGACACATTTCGGCCTTATACCACCTCTTGTAGAAACCTCCATTGTGAAATCTCTGCTTTAATGCAAATCTGCGAAGGCTTGGGATGCGCAGGGGTCGGGCGGTATGAGGGGGAGCCAGCCAGCTTCACGATTCGACGAGGCATCGTCCGATCGCGGCGCGGCGGTTTCCTACGATGATCAGGCCTCCCGGTTCGATGAGCGCGTGGGCCTGCTCGACGATGCGGTGACGGCTTTCACTTCGGCGATCATGGACGAAGGAAAAGCCGGTCCAGGCCAACTAGTTGTGGAGATCGGCGCCGGCACCGGCCGGCTCGGCGCGGCGCTGATCGTCGCCGGGGTCCGCTATATCGGCATCGACTCTTCCGGCGCGATGCTGGAGCGATTCCGCGACCGCCTTCCGCTCGGGAAGGAGCCGGCGCTTCTGATCCAGAGCGATGCCAATCGGGCTTGGCCGGTCGCGGACCGAGCGGCGCAGGTCGTGTTCGGGCTGCGGTCCATCCATCATCTGGCGCCCGGCCATGCGAGCCGCGAAATTCTGCGCGTCCTTCGGCCCGGAGGCGTCCTGCTGATCGGGCGCATCGAACGCGGGAGCGAAAGCCTCCACGCGCTGATGCGCCAACGAATGCACGAGCTCATGCGCGCACATGGTTTCGTTCCGCGTAAAGCCGGCGTCGCGAACGCCGCGCTCATCGATCAACTCGCCCAATCCGGTTGCGATGTATTGCCCGCGCGGGTTCTGGCGACCTGGCCGTTGGCCCGGTCGCCGAAGCGGTTGATCGCCGATTGGGCAAGCAAACAAGGTTTGGGCGGGCTGACGCTGCCGGATGCGGCCAAGCGCGCCATTCTTGCCGATCTCAGCGCATGGGCCGCTGGCGCCTTCCAGGACGTCGACGCGCCATTGCCCTGGGAGGAACGCTTGGTCTGCAGCGGTGCCCGGCTCGCCGGAGCGCCGACGTGATGCCGCCGGAAACGAACATTCAACCCAGCGAGGAAGGTCAAACCCGGTCATGAGTTTCGCCAATCTCAGTCAGCTAGGCCGCTCGCTGGTCGAAGGCTCGCTCTCGGACCCCGAGATCCTCAAGGCCACGGGCAAGGAGCCGCCCATTCGCATCCTTCCCGAGGCGTCCGTGATCAAGATCGGCGGACAGAGCTTCATCGACCGCGGTCGCGCAGCGGTGTTTCCGCTGATCGATGAGATCGTCGAGAACCTCGGCCGCCACCAGATGATCATCGGCACGGGAGGCGGCAGCCGCGCGCGCCATGCCTACAGCGTCTCCGTCGACCTCGGCCTGCCGACCGGCGTGATGAGCGTGCTCGGCACCTTCGTCAGCATGCAGAACGCGCGCATGATAAGCTATCTGCTTGCCAAGCACGGCATCCCCTTTATCGAGCCGGCGCAATTCGGTCAGCTCTCGCACTATCTCGACACCCGGGGCGCGGTGATTTTCTTCGGCATGCCGCCCTACACATTCTGGCAGGAGAATCCGTCCATCGGACGGATTCCGCCGCACCGCACCGATGCCGGCGCGTATCTCGTCAGCGAAGTGTTTGGCTGCAAGCGCATGATCTACATCAAGGATGAGGAAGGCCTCTTTACGGCCGACCCCAAGAAAGACCCGACCGCCCGCTTCATCGAACGCATCTCGGTCAGTGAGCTGAAGGCGATGAACCTGCCCGACCTCGCCGTCGAACACCCGGTGCTCGACATGATGGAGAACGCCGCCAACCGGCGGTCGGTGCAGATCATCAACGGGCTGAAGAAGGGCAATCTCACACGCGCCCTGAGTGGCGAGCCGGTGGGCTCCACGATCTATGCCGATTGAAAGGATGAAGCCATGAGGGGCAACCCGCTCGACCAGCGTCATCACCTGGACTCGATGCTGATGCGCGAGAGTCTGCTCGATCGCGGGGTCCAGCGCTCGACCGACAACGACCGGCAGATCGTCCGCATGTTGCCCGATGCTCAGGTGGTAAAGCTCGGCGGCCGCTCGGTGGTAGACCAGGGACATTCGGTGGTGCGGCCGGTGGTCGACGCGTTGGCGAAAGCGCTGCCGGAGCACCGCCTGATCATCGGCACCGGCGGGGGCGCGCGCACCCGGCATCTTTACTCGATCGGCATCGATCTCGGCATGCCGGTCGGCGTGCTGGCCGAGCTCGCCGCCGCCGATGCGTTGGGTAACGCCCACATCCTGGGCACGCTACTCTCGCCTTATGGCGTGGTCGCGATCCCGCCGGCCATGTTCGGTCATCTGCTTCCGTTGTTCATCCGCAGCGTTCCGGGAGTGATCTTCACCGGCGTGCCGCCCTATTCGCTGTGGGAACATCCTTCCCCCGTCGGACGTATTCCCACCCACGGCAGCGATGCCGGCTGCTTCCTGCTTGCGGAGTGTTTCGGCACAAAGGCGCTGACACTGATCAAGGACGTGGACGGACTCTACGAGGCCGATCCGAAGCACGATCCAACCGCTCGGCTGATCCCGGAAATCACTACCGCTGAAGTGAGAGACCGCAAGCTGCCGAGCCTGCCGTTCGAGCCGATCCTTCTTACCCTGCTCGACAACGCCCGGTTGGTGCGCCAATTGCAGATCATCAACGGTCGCCGGCCGGAAACCATAGCAGCCGCGTTGGCGGGCGAGCATGTCGGCACCATCCTCCGCGCCGCGTGATCGTCCGATGTCGGATCAATCGTTTCTCGCCGGCTCAAATTCCCCCGCAGCGATTGCGGACGGCAAGCTCGCGGAGAAGGTCGCCTGGGACAGCCTTTCTAATGCACATGCCGCATTCTTGACCGCGCGCTACCTCGCATCCGAATTCCTGGGCACGGCCTTTCTGCTGATGGCGATCGTCGGCTCCGGTGTCGTGGGCGCGCACATTGGGGGTGGAAACATTGCGATAACTCTGATCGTGAACCCGATTGCAACGGGCGCGGCGCTCGTCGTGCTGATTTCGGTGTTCGGCCCTATCTCCGGCGCGCATTTCAATCCGGCGGTGACGCTGTTCTTCGGGCTTCGCCGGGAAATGCCATTGGGGCTCGGGCTCGCCTATGTCGCGGCACAGCTCCTCGGCGCGACGGTGGGCGTGTGGAGCGCGCATGCGATGTTCGCCATGCCCGTATTCGAAGTATCGGAAAAATTGCGCGACGGTCCCGGACAGCTGTGGTCGGAGTGCGTCGCGACGTTCGGTCTGATGGCGACGATTGCAGGCGCCATACGCTCCGCACCTCAATCGGCTCCCTATCTCGTCGGCCTCTACATCACGGCAGCTTCCTGGTTCACCGCCTCAACTTCGTTCGCCAACCCCGCCGTTGTCATTGCGCGGTCGCTGACAAACAGCTTCGCAGGGATTGCGCCATCATCCACGCCGACGTTTGTCGCGGCACAGCTCGGAACGACTGTCTTGTCGTTCTTCGTCCTCGGTTGGCTGCTCGGACACAAACCACAATCCGCATCGCAGGGGATGAATCCATGACGAAGGTTGGGACTCGCCGATACATCGGCTTCGCGGCGTTGCGATACGCTATTGTGGCTGCGTTCGCGCTAGCTTTTGCCGGGCCGCGCGTTGCACTTGCCGAAGACGCGCCTGCCATCGCCGCCGCCGCCGATCTCAGCTACGCGCTCAACGAGGTGGCGGCAGACTTCAAGGCCGATACCGGTCGAGAGGTCAAGCTGACCTTCGGATCATCGGGCAATTTCGCCACGCAAATTCAACAAGGAGCGCCTTTCGAACTATTTCTCAGTGCCGATGAACAGTATGTGCAAAAACTGACCGCGCAGGGCCTGACGCTCGGCGACGGCACGCTCTACGCAATAGGCCGCATCGGGTTGTTCGCGCCAAAGGGTTCACCGCTCAAAGTGGATGGCGAACTGAACGACCTGGCCGCAGCGCTCAAGGACGGCCGGTTGGATAAATTCGCGATCGCCAATCCCGAACACGCGCCTTATGGGCGCGCTGCTCAGTCGGCGCTCGAACACGCCGGGCTCTGGGAGCAAATCAAACCCAAGCTGGTGCTGGGCGAGAATGTATCACAGGCCACGCAATTCGCCAGCAGCGGCTCGGCCCAGGGCGGCATCATCCCGCTCTCGCTCGCCAAAGCACCGGCAATCGCGGCGCTCGGCAGGTTCGCGCTGATCCCGGAAGATTGGCACGCCCCCCTGCGACAAAGGATGGTCCTCCTGAAAGGGGCCGGCGAAACGGCGCGTGCCTTCTACGATTATGTCCAGAAGCCGCGTGCGCGCGCGATATTCAGGCGCTATGGCTTCCTACTCCCCGGTGAAGGTCAGTAAGGGCAGCCCACAATGGATTGGACAGCTTTCGCCCTGTCGCTCCGGCTGGCAGCGTGGACTTGCGCCTTGCTTCTGCCCGTATCGGTTCTGATAGGTCGCGCCTTGGCGTGGCGACGGTTCCTGGGCCGCGGGTTTGTGGAAGCGCTGATCGCATTACCCCTCGTATTGCCGCCGACCGTGCTCGGCTACTATTTGCTGGTTTCATTGGGCGGCACATCGTTTTTGGGGCACGCTTGGCAGAGCGTTTTCGGGCAAGGTCTGGTCTTTCACTTTGGCGGGCTGCTGGCCGCTTCCGTTCTCGTCAACCTGCCGTTCGCGGTTCAGCCAATTCAACGCTCTTTCGAAACCATTGCGCCCGAGATTCGTGAGGCTGCCTGGATAAGCGGCATGTCGACCTGGACGACCTTCCGCCGGATAGAATTTCCGCTCGCCTGGCCCGGCATCCTGACGGCGCTCGCGCTCACGTTCGCGCACACAATGGGCGAATTCGGTGTCGTGATGATGGTTGGCGGCAACATACCAGGACAGACCAAGACGATCGCGATCGCGATCTATGATCGCGCGCAAGCGTTCGACCATGATGCCGCCGGCACTATGTCGGTGGTGCTCCTGATATTCTCGCTCCTCGCCATCGGTCTTGCGCATATTCTCACCGGCAAGGTGGGGCAACGCTATGGATGAATCGAGCGGCCTCACCGTCCGCATTCGCCAGACAAGACCGTTCGCGCTCGATGCTTCGTTTGAAATCGCGCCTAAAGAACTCGTCGCGCTGGTCGGCCCGTCCGGCAGCGGGAAGTCCACGATCCTCCGCGCTATCGCAGGCCTGAACCGTTCCGCAGCGGGGCTTATTCAATGGCACGGACGTCGCTGGCTCGACACGGCCAATCGCGTTTTCGCGAGCCCACAGGAACGCTCTGTCGGTTTGGTTTTTCAGCACTATGCGCTGTTTCCTCACATGACGGCGCTTGGCAACGTCATGGCGGCGCTGGACCAGCTCCCTGCCAATGAGCGCGAGCCTCGCGCCCGGACGCTCCTGCACCTCGTTCATCTGGAAGGGTTGGAGCGTCGTCGCCCCGCGCTTCTGTCGGGAGGCCAGCAGCAACGCGTAGCCATCGCGCGCGCGATCGCACGCGAGCCCGCCATCCTTCTTCTTGACGAGCCGTTCTCGGCGATCGACCGGCGTACTCGCCGCGCCTTGCAAGTCGAAATCGCCGATTTGCGCGCGCGTATCGGATCGGCCATCCTTTTGGTGACTCACGACTTGGCCGAGGTCGAAACCCTCGCGGATCGCGTCATCGTCATCGACAAAGGCCGCGTGATTGCGGTGGGCACACCGTCGGACGTGATGTCGGGGAGAGCCGGTGCCGGCGTCGTGGATGCTTTGGACCTCGATGCGGATACAGCCCCAAGGCAACCACGCTTGCTGCCGCGCACCAGATCGGGCGGCGGATAGACCTCGTGCGAATTCCTAGCCGTCACCTCCTGGCCTTTGGCGGCGGCGGCCTTGTCGGCGCGCTTGGCGGATTGATCGGGCTGGGCGGCGCGGAACTCCGCTTGCCGCTCTTGATCGGCCCTTTCCGCTTCGCCGCCCTGGATGCGGTCATTCTCAACAAGGCCATCAGCCTTGTCGTCGTGGCATCGGCGCTGATTTTTCGCACCGGCGCGATCCCGTTCGAAACGGTGGCGGCGCGTTGGCCCGTCATCCTGAATTTGCTCGCGGGCAGCGTGATAGGCGCCTGGTTCGGTGCGGGCTGGACGTTCCGGCTCAAGCAGGAGAACCGCTACCGCGTCATTGCCGTTCTGCTTGTGGCGATTGCTGTTGTGCTGGCGTTCGGGCACGGGATGCACATGGGAGCGTCGATGTTGACCGGCACGGCGCAAACCGTCGCGGGCGTGCTGGCGGGCTTTGCCCTTGGCGCGCGGCAGACCCTCGGCAAGAGCGTCAACAGCCAGTGCGACGTCGCAGGCTATAGCCACATTCCGCCAACGTCGATTGGAAATTGACCGACGTATAGCCGTCAGCGCTGACAGTTTCACGAATGTCCGAACTAGAAATTTGTGCTGCGCCGCAACGAGTTGGCAGCACTGACATGTGCCGCTCTGTCAGCGACTTGTCAGTGTCAGTATCAGCGGTGTCCGCTTGGCGGGCATCGTATTGGCTTCCGGCAGATCGGCCGCCACGAAATCAGCACCGCGGTCTCGGAGCGTCACCAGGAACGCGCCATTGCGCGACAGACGGTCGAGCTTGGTGACAACCAGCGTCGCGCCGGTAAGCCGGCAGCGCTTGGGCGTTCACCACCAGCATGAGGTATGCCCTCGCCGCGTCGAGCCCGCGCGCGTCGGCGCTCGTCAAAAGTTTGGCGGCGGCGTTTATATGGACGTAACCCACAGGAATCTTGGGGGCGGACAATTTGCTTTCCTCTCCCCCCGCGCGTGCTTCCCCAGTGCTTCCCAGGAAAGCGTGTGCTCTTCGTTCCGAATAACTCGCACCGAAAAACGGCTTGATATCAACCGCTTAGGTGGTGGTGCAGGCAGTCATATGCGAACAGTTCTCCGAGCACTATTCCCTGGTAACAGGGAAAAATACAGGGAAAATCGCGAAATTTGGGGTCGGAAATGGGTCGGAAATGAGCGCATTGTGCAGTGTTTACGGGCTTAAATCGCATTTGCGGCGTGAAAAATAACAGGGAATTTTTGACCCCATAACAGGGAATTTTTTCGCGATAACAGGGAAAGAATTCAAATTAACAGGGAAAAAAGCCTCCGTTGCAGGCTGATTGGTAAGCGTCCATTTCTCGCACGCTTGTTTTGAGAGGCGGCGTTCCAATTTGTTCTCGTCTGCGATTTGCAGATGAGGACGGGGACGATGACGGACGAGCGGCGGCGGCGTGTGCGGTTTGGGGAGGCGTTCTGGCGGGCGCATCACGAGGCGTGGCAGCGTAGCGACTTGAATCAGCGCGAGTATTGCGAGCGCCACGGCATCCCGCTGAAGGCGTTCGGCAACTGGCGGGCGCGGTTCAAGGCGGAGCCCGAGGTGCCGGCGCGCAAGCTGCTCTATCGGCGTGGCGGGCTAAGCCCTACCTTAAGCCCCAGCCTAAGCCCTACCCTAAGCCATGGGGCTTATCCCACCATGACGGCGCCGTCGCCTTTGATCGTGCCGCCGAGCCGCGATGGACACCGGCGTCGGTTTCCGGCCGACAACGCCATCACACCAAGTCTATACTTCGTCCCAAGTAAAACGCCAAGAACAAAGGGCGAATATGAGACGAGCGGTAGGCTTCAGTTTGTTTTCTTGAGAGTTAGAGACGAGTATCAATATATTGGGTCGCGGACCCAGTGGATCGGCTCGGAACCTCGTTCCTTTGCCAAGGGCATATTCGGACTATGCAATGGGCGGTTTATATATTGAGCGCTGCGATTGGCGCAGTCGTGGGCGTTATCTATTCATTTCAAGAGTACAACGGGAAAAGCAGTGATGAGATTCGTAAAAGCCCGCGATATAAGAATTTAGGCATAGTCCTTGGAGCAGGTTTAGTCGGAGCGGCAGTCGATTGGCGTAGTTTGGCCACTCTTACAGGCCAGAATGCAAATGTGAGTCGCTTCAGTGTCGTCATTTGGTACGACCTAGCGGTGATCACCACGGTAGTACTTTTCCTTGCGGTGGGGATAGTTGCAGTTTCGCTTGAAGCGAGACACCGAAATCGAAGAGTTGCGCGACGCGCTCGTTTACCTCCAATCGTAGCAATTGGGTTATTCGTGGGGCAAGGCTATGCTGCGTATGTAAAACGCGTGGCAAAGATTGATAGCGAAATTGAGGGGGTCGGTGGCCAAGACACGACGCTCGTCGTGACCAGGCTGATTAGACTAGCCCGGGCGGCAGAGCAAGGATTTAATACAACGCGGTCTGATCGCAAGGTTTGGGTACAACATGTTTTGGGACTGGCTATTGATGCAGTAGTTGCCCAGATGCCGGAAGCGCGATTTCAGATACGATTTGCTAGCTGTATGCGGGCAATTCCTCTGGGCTCAGTTTCTAGCGAGCAGCTTTCGATGATTCCGTTTGATGCTTTGTCGATGACGGGCTGTACAGAAGTTCTCGTCCCCGGCTGGCAGATCAACGGAGCGCCAGAGAGTGCTGCATTGCCGGTTTGCGAGAATGCTAGTCAGTGCATTCCGGGCCCTCCCCGCGCTTTTCGCGACAATGCCGTCCAAGCAATCGTCACAAACCGGGTCAAGCCCTCCACATCGGTCCCAAAGGGCCTACATTCCGATATCCGGGACTATTTCCGTCGAGCTCGATATAGGAGCCTTCTTTCTGTTCCTATCGAAGGCCCCACGGGCGTTGTCGGCGTCCTGAATGTCGAGGCGGACAGCGAAATGTTCGACCCAGATAATCCGCGTGTGTTCGAGATTGGTGAATCTCTGTACCCTCTCGGAAGATCGTTGGCGTCGTTGTTGATAGAGGATCAATCATGAGCGAGTCCTCTCGAAGATCTATCTTCAAAGACATCGCCGGCGGAGACACTGGGGCTCTCGATCGAGCGGCCCAACTCGTACGAGGCCCCCGGATATCGCCTCCACAAGACGACTATGCAGCATTCGCGCGAATGCGCGCGAGAGCTGCAGATGGGGGTGAGGTTTTTTTCAATAGTGCTCCCGCCCACATGGGCGTGGTGGTGAGGGTTCTATTGGAGGCTGCTGTCGAGGTCGTAGAGATATTAACCGGAAGTCTGGACGCAATGGCATATGGGAGCGACATGGTCGCTCAAGAAGCTGTAAATTTCCTAAAGCGAGGGCAGGGTCGAATAAAAATCTTGAGTGAGGTAGAGATCGAGGCTGAGCTCAATCCTATGCTTCGCGCGATAAAAAATGCCAACTTGATTGAACGCGTGGAGCTTTGGTCTGTACCGCTATACGTGCAGAAGCAATACACTTGTCATTTTGCCGTGGTGGATGGTCGCAGTTTTAGATTCCAAGCGCGGCGGGACAGGTTTGAAGCAATTGTGAAGTTTGGAGACAGAACAATTGGGTCAGCGTTGAGACAAAATTTCGCTGCGATAGAGGCAGTATCAGTGCGACAAGGTCTTTGAGGAAACGATGTTAGAGCCAGGCGGTTGGGACGCTCTGTTGCACCTGGGTACGATGGCGATCCTTGTAGGTGTCGCGTATCTCGGAATTGACAACATGCGTGGCACAACCGTCGAAGACAATGATCTTGAGTACGTGCGAGCCAGAGTAAAAGAGCTCTTGCTGCGAATAGACTTTGTAAAGAGCGAACTTCGGCAGTTGCCGCCTCTGTTCAGAGAACCCGAGGCTCACGTCCTATTGCTTCTGGCGGGAATGCCTCTGCGGCATACGCCGTTCAGGCGGATTTTGTTTTTCATCTACAGGCAGTTCTACGTGCCATTTTTTGGTCTCTACCGGAGCTCGGCGCTCAGAATATTGGTGGTATTCCTGCTAGCTAGCGCGATGATGTCGTTTGCAATTTTGGTAGCCACACGAATTTGGAATTTTGGGCCATTCATTCAGTGTCAAGCGGCCTTAGCCTATACTTCCTTTGCGCTTTTCGTTGGTTTGATTCTCGCCGTGCTCCTCAACGAGATGGTTGTTTATCGCCTCAATAGTCTTCGGCGCCGATGCGATAGATACCTTGTATCGGCGGAGCGGCGTATTTCTGGCCAGCTTGATGATCAACTCGAAAGCGCGCGCAAGCGAATAGTTATTAGCCCCCCGCCCTCAATTGAGGAAGAACGTCGCGCAACAGAATAAGTCCCATGTATGGGCCGTGACGCGCGCGAAGTTGTTAGGCATCTTTTGATTTAGAGCGCTTCGGTTTCATCACGTTGATCGCTGCCGCGTCGAGCGTGTTCTTGATGTGAGAGGCGCAATCACGTACGAGCGGCCTGACCTCGCGCCGCCGGACTACAGACTCATTAAAGCGCATCCAAATTCGTGCTGAGGTGAGTTTTGCAGAGGCGAGATAGTTGTCGTCGCGCTTGTCATATCGGGTAGCGACGGCCCGGAAATGCTTGATTTATAGAAGAAGCGCTCAACGAGGTTGCGCTTGCGGTAGATGGCTTTGGCCGCCCCGTACTTTCAATGACGTCGTGTGAACTTACCCCACACAGTGCCGCCTTCGATTGCTTTTTGGTTCCAGAGCGACTTAGTCTACCTCAGCTTGCATACTCGTTCATGAAGGGGCTCAAGTCGTGACCATCGGTCTAACCATCGGACAAATTCTGGAAGATGCCAAACTTGTACTTTCACTTTTGAAGAAAAGCGGTTCCCCGATCCAGAGTGCGCTCCACAATGATCGGCGGATCTTGGCACCGACGCTGTTCGCCCACGAAGGTGGACGGCCGTCGCCGCTACATGACGACCAGATCTTGTATGCGGTCGAAGCGGAACGCAGTGGCATGCTGCCCGCTTGACTACAACGGTTGCCCTTCGCCCGGTTCGAATGCATTCTTGAACTAGAGGGCGGGAAGTCGAAGAAATGGACTGGCACAGCGTTCCAGATTGGTTTCTTGCGTTCTGGAAGATTGCTTCGCCCGTCGGGGCGGGTGCATCCGCAATCTTTGGTCTCCTAAACGATTTCAGAAACAAGGAGACGGGAAAACTTACGCGAGCCGGTATTATCTCTATCGTTGGGATCACTTTATCCGCTGCGCTTGGGGCGGCGGCGAGCGCCGTAGAGCATCAGAAGGAGAAGGAAGCTCAGGCTGAAGAGCATAAAAAGGAGCAAGACGCTCAGGTTGCTCAGTCGAACATGCTGAAAGAGATAATGCGCACTAGTTCGCAGATCGGAGAACCGTCGTTACTGGTAGACCTGTTGTTCAAATGCAGCCCGACTGACGAACTTGGTAAAATTTTGCTTTCTAACAATGGCGCCAAGGAGATTTGTGCGGCAACTCATGCGCCAGTGGTGCCGATCGACATCGGCGTTGGTAGTCACAAGGTAATTCAGCAACATTTTCATCCCGGATTGGTTATATCGTTAAGCGTCAACAATAAGGGCGAAGTAGGAAACCAACGGGCGGCACTTCTATTGATGGCAGATATCAATGAGCAGAAGCGTTACCGCATTCAGCAATTCTTCCCGACAGAAAATGGATTTGTTGCAAATATGACCGATATTCCATTATCAATTGGTGGTGATGGCACAATAAGAAGTTGGGATGATTTGCCAGGAGAAACGATAAACATTTTGTGTCGAGGGTGGTGCAGAGATGTTGAAGTAAAACGACTTACGGTATTCGATCGTCGATCTGGGCGGTCGCTACATATCGACGGAAACGAATGCAGTAGACATAGAATTGATGATTACAGTGTGACTCTAAAATGCTCAATCAGTCGCAATAACCTTTAGTACGAATAGATCTCGATGCGACGCGCAGCGCAGTCGAAGAGTGGCGTCGCCGCTGGGGCGAATCGCTTCGACTACTTGCGGTTCTTCTGCTCGTGTTTGGCATTCGACGCGATCTTGCGGCTTTTGTGTTTCGCTTTCAGTCTCGACACATCAACCACGGCAATTTGAGCCTGTGGCGCTGACGCCGACACCGGACCTCCCTTATGCCGACGCGCAGACCGTCGCGGAGTTCTGGCCGCGCGTCGAATCCGAACTGGACGACCGCCGGACGGCCGAGCGCGAGATCAAGATCGACATGCTCCAGCGCGGGCGCGACGGCATCGAAGCCGCTTGGATTCCACTGCGCGAAGAAGGCGAGACGCGCGGGGCGCCATGCGGCCACCGGCAGCTTGAGGCCGGTGCCGGCGTCACGGCATGGCGTCCGGCGAGATGTCCAGCCCGGGTTTCACGGGGTTTCTGGAAGCGGTGATGTCGAGGGCCATCCAATTTGGCCAGCGAGCTTCCATCCACTATTGGTTCATCGACTTGCGTCCGGACCGGTTCCGCCGCAGCAATAGTCCCTTATTCGAACCTTTCATCTCGCGCGCGTTCGCGGTCAGTCTCACGTTCTCGCCATTCTTCGATTTGCTTGATGAGCAGCGCTGTTTGAGCTTCGGCAGCTTGCGCCAGATCAGGCCGCTGACTTGATTTCAGCGACTCCAGCAACGGAAGGCGCCGAACCAGGATGTCGACCATCGATCCCGACCAGCTCATGGGCTGAAATCTCTCAGCGAATACCGTAAGCACCTCGACCGGCGATGGCGCCAATTCGATCAACCTCAGTGCAAGAAACGACCAGCTTGGCGGGCTACCTTCCTCCCCGTCCATATAAGAGACGATCTGCGCCAAATATCGGTATCGCGTATCTGGCTGCTCGTCCGCCCAACCCAACGCAAAATCATCATCCAGACCACCGAGAGGGCCGCTATTATTTTCCCGGACTTCTTCAAACAAGGAGCGCAACAGATGCTCGTTTTTCCCCGCTCCTTCGACCAGGATATCGAGCACCGCGCGGGGATAGCTCGCTGCCAAGACACGGATGGCTGCGCCTTGGTCGTATATTCCGACCAGATGCTTCTCGGCGGCATCGAGATAGCGACGACAGAGGCTCTCGGCGATGTTCGTATGCTCGGGCTTGGTGAGCGAAACCTCGACAATATTTTCAAGCATATGGTCCGCGTGTGCGTCCCAACGTGTACCGAAATCCAACTTAGTCAGCAGGCTTCGGCCGATTTCCCGCTCCGATTCACGAATCGGATTGTTGGGATCGTCCCGGCTGAAAACCCGCATTCCGAATACTTGCAGTCCCACCGAAAGTCCATCCGAGCGTGCCGAAATCTTGTCGAGCAGCTCACCGAATTCCGTATCGGGTAGGGCATCGGACGCGCGTCCAACGCTGAGTTGTCCGAATGTGAAGGTCGGCACACTCGCCAGATCGACAGCCTGTAAAAGCCGCGTCACGCCGCGCGGTGAAATTGGCGCCATGCATTGCAGATACAAGAAATACCCGTGCAACCTCGCATCTTGTAGAGCCAGATCGAGCAGGTCTTCGGCTTCGTTGCTGTCCCGTTCGAACGCACCTCCAATGAACCCACCCAGCAAGTGCGGGCGCGCCCTTTCTCCCAGAGCAAAGAGTGCATCAATCAACTGCTTCCAGGTCGCCCGCAAATCTGCGCATCCGGCAGCGAGGCCTTCGCCAAGCACGCCTGAGCGGGATTGCTCTGCGGAAAGCATTTCCGGCAGAAGCTCCTGCAAGTCCTGGGGCGATGAAGCGAGTTGTCTGCCGAGGTCAAGGCACATCTCATGGATCGCACCGCGAGCGCGCCGGTATCGGTTGGCGTTCGTCGCTACGCTTTCCTCTTCCTCCGCTTCCGGTTCGAGTTCTTCCATGGCGACGTCCGCCAAGTCGAGCGAACCCCATTCCCTGGATAGTGCGTGCGATCGCACCAATTCCTTGAGTTCTTTCGGGCGAATTTCCCTGGCGAATGACGCTAGCTTGACTCGGTCGTCAGCGGAAAGTTTTTCGCCGCGCCTGCCAAATGTCGAGCGCACCGCGGCCCAGCCCGAGGGCCAGCCGCCCGCATTTATGACTTTTCGGCCCAACGCAATCGCCGCATCCGTCACTCCGGCATGGGCACAAAGGCTGGCGAATTTGTCCGCAAATAATTTGCGTGCCAAGCCCGCCTCCGGTTCGGGGCCAAGGCATGCGAATTCGAGCACGGAAAGCGCCTGCGAGAACCATTCAACATAGTCTTCACGTTTGCGCGGTTGGAAACCGTGATTTCGGGGGCGGGCACCAAAGTCAAAGGAATGCGATGAGCTGAAATTCCGCGTCCTGAGCATGGCGCCAAGCGCGGCCAGCCCCATCGTCCTTTCCGATTCATACCCGCTTTCAAGCAGAGATTTTATCGAGGCCGCACGTAGGCTAGCGCTCGCCTGGGTGCCGGATAGGAATATCGTGAAGAACGATACAATTGTGTCTTCCGTTTTTTCAAATCGCCTCGCGGTGGCCGATTCATTCAACGCAAATCTGCGCAGGAGCGAGAAGCATTGGCCAAACAGAGAAGCGTCATATGCAATCAGGCGCAGAAGACGAATGATCTCGCGGCGATTTATATTTTCTTCCGTGTAGAACCAGCCCTGTGTCGCGCCGGCATTCTCAAACAGACGAAGCGCTGCGGCGGGCTTGACGGATGCCACATTGGTGAGCACCGCCAGATGAACTTCGCCAAGTCGTCCAATTTCGGAAAGCATCCCGCCGGGCGCAAGCCACTTGTCCGCAAGAGTGAGGGCGACGGGGGAATCATGGAGAAAGCTGATCCGGCGTGAAAACGATTTTAGAAGGCGCCCTGAGGGCAACGACTGCACGTGTTGCTCAATCACTTCCAGCGGCAAATCCTCCAGTGCCAACCGTGCAAGTCGGTTAGCGATCGCATGAGGCAGGATCGCCCGCCATTTGCTGCGCTTTTGTACAAGGTGCCTCCGCATCAATTCTGCCGTGTGCTGGAACATGGCATTGGTGCTTTGTTCGGCCAGCGCCCCCAGCACAGCTAATTCCGATTCCTCGCCGGTCGTGGTTTCGCCGTCATACGAATAGACCAGCGCCAGCACCTTTGCCGCCCTTTCAAGTGTCGCATCAGCTCCCTGGTTCTGTTCGAACAGGCGCTTGAACAACACGCTGTCTTTGAGATTCGCGAGCGACTCCCCGCCGCGTGCCGTAGTCGCAAGCGCCAGCGCAACGCGGAAATTGCCACTCGAAAGCTCCGCGATCTTTCGTCGGTCGAGCTGCGAGAGAGCGGGGTATTTCCGTGTCAATATCTGTTCGATCAATTCCGCCGAACCCGCTTCAAGTTTGAAAACATCCGTATTTTCGGGCTCGTCGTCGCTTACATCGTATTCGACAGTAATGACGCTCAGCAAAGAGCCTTCTGCGCGGATGCGCGCGACCAGCTCCCGGTGGAGCGCCACACCGCAATTGTCGACTATCAGGATCGCGCGCTGGCGAGTGGCTATTAAGTGAGACGCAAGGTCCAACGGCACGGGTGAGGGTGAATTCGATAGGTCGGTATATATTGCCAGTGAAGAGGGCAGCGCCGCCTCACCGATCCTTGGATCGAATAGCGCCTGCACGAACCGGGTCTTTCCGACGCCGGAGAGACCGACCAAGCGCACGGCTTTTTGAGGGGCGGCTAACTTTTCTCTGAGAAGATTGATGCCTCCGGTCGCATCAAGCCCCTCCTTAGCCTTATCCTGTGCCCCGGCCACGCGTACTGTCTTATCGAGCAAATAGTCTTCGTCCAGCGTGCCCGGCGAACTCGACCAGTCACGGTACGGCGCCCAGCCCGATAAGGGCGTGCCGACTTGTTCGCGAACCCACGGCACGAGCGCAGGATGCCGGTTGACCCAGCTCGCAATCCGCTGGCGGTCATAGAAATCTACGGTGAGAGAGACGCCGTTCGACGCCTCCACCATTGAATCACGGCGCGACTTGAGAGCGCTATGGGACACCGAGCCGCGCGAGGAGGCGATGACGTAGGCTCCCCCTTGTGCGGCTATCTCCGCAATGCTTGCTCTCAGGACACCATCAGAGACCATCTCTGCTAAAATCGCCCCGCGCGGCATGTCTTGGGCCTTCGACTGAAAGCCGGTGACGGGCGCGGGAATGTATCCCGAAATAGCCGTGGCTTTCGGCAATTCGACCGAAACGTCGATGCCGCCATCGCAGGCGTTCTGGTTTCCGCTCCATGTGACAAAGGAAGTCGAATGGCCCTGGATTGAAACTTCCGCTTCACAGAGCCGCCCTAGCAGCGCCCTTAGGTCTTCATCTCCGAGCTTCTCAATATGCTCGGGCGTAACTTCAAAAATCATTCCCTAACTATAGGCCAAAGTCTTTCTATTTCTAAGTGCAATTCTCACCTGGCGCGCCCTCTCGGGCCAGGCTCTAGGCTGCGCCCCGAGCCCCGGTTTCGCATTCGCTTCGCCGGGGCTCGGCCCATGCGGGTGGTCGCTGCGTCCGTCAGGAGCTTGGCCTTCGGTGAGCTTGAGAAGCATCGGCAGGCCATAGACATCGACGAGAGCGTGAATTTTGGTCGTCAGCCCGCCCCGCGAGCGACCCATGCAACGGGATTACGGCGCCGGGCTCGCTCCCACGACATGAAGCGCGAGGAGGATGAGATATCCTCCCACAATTAATGCATGAGCCATCATTTCCATGGCTTTTCTCCTATGCTTGGGTGGTCGATCATGCCGTTTCATGCCGCGCAGTTGGCGTTGAATTTTTCCACTTTTCTACACTTCTTATCCTCCCGCCGAAGATACCGGGCGAGAGCGCTAACGCGATCCGCGCGGAGATCCGGCCGGCGATCCGCGCCGCCGGATTTCGCCGTGGGAATCCCACAATCGACAGGGCGGCGGATTTTCTCTACTGATTCGGCGAATTCGATGGATCGATTGGATGCCGGGCGATTCGATACCAAAAAATAGACCGCTGGCGGATGCGGCCTACGATACGATGGTGTCGCTTAGCTATGAAACTATGGGACAGGTGATCGAGGAGAACTACAACGTCTTGCTCACGACCATGGTATTCGCCAATGCGCCGCAATCGGCCGACGAGCTAATGCTGGCGCTTGATCGAAAAACGATTCCGGCCTGCCAGGAAGTGCTCAGGACTCACCGCGCCCACAGCGTGCTGTCGACGATCTGGAAGGAGTCGGACTTCGTCCCGCCGGAGGTTCTGGTGGCGTTCGGGTCGAAAAGTGGTTCGTTGACAAGGCGCTCACAGCGCACGCCCTGGGCGTCGAGCTAGCTGAACATAAGACAAAGGTCGATGCAGCCGTAACGAGAGTGCGCAACATCGCGCTAGTCGCCACCGCTTACGGTCTCGTTGACCGACAATCCGGCCAAGGAAACGGCGTGGCGATAGCAGGGACGGAGTTTCTGCACAGTTTCATGACCCGGCTCGGAGAGGAGAACCATCGTATCAACCGTCAATCGGTACATCCGAGTCTTTGGGTCGGCGGCGCGCCGAAGGGTGGGGTGCAGTGAGCGCTAACGACCTTCTGAAACCAAGCGGTGCTGCCAGCTTGCTGACCAACGACTATTACCGCATGCCCGATTGGGCCGGCGCGCGCGTTTTTCTCGAAGTTGTGCGGCACGGCAGCTTCCGCGCCGCGGCGCTCACGCTCGGTATGTCGAGCAACGCGCTACGTCACCGCTTGAGCAACTTCGAGCGCCAACTCGGTCTCACGCTGGTGACGCGCCACGTCGACGGTGTGCGCGTGACGCCAGAGGGTGAACTCGTGCTCACCGCTACCAAGCGCATGGAAGCGGCATCGTTCGACTTCATGCGTGCCCAGAGCCAGAGCGCGATGCCGCAGGGCGAGGTGCGCTTGAGCGTCACCGAGGGGCTCGGCACGTTCTGGCTGGCGCCAAGGGTGGTCGAGTTTCAGCGCGCACATCCCCAATTGATTATTAATATGAGATGCAGTGCGACACCAGCCGATGTTCTGCGGCTCGAGTCCGATCTCGCGGTGCAGATCACGCAACCGCGTGGCGACGGACTGAAGGTCGTCAAGCTCGGACGCCTGCATGCAATGCCCTTTGCCTCACAGGCTTATCTGGATCTACACGGCTGCCCCACGACGCTCGAGGAGCTGCAACGCCATCGCTTCGTCCTGCATCTCGCTGATCAGATTACCTCGATGGAGGACTACAACCGCATCTTTTCCGGCGTGCCCGAGGTCGGAACGATCGCGATAAAGGCGAATGTGAGCAGCGCGCATTACTGGTTCATCGCGCGCGGGGCGGGCATCGGCATGCTGCCGACCTACACGCCGGCGATCGGCGCGCGCATCGTCCCCATCGACATCGAGGATGTGCGCATCTCTCACGACATCTGGCTTACCTATCATCCCGACGCCAGCAAGATGGCGCGCGTGCGCCGGCTCATCGATTGGCTGGTCGAGGCGTTCTCACCCAGGCGCTTTCCCTGGTTCCGCGACGAGTTCATCCATCCGCGCGATCTGCCGGCGAGGGTCGACGGCATGTCGATCAACGAGCTGCTCGAAGGGTTTGTGGACATGGATCCGCTCTCGCCGGACCGCGCAAAACTAACCGTCCACGAGGGCGATTCCGTGATCTCGCTCAGCCAGCTCCGCGCCAAGCAGTCGCGGCCGAAGGACGATGTCGATCGCGCCCGCGCAGGTGCGGAGTCGGGGGATGCCGCCATATCGTCGACCCGGCTGCTGAACGTCTTCCTGGGACGGTCCAACAGTCCCGACGCGGACGAGCCTCGGTCTGACACGCAAAGGGAATCGCGCGAAATGCATGGGCAGTAGCGAGCCCCACCGCGCAGGTATGTCAGCGGTGTCCGAAATTCCTCCAACGGAGTTCCGATGGGGTCATGCAACCGTACATTATTGCGTCGCGTCGTATATTGAGCACTTGGACGAAAATCGCCTCATTGGGGCCTCCAAACTATAACTGAGTCGAATTGGCAGGATTGCATGCGTCCGGCTTGGCCGGACTGGGCTCGACGCGTCGCTCCAAGCCGCTTTAAGCGTCTCGGCCCATGGCGAACTCCTGCTGCACGCCGCTTATAGCACCGATTGGAAACGCTCACCTCGCCGGTCTTATTGAAAGCTAGAAAGCGAGAGGCACAGTGCGGCTTCAGCCGCGCGCGCATCGAGTTAGGCTGCCAGGAGCTCGTGCATCGGCACGAGCGGGACGCGCCGGCGACGCCGGCAGGCGCGTAGCGGTGCACCTGCAGGAACCGCACTTGCGGCGGGACCGAGTGCGATCGCTGGCGCTCTCCATCTCCCTTGCTCGAGGGATCGTTACCGACGGCCGAAACCGTGAAGCGGGTTCGGTGCGCGCAGCGCATAGGCATTGCATCATTGGATGGCTCAATTGCCCTGATCTTCGCCACAAGATTGCTCACTATTCGCTCGCTTCACGACCCGAAGGAAGCGTGCATCCGGTTCCGACCTGCTCTCGTTTGTGCATTTGAGAATGAGAGAGGGGGGAATGGCGGACGAGCGGGCACACGAAAGCCCATAGTTGAAGCCGCCGCCGAAGCAGCTCGGTCGCCGCCCATGGCGTCTTCGCGGGGTACGGCCGACAAAACGCGCCGAACAGGCGCGGAACAGGGCGTCCGGCCTCACCGAAACGACGCGAAGAGCGCTCGCTGTTCGCCCCAGTCCATCGACATCGCCCGCTTCACGAGCGCCCCGAGTGTGAGGGTCTTGGGCTGCCTGCCGTCCATGATGGCAGTCGCCAGATCGGGAGCAAGCCACGCCAGGGGCAGCAGCTTGGCGGCGTAGTGATTGCAGTACCCATATCGAAGGGCGAGATCGCGAACCGAGGCGACCTCGCTCGAGGCGAGCAGCGCGGCCCAGGCTCGCGCCAGACACAGCGCTCGCAAAAGGGCGCGGTCGACACGCGGAGCGTTCTGAGCTGCGTCCGGCGCATCGATCAGGATCGCGGTCTGACGATGCTTCAATCGGATACCGATGCTCAGTTCAACCCCGTCTTCGACCTCGCTCATGCTCGCGTGTTCCAGTTTCTGATTGGAATTGGAAGCATCGGCTCGCAACAATATCGCGATATGTTTTTCGCTGACGGTCACGCGCAACAGGGCGGATCGGACGCGGTCTTCGACGGGTTTGTTCGGACGCCAGTTCGCCGACAGCGCCGCCGCGGCGCGTTCACAGACGAAATCATCCAGCACGCCCACGCTCATGCGAGGTAGGGAGCCGGCGACTCGCCCTTCTCTGTGCAGCGCCGCTGCCGACACGTAGTAACGGTATCGCTGTCCGCGGCGCGTGCTGTGGACGGTGCGCATCGGGTGGCCCTGATCGTCGAACAGCACGCCCCGCAACAGACTCGTCGCCGCCAGCCGGGGCGTTGAGGGTAGTTCGGGAACGTTTGCGTCCAGTTTCGCCCGCACCGCCGTCCATAAGGCTTCGTCGACGATCGCAGGATGGGCGTTTTCATAGAGCAGCTTGCCGTGACGGATGGCGCCTCGGTAGACCGGATTGGCGAGCAGATGATACAGGGCGCCGCGACTGAAGAATGCGCCGCCCACCAGCGCTCCCTGTTTGTTGGTCCAGCGCTTCGAACGGATATCGCGGCTTTTCAGGTCGGTGGTGAGCATGAGGACCGAGCCGAACTCAAGATAGCGCTGAAAAATATGCCGGACGAGATCGGCTTCCTCGGCGTTGACGACCAACTTGCGACCGAGACCGTCATAGCCGAGCGGCGGTCTCCCGCCCATCCAGAGCCCTTTGGCCTTGGAGGCCGCGATCTTGTCGCGGATGCGTTCGGCGGTGATCTCGCGTTCGAATTGGGAGAACGACAACAGCATATTGAGCGTCAGACGGCCCATGGACGTCGTCGTGTTGAATGCCTGGGTCACGGAAACGAAGCTGACCTTATGGCGGTCGAACAGATCCACGATCTTGGCAAAGTCCGAGAGCGAGCGCGTCAGACGGTCCACTTTGTAGACAACGACGACATCAACTTCGCCGCGATGGATGTCCGTCAAGAGCCGCTGCAGGCCGGGGCGATTGGTGGAGCCGCCGGAGTAGCCACCATCATCGTACTCGGCCGCGCTCGCGGTCCAGCCCTCGCTCGCCTGAGACCGCACATAGGCCTGGCACGCCTCGCGTTGCGCGTGAAGGCTATTGAAATCCTGCTCCAGGCCCTCTTCAGTGGATTTGCGGGTGTAGATGGCGCAGCGCACCGTGCTCATGAAGAGGTGTCCTTGCGCTTCAGCCCAAAGAACACAGGGCCGTTCCATTTGGTACCGGTGATATGATGGGCGACCTTCGAGAGCGACCGAAACTTTTCGCCCTGATACAGAAAGCCGTCAGCAACCACCGCCACTTCGTGGCGCTTGCCCTGCCATTCGCGGATCAGAGACGAGCCTGGCATCAGCGTGGCCGCCGCCTGCGGTGCGAAGCCCCGGTCCGCCATGAACCGCTTGGCGAGATCGGCTGCGCGTCGTTGCGCGCACGCAGGCAGGTCGCCGAACGCTTCCACCTGAAGCCGGTGAGCGAGCGCTCGGGCCAATGTATCGCGAGAGCGGAAATTTGGCGGCTCGCCCCAACGGCGGCGCCATTCGGCGCGCAGGCGTTCAAGGTCGAGGACGGCAATGCTCTCCACGTCGGCAGCGATCGGTTGATTCGACGATTTGGTGTGGGACATCCGGGGCTCTGTCAGCGCGAGCGGTGTTCGGTGGCGCATCCGCCTCGCCGCTTAGTGCAAACGGGCCGGCAGCTAGGACTGCCGGCCTTTCGTTGCTGTGGCATCGCGGGCGTCTCAGACAACGACGCGGTAGATGCGCATGCCGTCGATCCTTTCGGAAACGACTTCGAGTCCCAGCTTCTTCTTGATCACGCTGGAGATCACCGCCCGCACCGAATGCGGCTGCCAGCCCGTGTGCTTGCACAACTCGTCGAGGCTCACGCCCTTGATGCGGCACAGCAACACGGTCATGGACGCGATTTTGGTGCTTTTTCCTGTACCGGGTTGGCCGCCTTGTGCTTTACCGCCCGGCCGGGTTTCCCTTCGCCCTTCATTCGCAGCGGACCGTCGCCTCGCCTTGTGCCCCGGCGCTCCGCGCGGCCGCGATTGGCCCGTCGCCTTCTTTGATTTTGCCACAATCCTCTCCGTCAGTGTTCGGCGGCATCATCGCCGCCAGGGTCGGATGCACGCTTCCTTCGGGCCGCAAAGCGAGCGAATAGTGAGCAATCTTATGGCGAAGATCAGGGCGATTGAGCCATCTGCCAATGCAACACGGATCGCTCCAGCCGCCGCTACGAATTTCCGCAAAAGATTAGGACGAACAAAATTTGCGACCATCGCCAATGCAGCGCAACGACGAGACCTCACGACATGGGCCCCGCCGTCCGGCAGAAATGCGCTTTTCGCCAACCTCAACGGCACCCAGTGCGAGACGGTGCGCCATGGCGGCGGCATCGGACTTTTGCCGTCCTTCGCAATCCTGCTTGTTCCTCATACGGTCTTGGGAATCGACGGCGATGTGATTCGGACGAGAGCGCGAGAGTTCGAGCCGAGCCGGGTCAACTGGCCCGAGTCGCAACCAAAACGACGGCCGAATCTGGTATCGGCGCGATTGCCGTGTTCAGAAGCTGGCATCATCGCAGCCTGTCAAGCTTAGTGGCATGGTGCTAACAATCAACAGAGTCGTATCTAGCCGTAATCAATGAAACTCGCGGGTCTGGCTGTCCGTGATCCCCTTCTGTACTGGCGTGACAGCCGATTTCTCTAGCGGCCATCTTATGGTTGGACCAAGAATGAGCAGTATGAACTATTCGGAAGGTAGCGGCCGCCAAGCGAAATTAGGGCCTCACGCTACAGCTTGCACAGAAAGTGGAAAATGATTGCCTCTCCACCCGCTCTTTCAGCTGTGACACCCTTGCTCAGATGGGCGGGCAGCAAAAAGAAAATTCTGCCACGCTTGTTGGCCGGTTGCCCGAGCAATGCCGCGCGATACATCGAACCGTTTGCTGGCTCAGGAGCCCTATTTTTTCGTCTAAGACCGCGCATAGCGATTCTCGCAGATATCAACGAGTCTCTCGTAAACATGTATCGTCAAGTGCGGAGCGATCCTGAGGGAATATTCTCCGAATTATCGTCACTTCCGATTGGGTCGGATCACTACTACAATCTTCGAAGTGAATTCTCTCATTGCACCAACCCAAAGCGAAGAGCTGCGCTGCTTCTGTACCTCAACCGATACTGCTTCAACGGGCTCTACCGCACGAATCACGCTGGTCAATTCAATGTACCCTATGGCGGCAGCCGTAACGGCAAGCTTCCGAATCTAAGCCATCTCCGTTCTGTCTCCAAGGCGCTGGCCAAAACTAAACTCATTGCAGATGACTTTGAGAACGTCATAGCCGGTCATGTAAAACACCGCGACTTAGTCTATTTGGACCCGCCTTATGCGGCTGTCAAAAAAAAGCGAACGTTCCGCTATTACGGGGACAAGAATTTTTCAAAATTGGACCTTTCTAGACTTTCAGGTACTCTATCTTTAATTGACTCGAAGGGTGCTCATTTCATACTTTCGTATGGATACTCGGCGGAAGCGCAATCCATGTTTGGCGGTTGGCGAACATCAAAGGTGTCTGTGCTGAGACATATTGCCGGGTTCGCTGGCGCGCGGCGGAATTCGTATGAACTCATCGTCACGAATATTGAAAAGCAGCGATAGTAATAGGGGCGTTGATTGGCGCGGAGTACTCAAAAAAGAAAGCGCAATACGGGCGCGCGTCAGCGGCAAAAAGATCGCTCGTCTAATCGCGCGCGCAGACAAGCCGCTGCCATTCCGTCCGGGCCTTCCATCTTTGTCGTCAGTGATCTGCATATTGGGGACAGTGCTAAACCCATTGAGTTTCGTCCAGAAAGCGGAACGTGGAACACCTCAAGTGGTTTTTTGGGTCAGTTTCGGGAGCTTGTTCGCAAGTATGAAATTAAACCCGACTTTTTAGTTATCTCAGGGGATATTACAAATAAGGCTGCGCCTGCCGAGGTTGTGCACGCGGCAAAGGCCATCCAGTGGATTAGCGAGACGCTTGGGTTGGCGGAGGACAAGATTATTGCTGTGCCTGGGAATCACGATTTGCATTGGCCGATTTGCGAACTGGATCAGTCAGGGAAAGGTTTTTGGTCGCAATTCCGATTTCAGCAATTCAAATCGCAAGACACAATGCTGAGAAATCTCTTGCTGCCAAGTGGTCAAGACATATTTCTCCCACCATATTTCCTCCTCAGGGAAGTCCAAAACACGATATTTCTATCAGTAAATACAGCGATGTTCGACTATCCGATCGATAAGCCGCATCGCGGAACGGTCGAACCCGACACGATACTGGGCATTTCCGACGCCCTCGGTAGAATTTCTGGTCTACAGGCAAAATACAAAGTGTGCGTTCTACATCATCATCCCGTTTCGTATTCCGAGCTTGATCCTCTTTACAAAGATTTTAGCAAACTTACGAACGCGGAGAGCTTGATGGAGCTGCTGCTGCAGCGCGGGTTCGATATGCTCATTCATGGCCACAAGCATGTCCCGTTCTTCACAATTCAAAGCCGCGATGGTGCGAGAATGTTACCCGTGCTGGGCGCGGGGAGTTTCTCCGCCAACCTCATTGAGCCACTTTATCAAGGCCGTGTTTGCAATCAGGTTCATCTGATCGAATTTGCCGGGCGTGACGGTGCGGCGATGAATGCGTTCGGTCGGATCAAGAGTTGGGCGCACGTAACAGCGACGGGGTGGGTGAAGAGTAAGCATGAACATCACGGCATTTTCCATTTGTCGGGGTTCGGCAAATACCTCCAGTTGCCGTATGTCGGCGATCTACTTGCGTCGCTTCTGACAGTTGAAATTGCAAAAAAGGGCTCGGCGACGCTCGGCGAGCTTTACATTCGAAATCGAGAATTGGGATACATACCAACAAAAGTGCTGTTTGATGCGCTTAACGAGGTCTGTAAGTCACGATCTTTTCGAATTGTAGGAACTATCGACGATCCAAGTGAATGCACTATCATTTCCCAATGAGGCTGGCGAAATGACGCAAGGCATCAGAAGAAATCTTTTTGAGGTGGAGAACGCCCGCGCGTTATCTCCTCTTGAAGTCGCGAGCACATTTGTTGCTACACAATCGTTTTGGCGACTTCTTTCGCCCAAGAACCACGTGGTTATAGGAGCTCGCGGCTCCGGAAAAACCGCTCTCGCGAAAATGCTAAGCCACGATCATCTATCCTTGCTCGAAGATGAGCGGGCCAAGGCAATAATAGCGGCGAAGTCTCTGATCGGAATTTACATACCGACGCGATTGGAGTGGGTTAGCGCGCTTCGAAATAAACCTTGGAGCACGCCTGAGCAGGCCGAGGAGTTTTTTTCCTGGCGATTAAATATAGCTTCTTGCTTGTGCTTTTTGAAAACTGTCCGAAGTTGCCTCAATGCATATTTTGATAGCGAGCGCGAGAGAGCGCTCGCTGAATTGTCTATCGTAGAACAGCTGGTAGGGGCATGGCTTTCGCCAGCGCAGCCGAACACATGCATAACGTCAATACCAGCTTTGGCCAAGGAATTGAGGAGAGTTGAATATATTCGACAGAGAAATTATGCGATGGCGCGCGCTTTGGGGCAAGAAATCTTAGAAATGCCAGATGGCCGGTTGGGCCTCGAGCTTGGCACCGAATTATTTGGTCCGCTTCAATTTGGCACTCATGTACTGGCGGAGTTGCTGGATTTGCCAGAGGAAAGCCGGTTTATGGTTGTTATTGACGAAGCGGAGTTTCTTAATGCTGACGAACAAAAAATTCTGAATTCATTCTTTCGTGCACATGGAGATCAATCTGTTTTTAAGATGACGACAATGCCTTATCGGCATTTGACCCTGGCAACCAACACTGAGGAAGATATAAAGGAAGGACACGATTTCGAATATATTTATGTTGATCAAGACCCAGTTGTTGATGTCGGCGATGACGAGGACCTTCATTCACGGTCTCGCTCTGAATTTTTTGCTAAAATGGTCTTCAACAAGCGGGCGGAAAGATCGGGATCGCGCTTTTCTGGGCTTACGCTCGATGTGCTCCTGGGAGGGTCGACGTTATTGGATTCAACGCCTGGCGACTGGTCGGAAAGCGGCCAGTTGCAGTCGCTGCTGCTGAAGCACTGCGACGCCGAAACAAAAGTACGAGCAAAGGCAGCCTGGCGAGAGGTGCGAGCTGAAAGCGATTCGGATAAGCGAGACAGGCTGCTAGAATCGTTTTCGAACACGATCGGGCGAAAGTTGCGAGGAGCACTCTTACTTCGTGAGGCTGTTGCAACGCAGCGCGGGGCGATGAAGTTGGAGCTCTATTCCGGGCTTTCAATGATTGTGCGTTGTGCGGATGGAAACCCACGACTGCTGATTCGAATTTTTAATGCCTTGCTCCGCCGAGGTGATTGGCGCAAAAAGCGGCGTGGACGCCCGCTCATCGCTGCAAAATTGCAGAATTCGATTTTAACATCAGTCTCAGATGGTGCTTTGACGCGAATTCAGGCTGCTCCGGAACTTGGAATGCAGCTTTATAGATTTATTGACCTCATAGGAGAGAGCTTTGAGAAAGCGCTTCATGAGGACGAACTCGCAACTGACACCTATTCCTCGATCGACGTATCCGAAGCGGATTTCGTCAGATATGGAAGGCTTATCCGAGCTGCGGTTAGTTATGGGCTTTTGTACGTTTCCAAGGATGGGGATAACGAGGCGCCGCCTCTCGCTGAGGGGAGGTTTCGTTTGGCGTATATATTGGCACCGCATTTTAAGCTTCTGCCGAGGAAGGGCCGGGCGCGCACACTTAGTAGAATTTTGCCCACTCAAGGCTCTCTAGTAATTGAGGGGATACAGATATGAAAACGTTGAGCTCGGTCTGTGATATCAGTTTGGAGCAGCTGGGACATGAGAAATATGAGTTAGCATTATTTTGTTCGGGATTTGAATCGAGAGGTTCATTTTTTGCAGAGAAATTTTTTGATCGAAAATCAACGTCGCATATCGAAATACTCGGCTTTGACAACGAGCGCGATAACGCCAATCGTCTGAAAAACGACGATGTATTTCAGAGGCTGTTCCAGGCGGCCCCGATTGTTACGAGTGCTTCCGACGATCAGACCGTTCTTAATGCGATTCGTTCAGCGGTTAGTTCCAAGGTTAGTTCCAAAGCGAAAACGATACGTCTGCTTGTCGACATATCATCAATGTCGCGAATTTGGTACGCAACGGTACTAAATTGGGCACGGTTTGCTGCACGATCGGCGATTGTTGAAATTGACTTTGTCTATTGTACAGCTTTGCATCAGGCTGACTACGCGCATCGCGTGATCTCGACTGTGAAAGCTATACCTGGTTGTGAGGGATATCCCGGACCACGAGAGAGGCTAACAGCCGTTTTCGGTTTGGGTCGCGATGGACTTGCTCCGTTGGCGTTGCTCGATGAAATGGAACCTGACGATGTGTTAGGGTTCGCTGTGGGCGAAAATGGCCGATCTGAGGTCGATGAGTTCACAAGGAGTGCAAATCAAACACTTCTTGAAGCTTGTCGGGAATGCGTGGCGTTCCCTTTGCTCAGTGTACAACAAACTTATGTTGGGCTGCTGGAGATGTTGAGCGCGTTTCTCGACGACTCAGGAAATGTCGTTGTTGTGCCGCTCGGCCCTAAATCGCATGTTTTGAGCACAATTCTAGTCGCAATTCGGAAGCCTGAAATTGGATGTCTGCACATTGCGGGTAATTCTACTAACATAGTTGATGCGGCCCCCTCCGGCGATGTCGCGGTGGTGCGTGTACAATTCACTTGATCGTCCGAAGACGGTGGAAGAAGCATGTGCGGAATTTTCGGGTGACCTGTGCAAGCAAGCTCAGGTGGACGGTGAGGCGGACAACGAGCACGCATCACGCCGCAACCCCGGACGAGGTAGCTTCCCGCGCCATACGTACAACAGACAATCGAGAATTTGACCCATCCGAGCTCGCACTTGCATTCGGCCGGTTTCGGGACACCCGCGCCAATGTCAAACGTTCTCTGAAGCCCCCTTCGTATGTCGGTGACGCTGAACGCCAGGTGCACCTTGATGTAGGCGGGAAAGGCCATCGTCGAGCGGGTGCTTGCCGATTTCGATTTGCTGCACAAATCAAAGCGCTCTCCCCCCGTGGTTCTCTTCATTGACGATGCACAGTTTTCCAAGACGGATCCCGCACTTTGTGATTTCCTCGAAAAATTGACGACGCGGGCCTGGAAGAATCGTTGGCCCATATTGATCCTCATTACATGTTGGGAATATGTCTGGCACGAAGACCGTGCACTCAATGGTTCAAGTGTGGCGCGCATCGTTGCAGACGCGAAGCTCGGTCACGCACTAGCGATAAGTGAGTTGAAGCGCTTAGCGGCTTGTTTCCCGCAAGAGTTGCGCGATGTTTTCAGCCATAGTCCCGTCGCCGGCGGCAACGGCATCGTGGGCGTCTCAGATAGCAACGCGGTAGATACGTTGGAGCCCATCACTCGGCGGCCGGCACAAAAGAGAAGCCTTCGAAAATGCGATCGGCCTCTCGCGTGGCAGACATTCGAGCACAGTGTCAGACTCGCATTACGCGGTAATCGGGCAGGATTCGAGATTTTGTTCGGCGACACACGATACGCTTAACGCAGAGAAATACCTCTGGAGATATCATCCAGGTATCCCTTGCTCGACAGTAATGCTACCCAGGCCGCGAGCGGATTGGCTCTTGCGTTATTCCACATGGCGATAAACATGTTGATGAAAGCTATGGCGGCTGCTTCTAGCTTCGGCTCAAACCAGTCTGAGCGCTGAAATAGCGAAATGCTCAATAGGAATTCGCTCCCCGGCTCAGGCACCAAGTCGGTGTTCAGGGCGAGTTGGTCGTACAGCGGTCGCCAGGCGAATATCGCGTCACCTGCTTTCATTCGGTCGGCAATGTCCGAATAATCGGCCAGTTCGAGCTTTTCCTCGTGGTATGAACTCGGAAGTCTGTAGACAGCATCAGATCTTGGCTGGTGCAAGAGTCTCTGCTGCAAGGTCGCCGAGGAATTTGGATACAGGAAAATCGTCGGCACTCGCCCTCCCAACGGCCCCTTTTTCCGCAAAATCGCCTGATGCTCGGTATGCACGTCCAGACGCTTGACGTAGAAGCCCAAGTTGCCCCGGTGTTCACTGAACATTGGCGCGTCGGCCGAGATAACAAAGTCGAAATCACCCTCTCTGTTGAGCGCGAGAGCTTGTTCCCGCCCACTGGCGTCCGACGTAATGAGATCGATCTCTATTCCCCGCAGCGACATTAGGCGGATGGCAGCGCAGGCACCGACATCAATACTGGAAACGTTGACACGTATTGGCCGGCCGAGAACATTCGTAATATGCAGGAGCAGCCGCGTCGTATGTTCATCAGGCCGACCAAACCAGGAAGAGCTTGCAATCTTGTCGAAGCCAAGCAGCTTGATGCGCTCTTTTGTCTGCGCGCGCGGCAAGGTCCGGAGCGATTCGGTAGATTGGCTGATCGCGAACTTGAGTTGGCTAGTGCCATGTATTGAACTCATCGAGAGGTCTTCATTCAATTGACTATAAGCAAGTATCGCTAGGGCCCGTTCTCGTTCGGTGTGCATTTCCGGTAAGACCTTGCCAGCGAACCGGCCAAGTTCGAAATCGTGGACTTTGCCGCCCCACCTCACAAACTGTTCGCACTCTGCGATCAGCGGTTTGAGGGTCTTCAGCGCCTCGTCAAGGAGCGCAGCATCATTCCTTTCTGCGCTTTGGCTTTTTTCGACAGCACTGGGTACAGGTGGTTGCGGCTGCCTGGACCTATTTCGCGACCGCCGGCCATCACGCGCGACATTCATTGTCAACGCTACTTCAAACGCCTCACGGAATCGGCGCCGCAGCTCGGCGTAGCCGCTTTTGTCGCCAAAAAATGCCGCTTCAACCGCATGATGAGTGCGTTCTTTGGGTATCTGCTTACCGATACGATAATTGCTTACCGAGTGAGGTGTACGATCGATCGCGCGGGCTAGCCAGGTATTCGACCAAGGCTTTCCCCTGAAACCGGGTGTGCCGTCAGGCCTTGTGCCGTTCGTTACGTGCCAATCTAACCAACTTGAGTAGGTCGGGCTTTCCGGCCAAGGCGCAGATGGAATTGCGTTTGCCACTCCCGCCCTCGCTTATCGTTAGCTCAGTGACGAATGCAGAATTTTTCGGAAATTTTCCTTCCATCCACACATTTTCCTGTGGCATCGGCCTACTGAAGTCGCCGGATTTCGATGAACTCGAAAGGACTGGCTATGGAGCGTCATATTGGACTTCTTTATTGGGCGCTTGCGGCGATCTATGTCGTTGCAGGCATCACTGCGTGGGAGGTCGGGGAGGCTGTATTGGCTGGGTGTTATGGAACGAGCGCACTGACGCATATGTTTATCGGCGTCGCGCACCACCCCAACGCCAAGGTACGGTCGTGCACCTAGCCGCCACCTCGTGTTGCCGGCGCCGCCAGCATCATTGCTGACAAGCGGCGCACCGTCGCTATGGCGCCCCACCATAGCTGTCTCCCAATAGCCCAGGGAAACCTTAGCCGAGTATTGACCCAGGATGAAATGGTGGATAGCGGCCGCTCGACCCTGGATCCGGGCAGTTCACTTGTCGCCGGCGCCTTTTCATTCTGGCCATCGTCGGTGAGTGCATTTGAGAGTGTTTGACGGCCACACGCAGACACAAACAACATCCAATATCGATGCGCCTATAAGGGGTCTTATTTGGCTCGCCGATTGCAAACTGCGGTCACAAACTGCGTAAATCCTTTGGGATTGGTCAGGTGCACTTGCCTAAACACCGCCGCAGCCTGAAACAAACTCACAATGTCATATTGTGTTGGATCATTGGCTGCATCGGAAAAATCGGTTAACCCCACTCCATCCGAAAAATCTTGGGAATATGCGGCTACGTTGATCACTCGCGCCGCCCCATCCTGATCGAGTACCCAATAATATCGTAGAGGGACGCCAGCAATATCAACCGATTTCGTAGCATCCATCAGGTACACTTTGTATGTGACTTGCTGATCCATGTTTAGCCAGCTATCAGCGTCATCGCTATCTTGCGACTTTCCCCCCACATTTCCAGCGCTTTTGAGTAGGCGCTGCGCAAGACCAGGCGGCAAGTCGGTCATCGCCGTGTCATAGTCAGCGTCATGGAGTAGACCAACAAACCGTGAGCGGGAGAATTCTTTTGCGATCAAGTGATCAGGATCGCCAGCTACTTTGACTAATCCTGCATTTCTCAGTCGCTCCTCTTCTGCGAACGGTGGCAGGGAGTACGCAATCTGTCCGTTGCGTGAGAAAAATCTTCCAAGGGGACAGGCAAGACCAGCGTGCATGTCGAACCGATAGCGCCCTCCATTATAGCTGATCGAAACCGTTCCATGCTCATCCGCGACCAGCGCAACAGCGGTCGGGGCAATGACGATCGGTGGCCGTCCCGCAGTTTCTAGATAGAATGCGGCTTGCCCGTGGAATAACACCCCTCCGGCGATTTCAAATATGCCGCCGTTTGCAAATGACGAACGCACTGGCGTCGCAGGATTGATGAAGTTGGAGATGCTAGAAGAGGCTCGTATACCGGCAAGTGCAGGCAATGCGCAAAAAATCGCTATCCAGGTGGCCAGCACCAGTCGCAAAAGAACGGGAACCGGCACTTTGTGGGGAGTATTGCTCATGAAACTCTTCCATTCATTTCGAAGGCCACGGAAACTGCAAGCACTTGGCCAGGCAACTGGCGGTCGCGATGCCGCTGGATCGGTGAACTCCGCACTCAATATCATACACTCTATACTAGAATTTGGTCTGTTGTGCACCCCAGAGCGCCTGAATATTTTCCCAGACAAAGAAACGCAAAACGGGCGAAAACGTGAACTCCTGGCCTCGGGGCATCCGGAATACTCCCACATACAGTCTCGTTTCTGTCTGACGTTGTGCAACGAGACAGAGCTTTTCGAACCCAAGATTCGCAACGTCGCTCCGATCGCAACTACGACCGCGGCCGAAACAGGATGGCTGTCCCACGCCGATCTTTTCGGCCCTTTTTCGATTTCATTCGACCCCATCGCATCGCGTCGATTTGGGATCATCCCCACCAACTACTACGCGCCGACCGATTTGTTCGGGAATCGGTACACGGCTGGCGGCGGGACCACACCGGGACTCAATATTCAGATGATCCAGCGCCTCAAGGAATTACGAGAACTCGGAATCTTGTTGGCAATGATTGAAAAATCGATCGAGGTAGATGGGCATGCCCTCGCGGGGGGAGATGTTCTCGATGCCCTGGGCCTCACGTTGCCATTTGAAGAGGAAGTCGTTGGTAAAATCCACAGATTATCGAAGAAGGAGCGATCAAAGGTGTTTGAACTGTTCAATATTGACCGCGAAAGTGCGCTGAGCTTGGTTAGCTTCATAGAGATGATGTTGGGCGCGTTTCAAGAAACCGATTCCAAATCTGGAGCGGGCACTCTAGCATTCTATCAACAACGCGAATGGCGGCTCATTCATCATATGCGTGCGGGCATGACTTGGTATTGCTTAGGATCGCAACCGCCATTTCGCGATCCGCTTGCGGGAGAGAGAACAACTCAAATTTTGAACCTACGTCAGAGTCTGGCTGAAATAGAACCTCGATCAGAGGAATACTTCAAACATTGCTGGTTGCTTGAAAAAGTTGATGATCTCCCAGTCAGGAACTTTTTGGTCAGCATTATCGTTCCACGTGTCGTGGTGAACGACGTGAAGAAACTCACCTATCAGTTTGAGTGCGGGGCAGACGTCATCGCGGCAGAGGACTTCGGCTATCAACCGCATTCTACTAGTGAACCAGGTTGAACAACGCTAGAGCCGATATCCCCAAGTTAACCAGCCCTAACATTGCGAATATGGAAACCCAGACCGCGCCTAGGTTGATACGACTGACAAAGGGAATTCTCGAAGCCTCGCGCGCTTTGAGGTTGATCGAGACGAAATCGAAATCGCCAGCAATATCCTGATAATCCCGCATTGCCGTTGCCGCACGCTTCCTTTGCAGAGCAATCAGATCGTTGAGCTTTAGAACGGCGAGGATGGCTAGACACGAAAGCAATGCCAGCAACGTGCTAGCTGTTAGTAGCCATTCAGCAGTGATACGAGAAAATAGAGTTGCGCCAGCCGATGTAAATGCCGCCAGAATGGCAGCAAATATTTGGGTGAACGTCGCCCGAACCCCGTCATAATGACGAATCGTGGCTGTAGCGTCGAAATAAATCGACCTGAGAAATTCGGAGGAAGTCTGTGAAATACTTCGAGGTTCTTGCATCTTCTTTCGACGAGCGCCAGACACGAGTTCAATATTTTGAAGCCTGACTTGATTCTTCTTATACTGGAATATTGCGCCTTGCGCACGCCAGGTCTGTTGAATATTTTTCAAGCGCGAAGAGCAAGGGATTGGGAGGGCACGCCTCGGGAAGCCGTAGGTATCTTTGACTTCCTCAGCCGATGCGGTGACCTAAGCGACAGGCCAGTTATTCAATCGGCGGGCTACGAAATCAAGCCTCTCGAAATGGAGGGGCTTTCGGATAAAGCGATCTAGGCGCTTGTCGAAGATGTGCCAGGCGCAACGGTGTAAATATGGTCTCAGTTGTTCAGCGCCGCATCGCAGCCTGCTACACGATCGAAGACACCATCCGCGACAAGTCCGCCCAAGGGCGCCGCAGCATACGTTCCGCCTAGGCGAAGCCCTTGATCGACGACCTCATCTGCGTTGATCTGACCTTGCTCGGCGCTCCGCCGATCTGATCGTCTTCAAATGGACTTGGAACGATGCAACAGTATGGCAGGCTATAGCGCGAATCGGCCGTCTTCATACCTGCTTCATGCTCGCGCAGATCCGGCACGAACTGTTTGGCGACAGGGCAATCTCCTGAATGTTCATTCCGCTTCCGAACGATTGCATCGACTACTATCCCGTTGAACCGGATAGAGCCGCCATTTGGTGGAGGCTCTGGTCTACCCTCCGGAGGGAATGCAAAACTGAAGGAGAGCGCCTCGAGCGGGCCTATCGTGCGGGTTTGCCACGCGCGATCGGAATGCTCACGCCACATTTTGCCTCTGCTTTCGCCGACGAAATGACGTATTACGCTATCAATGCCGAAACGGAAAACCTGCCCTACTTGCGCGATGACATCGAGGAACTCTCAGACATTGCTGCGGGATTGGTCTTTCCGCAGGCTGACCAGCCGCTTCTCGGCAAAGTCATCCTATCTCTCCTGAATTTCGACAGGCAGCTCTTTTCTCCTGAGCCTGCCGAGGTGAAGGTATTCTTCGACAACCGAACGGTTCGCCGTGGCAAGGTTCGCGTAGACAAATGGCATCCGGACGACGGGGCCACCTTGCTGATCCGTCCGTCCCGCAGGATCACCCTGCGCACGGCTGTTCCACTGACATATCGCGACGGAGGATGTGTCGAACAGGTACCGCGGCCGAACGAAATCCTGTTGATGACTGGTGATACCTATCACCGCTCCAGCGAACCATTAGAGCCGACACCCTCGAAATACCTTCAAATCGGCATATTCATGCAGGTCGATTCAGACTGATCTTGCGGCGCGACGGTTCCGCGTACTAGGGCGATCATTCGCGACCTGAAATATGACGATATCGCTCGATCCGATCCAAGTTCAAGGACGGAGTCGACGAGCGCCTTGACCATGAATCTGCACATGCGCGTTTCGGCGACGTCGAACCGGCCGTGTTCACTGAACTTGTTGCTCGGCCAACCTCCGCCGCAAAGGCCGAAATACTCGCATTCGCGCTGGCATCTATCTGTGCCACGTCTGATAGCCTGCTCAAGATCCAATGCAGCCGAAACGCTCAACAATTCAGGCAGTGTGTTTCGCCAGATATTTCCGAACTCAAATTTCGCGTAGGTCTCGCTTTCCTGGCCGAACAGCTCCGGCGAAAAGCTCGTCACGGACCCTGCCGCACCGACTGTGATGAACGATCCAAGTTTGACGTTCGGGTTCGGCAGAGTGTTGTGTGGAAAATAGATTGCGCATAGGGCCCGATCGATCTCCCTTACGGTGAGTTGCATGCTACTGGCCGCTGCTATCAGGCGTCGCCAGAATGCACACGCCTCACCGTAGGAAAGATGGTCCAGAGACGAGTGTGCGTTGACCCCTTCACGTTCATCCATATTGAACGCCACAGACGAAGAGCCTATGCCTCGAAGAAATACCAAAATCTCCTCGATCCGGTCGATGCTGCGCTCCGAAACCACCGACAGAGTAGTAAACTGCGCTCCCGAGTCGCGTAGTTTTTGAATGCCGCGCATGATGCCGTGAAAGCTGCCGGCCCCATTTCGTTTGACACGCACGGCATCGTTGATGTGCTCTGGTCCGTCGATGCTGACACCGACGGAAACATCGTGCTGCCGGAATAACTCGGCGAACGCCGAGTCAATCAGCGTCCCGTTGGTCTGCACGGAGTGATGGAACGCCGTCCGCGCCGGCAGGTCGCGGAACAGATCGAGCATGGCGGCGAAGCGCCGGACACCAACGACTAACGGTTCGCCAGCGTGCCAATTGACGAGAACGGCCTCGTCCCACATTTGTCGATCCGACAGTTCTCGCAGCATGCGCTGCAAAGTTGCCGTCGACATGACGGTCCGATCGGATCTATTCGGAAGATAGCAGTATCGGCAGTCGAGATTGCAGAAGCCGGTGATCTGCAGGATGAGAATACTGCACCGAGACCACGTCATGGCGGCGGGAGCGGCATCAGCGGTTGAACCAGTTCACCCAATTGCTCCAGTTTGTCCAGTTATCCCAATTGCCCCAGCTTCCAAACCTTTGATCGGGCGACAGAACGGTCGCGCCGGAATTGGCGTCGGTCGGTGCAATCTTAGCACGGAGCTTGGCAACTCGTTCCGTGAGTGCTGCCTTTCGCGCTAAATATGAGTCGTCTTCCACGATGCACTCCAATCCGCCGGGGCAGAGCAGTTCAAAAGAACCGGCGTGACGGCGAAAATACCGATGGCGATTGAGCGAAAACTTGCACAAATGATATGACTTCGCAAGCTGGCCACATGTCGGGCGCATAGATTCTGTCAGCGAAGGTATATCGGTATCGCCGGGGCTGTCCTCGACAGCCTCAGCGACCTGTATCCAGAAATGGCATTGCTCGTTGTCGCCGCACTGGCGGAGCCGTTCCGGGCCGGCTGCTGCGGTTCATTCATCGAAACACTTGCGGGATAGCTCCGCGCGGGCGCAAAATGAATCCGCGCGCCTCCTTTGATCTTTTGAAGAAGGGGCTTACTACCCCTCTGTCAAGCAGCTCAGAGTTTCCAAATACAATTGCTATCAAGAATTGTATTTAGGGGAAAAACCTGTAATCCTTGAGAGGGCTTTGAAGAATAAACGCACGTGTCGATTAACGGGCTGACTTGGCTACACATTTCAGACATTCACATCCATTTTAAGACGGAATGGAGTGATGGCGCAGCTCGTACTGCTTTACTGGCGTATATCTCGGAAACAATCGAGTGCACGCCCTTGTTGAGGCCGGATTTCATATTCTGCACTGGTGACATCGCGTTCGGTCAGACGCCGTCCTTCTCACTATCTCTGCAATACAAAGCGATAGCCGGTTTTTTCGACCAGCTTTTGCAAGTCTGCGGATCCAACGGCATCCCGCTATCGCGAGATCGCCTGTTTGTGGTTCCTGGAAATCACGATCTCGATCTCGGTCTCGTGAACTCGCTTGTGCAGGACCAACTCAGGGCGATCGCCGACGATTGTCACAATCAGTTCGGTCGGATCAACCGCTTCATAAGTGAAAACTCAATCGAGTTCCGGAATGCTTCCGCTTGCTTGTCGGAGTATGGACGGTTCGTCGATGAGTATCTTCCTCACCAAGCCGATAAGGACGGACGCAACCTGTACAGCGCCGTTCAGCAGATCGACGGCATCAATGTCGGCATCGCTGGCTTCAATTCCGCCTGGAGCTGTTCGGGCAAATCTGATGCGAACCTGTGGCTCGGAGCAGAATATCAATTCAACAGAGCAAGGCACGGTCTCGCGAGCGCGGACCTTCGCATCGGCCTGATCCATCATCCGACCGATTGGTTGAACCTGGAGGAGCGACAGAGCGCGAAGCATCGCATCGCAGCGGATTTCGATTTTTGGCTGCATGGGCATTCCCACGACATGTGGGTTGACCAAATGCTCGATAACATCGTGGTCGGAGCGGGCGCCGTGGGCGCCGATACCTCCGATGAGTTCGGCATAAATTTCGTTTCTTTGGACTTCGCGAAGGCAGAGTGCGCGGTCCATCTCCATGCGTATTCGAAGCGTGGCGCCGGCTGGAAAATCGCGCCGATCGCCAAAAGGGCGCCTCGCGGCGTTGCGATCTTCGCGATGCCCGACCAGCTAAAGGCGAAAATCGCCTCGGCGATCGCTCGTGAAGCACGCGGGAAGGGCGCGCGCTGGGCTATTGCACCGATCATTGATCGTCTGGCCGACGGATTCGGTTTGGCGATAGAGGACCTTCTCGGTCGGTTCTCGCGCCAGCGCCCTGGCGTTCAGCAGACGGTTAGCAAGATACAAAGCTATTTTGATCGCGGTACTTTGTCACCACGCACCAAGGAGAGCTTTCAGGAGGCATGGAACGAGACTGTCTTGAATTTCGGCAAGACGGGTACACCGGAGGAGGGAGGTGCCGTTGGCAGACTTTTCGAACTGCTCTGCCATGATGCGAAGCGCGCCCAGATCTTGTCCTCGATCATCATCGAGTTGGCCGTGGCCGACATTGCGCTCGTCCGAAACTCAATAGGCCCCTGGCCGGAACTTCGCGATCTCATCGAATCGCCCTGGGATCGTCTGACAACCTTCCTGTTCGTGTTCCGGTCCCAACTCGCGGCGCATGAGGAATTCAAGGACGCGATTTTATTCGCCGACCATCTTGCGGGAAGGCGAGAGCTCGCAGGTTTCTCGATGGGCGTGGCGCTCAGGCTGGATTACGCGGCCAACATCAACGAGTTTCTGGTGACGGAGGCCGAAGATCGAAAATTGAGCAAGGCAGACCAAGAGAAGCTCGCCGCCTATCTGGCATATCTGCGTGACATCCAGCTGGCCTATACGCAGATGGCTTTGACCAGTAATGCGATGCGCGAGAGTCAGCGTCCGAAGCTGAACAGTATTTTCGTGCCTCTCAACATACGTGAGCCAGATCAGAGCGAAAAAGGATCGCAGAGCGTCTCTCGGCGCGAAAAAGTCATTAACGAGCCCAAAGCGCCTCCGGACGGCGCGCAGGGTGGAGATGGCGAACAAGACAAGGGGCGCGACCAATCGGATCAGACAAAGATCGGCTCCGTGCTTACCAAGCACAAGCGCCTAGCACTACTCGCCCCGGTGGGATCCGGCAAGACGACAGTCTTGCGATGGATGGCACTCGCCTTTGCCGAAGGACGAAGCGAGGCGATAGCTGGCTGGAGTCTCGGAAACCGGGTGCCGATCTACTTCAGGCTCGGAAGCTTCGCCGTATATCTCCAAAGCAAGTCCGACGAATTTTTCGGCGACCTTCACAATGCCCCCATTGCGTTTCTTGCCAATTATTACAACGAGGGAAGAGGGGTCGCACTCACGCAAGAGTTCTTTAGAAGGCTTCTCGAAGAAGGAGGGTGTGCCGTCTTCATGGACGGCCTCGACGAGGTTCCGATCGCCCAACGTCAGCACGTGGCCAGGATCTTTGCCCATTTCGTCCAGCATTTCGACATCGAGCACGACGTGCGCCCGAAGTCCAAGCGCGACATGTCGAATGTGTTTGTGCTCAGTTCGAGGCCGAAAGGTTATGAACCCGTCGAGGGCGAACTTGGGAAGCAGGCGGGCTTCGTCGCGCGGGAGCTCATGCCTCTCAGCCGCGATGGCATACGCGAACTCATTGAGAAGGTTCTGGATTATATCGATCCCCAGCGCATCGATTTCAAGGAAGACTTTCTGGGCTTGACCAACGCCATCGAGCGCAGCAGCGATCTGACCCGGCTTGCGAGCACGCCTCTTTTCTGCACGTCGCTCGTTCAGGTCTATAAATACCACGGCGCGGACCTCCCGGAGCGCCGGATCGACGTTTTCGAAGAGATCGTCAACCTGCTTCTTGGGTTCTGGAATGCCCAGGATCAAAAGAGCAGAGGCCAGACAGAGGAGGACTACACTGCGCAGGGTGACTACGTAGACCTCAATTCCGCGGTGGAGAAAAAGCGGCGCCGGATCGGGCATTTAGCGCTGCAGATGCAATTGAGCGGTAAGCGCACCCAGATCGACCAGTCTTCGCTGATCGAGTTTCTTTCGAAATATATGATTGAACACGAAGGATCGCCTGTCGAGTTGACCAATCAATACGCACGCAAGTTCCTCCTCTCAGCGCAAGAAAGCAGCGGTCTGCTTGTCAATACCGATCCGTCGGAGCCGACCATATACTCCTTCAGTCACGAAGGCTTTCGTGAGTTCTTGGTGGCCGATGCTCTGAGAAACGACAATCTGGAAGCAGATCTCATCAGCGAAATCCTCCAGCGCATCGATGACACGACGTGGGAGGAGATTATCGTCCTGGTGGGGTCGTATCGGCGCGTCTCCGACGCCTTCAGGCGCCACCTGCTCGACGAGTGCATAAAGGCGGCGAACGCGTGCCGGATCGGCGGAGACGTGACAGGGTGGGCGCGGCGCCTGGTGATGGCAGGTCGCATGGCGCACGACATGGGCGGATATCTTGCGCTGAGCGGACGGGAACAGATCAAAAGAATCCTGCAGACAGCGGTCGGCGACGGATCCGTAGACGTCAAGCACCGCCTCGAAATCGCCCTTCTGCTGGACAATCTGGGTTGGCTTGCGAACGACCTGCACGCGTTTGTCGAGGTCACGCGTCCGGATTCCGACGGTATTTTCTATATCGGCAAGCATCCGGTTGCGAACGGACAGTATCGCCGATTTCTCGATGCCCAGGACTTCGCCGATCGTGAGCTTTGGCTAGAGCCGGACGGGGCTGACCCACGCGACTCCGCTCGCACCGCCTTTTTGTCTGAACGATGGCTAGATGCAAATAAATCGAGGCAGGCGCGGCGCCCCAAGTTCTGGGACGATGCGAAATTCGGGATGCTTCACGCGGGCTTGCCCGTGGTGGGCATTAGCTGGTTCGAAGCGAATGCTTATTGTCGCTGGCTCGTTCGCCATTGGAGCGAGCTTGCGGAGGCGGGGGCGAACCCCAACCTTGTCCCCAAGACGATACGCTTGCCGACGGAGGAGGAGTGGTATCTGGCGATCGCCGGAGAGCCGCAGACGTCGTCTCAAGGGCTTCGGCCGGCGGCCTCTTCGCCCCGGATGGGGACGGAGGCGAATATCGGACAGAGCCTCGATCAAACCTCTCCGTTGGGAATGTTTCTTGAGAGCGCCACCGAACGCTACGGACTTATGGACGCGCGTGGAAACGTCTGGGAATGGCAACGCGACTACTACGATCGGAGCTTACGCACCATCGCTCTGCGCGGCGGCTCCTTCACGACGCTAGCGAAAGACGACTCGATCGACTTGCGCGCCAGTCTGGATCCGTCGAACCGGGAACGAGACGTTGGGTTACGCCTGGTCTTAGAACCGTGAATATCCGAGGTGTGAGATGCATGAGCTGACATTTCATCGTCGCGACACCGCGCAACGACACCGGCTTATCTTGGAGCGCCTTCCCCTAGGGGATTTCGTCAATATTGTCTTGAGCACGGACGCCGCGCGATTGGCCTCGGAATGGAGTAATCTCAAGTCGAAGGACGAAACCGTCGTTCGTCTTTCAGGAAGCCGCTTCGACGGCGGGGACCTCTTCAATCCGCTCGACGCGCTGGGATTGATGGAGTGGGCCGAGCTCGATGAAGCCTTGGCATGGCTCGCAAGGTGCTTCGTGCCGGAACAGTTCAGCAATCCGTTCAACAACAAGATCTTTTCCGGCGTCGGCGACGCAGTCTGGCCTCTCTTGGCCGCCGGATTGCTCCGGGCGGTGATGCATAGCGAGCTTCTGGGGCGGCGTGGTCACGTGGCATTCATAGAAATTTTCGAGCCGTTGTTTAAAGATGATATCATTTACAACTTGGCCGTGACGCTCGATACGCGGGGCAAGTTGCTGCCTCCCAATGTGCGCGCCACTATCGCTTTGTTCCTCCAACTGAGTGACGAACAGCGGTCCGCCGTCTTGAGTGTCGCAAATTCATGGATTGGCTGGATCAACACAGCAGAAGCCCAACGCGCAACGGAGAAAACGTCATTCGACTTGAACTTGCTGCTCAAGACGCGGTCTACCGTTTTCATCGAGCTGCCATTGAGCGGAGGACTGACGGGGGGGATTTCGGGAGGGGCGCTCGCGCGGCTATGGCTTTCGGCTTTCTTGACGTTGGCGGCTTTGCCGGGGCGAGCCAGGAAACCCATTCGGATAGTCGCCGACTGCGCGACCGATTGCGGCCTGGTTCCGCAACTCCTGACCGCGCAGCGTTTGCCGCCCGGCGTGGCGCAGGTTTGGAGCTTCTGGGAAAGCCTGGACCAGCTCAAGATTCGTGAGTCTGCCGACTGGTCTGCCTTCATTGGAAATTGTGGAACAGTGAACGTAGTGGGGCCGCAAAACCTTATCGTCGCCTCCCAGCTTGCAGAGACTTTCGACGTGGCTCGCGCGGACATCCTTGCGCTGGCACCAGGTGAGAAGCTCGCTCTCTCGGGTGAAGCAAAGAGAGCGTCGGGCGTTACCCCATTCACCGCTAACGTACTGCCCAGACGAGAAGGGCGCGCCAGAAGTCACATTGTGACCTTTGCGCCTCCTGACGCGGATAAATGGGAATGCGTGGCCGCTGCCATGCAAGAATGGCAAGGTCACTCGATCATCGTTCTTGAAACCGCAGGTCGATGTTACGAGCTGACAGCGGTCGATCGGGCTCGGGTCGGACCCGTTGTCAATCTCGATCCCTTCAATGTGCTCGGCCGCGATAGTCACCAGTTCAATCCTCTCGACGTTTTCGATGCGAGTAAGCCGAAGTCTGGCTCTCACGCCGCCGCCGAGATGGTGCTCGCTTCTGCCTATGGGGCTCGCCCGCCGCAAGATGCATTTTGGCAGGGTGCCGCGTTCACGCTGACGCAGGCATTCCTCAGCTCCTTCGCAATTCTGCCGGACCGGGAAGGGACGCTATTTGAAGTTTGGAAGCATATCACGTCAGATGATCCGATCTATAACTCCGCGGTCATTCTGGACAAGTTCGGGGCGCAGCTGCCCAAGGAGAGCTACCGCGATATTGCGATTTTCCTCCAGTTGGCAGACAGCACGCGTACAAGGGTGCTGGCAGAAATGGGGAGAATTTTCCAATGGTTCGGCATTCCGGGGATCAAGTACGTCACGCAAAAAACGACATTCGATTTGCATTCAATGCTCGAGCGACCCTCGACGGTGTTTATCGAATTGCCGCCGGGTGGCGTAGTGTTCGGTGGCGCGCCGAGTGAAATGCTCGGACGTCTATGGCTCTCATCGTTCTTGGAGCTGGCGGCGTCGAAGGATCGGGGCGGCAAGGCAATTCGCGTCATAACCGACGGCTCGGCAGGCCTCGATCTGTTTGCCCAGCTTTTGAGCGCGCAGCGATTGGGGGTCGGATCGGTAGAAACGTGGAGTTTTTGGGAGAGTTTAGAGCAGATCAGGGTTCGCCACCCCGCGGATTGGTCGGCGTTCATAGGGAACTGCGATGTCGTGGAGGCCTTGGGACCGCAGAGCACCGTTGTGGCCACCGATCTGGCCCAGGCGTTCGACTTGGGCCGTCAAGACTTGGTCGAACTTGCGCCCGGCGAAAGGCTTGAACTGTCACGAGGTGCAGAACCTGAGGTTACTTCAGCGCCGGTTGTGCTGGGCAGGTTTGGAAGGCGGGACGATCGTGGTTCGGACCATATTGTGACGTTCGTTCCGTCTTCAGCTTCCGACAAATGGGAAAGAATCGCGGCGACGATGTCCGAATGGGACGATCGCTCGGCGATCATCGTCGAAACGAATGGAGGCTGTCATGACCTCACCGCGATCGAGCGTGCCAAGCTTGGCCCGATCGTTCGCCTTGATCCGTTCAAGGTGCTCGGCATGCATCGTAGCCAGTTCAATCCCCTCGATCTTCTGCGACCGGGACGGACTTCCGCTATGGCCGATGCGCACAGCTTCGCAAATATAATGTTTCCCGGCGACAATCCCGTCACTGTCGATCCATATTGGAACTATGTCACGGTACCGTTCATCGAAGCTCTGTTGGATGCATTTTCGTCCGAGTCCGAAACCGCAAAAATTTCCCACATAAGCAAGTTCTTGGCGTCGGACGACATTAAGCTTGGCCTGGCGACGTTAGTCGATGGTCTTCCCGCGACCGCAGCAGAGCGCACCAGACTGATCTTGGGGAACATTCTTGAAAAAGGACAGAGCGAATTCGTTTCGATCGTTGGAGGTGCCTACTACGCCTTGCGGTCATTCGACGATCCAAATATTTGTGCCGCGATCAGCGAAACGACTGAAGACATGAATGCGGTGCTCTCCGGACGCGGGACTATATATATCGAAATGCCCACTTTGAGAGCGCAGGTGCACCAAGCCGCCCTGAAGATGTGGATCTGTGCCTTGCTTTCATTGTGTTCCGATCTCGACAGCAATAGCCGGATGATCGTGGAGTCGCCTTTATCCGGCCAAATATTCAATACGATACGACTGCCGCATTACAAAGGTTTCGCTTCGATCTGGACGATCTGGGACGATTTGGAATCCTTACGGCAGCAATTTCCGCGAGATTGTGCGGCCTTTCTCGCAAATGCCGGACGTATTGAGGGGTGGGGAATGCAAACGCCGCGAAGTGTCGCCCTATTCGCTGAGTACTTCGGAATTAGTCCGGAAGTGGCAAAATCGGAGTCGTCCAGTGGTGTCGTTCGATTGCATCCTGGTACGCATAGGGTGCCTTGATTGTGCTGGTTCATTTCCGTGTTGCGATACCATTTATCTGGTAGCAGGACAATTTCAGGTGCTATCGTCGACCATAAGCAATGTTCTCCAGGAAAAATTGCAAGTTAGCCCGCCACGCCAATGGAGCAGATTGCGCGCCGGCAACTGAGGCTCAAACGCAGTCGTTTCTGGCTCGATGACTGATCTTGCATCCGGCTGAGGCCGGGAGCGGGGGCTGTTCCGTTATAGGGGTGGTCGCATGGTCGGCAACGCCCTTCCCGGCTGCACGCCGGAACTGGCGCGGGCATTGGGTGCCCGCGCGGCTGCGAATCCCCGTTCTTCCTCCCTTGGATCACGTCCGGGGTGCGTGCAGAATGGGTGATCCCCCTCACGGCCTCCGCTCTTCCCCTTGCTACCCCCGGTTTCGCCGACGCGCAGAGGTCACGGGGACGCGGCAGCATGTTGTTCCTGCGCCGATCAGTGCGCATCGTCAGCCGAGCCGACGGCGTCACCGAGGCTCTCTGCTTTGATCGAGGATTGGTGGCGGGAGAGCTGGCGTGGTTCACCCGCCATTTTGCCAAAAACAGGCAAAAGCACACTTTTGGAATCGGCCCAGAGAGAAGCCTCTAAACCGGGCCCTGTTCGGGGCCGATTCGAGGTGGCGGAGAGAGCCAGCAACCTCTCCGGAGGCGCTAACCGGCGGAAATCGCCCGATATTGGGGATCAGTAAATTGCCACCGCCATCCGTGCGAGACTGGGTGGTGGGCGCGACAGGGATCGAACCTGTGACCCCTACCATGTCAAGGTAGTGCTCTCCCGCTGAGCTACGCGCCCTTGAGGGCGGGGTATAAGGGGCCGCCGGGATGGGCGCAACACCCTGTTTCAGGCACCGTATTTCCGCGCCCATTGCGCCGCGTGGCCGCCGAAGATGGCGGCGCAGGCGCGCAGCTCGCCGGAGAATTTCTCCGCCAGCACGGCCTCGATCTCGGGCGTGATGTCGATCTTGGGCTTGTCGGCCTTGCGGTTGTGGCCGGGATCGAGGTCGCCCTTGCCGGGATCGGCGCCGAGGAATTGAAGGATGTCGCGCCTGAGCCCTTCGGGATCGCTCTGCAGATCGTCGAAGAAATAATAGCGGTACTGCCCGGGCGGCACGTGGCGCAGCCATTTCTGGGTGATGGTCGCGGGCGAGCCTTTGCGGAACGCCTTGGAGCCCTCGAAGACGCGCATGAACTTCTCAGGATCGCGCAGCTTGTCGGTGGCGACCTTCTTGCCGCGGTTCTTCATTGCGAAATGCGACCAGGCGCGCGCGACCGGATCGCGCATCATCAAGATGACCTTGATCTTGGGGAAACGTCCCAGCACCTGGGCGATCAGATCCTCCGGCATCGAGCAGTAGGACGGGCTGATGTCGCCGGAGCGCCGCTCGTCCTTGAAGCGGAACATCGAGGCGTAGAATTCGAGGTCCATGTGCTTCCTGCGCGCTTCGATGGCCTCTTTGAGGAATTTCAGCTCCTTCTTGTCGTCCCCGCTCCACGGACCGCCGCCTTCCTCCTCGTGCCTGTCGAGCAGGCGGCCGAGAAGCGCCTCGGCCGTGATCATGCGCGGCTGCTCGCGGTCGAGATAGTGCAGCTCCTTGATCGGCGGCATCCAGAAATCGGGATGGTGCAGGCACTGGTCGTAGAGCCATCCGGTGCCGGACTTGCCCATGCCGATGCAGAGGAAATCCGGGCCCAGTGCCAGGTCCTGTTCCCCTTTCGCCACGCGTCCGTGCATCTTGAAAGTCCCACGGGGCGCGGCTTTCCCGCGCCTCCAGATGGGCCAAGCTAGACGCTCCGCAAGGGCCTGACAAGAAATCGCGCCATGCATGGTTTCGGGCCCTGTTTCCCGCCAACCGCGCCGGGACAAGGCGCGAGATTTGGGCTAGAGCTTGTTTCACTTCATCCTCCCCTGCGAAGCGGGGAGGTGGATGCGCCGCGGCAGCGGCGCAGACGGAGGGGGCCCCCTCCGCCTCGGCTCACGCTCGGCACCTCCCCCGTAAGGACGGGGAAGGATGAAACACTCAAACGCGAGTTCCCATGACTGCTCCCCCCGTCCGCCCGATCACGCTTGCCGAAATCCAGGACGCCGCGCGCCGCATCGCGTCCACGATCCAGCGCACGCCGCTGGTCAAGCTGCAATTGGGGCCGGGCTATCCCGATATCCGCCTCAAGCTCGAGAACCTGCAGCCGATCAACGCCTACAAGCTGCGTGGTGCTGCGAACGCCGTGGCGATGCTCTCCGATGCCGAGCGCGCCAAGGGCGTGTGGACGATCAGCGCGGGCAATGCCGGGCAGGGCGTGGCTTACGCGGCGCGTCAGGCGGGCGTGCCGTGCACGGTGGTCGTGATCGGCTCGGCGCCCGAGGCCAAGAAGGCGCGCATGAAGGCGCTCGGCGCCACGCTGCTCGAAGCCTCCTACGACCGCGCCTGGCAGGCGCTCGAAGAGCGGGCGTTTCCCGGCGCCGAAGGCACCTTCGTGCATCCCTTCGACGATCACGACTTCATCGCCGGCCACGGCTCCATCGGATTGGAGATCCTGGAGGACGAGCCCGACACGCGTGCGGTGATCTGCGGCATCGGCGGCGGCGGATTGCTGGCCGGCGTCGGCAGCGCGATCAAGGCGCTCGCGCCGCATGTGAAGATGTACGGCGTCGAGCCGGAGACGGCGGCGCCCGCGGCGCTGTCGAAGAAGACGGGCTCGCCGCAGCCGTTCAAGGACTGGCAGCCCTCCTTCGTCGACGGCGCGGGCGGCCAGAGCATGTTCCCGCGCATGTGGGAGCGGTTGAAACCCGTCGTCGACGACTATTTCGTCGTCACGCTGGACGAGACCAGGGCCGCGATGCGCGTCCTTGCCGAGAAGGCGCGGGTGGTGGCCGAAGGCGCGGGCGCGCTCTCCGTCGCCGCCGCGATGAAGGGCCTGGCGGGCGACGGCCCGGTGGTCGCGGTCGTCTCGGGCGGCAACATCGATCTGAAGAAGTTCTGCGAGCTCATCGCCACCTAAGTTCCCTCTCCCCTCCGGGGAAGAGGGCTAGGGTGAGGGGGTGGTGCAGCGCGCGAGATGCATCCGGACTCGCGTCGACACCCACTCACCCCGACCCTCTCCCCCGCTGCGCGGGGGCGAGGGAGAATTTTTTTGATTTAGAACCTACTTTCCTTGAATCCGCTTCGCGTCGACACGATCTGGAGCGGTGAGCGGCGCGCGAAGAGCGCGTCGCTCAGGCGCATCCCAATTGAACCTCACCAATGCATTCAATTGGGCGCTCTATCGGATAGTTGAACGCGAACGACGAAGGAGGACGCTTTTCCACAAATTTCAAAGAGATAGGCAGTGAACAACGGAGTTGAATTCAACTTTCCCGCTTTTTTTGTTTCACGCATTCCGCGCCATCAGCCCGCCGTCGACGGGGATCGTGGTGCCGGTGATGTAGGAGGCGGCAGGCAAGCAAAGACTGAGCGTCATGTGCGCCACCTCGTCGGCGCGGCCATAGCGGCCGAGCGCGGTGCGGCGTTTGGCGAAGAGCTCCTTGTGCTCGTCGGAGATCGCCGCCGTCATCGCGGTCGCGATCGGGCCGGGGCAGATGCAGTTGACGGTGATGCCCTCGCGGCCGAGCTCGACGGCAAGCGCGCGGGTGAGGCCCGTGACGCCCGCCTTCGCAGCGGCGTAAGGACTGTCGCGCGCGGTCGCGCCCAAGGCCTCGGTGGACGCTATGTTCACGATGCGCGGGTGCGGCGCACGGCGCAGATAGGGAAGGGAGGCGCGGATCACGCGTTGCTGCCCTGTGAGCAGCACCGACAGCGCGCGCGTCCACACCTCGTCGTAGTTCTCGGAGTCTATGGGAGAGAAAGCGGATATGCCCGCGTTGTTCACGACGATATCCAGGCCCTGGAAGGTTTTGGCGATGTCGAAGATCACGCGCACGACCTCCGCCGGGTCGCTCACGTCCATCTTCCAGGCGCGTGTGCCGACGCCTTGCGGTGCCGCGAGATCGGTCGCGGCGACGATCGCGCCTTCCGCTGCGAAAACTTCCGCCGTGGCGCGGCCCATGCCGCTGGCCGCTCCCGTGACGAGCACGACCGAACCTTTGACCGAGCGAAGCTCCGCGTGATCTGGCATGATGGCCTCCATGAAGATCGACCTGTTGTCGCCCAGGAGCTTCGCAGCCGGGCATCCGTTCGCGCAATACCGCTGGCTGCGCGAGAACGCGCCCGTCCATCGGCACGAGGAGCCGAACGGCAAAGGGTACTGGGCCGTGACGCGGTTCAAGGATGTTTGGGAGGTCGATCGCGACTTCCAGACCTATTCGTCCGAACCCACGATCATGATCAGCGATCCCGCCGCCGAGGCCGCGCAGGGCTTCGGCGGCTACAAGATGATGCTGATGATGGACCCGCCGCAGCACACCGCGTTCCGCAAGCTCATCCGCAGCGAGTTCACCTTGCCCGTGTCCTCCGGGCGCACGCCGCGCATGAACGCACTGGCGAAGCAGATCGTGGACGCGGTGATCGATCGCGGCGAGTGCGACTTCGTGAGCGAAGTCGCGGGCGAGATGCCGTCCTACGTCATCGCGGAGCTGCTCGGCATCCCGCTCGACGACGGGCGCGAGCTCTACAAGCTGACCGAGATCATCCACACGGCGACGGACGCGCAGAGCGAGAACGCGGGCGGCATGGCGGTGCTCAAGATGTTCGAATACGGCCGCGGCGTCATCGACGAGAAGCGCGCGCGGCCGAAGGACGACCTCGCGACCAAGCTGCTCCAGGCCGAGGTCGACGGCAGGAAGCTCGAGGACATCGAGTTCCTGCTGTTCTTCCTGCTGCTCGTCGACGCGGGCGGCGACACGACGCGCAACCTGCTGTCGTCGGGGCTGATCGCGCTGCTTCAGAATCCCGACCAGCTCGCCTGGCTGAAGGCCGATCTGCCGGCGCGCATCCCTTCGGCGCGCGAGGAGCTGCTGCGCTATACGACGCCCGTCGTATACATGCGCCGCACCGCCAAGCACGATGCCGTGCTCGCGGGCGAGCAGATCCGCGAGGGCGACAAGGTCGTGATGTATTTCGGCTCCGCCAACCGCGATCCGGAGAAGTTCGCGTCACCCGATGTCCTGGACTTGTCGCGCGCGCCCAACGAGCACATCGCCTTCGGCACCGGCCCGCACGGGTGCCTCGGCCAGCACATCGCCCGCATCGAGATCGACGCGATATTGATGGAAGTGCTCACGCGCATGCGCGGCATCGAGATCCTGGGCGAGCCGGAATGGCTGCCGTCGAACTTCATCTCGGGTCCGAAGCGGCTGCAGGTGCGGTTCAAGACCTAACTGTCATCCCCGGCCGAGCGTTGCGACAGCAACGCGAGGGGAAGGGGACCCAGGCGGGAAAAACTGAGCCAGGTCTATCCACCTGGGTCCCCTTAACCTCGCATCGCCTGTCGGCGATGCTCGCCGGGGATGACAGTGAGGCGTGTTGTTGGCACTCTCAATCCATCGATATTCGAGAACAAAGGAACCCGCCATGGCCATCGACTTCGAGATTCCCGAAGAAGCGAAACAGATGCGCGAGAAGGTGCGCGCCTGGGTGCAGGACGAGTGCATCCCCGCCGAGCAGCGGCTGAAGGACGGCGAGTCCTACAAGGAGGTTCTTGGCGAGTTGCGCAAGAAGGCGCGCGCGCAGGGGCTGTGGTGTCCGTTCATCCCCAAGGAGCATGGCGGCATGGGGCTCGGGCCGCTGGCGAACGCGCTGGTGCAGATGGAGCTCGGCCAGAGCCATCTGGGCGCGCTGTCGATGAACACGCAGGGCCCCGACGACGCGACGATGCTGACGCTGCTCGCGCACGGCACGGAGTATCAGAAAGAGAAATTCCTCAAGCCGCTGCTCAACGGCGAGAAGCGCATCTGCTACTCGATGACCGAGAAGGCGGCGGGCGCCGACGCCACCGGCATGCAGACGCGCGCCGAGAAGAAAGGCAACAGCGCCTACCTCCTCAATGGCGAGAAATGGTTCTCGTCGGCCGCGAGCGCCGCCGACATCGCGCTGGTGATGGCCAAGACCAATCCCGACGCGCCGCGCCACCAGCAATTCTCGACCTTCATCGTCGAGCTGCCCAATCCCGGCTACCGCATCATCCGCAACATCAAGACGATGGCGGTGGAAGGCCCGCTCTCCCACATCATGGGCGGCGGCCACAGCGAGATCGAGATCAAGGACCTCGAAGTGCCGGCGGAGAACATCCTCGGCGGCGAGGGCAACGGCTTCAACATGGGCCAGCATCGTCTCGCCTACGGCCGCCTGCGCCACGGCATGCACAACGTCGCGATGGCGCAGCGCGCGCTCGACATGGCGGCGAAGCATGTGACCTCGCGTTCGACCTTCGGCAAGAAGCTCGCCGAGCGGCAGGGCGTGCAATGGATGCTCGCCGATTGCGCCAGCGAGCTCTACATGGCGCGGCTGATGCTGCTGCACATCGCCTACAAGGCGGAGAAGGGCCTGGACCTGCGCCAGGAGAACGGCATCGCCAAGGTCTTCCTGGCCCACATGGTGCACAAGGTCGTCGACACCGCGATCCAGCTCCACGGCGCGCTCGGCTACAGCCAGGACCTGCCGCTCGCCTCCTGGTACACCCATATCCGCTCGCAGCGCCTCGTCGACGGACCGGACGAGGTCCATCGCTGGACGGTGGGCCGCAACGTGATCAAGGCGTATGAGAAATACGGCACGACCGCGAGCGCCGCGGGCGGGGATTTGCTCTGATCAACCTCCCCCTTGTGGGGAGGTCGAAAAATGCGAAGCATTTTTCGGGTGAGGGAACAGTGGTGCCCCCACCCGAAATCTCTTCGCTGCGCTACGAGATTTCGACCTCCCCACAAGGGGGAGGTTAAATCTCACCAAATCCTCACGCGCTTCTCCGGCGCGACGTAGAGCTTCTCGCCGGGCTTTACGCCGAACGCGTCGTACCAGGCGTCGAGGTTGCGCACGACGCCGTTGACGCGGAACTGGCGCGGGGAATGCGGATCGCTCACGACCTGGCGGCGGACGAAGTCGTCGCTGACCTTGCCGCGCCAGGCATGCGCCCAGCCGAGCAGCACGCGCTGATCGCCGGTCAGCCCGTCGATGACCGGAGCCGGCTTGCCGTGCAGCGAGGCGTGATAGGCGTCGAGCGCCAGCGTGAGGCCGCCGAGATCGGCGATGTTCTCGCCCATGGTGAGATCGCCGTTCACATGCGCGCCGGGGATCGGCTCGTAGGACGAGTATTGCGCGCCCAGCATCTTCGCGCGCGCCTCGAATTTCTCGGCGTCCTCCTTGGTCCACCAGTCGCGCAGCAGGCCGTCGGCGTCGATCTTGCGGCCTTCGTCGTCGAAGCCGTGCGTCATCTCGTGACCGATGATGCCGCCGACGGCGCCGTAGTTGATCGCCGTGTCCGCGGCGGGATCGAACACCGGCGCCTGCAGGATGCCGGCGGGGAAGACGATGTCGCGCAGAAGGCCGTTATAGGCGTCGTTGGTCTGCGGGGTCATGCCCCAATCGCTGCGGTCGACCGGGCCCCAGTAGCGGTCGCGGGTGAACGCCCAGTCGAGCGCGCCCGCGCGGCGCACGTCGCCGACCAGATCGTCCTGCCTGATCTCGAGCTTGGCGTAGTCGCGCGGATGATCGGGGTAGCCGACCTTGATCGTGTAGGTGTCGAGCTTCCTGAGCGCTTGCTTCTTGGTGGCATCGCTCATCCAGTCGAGCTTCTCGATGCGCGCGCGATAGGCGGCCTTCAAATCCGCGACCAGCGCCTCGATCTTGGCCTTGGCCTCGGGCGGGAAGTATTTCGCGCTGTAGAGCTGGCCCACGCCGAAGCCCATCGTGCCGAAGGTGCCGAAGCGGTCGCCGACCTGGAAGTCGCCGCCGCCGACGGAGAAGATCGCGCGCTTCCACCGCGCCTTCTGCTCCTTCTGGCCGGCGAGCGTCTTGTCGTGCATCTCGAACCAAGCGTCGGTAAAGGGCTTCGACAGATAAGGCGCGGCGTTGTCGGCGATATGGAATGCCTGCCAGGCGGCGATCGTCTCGGCCGGCGTTTCGGCGCAGATCGTCGCGAGCTTGGGGAATGCGCTCTTCTCTGCCACGATGACGCGATCGACCTTGCCGAGCCCCGCTTCGTTGAGGAAGTCTCGCCAGTCGAAACCCGGCGCGAGCTTCGCGAGCTCGGCGGGCGTCATCGGATTGTAGAGCGCGACAAGATCGCGGTCCTGCACCTTGGTCCAGCTCGCCTCGGCGATCTTGGTCTCGAACGCGACGATGTTCTTCGCCTCGGGGTCAGGATGGAAGTGGCCCAGCAGGCGCAGCAAAGTCGCGACGTATGCTTCGTATTTCGCCTTCTGGGCGGCGAATTGCGGTTGAAGGTAGTAGTCACGGTCGGGCAGGCCGAGGCCGCCCTGGCCGAGATAGACTGCGTAGCGGCTGGGATCCTTCAGGTCGACATCGACATTGAAGTTGAACAGCGTGCCTTCGAAATCGGAATTGTTCCGGCCCATCAGGCCGGCCAGATAATCACGCGCGCTCTCCTCGCTGGGACAGGTGCTGCCGCTGCAGACGAAGGTGCGATCCACCATGCCGAGTTCCGGCGCGATGGGCTTGACGCCGAGCGCATTCACCTTCGCCTCGTCCATGAAGGCGGCGTAGAACGCGCCGACCTTGCCTTCGAGATCGGTGGGCGGCTTCTTGGACGCGGCCTCCATGATCTCGTGCAGCCGCGCCTCGGTGCGGTCGGTCATCTCCAGGCGCAGCGTTACCGCGGGCTTGTCGGCGGGGATCACGGCCTTGTCGAGCCAGGCGCCGTTCGCATAGCGGAAAAAGTCGTCGCCGGGCTGGGTCTTCATGTCCATGCCCGCCATGTCGAAGCCCCATGCGCCGTATTGCGGCTTGTCGGCGGCGAGGGCGGCGGTCGCAGCGAGAAGCGCTGCCGTGAGGACGTGAAACTTCTTCATGATCTCCCCCTTATCCATCTGCACAAATTGTCATCCCCGGCCGAGCGCCGCAACGCGGCGCGAGGGGAAGGGGACCCAGGCGGATAGACTTAGCCCGGTCTTGTCACCTGGGTCCCCTTCCCTCGCATCGACGCTATCGCGCCGATGCTCGCCGGGGATGACAGGTGGTGCTTTTACGACGCCTCCACCGCGCGGACTTTCTGCCCGGCTTCGAGGCGTTCGGCGCCGCGCACGATGACACGCTCACCGGGCGCGACAAGCCCCTTGATCTCGACAAGGGCGCCTTCCTCGGCGCCGGTCTCGACAGCGACGCGCTGCGCCTGGTTCTTCTTGTCGACCTTGAAGACGTAGGTGTTCTCCTCGCGCAGCACCAGCGCGTCGCGCGGCACCGCGATCACGTCTCGCGGCTGGGCGGAGGGCAGGAACACCTTCGCCGCGTCGCCCACAAGGCCGCTGCCCGGCGGCAGGCTGAGCCGCACCTCGATGGTGCGGCTGGCGATGTCGCCGACCGGCACGATGGCGCGCACCCGCGCGATGACGGGCTTGTTCTGGATGTCGACGGTGAGCGCGGCACCTTCCGCGATATAGCGCGCGGCGTCGATCGGTGTCTGCACGCTCACCTCCAGCGCGCCGGTGTCGACCAGGCGCACGACCGCCTTGCCGGGCGTGGCGTATTCGCCCGCGTTGATCAGCCGCGCCACGACGCGTCCGGGGAACGGCGCGCGGATGTCGCTGTGGGTGAACTGATACTGGCTCTTCTGGAAGCTCGCCTGGGCTTGCGCGAGCGCGGCCTGATCCATGTCCTTGGTCGACTTCGCCTGATCGCGCGTCGATTTGGCGATGGCGTTCTGGTTGAAAAGATTGTCCATGCGCGAAGCTTGGTCGCGGTCGAAGCGCAGCTGCGCGGAGAGGCGCGCGGCGGCGGCCTTGTCGGACTGGAGCTGAAGGCCTGCGAGCTTGTTGTCGATGCGCGCCACGACGTCGCCCGCCTTCACCACCGTGCCGACTTCGGCGACCCAGGCGATGCGGCCTTCCACTTCGGAGGCGAGCTGGGAATCGCTGCGCGACATCACCGTTCCGGGCAGCGCGATCTTGGGCGCCATCTTGACGACGCGCGCCGTCGTCACGCCGACGGAGGGTGGCGGCGGCGCGCTGGGCGCCTGCTGCGCCTGCGCGACCGGCATGTGCGTCAGCGCGATCAATATTGTGGCGAGCGCGAAGCCGCCGGTGATCGAAAGGAATTTCTTCATCGTCATGCCGCCTGTTGTAAAGGAGTGAACGGCGCCTGCTCGGCCGCGGCGGATTTCTCGCCCAGCCGAAGCATCGCCGGCATCAATACGAGCGTGAAGACGTGGCTCACCAATATGCCGCCGACGATCACCGCGCCCAGCCCGCGATAGATCTCGGTGCCCGGCCCGGGCACGAGCACGAGGGGAAGCATGCCGAAGATCGCCGTCAAGGTGCTGGAGAAGATGGGCCTGAGCCGCGTCTCCAGGCTCGAGCGCACCGCGTCGACGCGGCTCATGCCCTCGGCTTCGGCCTGGCGCGTGCGCGCGACGAGCAGGATCGTGTTGTTCACCACAAGCCCCAGCACGATGATGAAGCCGATCATGGTGAGCAGGTCGAGCGGCTGGAAGACGAACAGCCCCAGGATCTTCAGCGCCGCCATGCCGCCCACCGTGCCGAGCGGCAGCGCGATGGTGGCGATGGCCGCGTCCCCGACCGACTTGAACAGCGCCGCCATGATGAGAAAGAGCAAGAGCACCGCGAGCGCGAAGTTCTTGCCCATGTTCCACAGCGCGTTGTCGAGATGGTCGGCGGCCGCGCCATAGGTGACGCTGCCGTCGGGCGGAAGCAGCTTCTTCATCTCGGGCTCGATGTCCCTTTTTATGATCGCCATCGTGTCCTCGAGCGCCATGCCGCGGGGCGGCGTCAGGTTGAGCGCGATGGTGCGCCGCCTGTCGAGGCGGTAGGTGCCGCTCGGCGCCAGCGTTTTCTGCATCGAGACGAGGTGGCCGAACGAGACCACGCCGCCCGACGGCGTGGCGACCGGAGCGGCGCTGATCGCGTCGGGCGAGGCGAGCGGCTGGGATTTGAGGATCAGGAAGAGCTGCTGCTCGCCGTCGTAGCGCTGGCCGACATAGGCGCCCTCGCCGAGCGCCTGCGTCAGCGTGCCGATTTCGGCGCGCGTCCAGCCGACCTCGGCGATGGAGCGGTCGTCGGGATGAAGCCGAAGCTGCGGCTGGTCGTAGTCGAGCGTCGGGTTGGTGTTGACCACGCCTTCGGGGAATTTCTGCGTCAGCAGGTCCATGCCCCTGCGCGCGGCGGCGCGCATCGCATCGGCGTCGTTGGACTGGATGTTGATCGAGACGCCGCCGCCCGCGTCGAAGCCGCCGAACAGGCTGCCCATCTGGGCGAAGGCCTGCGCATCGGGCAGGTCCTTGATGATCTCGCCGCGCACGATCTTCTCGAGCGTCGGGAAATCCTCGTCGTTGGGCACGCGCACGGCCATATCCATGAATCCCGGGCCGTTCATCTTGACGTAGTAGTTGAGGAGCTTGGGCTGCTTGGTGCCGTCGAGATAAGGCTGCAGCCGCTTGAGGATCGGCCTGGCGACATTCTTGTCGACGGTGTCGACCGTGGCGGACGCGGGCAACTGGATGAAGCCGTCGATCGCCGCGCGTTTGACCTGCGGCAGGTATTGCAGCTTGGGCGTCAAGGCCCAGGTGCCCACCATCGAGCCCAGGATCAGGCCGAAAATCCAGTACCAGCGCTTCTTCGGCGTATCGGTCAGGTTCATGATCACGTCGGTGATCCGCCGCCAGGTGCCGGCGAGGTCGGCGATCTTGGGCCGCGTCTTGAGGAACAGCATCGCCATCACCGGCACCACCGTCACCGCCACGATCAGCGACACGCCGACGGCAAAGGCGATTGTGAGCGACAGGTCGGCGAAAAGCTGGCCCTCGACGTCCTTGAGGAAAATCACCGGCAGGAAGATCGCGACATTGGTCGCGGTGGAGGCGAGCAGCGCGCCCCACACCTGATGCGTGCCGGTTTCGGAGGCTTCGGCGGCGGGCATGCCGCGTTCCCGAAGACGTAAGATGTTCTCGAACGCGACGATGGCCGCGTCGAGCACGATGCCCGTGGCGAAGGCGAGTCCCGCGAGCGAGACGACGTTGAGCGTGCGGCCCGCGAGGTTGAGCAGGATCACGTCGGCCATCAGGCAGATCGGGATCGCAGCCGAGATGATCAGTGTGCCGCGCCATTCGCGCATGAAGAACCACAGCACGCCGACCGCGAGCAGTATCCCCAGGATCAGATCGGACGTGACCATGCCCATCGCCTGATTGATGAAGTGCGAGGGGTCGAACGACCAGGCGAGCTTGACGCCCTGTTCCTTCGCGGGGCCGGCATTGATCTTCTCGATCTCGGCCTTCACGGCATTGACGGTGGCGAGCACGTTGGCGCCGTCGGCGCGGAAGACCTGCAAGCCCAGGGCAGGGTTGCCGTTCTGGTAGGCGAAGCCGGTCGCCTTGCTGCGCCCGATATGGACGTCGGCGATGTCGCCCAGATGCACCGGCTTGCCGTCGCGCCATTCCAGGATGAGGTTCTTCAGCGCCTGCACCGAATAGCGGCCGCGGAACTCGAGCCCGTATTGGCGCCTTCCGACATCGATCGTGCCGCCGGAGACGTCCTCGGCGCCGCTGATCTGCTGCGCCATCTTGGGGATCTGCACGCCGAGCTGGGCGGCGCGCATCGCATCGAAGACGATATCGATCTCGTCGGTGCCGCCGTTCGAGTTGATCTGCGCCGAGCCCACGCCCGGCACCGCTTCCAGGCGCGGGATGACGGTGTCCTTGAGCCACTGCGTATAGGCGTTCACGTCGCGGGTGTTGCCCGGCATCTTCTGCATGAAGACGTAGAGCAAGAGCGAATTGGCGCTCTGGGTGCTGGCGAGCTGGACGAAGGGCTTCTGCGCGTCGGCAGGAAGCGGCGGCAGCCGGTTCAGCCTGCCGATCACGTCGACCAGCGTGTTCTTCATGTCGGTGCCGAGCGCGAAGGTGAGCTGGACGTAGCCGCCGCCGCTGTTGGCGAAGCCGTCCATCTCCTGAAGGCCCGGGATGCCCTGCAGCACGTCCTCCTCGGGCTGGACGAGCTGCGATTCGACCTCGCGCGGCGTCTCGGCGCGCCAGTCGGTCTCGATGCCGATCTGGGGCCGGTCGATGTCGGGGAAGAGCTGGATGGGCAGGCTGTAGAGGGCGAAGACGCCGAAGAGAATCGTCACCGCGACGCCGACGGCGATCGCAGCCGGGCTCTTCAATCCCGCCTGGGTAAGCGCACGCATGGCTCCCTCCCTGTGGCGCGAAGGAAAGATTGTGACGGCGCGTGTCCGAAAGAAGGCGAAAAGGGCTCACGATGGCGTGAGAAGCCATGCGCAAATGCGTTGGCCGTGCAGCGATCTGCGCGCAGCCGCTCAAATAGCGCGACGCGTTCATGAAACTCCATCCATCCTCCCCCGTCCTTACGGGGGAGGTGCTGAGCGAAGCGAAGCGGAGGGGGACTTACCCCCTCCGGCGCTCCGCGCCACCTCCCCCGCCAAAGCGGGGGAGGATAAGTATCACGTCGAAGTTTTTTGCCAGTCGCCCGCGCGGCGCTATGGTCCGCGCCGCTCTATCAGGGGATTCTCATGCGTCTGTTCCGCATCGCAGCATTGTCGTCCGTTCTCGTCGCCTTCGCGGCTTTGGCCGCGCAGGAGACCGGGCATGGAATCGACCTCGCCGGCATCGACCATTCCGTCGCGCCGGGCGACGACTTCTACAAGTATGCGAACGGCGCCTGGATCAAGACGGCGGTGATCCCGCCCGACCGCGCCGTCGAAGGGCCCGGCGCGGTACTGATCGACAAAACGCGCGAGCGCGTGCGCGGGCTGATCGAGGACGCGGCCAAGGCCAAGCCCGCGCAGGGCTCGGACGCGCAGAAGGTCGGCGACTACTATGCGAGCTATCTCGACGAAGCCGGCATCGAGGCCAAGGGGCTCGCGCCGCTCTCCGCCGACATGGCGCACATCGCCGCGATCAAGGACAAGGCGACGCTGTCGTCCTACCTCGGCAGCACGCTGCGCGCCGACGTCGACGCGCTGAACTCGACGAACTTCTACACCGATCACGTCTTCGGCGTGTGGATCACGCAGGGCTTCTCCGATCCCGATCACAACGTGCCCTATCTGCTGCAGGGCGGGCTGGGCATGCCCGACCGCGACTACTACGTCGAGCAGACGCCGCAGATGGCCAAGCTCCGCGACCAGTACCGCGCGCACATCGTCAATGTGCTCAAGCTCGCCAGGATCGCCGACGCCGACAAGAAGGCCGCGGCGATCTTCGCGTTCGAGACCAGGATCGCGCAGACCCATGCGACGCGCGAGGCGTCGGAGGACGTGCACAAGGCGGACAATCCCTGGAAGCGCGCGGACTTCACCGCCAAGGCGCCGGGTATGGACTGGAACGCCTATTTCGGCGCGGCGGGCATGGGAGGCCAGAACGATTTCATCGTCTGGCATCCGAGCGCGGTCGTGGGCATCTCCAAGCTCGCCGCGAGCGAGCCGGTCGCGCTGTGGAAGGACTATCTGACGTTCCGTCTTCTCGACCACTATTCAAACGTCCTGCCGAAGGCCTTCGTCGAGGAGCATTTCGCGTTCTACGGCACCGATCTTTCGGGCACACCCAAGAACCGCGACCGCTGGAAGCGGGCGATCGACGCGACCAACGCGGCACTGGGCGAGGCGGTGGGCAAGATGTATGCCGCCAGATACTTCCCGCCGTCGTCGAAGACGCGCATCCAGGCGATGGTGAAGGATTTGCTCGCCGCCTATCACGCGCGCATCGAAAAGCTCGCCTGGATGTCGCCCCAGACCAGGGCGAAGGCGCTGGCGAAGCTCGACACGCTCTATATCGGCGTCGGCTATCCCGACAGCTGGCGCGACTATTCCGCGTTCGACGTCATGCGCGGCGACGCGCTCGGCAACGAACAGCGCGCGGAGATGTTCGAGTACAAGCGCAACCTCGCCAAGCTGCACGGCCCGGTCGACCGCAAGGAATGGTCGATGGTGCCGCAGGAGGTGAACGCGGTGAACCATCCGCTCGGCAATGCGCTGAACTTCCCCGCCGCGATCCTGCAGCCGCCTTACTTCGATCCCGACGCCGACGACGCTTACAATTTCGGCTCCATCGGCGCGACCATCGGCCACGAGATCAGCCACAGCTTCGACGACCAGGGCAGCCAGTTCGATGCCCAGGGCCGCCTCATCAATTGGTGGACGCCCGCCGATCTCGCGCACTTCCAAGGAGCCTCGGCGCAGCTCGCCAGGCAGTTCGACGGATACCGGCCGTTCCCCGACCTCGCCGTCAACGGCAAGCAGACCCTGAGCGAGAACATCGCCGACGTGGCGGGTCTGTCCGCCTCGCACGACGCTTATGTCCTGTCGCTGCACGGCAAGCCCGCGCCGGTGATGCAGGGGCTCACGGGCGACCAGCGCTTCTTCCTCGCCTATACCCAGAGCTGGCGGGAAAAGATCCGCGACGCGGCGCTGCGCCAGCAGGTCAAGACCGACGGCCACGCCCCGGCCGAATACCGGGGCGACACGGTCCGCAACCTCGACGCCTGGTATCCGGCCTTCACCGTAAAACCGGGCCAAAAGCTCTTTTTGGCGCCCAAAGACCGGGTTCAGGTCTGGTAAACGGGTAAAAATTATTACAAGATTTTGAGAAACCATTCATGTCGGCGTGTGTTTCCGGTTTGGGGACACGCGCCCTGTGGATTCACGTCAGGAGATTTGGCGATGAAAGCATTGTTTATCGGTGCCCTGAGCCTGGGCCTCGTCGTGGGCACGGGTGCCTGGGCCGACGACAACCATCACAACAACAACAACGAACATCACACTGGCGGCGGCAACCACGAGCAGCATGGCTCGTCCGGCGGACACGAATCGCATGAGTCGTCGGGGGGCGGCATGCATCATTCCGAGGCCGTCCATGACGGCGAGCACCATGCCACCGAGCATCACGCCACCGAGCATCGCGCCACCGAGCATCGCGACGTCGACGTGCACCGCAATGTCGACGTCCACCGCAACGTGACCGTCCATCGCAACGTCGAGGTTCGCGGCGGCGCGCGTCTTGGGCATTTCCACCGCTCGTTCCGCGCCCCGCACCGCTTCCACATGCGCGCCTGGGTCGGACCGCGCGGCTTTAGTTATCGCCGCTTCGGCATCGGCGAGCGGATTCCGGCGGCGCTTCTGGTCGCCGACTTCTTCATCGCCGACTACGCGGCCTATGACCTCGAATATCCGGGCGACGCGTATGTGTGGGTGCGCGACGGCGACGACGCCGTCCTCGTCGACCGCTACACCGGCGAAGTCATCGAAGTCGAATACGACGTGTTCTACTGATTGATCCTCCCCCGTCCCTACGGGGGAGGGTCCATAGCGGCAGCGTATGGACCGAAGCGCCGGAGGGGGGACTTACCCCCTCCGCCTCGCGTTCGCTCGGCACCTCCCCCGCTAAAGCGGGGGAGGATGATTCAAACGAGACGGAATCTGCTTTAATGCCCCGACTGATCGAGAGGGGCTCATGCTGGTTCTGTCGGGCATCGCCGTCGTCATCCTGGGCTTTGCGCTCCGGCTGAACCCGCTCATCGTCGTCGTCACGGCCGCGATCGTCACGGGACTGAGCGCGCATATCGATTTCCTCGCCGTCGTGACGATGCTGGGTCACGCCTTCGTCGCCAACCGCTTTATCGCCATAGCCTGGCTGGTCCTGCCGGTCATCGGCCTCTTGGAGCGCGGCGGCATCCGCGAGCGCGCCCGCGCGCTGGTCGGCCGCATCCAGGCGGCGACGACTGGCCGGGTGCTGCTCGCCTATCTCGCGCTCAGGCAGCTTTCCGCGGCGCTGGGCCTCACCGCGCTCGGCGGCCATGTGCAGATGGTGCGTCCCGTGATCGCGCCGATGGCGGAAGCCGCGGCCGAGCGCATCGCGCCGTTGGACGAGAAAACGCGAGAGGCCGTGCGCGCCAACGCCGCCGCGGCCGACAATATCGGCGTCTTCTTCGGCGAGGACGTGTTCGTCGCGATCGGCTCGGTCCTGCTCATCAAGGGGTTCCTGGAGCAGAACGGGATCGTGGTGACGCCGCTGCAGCTCTCGGTCTGGGCGATCCCGACCGCGCTGATCGCGTTCCTGGTCCACGGCGCGCGGCTGCTGCTGCTCGACCGGCGCCTCAAGCGGCGCGGCGCGGCATGATCGGGCTCGAAGGAATCTATGGGATCACGGGCGCGATGTTCGCGGCGTTCGCGCTTTGCCAAGCGCTCGACGGCGCGTGGCGCAGCGCGCTGTTCTGGGGATGTTTCGCGCTGCTGGTGGGCGCAGGTTCCTATTTGCCCGACCTTTACAGCGGCGCGCTGGTTCTCGTGCTCGCGGTGCTGGGCGCGATGGGCCTGAAGCCCAAACCCGTGGCCACAACCGATGCGCAGACGCGCGAGCGCTCGGCCGCTTCGCTCGGCAACTGGCTGTTCCTGCCGGCGCTCGTCGTCCCCGCGATCACGTTCGCAGGCACGTTGCTCTTGCCGGCGACCCATCTCGTCGATCCCAAGCAGGTGACGCTGATCTCGCTTGGCGCCGGCGCGCTGATCGCGCTCGCCATCGCGATGGCGATGCTGCGTGCCTCGCCGCTGCGCGCGGTCCAGGAAGGGCGCAGGCTCGTCGACTCGATCGGCTGGGCGGCGGTGCTGCCGCAGATGCTGGCGGCGCTGGGCGGCGTGTTCGCGGCCGCCGGCATGGGAAAGGTCGTGGCGGGGCTCGTGGTCGGTGCGATCCCGATGACGGCGCCCGTGGTCGCGGTCATCACCTTCACGCTCGGCATGGCGCTTTTCACCTTCATCATGGGCAACGCCTTCGCCGCGTTCCCGGTGATGGCGGCGGGGATCGGGCTGCCTTTGATCGTCGGCAAGTTCGGCGGCGATCCCGTGATCATGTCGGCGGTGGGGATGCTGTCGGGCTTCTGCGGCACGCTGCTGACGCCGATGGCGGCGAACTTCAACATCGTGCCCGCCGCCGTGCTGGAGCTTTCCGACCGCAACGCGGTGATCAAGGTGCAGGCGCCGACCGCGTTCATCCTGCTCGCCGCCAACACGATCCTTATGGCCCTCTTCGTCTATCACCGGTGATGACATGCTCGAACTGACGCAAGCCATGGCCGAGAAATTCGCGAGTATCGCGCTCGGCCACGTGACGCGCGAATATCCCAACAAGCTCGACCATGTGATGGCGCAGGACATCGACGCGCGAACCCCGCGCGAGCTGCATCCGATCTTCTACGGAAGCTTCGATTGGCATAGTTGCGTGCATTCCTACTGGATGCTGGCGCGCATCCTGTGCCTGTTCCCCGAGAATTCGCGTGCCGGAGACATCATCGCGCTGTTCGACCGCGCGTTCACCAGGCGCAACGTCGCCGACGAGGTGGCGTATCTGACGCGCCCCTCGGCCAGGGGCTTCGAGCGGCCCTATGGCTGGGCGTGGGCGCTGATGCTCGCGGCCGAGCTTCGTCTCTCCGACAAGGACGAATGGGCCGATTATTTCCGCCCGCTCGAGAACGCGTTCGTCGCGCGCTTCCTGGAGTTCCTGCCCAAGCTCACCTATCCGATCCGCGCCGGCACGCACGGCAACACCGCTTTCGCGCTGATCCTGGGCGAGGAATATTGCCGCGTCGCCGGCGGCGCGGAGCGCAAGGATTTCTTCGCCGCGCGCGCGCGCGACTGGTTCGGCAACGACCGCTGTGCGCCGGCGTGGGAGCCGTCGGGCGACGATTTCCTCTCGCCCACGCTGGTCGAGGCGCTGTGCATGATGCGGCTCCTGCCGCACGAGGAGTTCGCGCGCTGGTTCGCGGCGTTCCTTCCCGGTCTCGACAAGCGCGAGCCCGCCATCCTGTTCGAGCCCGCCACCGTCAGCGACCGCAGCGACGGCAAGCTCGCCCATCTCGACGGCGTCAATCTCAGCCGCGGCTGGTGCATGCGCCGGCTCGGCCACGGCGCGTTCCGCGAGACCGCCGAGCGCCACATCGAGGCGGCGCTGCCCCACGTCGCGGGCGACTATATGGGCGAGCACTGGCTGGCGAGCTTCGCGGTGCTCGCGCTCACTTCGCCCGCGGCAGGAGCTTGAACGGATTGCCGTTCTGCTTGGCGATGCAGTACCAGCCCGTCGCCCCCGTATGGAGCGCTGCGTAATACGCGTCGCTGCCGTCGCCGGTCAGCAACCCGTCCTTCGACGCGGCGTCGATGCCGTTGCCGTCGGCGTTCGGTGCCGAGGTCTGGCCGATCTCGATGTCGTTGAGCAGGATCTGCGCCTCGTTGAGGTCGTCGCCGGTCGCGCGCGCCTCCAGCGCCGCGGCAGCGTGGCCGGTGCCCTCGAACCAGGCGCCGGAGCGGTCCGCGAGCGAGAAGCTCAGGCCCTGGAAGCTGCCGCTGGTGGCCTGCAGGTTCGCGAGCGCCCAGTCGATCGAGCCCTGATGGGCCGCCAGCCCGGTGGCGAGATAGCTCCAGGTCTGCACGTCCTCCGGCGTCGGCTCGTCGCGGTTGATCGTCTTGCCGTCGGTGAGCGTGCCCACCCAGTAGAAGCCGCCTTTCCTGCTCCACATGGATTTGACGAAGACGAGCGCGTGCCTCGCATCGGCCTTCCATTGCGGATCGTGGGTCGCTTCGAACAGCATCGAGAACAGCGCAGTGCAGTCGATATTGTGCTCGGTCGATTTCCACAGGTTCTTCGTCTGGTTCGCCTTGAAGCCGCCGACATAGCCGCCCTTGCCGCGCGTGTCGGTGTCGTTGGCCGCGATGAAGCCTGCGATCTTCTGCGCGGCGGTCAGATAGGTTTCGTCGCGCGTGACCCGGTAGAGCTGCACCAGCCCCATGCCCGTCCATGCCATGTTGCCGGTGTCGCTGCCGCCGTCGGAGACGTTCACCGCGCCGTCGCGCTTGAGGAACGGGTTCGAGTGATAGGCGTTGCGCACGCGCCCGTCGGCGAGAGGATCGTTCGTCTGCGCGTAGACGATGCTGTCGCCCAGCAGCTTGGCGCGCGACAGGTCGTCGTCCGTGCCGCGCTTGAGGAGCGCGATTGTCAGCACGTCGTCGTCATAGGTATAGCTCACGTCGCCGTCGTCGAAGGTGGGCGTCGGCACGAAGCCCTGCACCAGCCGCAAGGTCGTCCCTTGCGCGTGCATGTCCATCATCGTGTCGATGAAAGTGTAGGCGTTGTCGAGCGGTGCCCCCTGCGCGGCAAACGGTGCAGCCAGGAACGCCGCGAGCGCCGCGCGCCGGATCACGACCGCTGGAACCGCATCACCGCAAGGCCGCCCGTCACGATGAAGAGGACGAGAGCTGTGCCTTGCGCGATGTTGGGCGAGATGCCGTGCAGCGCGGGCAGCTTCTGGAACGACTGCACGATCAGCACGAAGACGTTGAAATAGAGCACCGTGACCGCTGAGATCACGTAGGTCGGACGCCACAACCCGCGCAGATGAAAGCTGTAGCGCGCCGCGACCGCGAGAAGCAGGACGACGGTGGAGATCATCCCAAGGATCAGCGCCGGCGTCAGGCCTTTGATCGGGAACAGGAAGCCGGTGACGTTGGTCAGCGCGGTGAAGAGCAGGAAGACCGCGGTCGTCGTTCCCAGCGCCTTGTCGGTGAGAAGACCGATGAGAACGATGAAGCCGGTCGCGATCGCGACAAGCGTGATCAGCACGTGGATGAAGGTGAACAGGGGCAGTCCGAACATGAGGCCTCCTTCGAAATTGTCCCCATTGTGTCATGGCTCGCGAATGCGGACCACCCAGGTGACATCTTCTCCCTATTCCAAAAATAAATCGTCATCGCCCGGCGCGAAGCGTCCGGGCGACCCAATTTGGCAATCAGTGAAAATGGATCACCCGGATCGCGCGAAAAGCGCGACCGGGTGATGACGATTGGGGAGTGTCCTACCCCCATCGCCCCGTGACCGGGTGCGAGCTCGACAGCCCGCCGTCCACCGGGAACGCCTGGCCGTTCACATAGGACGCCTCGTCGGAGGCCAGGAACAGCGCCATGTTCGCGATCTCCTCGGGGTGGCCGTAGCGTTTCAACGGATTGAGCTGGCCGATCTTGCCTTCGGTGCCGCGCGACTTGGCGTGGTCGAAGATCGGCTTGGTCATGCCCGTCTCGATGATGCCCGGACAGATCGCGTTCACCCGCACGCCGGTACCGCTAAGCAGGTTGGCGCTGAGCTGCGTCAGCGAGATGACGCCGGCCTTGCTCGCGCTGTAGGGCGCGCCGCCCGCGCCCGAGCGCAACCCCGCGACCGAGGCGGTGCAGACGATGGCGCCTTTCTTGTTCGGCACCATGATCCGGGCGGCGTGCTTGATCGCCAGATAGACACCGATCAAATTGACGCTGAGCACGTCCATCCAGTCCTGCGCCGAAAGCTCCAGGAAGTTGCGGAAGCCTCCGCTCACCCCCGCATTGGCGTAGAGCACGTCCAAGGTGCCGTATTCCGACACCGCCCGGTCGACGGCAGCGGCGATCTCGGCCTCGGACGAAGCGTCGGCCTTGAGCGCGAGCCCGGTGCCGCCCGCCTTGCGGATCAGGGCGGCGGTCTCGTCGATCTCGGCGGCGCGGTCGACGGCGACCACTTTGGCCCCCTCTTGCGCGAAGAGGAGGGCGCTTGCCCGGCCGATGCCGCTGGCCGCCCCCGTCACCAAAGCCACGCGTCCGTCCAGGCGTTTCATGCGTTGTCCCTTCCAGTATCCTTGCGCAAGCTTGCCTCAAGCTTTCCCAAGGAGCCAGGGGCCGGGTAGAGTTCCACGGGATGAGCATCCAAGACGCCGATTCGCAGGCCGATGCGCGCGCCTGGCTCCGCACCGAGCGGACGGGGCGGGTTCTGCGCCTCATCGCGGGTGGCGCCTGGATCGTGCGCGACGCCGCCCGGCTGGACAAGCTGCTCGCCGACCTTCGCCTGGACGACGCTCCGGAAGCCGTCATCGACGGCAGCGCGGTCACCCAGCTCGACAGCTCCGGCGGCTGGCTGCTGGTGCGCACCAAGCGCGCGCTGGAGAAGGCGGGCAAGCGCGTCTCGAGCTTCACGCTGCCGGAAGTCTATTCCCCGCTCATCGACACGATCGAGAAGGAGCACACTGCCCCGCCCGTGGTGTTGGAGAAGCGCCACGGCCTGATGCCGCTCCTGGACCGCATCGGCCGCTCCACGGTGGAGACCGGGCGCCAGGGCTACCGCATGCTCGGCTATCTCGGCCGCTTCACCATCGAGTTCATGGAGGCGATGCTGCTGCCGCGCAGCAATCTGCGCATCGCGGCGCTGATCCATCAGGTGGAGGAGGTGGGCATCAACGCGCTGCCCATCGTGGGCCTGCTCGGCTTCCTCATCGGCATCGTCATGGCCTATCAGGGCGCCGACCAGCTCAGGCGTTTCGGCGCGGAAATCTTCACCATCAACCTGCTCGGCGTGGGCATCCTGCGCGAGCTCGGCGGGCTCGTCACCGCGATCATCATCGCCGGCCGCTCGGGCTCGGCCTTCACCGCCCAGATCGGCACGATGCGCGTCAACGAGGAGATCGACGCGCTGCAGACGATCGGCATCAACACCTTCGACGTGCTGGTGCTGCCGCGGGTGCTGGGCCTTCTGATCGCGCTGCCGTTCCTGACCTTCTACGCCGACGTGATGGCGATGATCGGCGGGGCGGTGATGTGCTATTTCGACCTCGGGATCACCATTCCCGCCTTCATGCGCCAGTTGCATGAGGCGGTCTCGATGAACACCTTCCTGGTCGGCATCATCAAGGCGCCGGTCTTCGCCATCGTCATCGGCCTCGTCGGCTGCTTCGAGGGATTGCAGGTGGAGCGCAACGCCGCCAGCGTCGGCAGGCTCACCACGCGCTCGGTCGTGGAATCGGTGTTCCTGGTGATCGTGCTCGACGCCGGCTTCTCCATCCTCTTCTCGATCCTGAAGATCTGACCATGACGGGGAAGAACGAAAAGGAGGTCGTGATCAAGGTGCGCGGGCTGGTGAACCAGTTCGGCAGCGACATCATCCACGACCATCTCGATCTCGACGTCTATCGCGGCGAGGTCCTGGGCGTGGTCGGCGGCTCGGGCGCGGGCAAGTCGGTCCTGCTGCGCACCATCATCGGCCTCAACAAGGCGCGCGAGGGAACGGTGGAAGTGTTCGGCGAGGATCCCGCGCCGCACCGCGAGCGGCCGGAGAACTCGGTCCAGACGCGCTGGGGCGTGCTGTTCCAGGAGGGCGCGCTGTTCTCGTCGCAGACCGTGGCCGAGAACATCCAGGTGCCGCTTCGCGAATACACCAAGATGAGCCAGGAGCTGATGAACGAGGTCACCTCGATGAAGCTCTCGATGGTGGGCCTGCCCGAGGACGCCGCGCGCAAATACCCGTCCGAGCTTTCCGGCGGCATGAAGAAGCGCGCCGGCCTGGCGCGCGCGCTCGCCGCCGATCCCGAGATCGTCTTCCTGGACGAGCCGACGGCCGGTCTCGATCCGATCTCGGCGAACCAGTTCGACGAGCTGGTCAAGGACCTTCAGAAGAGCCTGAACCTCACCGTGTTCATGGTGACGCACGACCTCGACACGCTGAAGGCCACGACCGACCGCATCGCGGTGCTGGTGAACAGGAAGATCAAGGTGGGGACGATCGCGGAGCTCCGGAAGGACCCCGATCCCTGGATACAGGAATATTTCTCCGGCGCGCGCGGCCGCGCGGCGCTGGACGGTTGAGAGGCAGGTCATGGAAACCAAGGCGAACTACGTGGCGGTCGGTGCCTTCGTGCTGGTGTGCATGGTGGGGCTTGTCGTGACGCTCCTATGGCTCGCGGGCGCGCAGTACAGCCAGGAATACGTCTACTACCAGACCTATTTCAAAGGCCCGGTGACGGGATTGGGCGACGGCACGACGGTGCGCTACAACGGCATCGACGTCGGCCGCGTCACCGAGCTCAAATTCGATCCCAACGATCCGCAGCGCGTCATCGTCAAGCTGCAGACCAAGCCCGACCTTCATATCCGCCAGGATTCGGAAGCGACCATCGAAAGCGAGGGCCTGACCGGCGGCTCGTATGTCGAGATCAGCGGCGGCACGAAGAAATCGCCGGAGCTCGTACCCACCGCGCCCGGCCAGGTCCCGGTGATCAAGTCGAGCCAGTCGACCTTGCAGCAACTGGCGCAGAGCGCGCCGCTGCTGCTCAAGAAGCTCAACGACGCCGCCGACAAGGTCAACGATCTTCTCAACCCGCAGAACCGCAAGGCGTTCGGCGACATCTTAGGGAATCTCGATACGACGACGACGGCGCTCGCCAAGCGCTCCGCCGACATCGACGCGACGCTGGCAAATTTCTCCGCCGCCTCGAAGAACCTGGCGCTGGCGTCGGACAAGATCGGGCCCACGCTCACCGACGCCGACACCAGCGTGCGGAAGCTCGGGAAGCTCTCCGACGACGCCGACGCCTTCGTCAACGGCGAAGGCTTGGCGCAGCTGAGCAGCCTCCTGCGTGAGTCGCGCGGGCTGGTGGCGAGCCTGACGAGGCTTTCCAACGAGCTCGACCGCCAGCCCACCCAGCTCCTCTTCGGCGACCGCCACAAGGGATACACACCGAAATGACCAAAGCGCTCCCTCTTGCCAGCCGCCGTGCCGTCCTCATGGGTGGCGCGGCACTCGTGCTCACGGCTTGCGGCGACCTGATCGGGCCTACCGCGACGCCCAAGCAGCTCTATCCGCTTGCGCCCACCGGCGGCGCGTCGACGGCCGGGCCCAAGGTCGATTTCTCGCTCGCGATCGGCACCACGATCGACTCGCAGCATCTCGACAGCGCGCGCATCGCGCTCATCCTGGCCGACGGCTCGATCGACTACTACGCCAATTCGGAATGGACCGATCACCTGCCGGTGCTGGTGCAGAACGCGCTGGTGGAGGCGTTCGAACAGAGCGGCCGCATCGACGCCGTCGCCTCCGACACGGCGGGCTTCCATGCCGATTATTTCCTGGAAGCTGAGATCCGCGACTTCCAGGCGCATTATTCCGTGCCCGACGGGATTCCCACGGTGCGCGTGCGCATCGAGGCCAAGCTCGCACCCACGCGCGGCCGCGAGATCATGTCGGGCCTCAATTCGGTCCACGAGATCAATGCCAGCGCCAATTCCGTGTCCGAGGTCGTGCGCGCCTTCGACACGGCGCTCGGCCAGGTCTATTCCGAGATCGTGAACTGGGCGCTGGCCGCGCCGGGCCGCGCGGCTCCCGAGCCGGCGCCTGTGCCTGCGCCGGTGGTGAAGCGCAAGAGGCACTGAACCGAGAAACCTTCATGCTTCGTCCCTCGGCAAGCTCGGGATGAGGAAGCTCAGCATGAAGGAATGCGGCAGCCAGCCCAGACCCTCACCCTGAGCCCGTCGAAGGGTGAGTTCGGCCAAGCGTGGAACTCCAACCGTTACTCCCGCGTTACCCTCGGGATTGAAGCGTTTGGAGATTCATATGCTCAGATGGGCGTTCATATTCCTGGTCGTCGGCCTCATCGCCGCAGTGCTGGGCTTCACCAATGTCGCGGGCGCCTCGATCGAGATCGCCAAGATCCTGTTCTTCGTGTTCATGGTGATCTTCGTGGTGCTGCTCGTCGCCGGCATAGCCGTGGGACGGCGTGTGACCTAGGGCCGCGATTGTCGGCCATGCCTCCTGCTTGCTATGAAGACGGCAAGCGGAGGAGGCCGTATGGCGCGCATTTCCATCATTGCCGTTGCGGCAGTCTTGCTCGCGGGTTGCGCGGCCGGGACGCCGGACGGCGAGGTCCGTCTGAACGACATCGTCACCGTCGGCACGCATAACAGCTACAAGCAGGCGATCGATCCCAAGCTGTTCGCGTTCCTGACCGAGAAGGCGCCGCAGATCGCGCCCGGGCTGGACTATGCGCATCCGCTTTCGTTGTCCGAGCAGCTCGGCGACGGCGCGCGCGCCATCGAGATCGACGTCGCCTACGACCCCAAGGGCGGCTTGTTCGCGCATCCTTTGGGCCCGCCGCTCGTCGGCGAGACGGTGCCGGACGCCTATTCGCAGTACATGTCGAAGCCGGGCTTCAAGGTCCTGCATTTCCAGGATTTCGACTACCGCTCGAGCTGTGTGACGCTGCACGATTGTTTGGGCGTCCTCAAAGCCTGGTCGCGCGCGCATCCCGAGCATGTGCCGATCCTGGTGACCTTCAATGCCAAGGACGATTCGCTCCCCGGCACGACCCAGGCGCTGAAGTTCGACGCGGCGGCGTTCGACGCGCTCGACGCCGAGATCCGCGCCGTGCTGCGGCCTGCGGACCTGATCACGCCCGACGACGTGCAGGGGACCTATCCCACCTTGCGCGAAGCGGTGCTCGCGCGCGGCTGGCCGACGCTGGCCGCGTCGCGCGGCAAGATCATCCTGGCGCTGGACGAGGACGGCGAGAAGATCGCGCTCTATCGCGGCAGCCGCCGGTCGCTCGAAGGCCGCGTCTTGTTCGTCAACGCGCCGGAAGATTCACCGGCCGCGGCCTATATGACTTTGAATGAAGCGCTCACCGACACGGCGCACATCGCCGCGATGGTGAAAAAGGGCTTCCTGGTGCGCACCCGCGCCGATGCCGACACGGTCGAGGCGCGCAAGAACGACACGCGCCGCCGCGACGCGGCGCTCAGCTCCGGCGCGCAATATATCTCGACCGACTACATGCAGCCCGACGCGCGCTTCGGGCCTTATGCCGCGCGCATGCCGGACGGCGTGATCGCGGCCTGCAATCCCGTGCGCGCTGCCGATAGATGTTCGGGTAAACCGATCGAGGCTGGTCCATGAAAGTCTCGGAAGGGTTGGGCGGAGAGAAAATCTACGATCTCGGCGACATCTCGCTCTGGGTCGATCAAAGCGGCTTCATCGCCATCAAGATGACAGAGCCCCATGGCGACCCCGTGGAATTGAATGAACATGAAGCGCTTGCGCTCGCGGACCTTCTGCGTCAGCTCGCGGCCGAGATTGCTTGAATACCTTTCTCCGAGGAGCACATCTTTGAAAATCAAGAATCGCATCACCGAACTTCTCGGCGTCGAATACCCGATCGTGCAGGCGCCGATGGGATGGATCGCGCGCTCCAGGCTTGCGTCCGCCGTCTCCAACGCCGGCGGCATGGGCATCATCGAGACCTCCTCGGGCGAGCTCGATGCGGTGAAGCGCGAGATCGAAGAGATGCGCAAGCTCACGACGAAGCCTTTCGGCGTGAACGTGGCGCTCGCCTTCGTGCGCGATCCGGGCATCGTTCAGTTCATCATCGACCAGGGCGTGAAGTTCGTCACGACCTCGGCCGGCGATCCGCAGAAGATCGTGGGACCGCTGAAGGAGGCGGGGCTGACCGTCTTCCACGTCGTGCCCTCGCTCAAGACGGCGCTGCGCGCGGTCGAGTGCGGCGTCGACGGCCTCGTCGTGGAGGGCGGCGAAGGAGGAGGCTTCAAGAACCCGCGCGAGGTGGCGAGCATGGTCCTGCTGCCGCTCGTCTGCGAGAAGGTGAATGTGCCGGTGATCGCGGCCGGCGGCATGGTGGATGGGCGAACGATGGCGGCGGCCTTCGCGCTGGGCGCCGAAGGCATCCAGATGGGCACGCGCATGGTGTCGTCCGCGGAATCGCCGGTGCACGAGAACTGGAAGAACGCGATCCTTGAAGCGCGCGAGACCGACACCGTCTTCCTGAACCGCTTCGGTCCCGGTCCGGCCTTGCGCGCGCTGCGCACCGAGAAGACGACTCGCTTCGAGAAGGAACCGCCGGAAAACGTGATGGGCGAGTTCAAGAGCGCGCTCGATCTCTATTTCGGCGGCGACATGGAGGCGTCCATCGCGCTCTCGGGCCAGGTCGCCGGCCGCATCGACAGCGTCAAGCCCGTGGCCCAGATCATCACGGAGACGATGGCGGAGTTCGAGGAGACGGTGGCGAGCCTGGCGAAGCGATACGCCTGACCGGCCGAGATCGAGCGTATCGCCGCCGTCATTTGACTTGGATTGCAACCGTTCCTAGCATCGGTTCTGCTCTCGCCTTCGTTCACTTGGTCATGGGCTGCAGCGATGTCCACGTCACCGGCCGAAAGAGCGCTGAGGTCCTCGACGGGGCTCTTGCGGAAAGCCGTGCCCGAAAACTCCGGGCTGGCGGTTCGGCCGTTTGCCCAACGGGCGCGCGTGGACGGACGACAGGCTGCGTCATCGCCGGGCTTCGACTTTTCCCGCTTGCCGGTGTTCCCCCGCGGCCTCCACGGCAAGCCGGCGGGACCGTGGGTCGATACCGTCAAGGGTGGTGGCGGGCCGGCGGTCTCGCCGCCAAGCACCGCGCCGCCCATCACCACGCCGCCCGTGACCGCGCCGCCCGACGCGGTGCCGATGGACGGCGGCGGCGTGCAAGCCCTCTCGTTCTCCAGCGTGCGCGGTCCGACGCCCGCGAATTGCGGTTCCTACGAATGGGTGATCCAGTGGCATCTCGCGCGGGCATCGGCGGCCGGCGGCCACGCCGTGCAGCACCTCAAGGCCGACTACGACATCAAGGACAAGGACGGCAAGGACGTCACGGTCGCCAAGATGGGGCAAGCCAAATGGGACTTCTGGGAGGCTTGGCCCTTCAATGCCGGGCAGAAGGTGACCACCTTCGCGCAGGGCGGCGACCGCGAGGACGACACGTACAAAGATAAGGACATGGGGGCCACCAAGGGCCGCATCGTCGTCACGGGCGACGCGCGGTTCCACGAAGGGCTCAACACCTTGCCGGCGGTGATGAAGAAGAATAATCCGCAGACCCAGGCCGGCATCCTGGCTTCGTCGATCACAGACCCAGGCCTCACCGGCGGAACGCCCAGCGTCGCTCATAACTTGACGGTCGAGTGGGATTGCACCTCCGCGAGCAGTCCCACGAAGATCGTCAGCCACTCGTGACCGGCGGCGGTGCTTCGCCCATCGGGCGGGTCTTTGCCCTTGCGTGAAAGACATGAACGAGCACGAACCCGGTTCCTTCGATGATCTCCTCGCGGCGGCCGCCGATCCCGCCGCCTCCCGGTCCGACTTCAATGCCGCGCTGGGCGCGCTCGCGCATCATCCGGCGACGGAGCCGCCCGACTTCTGGATCGCCGCGGCCGCCGCGAACCAGGCGCCGTGGCACCGCAGGGGTGCGCTTTTCGCGTTCTTCCGCCGCCACGTCGCGGGCATGTCTCTTCACGATTTGGTCGCCGTTCCCGGCATTGCCCGCTTTCTCACGCCGGATCGTCTTCACGACCGCACCGCGGCCTCGAAGCTCCCCTTCGACCGCAGGCGCGGCGCTTCCGTCGTCATGTACCGCCCGGAGACGTCCGCAAGCGACGATGCGGCGGTATATATGCAGTTCTCCCATCCCATCACCACGGCGCAACTCGCCGCCGCCGTCGCAGCCGGTCAAGCCCGCTCCGGCAACACGATCGTGGAGGTGAGCATCGTCGAGTAGGCCCGAAGCCCCGAGGGCCGTAGGGTGGCGGACAGGGAGGGATTCGAACCCTCGAACGGCTATTAACCGTTACACACTTTCCAGGCGTGCGCCTTCAACCGCTCGGCCACCTGTCCACCCAGGGAAGGGCAGGGATTTATAGGAAAACGCACGCAAAGCAAACCGGGCGATGCCTTCATCCTCCCCCGTACTCACGGGGGAGGCGGCGCGAAGCGCCGGAGGGGGACTTCCCCCTCCGCCTCGCTATTGCTCGGCGCCTCCCCCGTAAGGACGGGGGAGGATGTTTGAGGAACCTAATCCGTTCCCGCCTTGCCCAGGCCCAGATCGTGCTCGGCGGCGACGATGGAGATGGTGTAGCCCGCCACCACGTCGAACAGCGTGTAGAGCATCAGGAAGAAGAAGGTCGAGGTCGCAAAGCCCTTGAGCGTGATGAACTCGATCAGCGCGATCACGAAGACGAGCATCGAAAGCCCGTGGTTGATCAGCTCGCTCGAGGTGGTGCGCGTCGCCTTGATCACCTCGATGAAGAGCAGGGCCACGCCCGAGAGCAGCAGGAAGTCGGCGAAGCTGAGCTTCCATTCGTCGCCCGAGAACATCTTGATCGAGAAGGTCGATGTGATCATCGACTGGATGTCGTGATGGCCGGCCACGTTGCCGCCGAGCGCGACGAAATTGTAGATCGCGATCGGGATGATAAGCAGCGGAATCAGGCGAAGCATGGAAATCTCCCCGTGGTGTAGAACCCCGTCACTTTATTTACTGTATCACAATGGGGCGGAACAGGGGCCGGGGTGAGGCAGCCTTGTGAAGTTATGGTTAAGGGGGGGGTGCCACCTCATCCTCCCCCGCTTTGCGGGGGAGGGGGACCGCGAAGCGGTGGAGTGGGCGGCGCTACCCCCTCCGTCTGTCGCGCTGCGCGCGACATCCACCTCCCCCGCAAAGCGGGGGAGGATGATTAAGCCGCCCCCGCCACCTGCCCGCGCTCGCGATAGGTCAGGTAGAGGTTCCGCGCATAGATGAAGAGCGGCAGCACGTTGCCCAGGACCAGCGGCAGGCTGCGCAGGTGGATCACGTAGACGAGGTTGATCAGCGCGCCCGCCAGGCTGCAGTACCAGAACGCGATGGGGATGACGCTTTTGCCCTCCATCTCGCTCTTCAGCCATTGGATGATGAAGCGCGCGCCGAACACGGTCGCGCCCAAAAAGCCGATGGCGTCCCACATGTCGTAAGGGTGGCGGACCACCGCCAGCAGCCAATCCGTCAGCGTCTGCATCTCAAAGCTCTTTCGCCTGAACCTTGCCGCGGAAACGGCGCATCAGCCACGCAACCCCGAAGAGATCGGGAATGCCGACCATGAGCCGTCCCCAGTTCGTGTATTTGGACGTGCCGTGGGCGCGCGGGCGGTCGCGCACGTCGATGAGCTTGACCGAAAAGCCCTCGCGCATCACGAGCGCGATCAGGAAGCGGTGCATGTTGTCGAAATAGGGCAGGGCGAGGAACACCTCGCGCGGCATCGCCTTCCAGCCGCAGACCGAATCGCGCGTGCCGTCATGCAAGAGCGCGCGGCGGATCGGATTGGCGATCTTCGACGCCCAGCGTTTCGAAAACGTGTCCTCGCGCTTGATGCGCTGGCCCGCGACGATGCCGAGCTCCGGTCCGGCGCCGTCGCCCAATTCTTCGAAAGGCGCGAGCATGGTGTGGATGTCGGCCGGATCGTTCTGCCCGTCGCCGTCCATGGTGACGACGATGGGAAAGCGCGCGGCGCGGATGCCGGTGCGCAGGGCTGCGCTCTTGCCGAGGTTGCGGCCATGCACCAGCACGCGCAGCGCCGGCAGCAGTGATTTGAGGCGCACCAGCTCCTCTTCGGTGCCGTCGCTCGAGCCGTCGTCGATGAAGACGGCTTCGTAGGTCGAAGGGTCCCGGCCTGCCATCGCGGCCGCGATCTCCGCGATCAGGGGCGCCATGTTCTCGCGCTCGTCCTTGACCGCGACGATCAGGGAAAACGCAGTCTCGCCCGCCATTTCGCGCCTTTTCCAACCGATGCGGGCGCCTTATACAAGGCGGCCTCCCCAAGGAACAGGGCCGACACATGGGCAAGACCGCTCTCGAGCTGATCCGGCGCCGGCCGCTCGCGCTCCTGTTCCTGATCTGCCTCGTGGCGTGGCTGCCGGGCTTCTTCACCATCCCGCCGCTCGACCGCGACGAGAGCCGCTTCGCCCAGGCGAGCAAGCAGATGCTGGAGACGGGCGATTTCGTCGACATCCGCTTCGGGGTCGAGCCGCGCTACAAGAAGCCCGTCGGCATCTATTGGATGCAGGCGGCCGCGACCGAGGCGGTGAGCGCCGTCACCGGCGACACCACCCGCAACCACATCTGGACCTATCGCATCCCGTCGCTGATCGGCGCGCTCGCGGCGGTGGCGCTCGCCTATTGGTGCGCCAGCGCGTTCCTCGGCGTGGAGGGCGCGTTCCTGAGCGCACTGCTCCTGGGCCTGACGCTGCTCTTGTCGTCGGAGGCCAAGATCGCCAAGACCGACGCGGTGCTGCTGGCCACCGTCATCGGCGCGCAGGGCGTGCTGCTGAGGGCGTATCTCGCGCGCGATCCCGCCCAGCCCGCGCCGAGCTTCAGGCTCGCGATGCTGGGCTGGCTCTCCTTCGCGCTCGGCGTCCTCGACAAGGGACCGGTGATCCTGGGCGTATGCGGCGCCACAGCGCTGGTGCTGGCGGCGTGGGATCGCGACTGGCGATGGCTGGGCCGCTTGCGTCCGGTCTGGGGCATCGCGCTGACGCTCCTGGTCGTGGCGCCGTGGCTCATCGCCATCGCGCTCAAGAGCCATGGCGCGTTCTATCAGCAGTCGCTCGGCCACGATTTCGGCGCCAAGCTCGCGGGCGGCGAAGAATCCCACGGCCTGCCGCCCGGCTACTACCTGCTCGCGGCGACGGCGACGTTCTGGCCGGTGACGCTGTTCCTCGCGCCCGCGCTCGCCGCCACGATCCTCAGCCACCGCCAGCCGGCCGCGCGGTTCCTGCTCGCCTGGGTCGCGTCCTGGCCGGTGTTCGAGCTCGTGCCGACCAAGCTGCCGCACTACATCCTGCCGCTCTATCCGGCGCTCGCGATGATGGCGGCGGCGTTCGTGCTCGCGCCCGCCGAGGCCGATCTGCCCGCGTGGCGCCGCCGATGGCTGCCGATCGGCTCGGGCTTGCACTTCCTGCTGGGCGCGGGACTTCTCTGCGTGGCGATCGTCTATCTCCCCAGGCTCTACGGCGCGGGAACGACATGGGATCTCTTTGCCGCGGCAGGCGCCACAGCAGCGCTGTCGCTGGCGGCGGTGGCGAGTGCGCTGCGGGGCTCGAAGCCGGTGGCGGTCGGCTTCGCGGCATTCGCCTCCATCGTGACGCTGTGGACGGCGACCTTGGACGTGCTGCCCAGGCTCGACCAGCTCATGGTCAGCCCGCGCGAGGCTAAGATGATCGCAAGCCACATGCGCAAGGACGATCCGCCGCCGGTGCTCGCCGGCTATACCGAGCCCAGCGCCATGTTCCTGATCGGAACGCAGACGCGGCTGACCGACGGCACCCTCGCCGCCGAGATCGGGGCGGCGCAGGGCGGCCTCGTCGCGGTCGAGGACGGACAGCGTCCGCGCTTCCTCGCCCACCTGGCCGAGATGGAAGCCGACGCCAAGCCGATCGATGCCGTCTCCGGCTTCAACTACTCGCGCGGCCGGCCGGTTCACATCACGCTCTACCGAGTCACGCCGCCGAGCCAGATCACGACTCCGCCGCAGGAGTGAGTCGCGCTTCCTGCACAAAACCGAGCGATGCGGGCAACGCTTCGTCAACGACTCACAGGCGAGTGCGTGCTTCGCGCGATGAAGTCATAAGCGCGTTGAAGACTTCCGCTTAGCGCGCATGTTCTTCGCGCGCGCATGCGTGCGAAGGGATGCGCGAAGTGGTCGCCAAGGCGCGCAAGCCGCTGTCCTCAAAAAACATTCGCTAAGGAGTAGGGAATGTGCGGGGGGTGCCGTGCGCGAATACTTGTAATCACTTGCAAGCTCTTCAAGAATTCATCGATTTTGTGAGGCTTTTTGCTTGAGAAAACGCGCATCTGTTCCAGTACTCACCCCCCTTCACTTGACAAGCCGTCTCAATCGCTAAATATCGGCACATGTTGTTATCGCGTCGACAAGATACCGCTGGGGTTTCGGACGCGATGGCGGGAGTGGTTGCGAGACACCGATGAGTCTCCAGGTGCTGCGGCGGCGAGAGCTCAAGCCCCCGCTACGGACGGTCCGCCCGAAGCCGGACGCGCATCAGACCAGCTTCACGAACATCGAGGCGAGGGCACACCGGCCGGGGCCGCTGCGCTTTCCGGTCGGCGTCGACACCAAGGCGTTCTACCGCCGCTTCTACCCCAACACCTCGACCGTCGAGTGGAACGACTGGCGCTGGCAGATGCGCGCCAGGATCAAGAATCTCGCGGAATTGAGCCGTATTTTCAGGCTTTCGGACGACGAGCGGACGGCCGTGGAGGGCCACGAAGGCGCGCTCCCCGTCGGCATCACTCCTTATTATGCGAGCCTGATGGGCCTGACGGACGCGCGCGAGCCGCTGCGCCGCACCCACATCATGACCGGCGACGAGTACGTCCGCCTTCCCGGCGAGGACGACGATCCCTTGGGCGAGGACCACGACACCGTCGCCCCCGGCCTCGTGCACCGCTATCCCGACCGGGTGCTGTTCCTGACGACGGGGACATGTTCGACCTATTGCCGCTATTGCACCCGCGCCCGGGTGGTGGGCAATCCGGGCGGCGAGTACCAGTTCTCGACCCGCCAATGGGACCAGGCGCTCGCCTATCTGGAGGCGCACAGCGAGGTCCGCGACGTCCTGCTCTCCGGCGGCGACCCGCTGACCCTGGGCGACGACAAGCTCGACTGGCTCTTGGGCCGCCTGCGCGCCATCAAGCATATCGAGTTCATCCGGATCGGCACCAAGATGCCGACGGTCACGCCCCAGCGCATCACCAAGAACCTGGTCGCGATCCTCAAGAAGCATCATCCGCTCTGGATGAGCCTGCACTTCACCCATCCCAACGAGCTGACGCCCGAGACCACGGAAGCCACGGCGCGCCTTGCCGATGCCGGCATCCCGCTCGGCAGCCAGACGGTGCTGCTCAAGGACATCAACGACAGCCCGGCCGTCATGATCCCGCTGATGCATGGCCTGCTCAAGCGCCGGGTGAGACCTTATTACCTCTATCAATGCGACCCGATCCGCGGCTCGGGCCATTTCCGCACCAATGTGAGCAAGGGCCTGGAGATCATCCAGGCGCTGCGCGGCCATACCACCGGCTATGCGACCCCGATCTTCGCGGTCGACGCGCCAGGCGGCGGCGGCAAGATCCAGCTCGCGCCCGATTCGGTCGTGGGCCGCGACGGCGACGACCTGCTGCTCAGGAATTTCGAGGGGAAAGTGTACCGCTATCCCGATCCCGGCGGAGAACTGGGACGCGGCAAGGCGGTGGGGACAGGGGACGCATGCGAATCGGCGTGACGTATGACCTTCGGGCCGACTACCTCGCCATGGGGTATGGCGAGGAAGAGACGGCGGAGTTCGACAGCGAGATCACCATCGCCGCGATCTGCTCGGCGCTGAGCGGCATGGGGCTCACCCCCGTGCGCATCGGCAACGTCAAGCGTCTGGTGGCGCGCCTGGCCAAGGGCGAGCGCTTCGACGCGGTGTTCAATTTCTGCGAGGGCTTGCGGGGCGTGGCGCGCGAGGCGCAGGTGCCGGCGCTGCTCGACGCCTACGACATCCCTTATGTCTTCTCCGACGCCCTCACCCTGGCGCTGACCCTCGACAAGGGCATGTGCAAGCGCGTCGTGCGCGACGCGGGCGTGCCCACCGTCGATTTCCGCGTCATCGAGAAGCTCGCCGACGTGAAGAAGGTCGACCTGGCCTTCCCGCTGTTCCTGAAGCCCATCCAGGAAGGCTCGGGCAAGGGCGTGGGGCGCGATTCCAAGGTCGAGAACGCGCGCGACCTGCGCCGCGTCGCAGACACCCTGCTCAAGAAGTTCCAGCAGCCTGTGCTGGTGGAGGAGTTCCTCCCCGGCCGCGAGTTCACCGTCGCCATCACCGGCACGGGCGAGGATGCGGCCGTGCTCGGCATCTCCGAGATCGTGCCGATGGCGAACTGGGTCGGCGACGGCTATGGCTACGAGAACAAGGAATACTGGCTGGACAAGGTCCAGATCGTCGAAGCCGACGAGGAGCACGCCCGCGCCGTGAGCGAGGTGGCGCTTTCGGCCTGGCGGGCGCTGCGCTGCCGCGACGGCGGGCGCATCGACATCCGTTGCGACGCCCAGGACAAGCCGCATTTCATCGAGGTCAATCCGCTCGCGGGCCTGCGTCCGGAATATTCCGACATGTGCCTGATCGCCGAGCGCAAGGGCCTCACCCATGCCGAGCTGATCGGCAAGATCATGGGCGCCTTCTTCAAGCGCCACCCCGAACTCAAGAAGCAGCGCGCCCGCGTGGCCGCATGAAGGTCCTGGTCCTCCATTCCGACGTGGCGCCCGACGCGCCGCCCGACGAGCTGGACACGCTAGACTCGGCTGCGGCCGTGTCGGAAGCGCTCGAGAAGCGCGGCCACCAGGCGCCCAAGGCCGCCTTCGCGCCGGACATGACGTTCCTCAAAGGCCTGCTCGACACCCACAAGCCCGACGTCGTGTTCAACGTCGTCGAGTCGGTGTTCGGCGCCGGTATCTACTCGTCGCTCGCGCCCGCGATGCTCGACCGGCTGGGCGTGCCCTATACCGGCGCGACGGCGGCGCATTTCGCGGCCACCACCGACAAGCCGTTCGGCAAGACCGTGCTGCGCGTCGGCGGCGTGGTGACGCCGCATTGGGCCGTGGGCCCCGACTGGGACGGCCTCGACGCGGACGCGCTCTACATCGTCAAGGCGGCGGACGAGGATTCCTCCGTCGGCATCGACGACGCCTCGGTCGTGCGCGGCTGCGAGGTCCGGGCGCGCGCCGAGCATTGCCGGCACAAATTCGGCGGCCGCTGGTTCGCCGAGGCCTATGTCGACGGGCGCGAGTTCAACATCGCGGTGATGGCGGGCGCGGGCGGGCCAACGGTCTTCCCGCTGGCCGAGATGCGGTTCAACGACGCGTGGCCGGACGGCAAGCCGAAGCTCGTGAGCTTCGCGGCGAAGTGGGAAGAGGACACGTTCGACTACAACGGCAGCCAGCGCCGCTTCGGCTGCGAGAGCGAGGAGCCGGAGCTCGCGCGCCAGCTCGTCGAGACGACGAAGAAGGTGTGGCACCTGTTCTCGCTGCGCGGCTACGCGCGCGTCGACTATCGCGTCGATGCGGACGGCAAGCCGTGGGTCCTGGAGATCAACCCCAACTGCTGCATCTCGACCGATGCCGGCTTCGCCGCCGCCGCCGAGCAGGCCGGCATTCCCTACGACGAGCTCATCAACCGCGTGGCGCTCGCCGCCCTGCACGCATGAGCCCAACTTGTCATCCCCGGCGAGCGCACGCGACAGCGTGCGCGAGGGAAGGGGACCCAGGTGGGCGAGCTGTTCCGCTCTTCGAGGTTTCGCGCGAAATACCTGCAACACTGATGGGTACGCCGACCTGGGTCGTTCCGACGCTGTTGCTGGAACTCCCTCACATCGCTGCTGACGCAGCGATGCTCGCCGGGGATGACAATGGGGGCGCGGGCAGATCTAGCGCGAGATGCGTGCTGCACGCATGACGATCGTCGCTCTATCTCGCGAGCATGCCTCGATCTTCAAGGCGCCCGTGCTGCGCAGCGTCGACACGCAGATCTTCGCGCTGCGCTACTTCACGCATTGCATGAGTTGCGGTTTCTGCGGCGACCAGTGCTGTTCCTACGGCGTCGATATCGACGCGGAGAACGCCGAAAAGCTGCTCGCGCTGGGCGACGGCTTCGAGGCGTTCATCGGCGTGCCGAAGAGCGAGTGGTTCACCGACGAGATCGTCGAGGACGTGGAGTTCCCCTCCGGGCGCCACCGCCGCACGCGCGTGCGCGGCAGCCATTGCGTGTTCCACAAACAAGGCGGCCGCGGCTGCCTGATCCACGCATGGTGCCTTCAGAACGGGCTCGACTATCACCTGTTGAAGCCGATGGTGAGCATCCTTTTCCCGCTGACCTTCGAGCATGGCTGCCTGGTGGCGTCGAGCGAAGCCGTCGACCGCAGCCTCGTCTGCGCAAGCCAAGGCCCGACGCTGTACGAAGGCGTGCGCGGCGAGCTCGCCTATTACTTCGGCGACGCGCTGGTCGAAGAGCTGGACGCGCTGTCGAAGATTTAGGGCAGGTCGTGATCGGTCAGAATCACAAACAAACTTGTCATGGCCCGCGAATGCAGGCCACCCAGATGACGCCTGCTGGATTCCGAAAAATCGCACGCGGAGACGCGGAGTCGCGGAGAAGAAAAGAACCTCCGAGGCCCCGCGTGAATCAATTCGGCAATGTGCAGAACCTAGCTGGGTGGCCCGCATTCGCGGGCCATGACATCGGGGTCAGTCGCCCGGCCGCTTGGCGCTGTTGACCGCCGCTTGCGCAGCGAAAGCGCGCTTGTAGGCGGGGCGGGCTTCGCCGCGGGCGGCATAGGCGGCGAGGCTCGGAAATTCGTTCAGGATGCCCGACGGTTTCAGCCTGAGCAGCACCGACACCATCATCAGGTCGCCCGCGCTGAATGCGCCGTCGAGCCACTCGGCATCGCCCAGGCGAGCGGAAAGCTGCTTCAGCCGGCCGCGGATGCGATCCACGACCAGAGGCAGGCGCTCCTTGGCCCAGGGCTTGTCGCCCTCCACGAGCTTGGCGATCGTGAGATCGAGGATCGCCGGCTCGACCGAATTGAGCGCGGCGAACATCCACATGATCGCGCGCGCCCGCGCATCGGCATCGCCATCGGTGTTGGGCGGCAGCAGGCCCGCATGGCGCTCGGCGATATGCAGCACGATCGCGCCCGTCTCGAACAGAGCGAGATCGTCCTCCTCATAGGTCGGAATCTGGCCGAAAGGATGCAGCGCCAGATGCGCTTGTTCCTTCATCGCTTTGAACGAAACGAGGCGGACCTCGTAGGGCTGGCCCACCTCCTCGAGCGCCCAGCGAACGCGCGTATCGCGCGCCAACCCCTTGCCGCCGTCGGGTGAGCGTTCAAAGGCGGTGATGGTGATGGTCATCGCGAGGCTCCTTCTTGGCGAAACCGCCGGCCGCGGAACATATGTTCCGTATACGGAAATATTTCTCTCCGCACCCCTTGAACTCCCGGTTGCAATCACCATTTCCCGATGCGGAAGTTGCAAGAGGCGCGTGTGCCGTTGCTCTAATCATCGCTTGGGCAGGTCAGACAGGGAAGGGTGCAAGTCCAGGCGCGCCCGCGTGGAACGCATGTTCCCGTAATCCCGCGGACGAATGCGAAGATGTCTGTCCGCTGCTTCTTGATTGGGCTCGCGGCTGTTCGCCGGAGCTTCGAAACCCGAAAAAGGCCCGCGGCGAGCGTCCCGCCGCGGGCCTTTTTGCTGGCGGTGCCTCAGGGCTTGACGTTGATGAACGGCGTGGCGTTGCCCGGCACCATCGTCTGCGGCAGGTGGCCGTCCCATTTCTCCGCGGTCACCAGCGCCGGCAGGCCCGGGTTGTCGCGCAGCGCGTCGCCGCGCGCGCGGATCGCCGACGCTTCCGCCTCGCCCTGCGCCTTCACCGAATAGGCGTTGGCGTCGGCGCGGGTGCGGGTGGCGGCCGCTTCGGCTTCGGCCTGCTGCTGGCGCACCGTCGCTTCCATGCGCGCCTCGACCGCCTCTTCGTACTTGCCGGAGAAGTCGATGTTCTCGATCTGCACGGATTCGATCGAGAGCGGCCCGTGGATCACCTTGCGCAGGGCGATGGCGAGCTCCGAGTTCAGCTTGGCGCGGTCCTGCACGGCGCTCGCGGCGTTGAACTGGCCGAAGATGTTCTCCGACCAGGTGTAGACCTGCGGCGTCACCAGCCGGTCGATCATGTTCTGCACCGTCCTGTAGTCGGTGTAGACGGTGCGCGCGTCGGTGACATGGTAGTTGACCGAGACGCGCAAGGTCGCCGGCTGCTGGTCGCGCGAATAGGTCTTGACGTCGTCGAAGCGGCCGTTCTGCGACTGGATGGTGATGTGCTCGACGGTCTCGAACAGCGGGATCTTGAAGCCGAGGCCCGGCTCCGCCTCGCTGACGACCGCGCCGTTGCGCAGCACCACGCCGCGCTCGCCCTGGTCGACCGTGTACCACGATCCCGAGCCGAGCACCGCGAGCAGCAGGATGATGAGTCCGACCAGGACCAGCGACCCGACGCGCTGCATCCCGTGCGGCGACACGTGCTTATCGAACCTGTCTTGAATGCTCATCGATCCCTCCGATTCCCATGGAAAAGTCGAATGTAGGGATGATCTCACCTCTTTTCCAGGAAATGCGCGATATCCCTGTTGAACTGGGCCGGATCCTGGAGGAAGGCGAAGTGGCTGACATCGGGCTCGATGAGCAGGCCGGCGCCGGGCGTCCAGTCCGCCATGGTGCGCGGCTGGTCGTGGTTGACCATCTCGTCATGGTCGGCATCGGCGATCCAGGTCGGCACCTTGATCCTGGCGAAGTCGGCCCTGGTCCAGTGCGGCTGGGAGCTCCACATGCCGGTGATCTGGGCGAGGAAGGACTTGTACTCCTTGGGCGTGGGCGAGAGCATTTCGTACTCGCGGCCGGCGCGCGGGATGTACTGCGCCACCACCGGGCTGTGCGAGGCGTCGCTGACGCCGCTCGGATCGATGTTCGCGGCGAAAGCGAAGAGCCTGGACAGCCGCTCGGGATGATGCATCGCGATGTCGAGCCCGATGATCGCGCCGTCGCTCCAGCCGACGAGCGCGACCTTCCTGATCTTGAGATAATCGAGCAGGCCGATGACGTCGCCCGCCATGAGGTCGTAGCCGTAGGGCTGCGCGTTGCGGGTCGAGCGTCCATGGCCGCGGCTGTCCATCACGATCACGCGGTAGCGGCCGTCGAAGGCGCGGACCTGGTTGCCCCAGTAGTTCGAATTGGCGAGGCCGCCATGCACGAACAGCACCGGCTCGCCCTTGCCGAATTCCGCATACCAGATGCGCACGCCGTTCACCGGCGCAGTGCCGCTGACATCGGGTTTCGGCAACGTGGGCGTCGGCGGCAGCGTCATCCATTGCTGCGCCTGCGCCCCGGTCGTCAGGAGCAGCAGGCCTGCGAAGATCCAATTCCTCATGAGAAGCCCCCGTTGCCTCCGCCGATCAATATCACACCCGGAACGATGAGCGCGATTGCGAAGCTTTTGCGCAGCAGCGCCGCTCGCGACATATCCTCGCGTCCCAGCGCCGGGAAGAACAGCGACAGGGCGACGCCGAACAGGAAAACGAAGAACGAGGTCGTGCCGCCGATCGCCTGCACCAGGCTGACCGGGCCGAGCAGCTAGGCGTAGCGCGCCGCCAGCCCGCCGCCGAGATTGATCAATTCGTTCGCCGCGTTGATGCCGATCACCGCGCCGGGGTTCTTGGCGAACATGCCGAGGAACTCCCGCCTGACGTGCGGGATCGCGAGCATGACCGCGCCGAACACCGCCTCGCCCGCGAAGTTCCAGAACGTCACCGGCCAGAACGCGTCCCTGATCGCGAACAGCTTGAAGATCACCGCCGAGCCCGCGAGCGTCGCGCTGCACAGAAGGATCGGCGCCACGATGCTCATCTTGAACCGCAACCGCCGGCCCGGCTCGTAGGAGACCACGAGCGCGCTCGCGATGATCAGCGCGCCGCCGACAAGGCGCGGCGCCGTCGGATGCTCATGCAGGACGAAATAGGCAAAGGCGTAGGTGAACAGCGTGGAGGTCTGGAACAAGGGGGCGATGACGCTGGCCTCCTCCTGCTGCAGGGCGCGCAGGTAGAAGTACATGGCCGTGAGATAGAGGAAGCCGGACAGCGACGTCACCGCCACCCCCGTCGCCCCGATCGAAAAGACGTCGACGAAAGCGGCGATGAACGGCAAGCCCAACAGCCCCAGGAGCGCGGTGAAGATCAGGAGCGCGCCGACGCCGCTGTCCTTGAAGAAGCGCTCGACGAGATATTTGTCGATGTGGGTGGATGCGGCCCAGAGCACCGGGCCGCAGAAGGCGAGGAGAATCCACGACATCCACCGAGGTTACGGGCTCACCTGATCTTCTCAAAGTCCGTCGTCGAGCCAGCCTCCGGGCTTCTCAGCCCGTCGGCGTCGGCGTCGGCGCCGGCGGCGGCGGCTGCGTACCGTATAGATTGCGCCGCTTGTCGACGACTTCGCGCGCGATCGGTCCCACGGTCTGCCGGATGACGTCCTTGATGTTCATGGTGCGGAAGCCGAGCCATTCGCTCGGCGCGATCTCGTCCCAGAATTTCTTGAGCAGGTCGGTCAGCGCGAAGAGGTAAAGGATGAACAGCACGCCGGCCGGCAGCCAGGTCCAAAGGCTGGCGAGCGGCGTGAAGTCCCGGCTCGAAAACGAGCTCGTGAACGCGAGGATCGTCATTGCCTCGCTGGCGAGCAGCAAAAACAGCGCGAAGGCGATGGCGAAGAGCGCGATGGGGATCAAGAGCAATGACCACATCCAGTTGCGCCCCACCTGGAACATCATGTTGCGCACGTAGAGCTCGAGCAGCCATTGCCGCGCCGACAGCCAATGCATGTTCAAGAACCACAGATTGGCGTTGCTCTCGACTGCGTTCAGCGGTGTGATCCGATCGTTGAGAACGTTCGAGAACGCGGTCGCCGCGGATTTGTACTGGTTGAGCAGACGCGAGAAATAGGTCTGCACGAAGTGGTTGAACTGCTGGCCGTTATACCTGGCCGAAGTCGAATAGGTATAGCGCGTCAGCACCAAGGCCAAGATCAGGACGGCACAGGCGAAGATATATTTCAGGCTGCTCGCGTCTCCGGTGGTCAAGGCGCTTATGCCTTGTTTTCCGGCGAACGGCGCGGCGAAATAGCTGATGATGAGGGGGCTGACGATCACGATCGCGGTCATGATGATGATGACCTTGCCGATGTTGCGGCTGACGTTGCGCCTTATCCGTCGCATCACGTAGAAGAACGTAGTGTCGAGGTCCTTGAGAACGCCGATGATCAGTGCTTCCTCGGAGTCCTCGTAGAGGATCGTCGGGTTCACTCCGTGCTCGATCGATTTTTCATAGAATTTTCCTGCCGTATCCAGATTGCGATTCGCTTCCTCCGGCGTGAGGGATTCATGCACGCCTCCCACGGCGTGGTTTGCGTTGACCGAGCGGAAGACATGGCCTTTGCGGTCGAGCAGGTTCTTGACGTCGCGCGGTACCTGGCCGAGCTCCATCTCCGCCATGGAGTGCATGTCGAGGAGATGCAGCAATGCCTTATAGGGCGCGGCTCCGACCTGTATCGGGCTGCTGGGCTGCGCGGCCTCGGCCAGCCCCAGCAGCGCTCTGAGCAGGCGGCGCAACAGAAGGATGATCGGCTTCAGCGTGACGCGGTAGATAGGCGCGAGCAGACGGCCCGCCGCCGCTGCGCTCCGCTGGAGGGGGCGCAGAAGAAGCCGAATCAGCCCGCGTGCAGTGATCAGAAAAATCGCGATCAGCACGAAAATCCCGGCGATGGCCAGCGGCCCGGGAATGGAAAAATGCGGCATTGACGCCCCCCAACGAGCTCGAACTTCGCGCTGCCCCGGGGCTCTATACCACCAATGCGCGATACACCGCCATGGACTTCCTGTGGCGGGTATTAGACCGCGTCGCGGTGCCGCTTGATCGCGTCGAGGAACGGGTTTGCGAAGTCCTTGAGCTTGGCTGCGCCGACGCCATGGACTTCCGCGAACTCACGCTCGCTCGCCGGCCGCCGTTCGGCCATGTCGATCAGCGAGCGGTCGGAGAAGATCACGTAAGGCGGCACGCGGCGTTCCCGCGCCAGGCGCAGGCGCAGCTCCTTGAGGCTCGCGATCAGCGCGCGGTTGTCCTCCGGCTGCTCCGCGAAGCGCTCGGCGCGGGCTTCGCGTTTGGCGCGGACGCGCGGCTTCGCCGGACGGCTCTCGAACGTGCCTTCGCCGTGGAGCAGGGCGCGGCCCTTCTGCGTCATCTCCAATCCGCCGTAGCCTTGCGCGTCGTGGCGCAGCAGTCCTGCGCCTGCCATCTGGCGGATCAGCGACTGCCATTCCTCCTTCTTGCGCGCCGTCTCGCCGAGCGCCTCGATCACGCGCACGGCGCCGAAACGCTCGCCGGTGTCGCGGACGGCGGCGAGCACCCTGCGCGCATCCTGCGTGCTGTCGATGCGCTCGCCCGGATCGCGGCAGCGGTCGCAATTGCCGCATGGCTCCGACGCCTCGCCGAAATAGGAGAGCAGGATCTGGCGGCGGCATCCCGGCGCCTCGCAATAGGCGAGCAGCGTGTTGAGCCGCGCATGTTCGCGACGCTTGCGGTCCTCGCCTGCATCCTCCTCGTCGATGAAGACGCGGCGCATGCGGATGTCGTCGAGCCCGAACAGCATATGCGCCTCGGCCGGCCTGCCGTCGCGCCCACCGCGCCCGATCTCCTGGTAGTAAGCCTCCAGGCTCCCCGGCAGGTCGGTATGGAAGACGAAGCGCACGTCGGCCTTGTCGATGCCCATGCCGAACGCGATGGTGGCGACCATCACGATGCCGGGCTCGGTCATGAAGCGGTTCTGGTTCGTCTCGCGCGCGGCCTTCTCCATCCCGGCGTGATAGGGCAGGGCCGTGACGCCCTGGCCCATGAGCAGCTCCGCCGTCTTCTCGGTCTTCTTGCGCGACAGGCAGTAGACGATGCCGCTCTCGCCCCTGTGCCGCGCGAGGAAGTCCAGGAGCTGGCGGCTGGTGTTGCTCTTGCCCTCGACGGCGAGCGTGATGTTCGGACGGTCGAAGCCCTGCACCACGGCGAGCGCGCGGTTGTCGAAGAGCTGCAGCGCGATGTCGGCGCGGGTGACCTCGTCGGCCGTCGCGGTCAGCGCAACGATGGGCACTTTCGGGAACAGGTCGGCGAGCTTGGCGAGCGCGCGGTATTCGGGGCGGAACGCGGGTCCCCATTGCGAGATGCAATGCGCCTCGTCGACGGCGATCAGCCTGACCTCCAGCTGGGCGAGCGCGTCCAGCATGCGCTCGGTCATCAGCCGCTCCGGTGCCATGTAGAGCAGGCGCGTCTCGCCCGCCGCGGCCCGCCGCCACGCCGCGACGTTGTCGTCGCGGGAGCGGGAGGAATTGATCGCATCGGCGGCCACACCCGCCAGGCGAAGGGCCGCGACCTGGTCCTGCATCAACGCCACCAGCGGCGACACCACGACCGTCAGCCCGCCCCGCATCAGCGCGGGAATCTGGTAGCAGAGCGACTTTCCGGAGCCCGTGGGCATCACGGCCAGGACGTTGCGGCCCGAAAGCACACCGTCGATGACCTCTTCCTGGCCCGGCCGGAACGAATCGAAGCCGAACACGTCCTTCAGGACGTCATGTTTCGCGTCTGCATTACGGAGCGGCAGGTTCATCCGAAACTTTCGTGGGCGAGGTCCGTATATTGTCCCGGCGCCGCCCCTCGCATAGCCTTCCCTCAGGGCTGCGCCGTCAGACGCGCAGAGTCGAAGGGAGCGCCTATGAATAGCCGAATTCTCGGTCTCGTCGAGGCCGTGCTGATCGCCGTCATCATGGTCGTCGTGCCGGGCTATGCGGTTTTGCAGCATCGTGACGCGCCGTCAGTGCTGGAACAGGATGCTACAGGCCCGAGCCTGATCGACGGCGCGCGCATCGCCGCACAAGCGCCGGGGGAATGGCTTTCCAACGGCCGGACCTATTCCGAGCAGCGCTTCTCGCCGCTCAACAAGATCGATACCACCAATGTCGGCAAGCTGGGGGTGGCCTGGGAATACCGCACCTACAGCGTGCGCGGGCTTGAGGCGACGCCGATCGAGGCTGACGGCGTGCTCTACATCACCAAGTCCTGGAGCATCGTGACAGCTCTCGATGCCAGGACCGGCAAGGAGCTGTGGACCTTCGATCCCAAGGTGCCGGGCGGCACGGGACGCTATGCCTGCTGCGACGTCGTCAACCGCGGCGTCGCGATCTGGAAGGACGGCGTCTTCGTCGGCACGCTCGACGGGAGGCTGATCAAGCTCGACGCCAGGACCGGTGCGGTGAAGTGGAGCATCGACACGGTAGAGAACCACGCCCACACCTACACGATCACCGGCGCGCCGCGCGCCTTCGACGGCCTCGTGGTCATCGGAAACGGCGGCGCGGAATACGACAGCCGCGGCTATGTCAGCGCCTTCGACGCGGACACCGGCAAGCTGGTATGGCGCTTCCACGTCGTGCCCGGCGATCCGTCCAAGCCGCAGGAAAACGCGGCGCTCGAGGCCGCGCTCAAGACCTGGGACACGACCGGCAAGTACAAGTTCTGGGACATCGGCGGCGGCGGCGCGCCGTGGAATTCGTTTGCCTACGATCCTGAGCTCGATCTCGTCTATTTCGGCACCGGCAACGGCAATCCCTGGAACCGCGAGCTGCGCTCGCCCAAGGGTGGCGACAATCTCTATCTGTCGTCGGTCGTGGCGCTGCATGCGAAGACCGGCGAATACGCCTGGCACTACCAGACGACGCCGGGCGACACCTGGGATTTCGACTCCACCGCCGATGTCGTGCTCGCCGATCTCAAGATCGACGGCCAGACGCGGCATGTGCTGATGCACGCGCCCAAGAACGGCTTCTTCTACGTCATCGACCGCGAGACGGGTAAGCTGATCAGCGCGCAGAAATTCGCGACCGTCACCTGGGCCGACCACATCGACCTTGCGACCGGACGCCCGGTCGAGGCGCCGGGCGCGCGCTACGTCGACAAGATGGCGGTGGTCTTTCCCGCGGCGACCGGCGCGCACAACTGGCAGCCGATGACCTTCGATCCGCAGACGGGGCTCGTCTACATCCCGGCGATGGACTCGGCGGGCATCTATGCGGGTCAGAAGGATTTCGAGTTCCATCACGGTTCGTGGAACCTCGGCGTCGACTTCGCGGCCGTGAGCCAGGCCGTGCTCGACGCGATCAAGGCCGGCAAGGTGCCGCCCCCGTCGGTCGGCTATATCAAGGCCTGGGACCCGGTCACGCAGAAGGAAGCCTGGCAGGTCGCCATGGGCGGCGCGTGGAACTCAGGATTGCTGTCGACCGCGGGCGGTCTCGTCTTCGGCGGCGATGCCTACGGCATGTTCAGCGCCTATGACGCGAAGGTGGGCAAGAAGCTTTGGTCGATCGATCTCAAGACCGGAATCCTGGCGCCGGCCATGACCTATGAGCTTGACGGCGAGCAATATGTCGCGCTGCTGGCCGGCTGGGGCGGCGCGGGCGGCCTCTCGGCGTTCAAGGACCCGAATACGGCGCTGTCGAAATACCAGACCGACCAGGGCCGCCTCTTCGTCTTCAAACTCGGCGGCAGGCAGCAGGTCGCGGCGCTCGCGCCCGAAGGCGTGCCGCCGAGCGAGCCGCCGCCGCAAACGGCGGACGCGGCGACGATCGCCAAGGGCTTCACGCTCTATCACCGCAACTGCCTCGTCTGTCACGGCTTCTTCGCGCAGTCGGAAGGCGAGGTGCCCGATCTCAGGCTGATGCCGAAGGAGATTTTCGCCCAGTTCGACTCCGTCGTCCTCGACGGCGCGCTCGCCGACAACGGCATGGCGTCGTTCAAGGACGTGCTGTCGAAGGACGACACGGCGGCGATCAAGGCCTACATCCTCGATCAGTCGCACGCGGCATGGGACGCGGCGCATCCGAAGAAGAAGTAGCTAGATCTCGGCTACGCCGTAGCAATACGACATTGCCTGGAGCTGGAACCGCGACATGCGCCGCAAGCTCAGCGCCATCGGGCCGTCCACTGCCTCGACAGCGGCCAGCAGGTTGAGGAAGTGCAGCCGGTTCGCGTGTCGGATCGTGTCGAACGACTCTTCGAAGTCGGAAAGCCCGGCCTCGCGCATGATCTTGTAGAAGACGCTCCTGCAGCGTCGCGGAAAATGCCTGTTCCCGATCATGAGGAATTGCAGCTTCGCCGTGCCGCCTTCGATCGCGCTTTGCGGCACCCAATACGGCGCCGCGGTCGAGAGCCTTCCGAGATCGCGGCCGATCTGGACCGGGGTCTGTCCTACCTTGCCGCCGAGCGCGATGCTGAACGCCTGCGGCTGCTCGGTCGCGAAGCCGAAGATCGCGAACATGCCTTGCGGATCGAAGCTCGCATAGCGAACCAGGACTTCGCCGGAAAAGGTGCCTCGAAGCGCGATCCCGTCCGCGGTCATATAGGTCGGACCGGCGCCGTGGTTCGCGAGCTCCACGATCGGCATCACCACGTTTCGGTCGCGGTGGTGGACGCAGCGCGCGCCGACGAACGCCCTCTGCACCAGGGCGTCGTTCGGCTCCTTGAACCAATCGCCGCAGTGATACTCGCTCATCATCAGCGCGCGCAGCCCCGCAGGCAGCGCCTGCGTCTGCTCGAAGATACGCTCGGTCTCCGCACGTCCGCCGCCGCCCCAGGAGAAGCCGCTTTCGTAGGCTTCGAGGAACGCGCGTTCCCGCGTGCCGATTTGCGCGTCCGGCGCGACGCGGAAGGTGCCGCCCTCGAAGCGGATGTCGGTTGTCGCGAGCAGCAGGTTTTCTGGAATGTGGATCGCGACGGGCCGCGTGGGATCGATGGGAAACAGGCCGCGCCCGAGGGGGCCTTCGCGCCGGCAAATGTTGTCCGCCGTTCCGCCCAGCGCGCGGAACTCCGCCAGCATCTCGTCCCAGCCGCTTTCGTGCATGCGCCAGCCTAGTTGACTTGTCCGCGGGAAGTCTAACACTAAGAAAACGGTTGCTGCGCCGCAGCATGCCGTTTAAAGAACGGTCCCACTATGAGCGACCCGGCCCATGAGCACCGCCCAACCACAGCGCCCCAAGGCGCGGCTCCCGCGCGGCTTTCGTGACCGCACCGCCGCCGAGATCGCGGCGGAGCGCAAGGCCCTAGATACCATCCGGACCGTCTACCAATCCTATGGCTTCGAGCCGCTCGAAACCCCGGCGTTCGAGTTCACCGACGCGCTCGGCAAGTTCCTGCCGGACGTCGACCGCCCGAACGAGGGCGTGTTCTCGCTGCGCGACGACGACGAGCAATGGCTGTCGCTGCGCTACGACCTGACCGCGCCGCTGGCGCGCTACTTCGCCGAGAACTTCCAGAACCTGCCCAAGCCCTTCCGCCGCTATCAGGTAGGCCAGGTGTGGCGCAACGAGAAGCCCGGCCCCGGCCGCTATCGCGAGTTCACGCAATTCGACGCCGATACGGTCGGCAGCAATTCGCCCTCCGCCGACGCCGAACTGCCGATGATGGTGTGCGATGCGCTGGAGGCGCTGGGACTGGAGCGCGGCGACTTCATCGTGAAGATGAACAGCCGCAAGCTGCTCGACGCCGTGCTTGGGTCCGCGCAGGTGGACGCCGCGAAGCGCGGCACGGTCCTGCGCGCCATCGACAAGTTCGACCGTCTCGGAGAAGACGGCGTGCGGCTTCTTCTCGGCCAGGGCCGCAAGGACGAGTCCGGCGATTTCACCAAGGGCGCGGAGCTGAACGAGAAGCAGATCGCGCAGGTGATGAGCCTGCTGCACGGCAAGGTCGATGGCGGAATGGACGACCTGAACGCCATCGCCGCCATCCTGGCCGCGAGCGGCTACGGCGAAGACCGCGTCTGCATCGATACCACCATCATCCGCGGCCTCGACTACTACACCGGTCCGGTGTTCGAGGCGCAGCTCACCTTCCCCGTGAAGAACGAGGACGGCGGGGAGGTCGTGTTCGGCTCCGTCGCCGGCGGCGGGCGCTATGACGATCTCGTCGCGCGCTTCACGGGGCAGCAGGTTCCGGCGACCGGCATCTCCATCGGCGTCAGCCGGTTGATGACTGCACTGCGTTCGCGCGGGCTCGCCGGCGATGTGCAGCCGCTCATCGTCGTGCTCTCGCTCGACGATGCGGCGCGCACTTTCGCCACGGCGCGCGAGCTGCGCGAGGCGGGGTTCCGCGCCGAAGCCTATGTCGGCAACAAGAGATTCGGCGATCAGATCAAATATGCCGACAAGCGGGGTGCCACGCTCGCAGTCATCGAAGGCGGCGACGAGGTCGCAAACAGGCAGATCACGATCAAGAATCTCGCGGCCGGCGCGGACCTGTCGAAGTCCATCGCCAGCCGCGCCGAATGGCTGGGCGACCGTCAGGCGCAGAAGACCGTTGCCCGCGGCGATCTGGTGAAGGAAGTCCGCGCCGCGTTGGGCGCAAAATGACGCTCACGCTTGCGATCCCATCGAAAGGCAGGCTGCAGGAGCAGGCGGCGGAGTGGTTCGCCGATGCGGGCCTCGCGCTCAAACAGACCTCCGGCGCGCGAGGCTATCGCGCGACCTTGGCCGGCCTGCCGGACATCGACGTGCGCCTGCTCTCGGCATCGGAGATCGCGGTCAGCCTGGTCGCAGGCGACGTGCATCTGGGGATCACGGGCGAAGATCTGATCCGCGAGACCGCGCCGGAACTGACCGCGTCGGTCGCGCTCATTCATGCGTTGGGCTTCGGTTACGCGAACGTCGTCGTCGCGGTGCCGCAGGCATGGATCGACATCTCGACCATGGCCGATCTCGACGATGTCTGCGCCGCCTTCGCACACCGGCACCGCCGCCGTCTGCGCATCGCGACGAAATATCTGCATCTGACGCGCGCGTTCTTCGCCCAAGCCGGCATCTCGGACTACCGCATCGTGGAGAGTGCCGGCGCGACCGAAGGCGCGCCGACCGCGGGCTCGGCCGAAGCCATCGTCGATATCATGACGACGGGTGCCACCTTGGCGGCGAACGGGCTCAAGACGCTCGAAGACGGCACGATCCTGGAGAGCCAGGCGCAGCTCGCAGCGAGCCTCACCGCGGACTGGGGCGCAGACGAGCGTGGCGCGGCCCGGGCGTTGCTCGTGCGGCTCGGCGCCCGCGAGCGCGCCAAGGCGAGCCATGTGCTGCGCGTGCGGCTGGATAAGGATGCGGAGCGCAAGATCGCAAAAGCCGGAGTCACGATGCTCTCGCACGGCGGCGAAGAGTATTCGCTGCTCTGTCCGCGTGAACGGCTGATGGGGGCCGTGGCCGTCCTGGGCGCCGCGACCGTGCACGACGTCGACTATGTCTTCGACGGCGCCGATCTCCTCGACGAGAAGCTCGCGCGCTCTCTTCAGGGCCTGGGGTTATCCTCGCCCGCGAACTCGTAGATCGTGCGCAGGCCGCGCGACAGCGCCGCGGGGAAGACGGAATTGTGCGTCTCGCCGTCGAAAACGTGCACCGTCGAGCGGTAGTTCGGAAACTTCGCCGCTTGCAACTGCGCGTCCAAGGCCTGGAGATCGGCCGCCATCCCGCCGCCGTCCTCCAGCGATCCCACGCCGTAGAAGACATGGGCGGGAAGGTCCGGGTGATGCGCTGTGTAGTCCGTCGCGGCGCGGAAGATCATCCTGTCGTCGTACCAATAAGAAGGGCTGACGATGACGTAATCGCGGAACAGCCCCGGCCGCGTCAGCATCGTCCAAGTCGCGAACAGCCCGCCATAGGAATGACCGACCAGCATCCGCGCCGACGGATCGGTGCGGAAGCGCTTGTCGATCTCGGGTAGAAGCTCGTTTTCGAGAACGTCGAGAAACTCCCTGGCGTGCCCCGAGAGCTCGTCTTGCCCGGGTCCATAGCCGCTGCCCTTGGCATAGGTCGGCGTATAGTCGCGCACGCGCGTGCGGTGATAGAGGTCGATGTCGTCCTCGGTGCCTGGATAGCCGATGCCGACGATGATCGCCTCTTTCAGTTGCTTGCGGTCGGTGAAATGGCGCAGCTCGTTGCGCGCGACGGCGAATGAATAGTCGGCGTCGAGGAGGTAGATCACCGGGAACCGCTCGGTCCCGCGCCTGTCGTAGCCGCGCGGCAGGCTGATCATCAGATGCAGGTCGTGGGCGCGGTCCTTCGACGCGAACTCCACGACCTCGGTATCGTGCAGCGCATAGGGCGCGCTGCCCGCGCAGCCGGCGAGCAGGGCCACGAAGGCAAACGCGGCGGCGTGGCGCATCTATTGCGGCGAGACCGGTCCCGCCTTGATGTCGGGGTCGTCCAGGTGCTCGGCCTTCCAATGCATCATCATGGAGATGCGGCTGCGGCCCGAGGGGTGGTCGTAGAACACGAACTCTTCGAGCGGCGAAGGATCGAGCTTCCTGTATTCGCTGAGCTGCAGCGCGGCTTCCGAGAAGCCGTCGGGCTGGCGCGCGGCGTTGATGCCGAAGATGTCGGCCTGCGCCTCGGTCGTCCGCGAGATCGTGTTGGTGAGCGGCGTGGCGACGAGATAGAAGAACGTCAGAAGCGCCACCAGCGCGGGCAGGCCGGCGGGGTCGTCGACGCCGCGTACGTCCCATATGCCGCCGAAGATCCTGGCGAGCACATTGAAGCCCCAGGCGGTGAAGCCGAAGCCGAGCAGCGCCACCAATCCGCTCAGGATCACGAGCCGCATGCCGTGATCGAGGACGTAATGGCCCATCTCATGGCCGAGCACGGCCATGATCTCGCGCTCGGTGGAACGCTTGAGCAGGTTGTCGTTGAGCGAGATGCGCGTCGTGCTGAACATGCCCGAGACGTTGGCCGAGATGCGCTTGGACTGCCGCGAAGCGTCGAACTCGTAGACGTTGGTCACCGGAATGCCTTCCGAGCGCGCCAGCGACAGGATGTGCTGCTTGACCGGGCCGTCCTTGAGTGGCGTGTAGGTGTTGAACAGCGGCGCGAGATAGACGGGCGCGATCATGGCGGCGAAGACGCCGAAGACGACGGTTATGACCGTCGCCCAGACCCACCAATACTGCCTCGTCCTGCGGATCACCGCATAGACGATCGTGCCCAGGATGACGAACACGACGAACTCGATCGCGAACGACAGGGCGTATTCGCCGAACCACTGGCCGAAGTTCTGGTTGGACAGGCCGTAATCGTGCTCGCGGAAGAAGCCTTCATAGATCGCGAGCGGCAGCGTCAGGATCGTGGTCAGCACGAGATAGAGCGCGATGTAGATCGGCGCCTGGAAGAAGCGCGAGCGCGTGACGCCTTCCGCGATCTTGCGCATGCGCGAGGAGATGCGCAGGAAGAGCAGCAGCCCCGATACCGCGATGGCGACGAGCGCATCGACGAAGAGCAGCACATAGCCGCCCTCGAAATAGGAATCCGATTTCTTCCTGGCGTCGCCGCTGATGCGCGCGAGATAGGCGTTGGTCGCCTTGTCGGCGTCGAAATGCGCGACCGTCCCGGCAGGCGGTAGGGCATGGACGTCGATGGTGGAGGTGGGTGCCGCGCTCGGTCCCGCCTGCGCCGCCGCGGGCCCGGCTGCGACCGCCGACAGCACGATCATCGCCAGAATGGCGATCAAGCACGACAGAGACTTTGCCATCGAATCCTCCCGTTCCTGTGGAAACCTTAACAGAGGGGCGCTTGCTTTTGCCACCTGCCTTGGCTCTCTTATCCGCATGCGATGCTATGTTGCGTTTTCACTAGCCGTTTTGATCTTCCCCACCGCCGCGGCCGCTGCGCCGGATATGGGTGAGGGCATCGACAATTCAAGCCGCTATCAGCAATGCATCGCACTCACCAGGATCGACGCGCAGGGGGCGTACAACCAGGCGCTCGCCTGGCACAGCGCGGGCGGAGGCAGCTCGGCGGAGCATTGCGGCGCGCTGGCGCTGGTCCAGCTCGGACGCTATGCCGAGGCGGCGCCGAAGCTCGACGTGCTGGCGCAGCAATTGGGCTTGAAGCCGCCATTGCGGGCGCAGCTCTATGATCAGGCCGGCAATGCCTGGTTGCTGGCCGAGGACGGCGCGCGCGCCGAAGTCTCGTTCTCCAATGCGCTGGTCTTCACGCCGCATGACGTCGACGTGCTTGCCGACCGGGCGCGGGCGCGCGCGATGCGCAAGGACTGGGCCGGCACGGACGCGGATCTGAGCGCGGCGCTGACGGCGGACCCCGACCGCACGGACCTGCTGGTGCTGCGCGCCAGCGCGCGCCACGCGGCGGGCAAGAAGGCGGACGCGCAGGCCGACATCGCGCGCGCTCTATCGATCTTCCCGAACTACGGCGACGCGCTGGTCGAGCGCGGGGCGATGAAGTACGAGGACGGCGACGTCAGGGGCGCCGACGCAGACTGGCAGCAGGTCGTGAAGCTCGCGCCCAAGTCGCGCGCCGCGGCGCTGGCGAGCGAATATCTCAGCCAGACGGGCGCGAGATAGCGTCCCACTCCGCGCGCACGCCTTCATCGCTCTCTTTTGGAGCCCGCGCTTCCTTCAGCGATGCGAGGTTCGTCTCATCCAGCAATCGCGACAGCGCCCATACCGCCATCGCGCGCACCAGTGGCGAGGGATCGTCGAGCAGCGCTCGAGCCTGGGAGGCGAGATGCGCGTCGCCGCTGTTGCCGATGGCGATGAGGACATTGCGCACGAAGCGGTCGCGGCCGATGCGCTTGACGGGCGAGCCGCTGAAGAGCTCGCGGAAGCCCGCATCGTCGAGGCTCGCCAGATCGGCGAGCTTGGGACGGCGAAGTTCGGCGCGGGCGTGGAAGCGCGCCTCGCGGGCGACCTGCGCGAACTTGTTCCAGGGGCACACGGCGAGGCAGTCGTCGCAGCCGTAGATGCGGTTGCCCATTGCGCCGCGGAACTCGCGCGGGATATGGCTCTTGTGCTCGATCGTGAGGTACGAGATGCAGCGCCGCGCGTCGAGCTGATAGGGCGCGGGGAATGCGCGCGTCGGGCATACGTCCAGGCAGGCGCGGCACTGGCCGCAATGATCGCTCTCCGGCGCGTCGGGCGCGAGCTCCAGCGTCGTGAACACCGAGCCCAGGAACAGCCACGAGCCGAATTCGCGGCTCACGAGATTGGTGTGCTTGCCCTGCCAGCCCATGCCTGCGGCTTCGGCGAGCGGCTTCTCGAGAACCGGCGCCGTGTCGACGAAGACCTTCACCTCGGCCGTGTAGTCGCGCGCGATGTGGGCTGCGAGGCGCTTGAGTTTCGTCTTCAGGACGTCGTGGTAGTCGCTGCCTTGGGCATAAACGGAGATCGCGGCCAGTTCCTTCTGCGCCAGCACGGCCAAAGGATCGTGCCCGGGCCCGTAATTGGCGCCGAGCACGATGATGCTCTTCGCCTCGGGCCAGAGCGTTTGGGGATCGGCGCGGCGCTCGGCGTTGCGCTCCATCCAGTCCATCGTGCCGTGGCGGCTTTCGCCCAGGAACGTCACCAGGCGCTGAGCGGCCATGGGCGGAGTGAGCGCGGCGGCGAAGCGGACGGCGTCGAAGCCTTCCGTGATCGCGCGCGCGCGGATCGCCTCAGAAATCGAGTTCGGCATAGTTGGCGACCGGCGGCTGGCCGGGCAGGCGGTCGGCAAGCAGGGAGCGGAAGGAGGGCCGCGACTTGATGCGCAGATACCATTCGCCGGCGGCCGGGTATTCCGTCCACGGAACTTCGCCGAAATAGTCGAGCGCCGACAGATGCGCCGCGACCGCCAGATCGGCCAGCAGGCAGTCGCGCGCGACGAGGTTGCCGTTCGCCTCCGCCGCCTTGCCGATCACCGGCAGCACCGCCTTGAGCGCTTCGCGCCCCTGGCGGACCACGTTCATGTCGGGCGCGCCGATGGTGGGAGCGCCGGTGAAGCGCTGCGCCGCCTTCTCGTAGAGGATCTTGCGCGTCGCGCGTTCGCCGAGCGGCCCCATCGCCCAATCGAACCAGCGCAAGGTCTCGGCGCGGACAGCGGGGTCTTCGGGCACCAGCGCCCGCTCGGGATAGGCGCCTTCGAGATGGTCGATCACCGCCCACAGCCCGGTGCAGCGCGTGCCGTCGAGGTCGACGAAGACGGGCAGATGCGCGTGAGGGTCTTCGGACGCCGAGGGATCGAAGCTCAGCCGCTTTTCGCCCAGCATCAGGCGGGCGACGCGCGAGGGCGGCGACAGGGTCAGATGAATCAGGCGGCGCATGGACGTACAATGTAATGAAAGGACGGCGGCCGGGCCAGCGTTCATCCTCCCCCGTCGTTACGGGGGAGGTGGCGCGAAGCGCCGGAGGGGGA